>ENA-ORUG01000071-ORUG01000071.1-human-gut-metagenome-genome-assembly--contig:-NODE-71-length-119249-cov-18.348986_pt1 | contig 119249 bp, 92 predicted proteins | sample MGYA00242079_ERZ509207 | MGnify/ENA primary metagenome ERZ509207 (study PRJEB26280, sample SAMEA2338780) | human gut metagenome | biome: human gut; feature: human-associated habitat; material: faeces...
ACCTGAACCAGACGCTGATAATAATTGTGCCCAACACTACCGAATACGGCGGCATCTGCCAGATGTGGGAGGATGGTTCGGCTATAGCCTTCTGTCCGCGGAGCACCTATGGCTATCCGCTCGACACCCGCGGAGTGATACAGCATGAGGCAGGCGGCCACGGTTTCGGCAAGCTTGGCGACGAGTATATCTACCATAACGCCTTCATCGACTTCTGCAACTGCACGTGCTGCGGCCATGTAGACGCCATCAACTGGGCAAAGTCGCTCGGCTGGTACGACAACCTGTCGCTTACGGGCAAGATGCACGAAGTGCCATGGAGCCACCTTATTTCCGACAGCCGATACAGCGATGTTGTTGACATCTATGAAGGCGGATTCATGCACAGTCGCGGCGTGTTCCGTTCAGAGCAGAACTCATGCATGAACAACGATATTCCTTATTACAGCACAATAAGCCGTGAGAGCATCGTAAGGCGAATAAAGAAATATGCCGGCGAGACATTCTCGTTCGAGGAATTTGTTGCCAACGACAAACGTGATGCAGGCATCGTAACCCGCGGCATGGGTGTCGGTTCTGTAAGCGTCGGGCACGGACAGCACATGCCGCCCAAGATACATAAGGGCAGTCCGCTCAGCAACATGCGCAAGGCACGCCGCCACAGATAAAAACATGAAACGGAAATTGTGGATAACGTGAATAATGCTATTTTAGTATAAATTTTTAAGTAAATTAAATAATAAAGACGATGAAAAAGCGTATTATACATATAGGTCTTGCACTTGTTGCGCTGATGGCAGCCGGATGCAGCCAGGAAGACGACACACCGGTAGACGCAAGGCATACGCCCATGAGGTTTGAGGTGACTCATCCTTCACAGCGCACAAGGGTGACCGACTCGGGATTCGAGAACGGCGACAGGATAGGTCTGTTCGCAAGCAGCACTGACAAGCCTCTTGAGATAGGCGGCAACCTTGTGAACAACGAGCCGCTGACGTGTAGCGGCAGCTCATGGACCGCAAGCCGCACGCTTTATTGGGATGAAGGCACGTACAATTTCTACGCCTATTATCCCTACATGACGTCCGTAAGCTCTATCGAGGACCTGCCCTTCAGCGTGCAGACCGACCAGAGCACGGCCGACGGCTATGAGGCCAGCGACTTCCTGTATGCACAGACCAACAACGTCAGCGCGTCAAACTCTCCCGTAACCCTGGCCTTCAAGCACATAATGAGCAAGCTCACCATACGCCTGATAAAGGGTGAGGACTTTGAGGGCGAGATGCCTACATACGCTGAGGTATATGTGCACAACACTGTGCCTGAGTCGACCATAGACCTAAGTGCCGGCGTTGCCACAAAATATGTAAGGGGCAACGGCACCACGATAAGGGCCCGACAGATGAGCAGTTATATCTATTCGGCCATAATAGTGCCTCAGCGCGTGGCCAACCGCATGCCGCTGATAGAGGTTGTGATGGACGGCGTGTCGTATCTCTACGAGAGCACGTTCCAGTTTAAGCCCGGCACGGAACATCTTGTAAACTTCATCATATCAGGCAACCCTGAACAGATTAAAATTGAAATAGGAGGCGAGATTGTCGGTTGGCAATAGTCTTGCCGGTTATCAACTTGAATGAAAGCGACAATATATATACTATCCATACTAACTCTCATTTTAGGGGGTGTGGCTGTGGCTTTGGGGCTGCAGCCCACCCTCGGACAGACTGACAGCAAAAAAAACATCAACAGATACGGGCTGCATGAGGGGCTCGAGCTTGTTGGCCGCGTTGACGGCAAGGGATATGAGACCTTTGCGGTGGTAGACGAAAACGACAGACTGCTCTTCGCCATACCGCTGCGCAACTGCATGTTCGACGTGCGCTACCGCAACGGACAGCTGCGCTTCCGCGAGAACGGCACAGGCCGCGAGGGATTTGTCGACCGCAACGGCAACGTTACGTTCTTCAGCACAGGCACCGGCATACCCTCTACGGTTGAGCAAGAGGAGAGCAGCACCATGGCGCAGGCGCCCGGACAGAGCACATACGAAGGCGGACAGAATAGCGGCAAGGCAGACAGGTCGGGCAGCATGACCGACGGCGACCTGAAACAAATGGCACGCAGCAATCCTTTCTATAAGGAGGCTGCCAAGATCCTTGCAGGCAAACTGTCGGTTGACGATGCTCAGCGCCGCCGCGTGATACTCAACTACTGCGAACACTTCCGCATGGCCTACACCACCAAGGACATCGACTTTCTGCGCCAGGTGTTCAGCGAGCAGGCCCTCATCATCGTGGGCAACGTGGTCAAGACCAAGGCCGGCAGCGAAGGCAAGTTTATGCCGGCGTCGCGTGTTGAGTATAACATCCGCACCAAGAAAGAATACATATCGCGGCTAAGCAAGGCCTTTGCCGCCAGCAAGAACATAAGCGTAAAGTTCTCCGACTTCCGCATAATGCGCCATCCAACAATGGACGGCATCTACGGCGTCAGCCTCCACCAGCAGTACAAGAGCGACCGCTATGCTGACGACGGCTACCTCTTTCTGCTCTGGGACTTCCGCAACGAGTCGATGCCGCTGATACATGTGCGCACATGGCAGCCGACAGAGACCATCAGCGATGACAACGAAGTGATGAACATCAGAGACTTCAACCTGGAGTAACTAAAGACAAGTTAAGCTAAGACAAACGACATTATCACTTTAAACAAACCTATATGACAGGCAAGATGTTACATATACGCACGTTAAAGGCACTGCTGCTGACGCTCATGCTCTGCATGGCAGGCTGCGGCACGGCCCTGGCACAGCAGTTCAGCGTGACTAAGTTTCGCGTCTTGCCCAATGACGTGAGTGCCTTTATCACTCCGGTGCGCGACCTCAACGACGAGGCGTGCGCCCTGCTGAAGGTTACGGCCACGCCCGAGTATGCCTTCTCGTCGCCTTTGGGCATTGTCATGCGTAAGGACAATGTAGGCGAGATATGGCTTTATCTGCCCAAAGGCACAAAAAAGATTACCATAAAACATCCTGAATGGGGCGTCATGCGCGACTATAAGTTTGAGAAACCGCTTGAGAGCCACATGACCTACGAGATGGTCATCAATTCGCCCAAGCCAGACATAGCCCTTAAGCACGACACCATTGTGCTGACAAAGACCATCGTCGACACAATAGCCGTGAAGAAGCGGCGGCCGAAGCTGCCGCTCAGGACTCATGCCCTGTTTACAGTTTCGATGCACGAAAACGGACCTTCGTGGGGTGTCATGGTGGCATTAATGCGCCGCCATGGCTTCTTCGTTCATGCAAGTGCCGACCTGCGCAGCATAGGCAAGACCGTAACCACCTGCGACAAGGAAGGATTTACCGACGGAAGCAGCATAAAACCATATTACACAGGACAGACACGCCACTCGACATACACCGTGACGGCCGGAGCGATACACCGCCTCGGGCGCATGGTCAGCCTGTTTGAGGGCATTGGCTATGGCCGCACGGCCACGGCATGGGAGCTGGCTGAGAGCGAAGGAGGCGGACTTGCGCTCAACGACGGCCTGACACACAAAGGCCTTGCAGCCGAGCTTGGCGTGGTGCTGTCGTTCGGACGGATAAGCGTGTCGGCATCTGCCGTAACAATAGCCGGACGCCAGTGGCAGGGCTGCATAGGTGTAGGCATTAACATTGGCAAAAGATGAAGACAAGGATATTATCACTCACCACACTGATAGCGCTGCTGCTGACGCTGGCCGCATGCAGCAGCGATGAGGCTCCGGATAACTTTGAGCCGCGCCTCGTAACGGGTGAGGCTTCGGGCGTAACGCGCACAGAGGCCGTCATCGCAGGCGAGGTGGTGCTGCAGGGAAGCACCGACATGCCGGAGCTGCGCTTCAGATACGGCACGACAGACCAGATGGACCACACCACGGGTGTGCTTGCCCCCGACGGCAACAAGGTGAAAATGCAACTGACGGGGCTTCAGCCGGGCACGATGTACTACTACAGACTGCATGCTACCAACGGCCGCGTGGAGCTGCATGGCAATACGATGACCTTTGTAACCGTGCCAAACGACAAGCCCACGGTGGGCGTGCCGACAGTGCTGAGCCAAGGTCCAATGAGCGTCATTGTAGAATATGAAATAACGGACGACGGCAACGAGACCATAACCTCCACGGGATGCTACGTAACCGACATTGAGACGGGCGACACGCAGAGCGTAGAGGCTGAGACGCCGGGCGCCGAAGGCGTTGGCATGAGGGTGCGCATAGGCGGACTACGCCAGAACGCCACCTACGAGATAAAGGCCTACGCCGCCAACGGCGAGAGCGTGGGCGAGGCGCTGACCATAACCACGTCTGATGCCGTTCTGCTGGCCGATGCGGGCGAGTTTGAAGAACTTATGGGCGACAGCAAATACGAGTATACTACGCTGTCTATTGCCGGTCCTATGAACGGCGACGACCTGCGGTGCCTGCGCCAGATGATGGGACGCGACATCGACGGCTCTGCCACGGCAGGCCGCCTTGCACAGGTAAACATGGCCGACGCCCATATCGTGGAGGGCGGAGGAGTGTACGGCTCGTCGCGATACACCGAGAATAATGTAGTGGGTTACGGCCTATTTGCCGACTGCACCCTGCTTACAAGCGTTACTCTGCCTTCCGATGCCGTCAAGATAGAGAAAGACGCCTTCATGAACTGCACGGCGCTCAAAGAGATAACCATACCGGCATCAGCCACCAACATCAGTCCGTCGTCGGGCTGCACGGCGCTCGCCGCCATCAACGTGTCGGCCGCCAACACTGCATACAGCAGCATAGACGGAGTGCTGTTCGACGCAGGTGCCACAGAGATACTGTGGTTCCCCATAGGCAAGCAGGGCGACTATACGCTGCCGTCTACCGTCAAGGCCATAGGCGACTATGCCTTCCAGGGCTGCCACATAACACGCTTCACCATGCCCGACAACCTCACGGAGATAGGGCAGGCCGTGTTCTACGACAGCAGCGTAGAGGAAGTGGTCATGCCGTCAGGGCTTAGACTCATACCCACAGCCACCTTCCAGAAGTGTGACAAGCTCACCACGGTGCGCCTCGGTGCAGCCACAGAGCTGATATCCGACTATGTGTTCGACGGCTGTCCGCTCGAACATCTGTATGTCGACGCACAGTATCCGCCCGTGTGCAACAGCAACGCCCTGACCAGCACGCCCGACTTTCTGCCTACATGCACGCTGCACGTGCCCAAGGGACGGCGCAACTTCTATCGTGCCGACTCGAGCTGGAAGCGCTTCGGCACCATCGTAGAGGAATGACGCGTGCTGCTCATTTACAAACAAAACAGCATTTAAGTTTATGACAATGAATACACCTGAAATAGAGGAGCTGAAGCTGCTCATTGAACAGAAATATGGAAAGACGCTCGGCACGACAACCGACTTTGAGGAGTTTTCGGTTCATCTGAGCCACGACACCGGACAGAACGTGTCCGCGTCGACGCTCAAGAGGCTCTGGGGATATGTCAACGACAGCCACAAGCCGCGCATGTTTACGCTCGACATCCTGGCCCAGTATCTTGGCCATGCCAACTATTACGCCTTTGTTTCGTGGCTCAAGACAAGCACACGTTACAACTCGTCGTTCTTCAACGCCAAGCAGCTCATCAGCAACGAGCTCGATGCCGGAACGGAGGTGGAGATAGGCTGGAGCCCCAACCGCCTGGTGCGCCTGCGCTACGTGGGCGAGAGCCGCTATGAGGTGGTGTTGTCGCAGAACAGCAAGCTCGTGCCCGGCGACAGCTTCGTAACAGGATGCTTCATCAAGGAGCAGCCGCTCTATCTGCCCTACATCGAGCGCCCTGACGGCCGCACGGCGCCCTTTGTGGCAGGCCGCAACGGTGGACTAACCATAATTAACGTCATCAACATCGAGAAATGAACAATTCAGACACCGAAATATTGGACGACAGCCCCTCAGGATACATGAGCGACATAGACGGCGAGATGGACAGCGCCGTGCGAATACCCGTGCAGAACGCCTTCAGAGATATAAGCGAGTTCTATGTGTCGAGGTCGGGACATACGCGCCTGCTGACAGCCACACGCTTCGGCAAGCGCTATACGCTGAAATGCCTGAAGCCCGACTTTGCCTACACGCCTGTCTACCGTCAGGCCCTTGCCAAGGAGTTTGAGATAGGGCTGCAGATGGACCATCCGCACATCTGCCGCACCATAAGCATGGAGGAGGTGGCAGAGCTGGGCACGGTCATCGTTATGGAATATATCGACGGCGACACACTGAAGAGCCTCATTGACAGCAAGACGCTGACGCCCGACATGGCGCGCAGAGTAACCGAGCAGCTGGCCGACGCGCTCGGATACATACACAGCAAGCAGATAATACACCGCGACCTGAAGCCTTCGAACATAATGATAACGCACAACGGCCACAACACCAAGCTGATAGACTTCAGCCTGTCTGACAGCGACTATTTCAACGTGCTGAAATGTCCTGCCGGCTCATCGGGCTACATCGCCCCGGAGCAGCTTCAGCCCGACGCCAAGCCCGACATTAAGGCCGACATCTATTCGTTCGGAATGGTGGTAAGAGACATGGCCCGGCTTACTGGCGACGCCTATTTGCGCCGTATAGCTGCAGCCTGCACCCGGCGCAACGCCTCTGAGCGTCCGGCAGACATGTCGGCCGTGATGTCGCTGCCGCGCACAGACAACCGTCAGCGCATCGTGGTTGCATTACTGGCATTAGTTGTTGCTGCGCTCACGGCTTATGTGGCTGTTACGCTCTACAACCGTTCCACGGCATCAGACGACGCACGGCAGGACAACGCTCCGATAGAGATTGCTCCCGACAGCAACCGCGCCTTAGACTACACCCTGTGGCCCGAACGCGGTGAAAAGTAGAGCCTGCCCCCCGACAATTTACATCTTCTTCCGTAGTCTCCCCCGGCAAATAGGCGTAAATAGTATTTTTTTCCTACGTGATAAGGCGAGCGAAGTTTCGTTCCCAAGTCTCTATTTATACCTGCCGGTTTGAAGGCGAAATAGAACGACATAATATCCCCGAACAATACATCTTGTGAGTTAGAATACGAAGAATCGGATAATGATGATTTTAACCCCAATCAGTCATTATCCCGCGCATAGCTTTATCTATTTTGTGCATTCATGTTTTTCAGCCGTCTTTTTGTCCGCTTATTCTTGACATAGCCCGCTATGCCTGCAAGAAATCTAACTCGAATACAAATTACTGTTATTTATTCAAATAACAATGCCTATTGCACAAAATATGTATTATTTTATGCAGTATAAGATTGTTATTGAGTAAACTTTAGCATTATCGAGTGCAAGAACTCCATACCGACAGAAAGGTCGACAGAGAACGTTTTATCCTTAGAACACAAAATAATTTTCTTCTCACATTATTTCACCTCTAACAAACAATATATTGTTTCTATAAAAATGCTCAAGCCCATTATGGTTGTACAATCTTTGGCCTGATTTTTATATAAAAACGATGCAGGTCATTAAAATACTACAATAAATGTATATACACTTTTTGTTGCAACAATTTTTGTAATTACATTTTATGTATCATTTGTAGAACGGATCAAAATAATAGAACGCTATGTCTGTTTCAAAGTGATTGTAACTGCAGAGAACTGCAAACGTGAAGATAAAGAGTCTTGATGATATATACAGATTTTGGCTCTTTTTTGATTAAAAATAAGCTATAATTTGCCAAATCTCTAAAATTTAATGTGATTTGGCAAATTATATTGATTTTTTGTGCTTGTTTCTGTAAAAAACAAAATTATATAGTTATGGTAATATTCCATAACTCTGACGTTTAAACTTTACTTTAGTCTGCATATGGCATAATTCTACAAGCAGATTGATGATTCCCAATTTTGTTCAACCATATCATTGGGCGTTGAGACATTAAATGTTATTATATTGTTCATAAGCCTATTATTAGGCAGACAACAAACAAAATATTATTTTTTAGCAATTATATTTCAATCTCATTCATCCTACGAGTCTTTTAAAGTCTGTCTCCCGAATTAGTTCTGCTTTTGTACCTTTTAGAATGTTATTTCATTGATTATAAACTTCTGATGCATAGTTCATTATTTTAAACGAGGTAGAAAATATAATTCATTTGTTCTCTTTTATTTATAGCCTGTAGCTATATTGGAATGGATAACCATTATTTTTAACATCAAAGACGCTGCTAAATCAGAATTTAGAGGCGATGGCTAAGCAACTTTACGATTACTGGTTTGTACAGTTTGATTTTCCAGATGAAAAAGGAAGACCATATAAGTCTAGTGGTGGTGAAATGGTTTGGAATGAGAAACTGAAGCGTGATATACCTATTTCATGGGAAACAAAACTGATAGATGATGTTGCTGAGATTTACAATGGTTCAACTCCCTCAACTATAAATGAATTAAATTATGGAGGGGACATAGTTTGGATTACTCCAAAGGATTTATCTGACCAAAAGCAAAAGTTTGTCTATAAAGGAGAACGAAATATTTCACAGGTAGGTTACGATTCTTGCAGCACTCATTTGTTACCTTCAAATACAATATTGATGTCAAGCCGTGCACCAATAGGCTTATTGGCAATCGCAAAAACCGAATTGTGTACAAACCAAGGTTTTAAGAGCTTTGTCCCAAAATCGGGAAACACAGCCATTTATCTATATTATTATCTACAATATCATATTAGACAGATAGAGCAATTGGGTACAGGAACAACCTTCAAAGAGGTTTCTCGTGAAGATATACTGAAGTTCCCAATGTTAAAGCCAAGTGATAATGTATTAAATTTATGGGAAGAAATGGTATCAGCCCTCAATGACAGACAGTTAGAAATTCAAAAGGAAAACGAAAGCCTTACTAAGCAGCGTGATGAACTTCTACCGCTCTTAATGAACGGTCAAGTGTCGGTAAATTCTGATTTAGCAGTCTTTTTATATTATATATGACATAAATATCAGAATTATGAAAGAGAATATTATTCAGACGATAGTTGCGAAAATGCAGCGTAACTTAGACAGTCGACAGATAGCACATCTCAAAGCCGTGCTTACATCAGAACTGCATAATGTAGAAATTATCGAAAAGGAAGATTGTGCTAGTCAACAGACACAAGAAAATGAGCATCTTCTGAACTCTTTTATCTCGGCAAAAAAGATAGAAGGATGTTCAGACAAGACATTGGCTTACTACCGCAATACAATTGATCGATTATTAGTTACACTTTCTATTGCTATTTGCCATATCACCACAGCAGACATACGTTCTTATCTTTCAGAATATCAGGAAGAACATAAATCTAGCAAAGTTACTATTGACAATATGCGGCGTATATTTTCAAGCTTTTTCGCATGGTTAGAGGATGAAGATTATATTGCCAAAAGTCCAGTCAGGCGTATTCATAAGGTAAAGACAGATTCACTTGTGAAAGAAGTGCTTACTGACGAACAATTAGAACAATTGCGTGACAGTTGCACAAATAAAAGAGATCTTGCTCTTATAGACATTCTTTCATCTACAGGTATACGTGTGGGCGAATTAGTCAAACTTAACCGTGAAGATATTGACTTCCATGAACGGCAATGTGTGGTGTTTGGAAAAGGAAACAAAGAACGTATCGTTTACTTCAATGCTCGAACAAAATTACATTTGAGACAATATCTTGATGAAAGGACAGATGACAATCCTGCTTTATTCGTTTCATTGCATTCGCCATACACACGCCTTACAATCAGCGGCGTAGAAATGCGAATTAGAAAATTAGGACAATCCCTTTCTATACCTAAAGTTCATCCTCATAAGTTCCGTCGTACTCTTGCAACAATGGCTATAGACAAAGGTATGCCGATTGAACAAGTACAACGATTGCTTGGTCATGTACGCATTGATACCACATTGCATTATGCCATTGTGAACCAAAACAATGTTAAGTTGGCTCACAAAAAATATTTAGGATAAGTAATCGTGCTGAATTCTGCTTGAAAAACGTAACTTTGCATTCAAAAATGAATGCAAATGGCTAAATTATCTTCAATCGCATATTATGTAACAGATAAAATCAGTAGTAATGACATATCTTTGGTAGAATATGTTACTACTGATTGTATATTGCAAAACAAGAAAGGACGGGGGATTGCAACTAATCTTCCGCCACAACCTTGTAGTCTTATTCGTTATAAGCGTGGCGATGTGTTAATAGCCAATATTAGACCTTACCTTAAAAAGGTTTGGTTCGCAGATATTGATGGTGGGGCATCTCCTGATGTGCTGGTTTTCAGAGCGAAAGATGGACATTCGCCAAGTTTCCTTTATGCCGTACTTCTTCAAGATTCCTTTTTTGACTATGTGATGCAGGGAACAAAAGGAAGCAAAATGCCTCGTGGAGACAAAGAACAAATTCTAAGATATGAAATGCCAATATTTTCCTCTTTAGAGGAAAGTATTGGCACATTTTTCTTGAATTTAGACAGTAAAATTCGCCTTAATGAACAGATAAATCAGAATTTAGAGGCGATGGCTAAGCAACTTTACGACTACTGGTTTGTACAGTTTAACTTTCCAAATGAAGAGGGCAAACCATACAAAAGTAGCGGAGGCAAAATTGTTTGGAATGATAAGTTGAAAAGAGATATTCCTATTGGCTGGCATTGCGGGAACCTCTTTGAAATTGCTGTTTTCACAAATGGTTTGGCTTGTCAGAAATTCAGGCCAAAGGATGGTGAAATTCCATTACCTGTTATCAAGATACGAGAAATGCATGATGGCATTTCTGCTGACACTGAAGAAGTAACACCCAATATACCAGAATCTGTTAAGGTGTATAATGGTGATGTACTTTTTTCATGGTCAGCATCACTAGAAGTTATGCTTTGGGCTTATGGACTTGGAGGACTTAATCAGCACATCTTTAAAGTTACATCTGCAAATGATTTCCCGAAGTCATTCTACTACTTTCAACTTTTGGATTATGTGGATATATTTAAGAAAATGGCAGAAGCAAGGAAAACGACGATGGGTCATATTACGCAAGACCATTTACAGCAAAGTACAATAGCTATACCTGACAATAACGATATTGTGGATAGATTTGAGGAATTAATATCACCTATTTTCAATCAGATAATCAAGTTGCAAGAGGAAATTATGAGTCTAACAAAGCAGCGTGACGAACTTCTACCGCTCTTAATGAATGGGCAAGTTTTGGTAAATTCTGATTTAGTGCATGATTAAGGTTGATTTTATTATCAATGTCGGAAAGAAGCTTACCGATTTGCTTTTGTGTTGATTTTGATGGTAAAAAGACATTTATATTTAGGAAGTCATTCGGATCTATTCTTTTATGACTTCCTGATGTATTTGTATTTTGACCACATAAATAATTTGTAATCCCATCAGAAATTAGCAAATAATATAAATACTGATAATCTGCAATATTCTCATCGACAATAAGTGGTAAAAACTCCGTTGAACACAATTTGTTTGTATCCACATTGCTAATTCTCCATACACGTTTAAAGCGGACATTCAGCTTATTAAATAATATACATTTATTTGGCACAGAAAACTTATTACTTTGTATATAGTTACCATCCACAATTTCACATTGCATACCGTTATCAAAAGAAGGTAAACTATACAATTTGTAAATAGTACCAGAATTAGGCGATATAGTAATAGTATGCAATTTTACGATTTCTCCTAACTTATATTTTTTCAATTCCATAACTTAACCTTATTATTTTCCCAACATTCCTCGAACCTGTTTATCAAAGTCGGAGTCAATACGTTGTGTGCGATTAAAAATATCATATTCACTTTCAGCTTTAGCCTTGGCTTGTGCTGCAGAAATACGTCCTTTGTCCGGGAGAATCCGATAGTCATTAAATGTAAGGAACTTGTTTACACTAGCTGCAAACTGCTCCATGGTAAAAGTATTCTGACGTTCAATTTGACCTTCGATATAGTCGAAATATGACGTAACTGTACGCTCCAACTGACGTATTTCCTTTTCTTGCAAATAGTTCTTTGCCACTGTTACATCTGATTTTAGTATCCTGCCGTTAGGTGCATTCTTCCAGGTTGTAAGTCCCATGCTATTTTTGGTATGGTCAGCCTTTGTGTAAATAATCTCTGCTGCTGTCTGTCCTGTAATAGCATAATGGAATCGGTTTTGAACCATGGCATAGAAGTCGTGTGTGGTTGGCGCATTCTTGTCGTAATCAATGCTACATTCGGCATAGATGTCCGTAATCTGCTGCCATATACGGCGTTCGCTGGCACGGATAGAACGTACTCTTTCGAGCAATTCGCGGAAATAATCTTTGCCGAAAACTGTTGTGCCTTGTTTCAGACGGTCATCATCAAGCACAAATCCTTTGCGTATATATTCATTGAGAATCTTAGTCGCCCATTGACGGAACTTTGTCGCTCGCGCAGAATTGACCCGATAACCAACAGCAATAATTGCATCAAGATGATAGAAATCTACAGAAGATGTTTGTGTCTTGCCTTCTATGGCACCATGCCGAGTGGTTATTTCCATTTTGGAAACAACCACTTCTTTCTGCAACTCTCCTTCCTGAAAAATATTCTTCAGATGCTTGCTGATAGCAGGGACCCCAACCCCGAAAAGCTGCGACATAGCCTTTTGGGTACACCAAATAGTTTCGTCTTTTATCACGACCTGCACCTTCCCCTCTTCATCAGGAAGATTATACAACAAAAATTGTATTTCGCTATTCATTGTTCCCGATATTAGCATTAAACCTTAAAGCATCCAACTGCTTCATTATTTCTTCCTCCAGACGATGGCTTTCAGCGAACTGTTCGCTCAATGTTTTTTTATATTCTGCCATGCGGGAATTAAACTCCTCTTCCGTAATATCCACATAATCTATCTTGATGTCAAAATATTGCCCGGCAGACAACGAATAACCTTTCCCTTTAATTTCATCGTAGCTTACAGCAACCGAGAAATCCTCTACGGCTTCTTTATTTTTGAATGTGTTGACAATTAAATCAATGTCTTCATTCAGTAACCTACGTTTCTTATTTTTTCCTTCCTTATATTCCTCTCCTAACTTGCTTGCATCAATCAATATGACTTTTTCGGCAGAAGCAGCTTTGTCAAAGAACAAGACGGAAACATTCGTACCTGTATTTGCAAACACATTGCTTGGCATGGAGATACAGCCATATACCCAGCGGTTATCAATAATTTTTGTCAAAACCTTTCTTTCAACACCACTTTTCGCCGTAATGAATCCCGTAGGAATAACAATAGCTCCTTTACCTGTCGTTTTCAGTGAATTGATAAGATGCTGTATAAAGCACAGATAGATCGACATTGACTCTTTCTTCTTTGCCGGAACAGATGGCACACCTGCCCAAAAACGTACAGTATCAGAAGCCAACGTGTCTCTAAAATCCGAGAAATCCAGATTGAACGGCGGATTAGAAACAACGAAATCGAATTTTCGAAGTGTCCCGCTTTCTTCCTTATGGTATGGTTCTGTAAGCGTATTACCTTGTACAACATTCGGAAGACTCCCTGAGAGATTGTTCAGAATGAGATTCAGCCGGAGCATCTCACTGGATTTTTCAGATATATCCTGACTGAAGATTGTACAACGGTCTTCTCCTATCTGATGAGCTAAGGCCATAAGCAAAGTACCTGTTCCAGCTGACGGGTCATAACATGTGACACCCCGCAAGTCTGCATTATCACCGACCAACAAACGGGCCATTACCTGTGCGATAGCCCTTGGAGTATAATATTCCGCGTATTTTCCGCCTCCTGCGTTATTGTAATCTTTTATAAGATACTCAAATATCCGTGAGAAGAAGTCATATTTTTCTGCAAAAACACTTTCAAAATTGAATGATGCAACGGAACTCATTAATGACCGTGCAAAATCATCCCTCTTCTGCGGATCTGTTACAAACTGTGTAAGCGCACTAAATATATTGACTTTGCTTTTTCCGGAAGTTACGACAGAAAAGGTATCTGCATTCAGATTAGCAATATCAATCAGTGTAGCATCTAACCGTGTAGAAAAATCTCCAGCTCCGGAGGTATTATATAAATGCGCCAATGTATGTTCAGGCTTAAGCAAAGGAACTGATGCAGGGAGATAACTGAACAAATCCTCTACTTCATCTTCCGTAAATTTGTCATATTCAGCATCCCACTTGTCTGCCTTGCTCAATCTTTCTCCATAGATTTTATCACGTTTTGCCTCATATCCGAACTTGTCATTGAAATACTTATACAGGAACATTTCTGTAATAATCTTGTATTCACCTCCACTATTGGCAAGGCCGAAATGTGATGTAGTTGATTTCAAAGAATCTATAAGGGCTATCGTAGCTTCTGATATATTCTGGGTATTTGCATTCATAATTATCTTGAGTGAACTTGATTGTATTGGTTTATATATTCATTTGCAATGAGATTATTAATAAATTTCCGGTCGGAGATATTTGTATTTATCCCCAGATCTATGAGTTGATGGCCTATCATAGCCAATGTGTCTTTCTTGAAACTGTTCTCATTAGCTATAATATTTATATCGAGGTAAATCCGATTATCAATCTCACGTTTCATTTTTGACAGACTTTCTGCTATTTCATATTCAGCTTTGGAAATGATAGGCTTTTCACGCTTTTCATTTTCTTCCTCTATGCGTTTGTGAATACGGACAAAGCGCTCGTCTCCCTGATATTTCTTTTTAAGTATATTGTTACGACGATTAATCTCACGAATTTTCTTCATCACGGAATCCATATAGTCAATGCTTTCTTTTGCATCCTGTGTACTTTGAGGGACAAAACCTTTCCTTCTGAAATATTCACGAAATTCGTCAGCTAAAATCACATACTTGTCTTCAGTTCTATCAAAGTTAGCTTCAAATTCTGCCTGAACTCTTTCACAACGTTCTCGGATGTCATTGACTACAATACGAAGTTCCTCAGAAATGCCTTTCTTGAACTCGAATTCCAGTTCTGAAAGAGCAACATTGATAATTCCTGATACATCTGCCCTATGTTCGGTACTTTCCAGCAGATTCATTCGTTCTATACGGTGCGAAACTTCTGTAATGAGTGTAGGAACAGTACCTTTTGGTAGACTGTCGATTTTCTTTTTAAGTTCTTCATCTCCAAATGCCCTTATTTGGTTTATGATTGCTTTGGCATTTTCAAGAGTAGAACGGAGCGTATATAGATTTTCTTTATTCTCAATCTCGTCTATTTCTTTTCTGAACTCTTCAGGATTATCGCAAGTATAATTGAACAAAATACCGCGGATTACCTTTATTTGCTCTATAATCTGCTCTTTATCTACAATGAGAGCTTCCCCTACTGTTTCTATCTCGCCTGTTTCCTCAATATCGGCTGTACGGTTTAATTCACGCAGATAGCGGTCATTCGTGGCATCAAAATTTTCCTTGATATTCACAAAATCTACGACATAACCATACTTGAATTTATGGTATGGTCTGTTTACCCTTGTCAATGCCTGCAGCAAATCGTGCCCGTCAAGGCTACGCCCTAAATAGAGTTTTTTCAAACGTGGAGCATCAAATCCAGTCAGAAGCATCTGATTGACAATCAATATATCGACTGATAGTTTCTTCTTGTATTCATCAATATACGCCTTACGTTCTTCCTTGTCTCCTTCATCATGCAAGATCAAAGAAGCCCTAAGCGGTTTTGTATGGTGTCCGTAAGCTACCATAGGCTCTGCAGCCATCATCAGATTTTCATCATGTTTCTCTTCAATATATAATGCCTTGTTAAAGCGCTCTTGCCACAAACGATACATTTCACGGGCTTGCGGATTTGTCTTGCATACAATCATCGCTCCCACCGTATCATCAGCTTGTTCAATACGGAACCGTCGGAAATCTGCAATGATATAGTCTATTAAAGCATTAAGGTAAGATTCATGTTCAATGATCTTGTTGCGGTCAATATCACTTTTTCTGACCTCAATACCACCTGCCAATTTGTCAAGAATACTCTCTATTTTCTCTTTATAAATTGTTTCGACAGGTTCTCTCATAAGTTTCAGAGTATATCCGTCTGCTATTGACTTGTCATAATAATATGTGTCAATATAATCACCAAATACACGCCAGGATTCTCTTTCCTCTTTTAGCAAAGGTGTACCTGTTAAAGCTATCTTTATAGAATCGCTATCGGCTGCCAGTAAGTTTGCCAAGAAGCTTCCTTGTGGATTATACCCTCTATGGGCTTCGTCGATAAAGAAAATACGCTGTAAACGGGTGCTGTAGTTGGAATCAATCTGTATGTTGGTGGAATCCAGTTTGAATTTCTGGATATTGACCACCATTATCTCCGCTTTTCCTTCTGCATTTTCCGTCAAATTCGTACTGCGTATATCTGACATCAATTCATCCCGGCTGTTAGCCGTCCTGACAGACAGCCCTCTTGCCACAAATTCATCCTTAGCCTGCTCCATCAAATCAAGACGATCCACAATGAAATAAAATTTTACGGCGGTTTTCTTTGCCGCATAAAAATCAGTCAGACTGCGTACGGAGTAATATGCCAAGGCTGTTTTTCCGCTACCTTGTGTATGCCAGATAATTCCGCTTTTTACTCCATTACCCAATTTCTTTCGGATTGCAAAAGAGGCAAAAAGCTGTTGGTAACGCATTACATGTTTTTCCAACTGAGTAGTCTTACTACCGTCTTCCAATTCGATTTTTCTGTCCACATAAGCAAAACCATATCTTAGCAAAAACAGAAATCTCTCTTTACTGAGCATCGATGTTAGAATCCTGTTGGTCGGAGTTTTTGTATCTTTGTTTGTATTATATTCAGGTAAGTTCTTGATCACCACACAATTTCTGTGTTGCAATATCTGTTTCTCCGTGTTGTCAGATACAGCATTATAAGGATACTCTACAAAAAAATCTTTATCGGCTTCACGAAAGACGTTGAAGAAAGCTTTGTCCTTTGATGTACAGCAATAGAATGCACCTTGAATCGGAACTCTGTTTTCATTGTCATATTCCTGATTGTTGGAAAATATCATCAACTGAGTAACATTCAAAAATCTCCTGAATTTTTCATTACGCATCCTCATGTTGATACGTTCTCTTTCTGCCAGAATACCATCATGGTTATTCGGCTTCTTAACCTCAATAAATGCTAATGGAAGTCCGTTTACAAAGCATGTTATGTCTGGTCTAAAACAATCTCCGCTATCCTGATTCTCACACTCAAATTCAGTGGTTACATGCCATTCGTTACGATTGGCATTTTGGAAGTCTATCAGTTTGATGTTGCTGTTGGAAGACAACTTATTATAAAACTCCCTTCCAAGGTCATTATTGTTGAGTATTAATATAATTTCATTCAGCAGTTGCTTTGCCTGTAATTCTGTCAATTCTGGATTCAGGCGTTGAACGCTGCGCAAAAACACGTCTGTCAGAATATTTGTCTTGTTGTCATATTCTGTTATGTTGTCTAAATAAGTATATCCAAGTCTACATAAATGCAGGGCTGCGGGGACCTGTACTCGTGTATTTTCGTTGAATTTATATTCCATAAGCTTTACCTTTCTTCATTATCAGTTTCTTCAAATTAATTTGAATAATCTCCTTAATTTGTTGAAGTGTATACAAATTAGACTATAAGGGTTGCACGTATATGCATTGACCATATTGGATTTTGTTCTGTTTTTGAGCTAATCATATCTGAGAAATTCTTTTTTCAGCCAGTATGAGTTTTTATTTTGTCCAATTTTGTAATATACGTACAACAGCTCTACAAAAATAGTGAATAATATTTAGATAATCTACTTGTTTTATTATACTTTTGTGTCGTACATGAAATATTTTACTCAAAACATTCGAATCTGTGGTTAATATTTTATTTTGCAATATCTTGGTTTTTTGACAAATACATTCAATCATATCATAACAAATAATTTCACTACTTTCATACAAAAACTAAAAACGCGGTAAAAAGTCAGGACAAAATTTTTTTGTAATCTGGAGAAGAAGACCTTAATGGATGTTAAAGAAATGACGTATTGAGTGTCTTTGTTTTAACTTATGTTTGCTTTTGTGCGGCTAAAGAGAGTGTGAGGATGATGTTTTTGGGGCATGGAAGGGCTTGTTTTGCGTTGCAATAGCACTGCTTTTGGAGCGTAAACCTATGGGTTTTGCACCGAAAGTGGCAGAGTAATATATTTTAACACTGCGGCTTTTGCTTTCAAAATGGCTTAAATGTCTGTATGTCAATGCTTTAGTGCGAATGCTCGTTTTTTGACGTTTTTCAGGCAAAATCGCGGAAGTGTGAGGAGCATGGGCATTCTGAAGGCGTCAAACGGTATGGATTTTGTCTGAAATATTTACAAAATGTGGCGGCGCCACGATGTGTGGTGTGCCTCACGACCTTCATGATGTCATTACACAGATACCGTCATAATAAGCATCGTCAGTTGGCTTAGTCTGCTTATACAGCTGATTACTTTTGGCCTTAATAAGGGGAAAATGTGAAATTTATAGGCCTTTTGGATGCGGAAAGTGTGAAATTTACGGCTGTATATTGTATGGAAAATGTGAAAATAATGGGGCAATATGGCACGGAAAGTGTGAAAAATATGGGTTTTTATAATGCGGAAAATGTGAAATTTACTATATTTGCAGATGTATCAAGACGTTTGGAAATATGGAGAAGTTGCTGAAAAGAAAGATTGACAAATATCTGACTGACTGGAAAAACAGACCTGACAGGAAGCCTCTTATCATAAAGGGCGCCAGGCAGATAGGCAAGACGCGCTCAGTAGAGTGGTTTGCCGGTCAGAATTATGCAAGCGTGATAGAGATAAACTTTATCGAGCAGAAAAAATACCGTGAGATATTCAACGACGGATTTGAGGTGGATGCCATTCTGAAGAATATATCACTGCTGAATCCTGAATTGAAGTTTATTCCCGGCAATACCATATTTTTCTTCGACGAGCTTCAGGCGTGCCCCAACTGTGCCACGTCGCTGAAGTTTTTTAAGCTCGACGGCCGTTTCGACGTAATCTGCTCAGGCTCGCTCATGGGGATAAGCTACAGGGAGATAGAATCGAACAGCGTGGGATATAAAGAGGACTACGAGATGCACTCGATGGACTTTGAGGAATTTTTGTGGGCAATGGGCTATAACGACGAGTTCACGGCCGACCTGCTAAGTCACATGCTCGACGTAAGGCCGCTGTCAGAACTGCAGATGGACACGCTGATGAGCCTGTTCCGCGACTATGTCATAATCGGAGGCATGCCCGAAGTGGTCAGCACGTATGTTAGGAACAAGAATTTCAGCGGCACGCTCGACATTCAGCGCCAGCTGCTGAAGGACTATGAGGAGGACATAACAAAATATGTTGAAGGCCTGGACAAGGCAAAGGTGAAGGCGGTGTATAACCATATCTCGACCTTCCTGGCAAAGGAAAACAAGCGGTTTCAGATAACCAAGATAGCCAGAAACGCGCGCAACAGAGACTATATGGGATGCGTTGAATGGCTCGCCGATGCCGGAGTGGTGAACGTGTGCTACTGTCTTAATCAGCCCGAGCTGCCGCTGAAAGGCAACTACGACCCAAAGATGTACAAGATATACTTTAAGGACACAGGACTGCTGATAGCCTCGCTCGACGAGGAGGCACAGGAAGACCTGAGGGCAAACAAGAATCTCGGCACGTACAAAGGAGCGATATACGAGAATATCGTAGGCGACATGCTCGTAAAGCAGGGCTACCGGCTGTTTTACTATCACAGCGACAGGCCGGCTCTTGAGATGGACTTCTTCATTAGGGATGCCGATTCGCTCATACCGGTGGAGGTGAAGGCCAACGGCGGGGCTACGGCTTCGCTGAACAGACTGCTGAATGACGACAAATATAATGACGTGAAGTATGGCATCAAACTGGGCTACAGGAACATCGGATTCAACGGCAAATTCTATACTTTTCCGTATTTCCTGACTTTCCTGCTGCGAAGATTCGTGGCTGAGAGCAAACGGAGGTAGCTCCTTGAATGAGCAAAGCCGTATGGCGGCATGAGGCTTTCTGGTGTGTATAGTCTGTTTCTGTCGTGCCATATATTATGATGAAATGTGGCGCCGGGCATGTAAACGGGCAGTCTGTTGTGCCGCATTAATCGTTTAACAGGTAAAAACATATCCGCATGAGCGACATTTCATTTACATGCAAATATCATTCGCCGCTGGGAGAGATAACCCTGGCATGCCGCGACGACAGGCTTACGGGGCTGTGGTTTGACGGACAGAAGCACTACGGCAGCACGCTGACCGGTAGAACCGAAGAGGCAGACGTGCCCGTGTTGAGGCTTGCCGTGAGGTGGCTCGACGAATATTTCAGCGGCCATGAGCCGCAGTTTGTGCCGCCGCTGAGCATTATGGGCACGCCGTTCAGCCGTCTTGTGTGGCGCAGGCTGATGGACATTCCATGCGGAACTACGCTGACATACAAGGAACTGACGCTGCGCATGGCTGCCTGCGGCGAGTGTGGCGCTGGGGCTGTGAGGGCCGTGGCGGCGGCGATAGGGCGCAATCCCGTGTCGCTCATAGTGCCCTGCCACCGCGTTATCGGTTCGGGCGGCAGCCTGACGGGATATGCCGGGGGCGTATGGCGCAAGGAATGGCTGCTGCAGGCGGAGCGCTCTATGGCAGAAGGCAGACTGGTGTAGTGAGGCTGTTGCGGTTCGGCCTGACAGAGGCTTCATGTGGGGCGCATTGTGGGGTGTGTTGTTATATGCGTCGGGATTGTTATGAGGTAAAAATTCAGGCTGAACAATAACGCCGGATTTTGGCTGGGCTGACCGCTTGTCTTACGGGCGGTGGCGCAGCCCGTAAGGCTGTCAACGAAAAAGGCCGCCGTGACCCTTGCGGGCAGGCAGCCTCAGTTTAAAATAACATTATAAAATAAATTGTGATATGTTGTCGTCATGCCTTGAGGCATGCGTCCGGGTACACACTTTGGAGTGGCATCGGCAGACTTAGAAGTTTACGCCGAAGTTGAGCGACAAACATCCGTTGTGCGACGTGTCGAACGTGTCGTGACAGATGTTAGACAGACCTATGTCGTATGTTATGTCGAAGTAGAACAGGTCGTAAGCCACGCCGCATCCTACGCGCAGACCTCCGTCAAAGCGCTGGAAAGCATCGTCGGAGAACGAGCTGAAGGCCTTGCGCTCGTCATAGTTCTTCATCTTGCCGCCCACGCCGCATGCCAGATATCCGCCGAACTGCGGCTGCACGGAGAAGTGGTCGGTGATGCTGTAGATATACTTCAGCACGATGGGCATCTCTATGTAGTTGAGGTCGTAGGTCATTTTCTTCTTCTCGCCCATATCGTTTATTATGTCCTTCTTTCCGCCTTTCTCGGTGTAGAAGAGTCCCGGCTCAAGGTAGAGCGGAATGTCGGCCGACAGCGGAATGCCCACCACTGCTCCTACGGTCAGTCCTGTCTGCGAGTCGCTGCCGTCGAGCGTAGGGTCGTCAGAGTTGACCGTTGAGAACGCCGGACCTATGCGGAAACCGTAATACATGTTGCCCGTGCCCAGTCCGCTGTCGTGGCGTCCGTAAGAATATTCCAGTCTTCCGGTGCTCTCGTTGTAGTAGCGGCTGTGGCAATAATTCTGTGCCGATGCCGGCAGTGAGAGTGCTGTTGCTGCCAGTGCGGCTATGGCAAATCTCTTAATTGTTTTCGTGCTCATAAGTTTCTGAATATTGTTTACTTGGTGCAAAGAAACTAAAAAATGGCGAGATGTCAAAAGGAAAAGGCCTAAATTGCGTAGGGAAACCCCTAATATGCGCCCTGACGGCGCTGTCATGTATGCTTTTTGCGGCTGTATTTGCCGGCACGTGCAGCCGAAATAACCATTGGGCGGTTATTATTTTTATTTTTCATGACATTTATGGCTTTATTATTAATTTATTTATAAATTTGCAGAAAAATTTAAAAAACCATGGAAACATTACTTCCTTACGCACTGTTGTGCCTCACATCAATCTTCACGCTTGCCAATCCTCTCGGCACGATGCCCGTGTTTCTTACCATGACCCAGGGCATGAGCGAGGAGCAGCGCCAGTCTATCGTAAAGCGCGCCACCATCACGGCGCTGATCATCCTCATCGTGTTCACCTTTGCCGGCCAGTTTATCTTCATGTTCTTCGGCATATCCACCAACGGCTTCCGCATAGCCGGCGGCGTGATAATCTTCAAGATAGGCTACGACATGCTGCAGGCACGCTACACGCACGTGAAGCTCAACTCTGACGAGATAAAGACCTATGCCAACGACATATCGATAACGCCGCTGGGCATACCTATGCTCTGCGGTCCGGGCGCCATAGCCAACACCATCGTGCTGATGAGCGACGCCCATACAATAACGATGAAGAGCATACTGATAGGCTCGATAGTGTTTATCTACGTGCTTACATACTTCATCCTGCGCGCCTCCACGCGCCTTGTGAGCGTGCTCGGCGAGACGGGCAACAACGTCATGATGCGCCTTATGGGCCTTCTGCTTATGGTCATCGCCGTTGAATGTTTCGTCGGCGGAATGAAGCCTATACTTATAGACATAATAAGTCAGGGCACGGCAGGTGCCTGACGTGATATCATATAATGCGGTATGACGCGTTGAATGCGGCAGTCGGGACAAGTGTCCGGGCTGCCGCATTTATTGTCTCAAAACGCTTCTTAGGCAGCATATAGCTCAGCCTGTTCGGCTTATTCCTGCCTTCGTCGTCCGTCTTTTTGTCGGCTTCTTCTTGACATATCAGCCACGTCTGCGGAACGTCAAATGAAAATTCCGCTCGGTATTAAAGCAAAAATACCGGCCGGATTATAATAACAGATAGGGGTTAAAATACAGGCTGTATTCTGAATATAAGATATTGTGTTTGCGGTTTAATGTATGGCAGGGTGCCGCCGGATGTTTTCTTTGGCATGGTGTGTTATGCCCTTAAAAATGTCATATGGCATGACGCCGGCAAAGAGCATAGGGACGGCTGAGGGCACGCTGGGGCTGAATGGATAGAAACAATGTGGCGGCTGACAGATCTTTTGCCTTGAAATTGTCTGCAAATTGTATTGTCATGACGACTAATTTTAACTTTAAGGGCTGATTTTATAAAAGATTATTACATTTTTACAAAATATCTTTTGTTTTTATAAAATTTTGCTTATATTTGCTTTCGGAATGCTATAGCTTTTAAGAAACAACATGTATAACCTCTAAATCAAACGCATTATGAACAGAAATTTTATCTCCCTTATCATTGCTGTATTGTTTTCTTCGGCATCATTTGCCCAGCAGTATGAATATAAGCTGACCGGAATAACATCGAAGCACACTAACGACTATTACAAATACTTCTACGACGATGCCAACGGCCGTGTAGACAGTGCGGTGCAGTATCGCGAACTGGCAGGCTTTATCTACGACTATACGCTGAAATATATTTATGACGAAAACGGAAACGAGGTGCTCGAGAAGGGATACCAGAAGTTCTCGGGCGACGACTTCTATACATATTCTACGCAGGTGAGATACACTTACGACGAGAACGGACGCATCTTAAGCCGTGCCAACTATAACCTTAACCGCAAGAAGGGCGAGTTTGAACTTGGCGGTGTCTATGAGTATGTCTACGAAGGCGACAAGCTCGTTAAGCGCAACACCTACGTTGACGAGGCGCTGACGGAGAAATTCGAGGAGGTGATCTATACTTATGACGACAAGGGACGTCTGGACGAGGAGAATGTCTATTCGTCGTTCTTCGGCGATGAGATGACGTTCTCGAGCGGCACGAAGTATATTTATGACGACAAGGACCGTATGGTTGAGAAGATAAGCACCATTGGCGACTTCTTCACCGGCGCGAAGATGCCAGCCGGAGGCGAGGTGTGCACGTATGACGAAGCCGGAAACATTGTGGAATGGATGACATACAGCGAAGTGAAGGAGCAGCCGTCGAGCCGTGATGAATACACACACGACCTGTCGCTCGAGACTGTCAACACGCTTTATCCCGTGGAGAACGAATGGGACGGAACGGTTTATCTCAACTCGAAGAACGCCATACTCTCAAACATCGTTTATCAGACGGACAGAAACACGGGCGAGATGGCTGTGTATGACGAGCTTGTGATGGAATATGCTCCTGTGGCGTCTACCGGAATCAACGTGATACGTCCGGCTGTGAAGGACATGGTGCAGGCTGTTTATGCCGACGGCAGAGTGCGCCTGACGGGCGTGGCTGAAAACGAGCCGGTAAGGGTGTACAGCCAGACGGGCGTGCTGATGGACATGAAGAAATATAACTCGCAGGAGGGTATAAGCATCAGCAGCATGCCGGCAGGTGCATACATCATCTCTACAAGGCTGGGCTCTGTAAAGGTGTGGAACAGATAGGATTATATTAGCAAGATAGAAAATGCAACGTCCGCAGATTCTGCCTGATGCAGACATCTGCGGACGTTGTTTTATTTCGGCCGGCTTCAGGGCCGTATGTGTTCTGTGTTATGCCGCCGCTTATTGCGGTGCCGTGGCATTATTGCTGTTGCTTTGCTGATTTGATGTGCTCCTGCGCGAAGTGCCACACCACGATGCCTGCCGTTACCGACACGTTGAGCGAGTGCTTCGTGCCGAATTGCGGTATCTCAAGGCATCCGTCGCTGGCGTCAACCACCTCCTGGCGCACGCCCTTCACCTCGTTGCCCAGCACGACGGCATAGCGTTGGCCGGCGTCGGGCACAAACTCGTTGAGCATGGTGCTGCCTTCACACTGCTCCACGGCCATCACCTTGCATCCCATGGCGTGCAGCTCGCTTACGGCTTCGGCAGCCGTCTTGAAGTAGCGCCACTCAACGCTGTCCTCAGCTCCGAGCGCCGTCTTGTGTATCTCTACGTGGGGCGGACATGCCGTGATGCCGCAGAGCCACACAGCCTCTACGCGGAATGCGTCGCACGAGCGGAACACCGAGCCTACGTTATACAGGCTCCTCACGTCGTCGAGCACCACGATGAGCGGCATCTTCTCAGAACTCTTGAACTCGTCTACCGTCAGACGGTTCATCTCCGTAACCTTTAACTTGCGCATCGATTCAAATTGAGAATTGATAATTGAGAATTGAAAATTATGATTTGACCAAGAAGGCGGAAATTATGAATTGTGAATTAAGAATTATGAATTGTCAATTCAAATGAATTCTTCACTCTTCACTTTTAGTTTTTAACTTTGAACGCCAGCGCATACATTCTGATCTGCTTGACCATGGCCAGCAGACCGTTTGAGCGGGTGGGCGAGAGATGGTCTTTCAGACCGATGCGGTCGATGAAATAGAGGTCTGTGTCGAGAATCTCCTGCGGTGTGTGTCCGCTCAGCACGCGTATCAGCAGGGCGATGATGCCCTTGACGATAAGCGCGTCGCTCTCAGCCGTAAAATAAATCTTGCCGTCCTCATAGTCAGCCTGCAGCCACACGCGGCTCTGACAGCCGTCAATCAGGTTGCTCTCCGTCTTATACTTGTCGTCGAGCGGCTTCTGTTCGTTGCCCAGGTCAATGAGCAACTGATATTTGTCCATCCAGTCGGTGAAGTCAGAAAACTCCTCAATCACCTCGTCCTGTGCTTCATTTATTGTCATAATATCCTTTGTTTTTTATGTGTTTATTTAATTCGTATGTCAAGGAGAAACCAATAGCTTCCGTTTCTATTCCGTCGTCATAAGCAGTTTTGTCATATTTGCTCTTACGCAACAAGTCATTTGACTTTAACTCCTACGAAGAAAAACATTTGTCTTTTTTCGCTATGCTCAAGGAACTTCTCCTTAACTCCCAAGAAGAAAAGCATTTGACTTTAACTCCTTTAACTACTCTAACTCCTTTAACTCCTAAGAAAAATCAATACTTCGGCTCCACCTTAACCAGCTTAAACAGCTTGTCGCTCGGTCTCACCTTGTCGGGTACCTTAAACGATACTCGGGTGCCCTTCTGCGCTGTCTCAACGGCATGAGTGTCGTCGTGAATCTCCTCTACGGTTACATACATCACGCCCGTGGTAGGACCCGTTATAAGCATCTTGTCGCCTACAGAGAATTCGCACGCCTCGCACGTAAACTCTGCCACGCCGAGCTTAGAGAAATACTTGACGCCCTTGCCCACGTAAACCTTGCGCTCCGTGGCGTTAGAGCCATAGTTCTTGTTCCATTCGCCAAGGCGCTGTCCCTGGTAGTAGCCGTCCCAGAAGCCGCGGTTGAACACAGTTGCCAGGCGCTCGTCCCACTCGTCCTTCTTCTCCTCGGTGAACGTGCCGTCAAGTACGCTCTGTATGGCTTCCTTGTAGCATTTCACCACGGTGTAGACATACTCAGCGCCGCGCGCACGGCCCTCTATCTTGAACACCCTTACGCCGGCCTTCATCATGCGGTCGATGAAGCGCACCGTCTTCAAGTCTTTCGGGCTCATTATATATTTGTTGTCAATCTCCAGCTCCGTGCCTGTCTCCTTGTCTGTCACGATGTACGAGCGGCGGCACAGCTGCATGCACTCTCCGCGGTTGGCCGAGCGCGACGCGTTGTCAAGACTCAGATAGCACTTGCCGCTGATGGCCATGCACAGCGCGCCGTGGCAGAACATCTCTATGCGGATCTTCTTGCCCGACGGTCCGCAGATGTTCATCTGCTCCGCCTGCTCATGTATCTTTGCCACCTGCTCCATGTTCAGCTCGCGCGCCAACACCACAACGTCGGCAAACTGAGAGTAGAACTTCAGCGCCTCGATGTTGCTTATGTTAAGCTGTGTAGACAGGTGCACCTCCTGGCCCACCTTCTGGCAGTAGGTCATAACGGCCACGTCGCTCGCTATCACGGCCGATATGCCGGCCTCCTTGGCAGCGTCGATAATCTGGTGCATCAGCTCTATGTCGTCGTCATAGATGATGGTGTTCACCGTCAGATAAGTCTTCACGCCCCTTTCGCCGCACGTAGCTGCAATCTCGCGCAGGTCGTCAATGGTGAACGTGCTTGCCGAGTGAGCCCTCATGTTCAGCTTCTCGATGCCGAAATAAATCGAGTCGGCACCTGCCTGCAGTGCTGCCTGCAGGCTCTCGCGGCTGCCCACGGGCGCCATTATCTCATAGTCGGAAATGTTAGTGTCCATAACTTATTGTGAAATCTTGTTGTCAATACCCATTTGTCAAAGCCTTTCGGCCATTATAAAAAATGCCCGCCGTTAAAGGACGACGAGCCAGCCTCAATGTTTTCACAACGGAATAATCCTTATTGTGATTTGCTTAAAATTCTGTCTGCAAAGATACTAATAAAATGCTAACACTCAAACAGTTTTTCATATTTTTATCATATTTGCCCAATAGCCTGTTTAACCTTTATCGGTCGTAAGCCGGTATATGGTTTGTTTCTGCAGGCAGATTGATGTTTCCTTCCATCTTTTTTAGATATTGCTGTCTTGCCGTCTGCTATTTGGCAGGCATAACGGGCTATGTCTAGAAAATAGCGGACGGCAAGATATTCAATATAAAACGGCAATAGGGCTATCTTAGCTTCATTCCTATAAAAATAAGAATTTCTCTCCCGATTATAAAAAACTTAATATTTAGTCAGGCATTAAATCAGATTATCTGTTTGTCAACGTGTAATGTATAGCAAACTATCTTGCCGTCGGCTTTTTTGACGGTATATTCAACTTCTCCATTAAGGTTTAGCCCCTTTCGTTGTTCTTCCCATGTTATTTCTTTTACCGGACGGTTGTTTATGGCTATGATTATATCTCCAATTTCAATACCGGCCTTTTCTGCTATTCCGCCTTTGTATAATCCGTTCACTATCCATCCTTCATAAATATCCGTGCGGTCAAAAGTTGCCATATGGGTTACGGATGATTGCATGTACACTCCTTTATTCTTGTTGCGTTTCACCCACACTGAAGAGTTTTCCGGATCTAAGACAATATCGTATAACGACCATATTTCATTTCCAATCAGACCTAAATATGGCTTGCCAAATGACAAAGCGCCTTTTTCATTAACAGAATAATCTATTACGATGTCTTTAAGTGTATCTGTCATACAGAATTGTGCGGCTCTTATAATAAACTGGTCAGAACCGCCGCCAATGCCGCCGGCTTGTGTCCTGAAGTATGCTTTCGGTATGTCATCAATATTCAGAGAAGATGCTGCCTCGTTAGTAAGACTGATTGAGGATCCACATCCTAAATCCATTCTGAACCATCCTTCCAAGGTGTTCTTCTCGTCAATCTGAAGTTTGGCCTTTACATCAATACGGTTTTTCTCAAATCGTGCGTCAAGTTTTATATAGTTATCAAGCAAATCATCTTTAAACGGTTTTTTAAGCTGTTTTATGTATCCTTCGCTAAAGTTGATTTCCAGAGGAGATGTCAGTAGGTGAGTGTTGCCTAACAGACCGTCGGTATGTCTGCCGAGAATGTCACGCAGCTTAATTATAGGAGTAATCTTGTTTTGATATTCCATATCACCGCAGTGAATCTTGACGGGCTCGATGAATATCTCTACGCTTTGAGGTCCGCTGTTGCCTGCTCCCCCGATTTTGGCCCTGCCTTTTCTGCCGAAAGCATTTTGAAGATTATTTACTTTCAGATAATCTTGGTCTAAGTATAGAAAATCAGCCCCGGTGTCATAAATTAGGGTAACAGGTATGGTGTCATTAAGCGTACACTGAAAATACAGATGCCTGTCAAAGATAAATGGTATTGCCCCTTCAGGAATGGCCGCAATGCCTTTTAATGAGAAGAAAAACAGGAAGAGAGAAACAAAATAAAGATTTCTTTTCATAGGCTTAAATATTTAATTAGTATTGTATTAATCTGAGATAAGCTGTCTCTATTATGTGCCGACGTGGCGTCTTTCCGTTTTAGGCAGCCGGCATGGTCAGTTTGCAGGCAGGCTTATTATGTTTCCGTTGAAGTTCTCCTTCACTCCCACTGCGGTCTCGGCCTGTTCCACCATCTGGTTAAGCTCCTTGTTGGGCTTCACCAGTGCCGCCATGCTCAGGAAAGTTCTGTAGTAGGCCTTCTCCATGTCGTGCTTGCCCACAAGTCCGTATGCCTGCGCCGTGTTGAATATCGTGGCCATGCTGTTGCGGTTAAGTTTAAGCGCCTCACGCCATGCGTATATTGCCGACCAGTATTTGCCCTGCTTGTAGTAGCCCTCGCCCAATGCGCGCTTTACTACAAACAGCACCGTATGGTCGGGCTGCATCAGTTCGATTGATTTTTCCAGATAGTCAACGCCCTCGGCCACGCTGTCCATGTCAACACATACGATGCCGAGCCGGTAAAGGCATCCCGCATTTTGCATCTTGCTTTTTTCGGCTGCCTTGGTGAGCCATCTGCGTGCCATAGGGTTTTTGCCCGTCTGCATGTAGGCCATGCCGAGCGAGTAGACCGTGTTGTAGGTAGAGTCGCCCAGTTCAAGCAGCCTGTTATATGCATTTATTGCCTTGTCGTAGTCGCGCATCAGGAAGTTGGCGTCGGCATATTCGCGCAGCACGGGCAGACACGCAGAGTCTGTCTGCATATATCTGGCCGTAATGTCATAAGCCTTCTGCGGCGACGATATGTTGTCGTCGCTGTTGTATATGCGTGCCATGTATGCCGTCACGATGCCGTCCATTGGGCATCTGCTCAGCAACCTGTTGCCCCATTCTATCTGTTTTGCCGTGTTGTCCATGTATCTGTAGCAGTCAAACAGCCGGCGCATCGTCTCCTGGCTCAGACTATCGGCGCCTTTCTTTGTCATACCTTCGAGCATTGACGCACATTTGCGGTATTCGCCGCGCATAAACAGGCAGTGCGCCATTTTTTCCTTTATCGCGTCTGAGCTGTCTGTCTGCAGCGCCTCGCCGTAATATCTCATGGCGTTGAACGTGTCGTTTATCCTCATGCAACTGTCGCCCAGCGCTTCTGTTGCGTCATTGTCGGCTCTGGCTGAGGCTGCCGTCAGAGTCATAAGCAATAGTATAAGACTGATGATTTTCATGGCAATAAAATTTTTATTTTAGCGATATATTCTTTTCTTTATGCAGAAGGCAAATTTCTGTTCATGTTATGCAAATATAGCGAAAATATAAGAATGTAGTACAGAATATATCATTTTTAACTAAGTTATTTAGTTTATATTCATGGTCTTCATTGTTTGCCGTGTATTTTTCTTCGTCATGATATGCAGTTAAGCTTATTCTTGTATCACTCAGCATGATAATTCTTTTCATGGCATTATGTCTGCATACTGATACTTTCTGTTAAGGCTGTGATGCAAATACAACTCATTGTAGAAAAGTCGTGGCAAACATATTTTCTAATCATGGAAACGGAACTTTTATAGTACGGCAATAATCAGAATACTTCTAAAAATGTGCTGCTCATACGTTGTCTGCATTAAAAATCTGTCAATGTTGACAGATTTTTAATGCAGTATTAGTGCAGACAAGTAAAAAATCTCTATATTTGCATTACTCGGCAGTAAGAAGTATTATGTACAATCGGTCTTTTCGACTTCTTGCTCAAGGAGAACAGTTTAGATATGTAAAATAGTAAGGAAATGGAATATTACAACGGCAAAACTCATAAGCATATCATTCTTTTTCCTCGTACAGCAATATCAAAAACATCAAGAATTTGCCATGCGCTATTTACTGTATATGTGGTAAAAACTTATGACAAAAATATTTTTCAATCTGGAAAATAAAAAGTAAACGTATGTTAATGAAACGGCAGCAAGAACGTCACTTTGTTAACATACGTTTATAAATAAGCCGAAAAATGCCACTAAAATCAGCCATTTCTGGGCCTGAAATCATAAGTTTGAGCCTCAGAAATGGCACCTTTTCATCCGTAAACGGGCCACTTTTTATGCGTAAGTGGGCCGGTTATGTTTTTTAACACTTCCGCTTTTTACTATTATTTGCTGCAACTCCTTGTCAATCAGCGTCTTAACAAAACGCTCCGTTTTTTGCCCTTTTCTGCCCCAAACCGCGGTATGGCGAAGAGCATGCGTGCTCTGAGAGCGTCAAACGGTCGGGAAAACATGAAGAATGTTTACAATAATGAGGATGACCGACAGCTCCTTTTATTTAATAATGATGTATGGCGCATAGAATGGATGCTGGGGCCTGAAAGTTGTAACGTGATTCACACGGCATATATGCAGATACTGATGCTATGGGCTTTTAGTGTATATTTGACGGCAAATGCTTAACTTTTGTATCTGAAACGGATACATATATAGACATAATGAAATTGCCCCAAAATGCGTCTTTTAGAACACCGGGGTATGAGTGGTGGTAAAATAGGATAAAAATAGTGCGAAAATGAATAAAATTGTAAGCAGATTTTAGCGACTTGCAAAGTCGATGTGTCAATTTGATAGGAAAGTTGTGCGTTAGATATTTTTGTTATATGATAATGTCGTATTCATGGTACGATTGTTAAATATAATGTTGCAAAAAGTGTAAGTAATGATTATTTGTCATGCAGCAGAACCTTTTTGTGGCATATGTTAAGTTATTTAACTAATTATGTAAAAATATGCAGATTTTTATCAATAAAATTTTGTATGTGAATATAATTTGTATATTTACGCACAAATGGATGATTTTTTTAACAAAGAAGAGTCCATTGAAAAACTATTATTAACTTAATTAAATCTTTTAAGATGAAAAATTTACTACTAACCATGCTGTTTGCAGCAGGATTGTCGCTTAGCGTAAGCGCTCAGGTGACAAACGTGAAAGTGACGGTTACCCCTTTGGGTGACAAGTTTGAAGACAGGCACGAAGTGCCTTTCTCATCTACAACATGTGACATCCTTGTAAACGAGAACTTTGAAGCTATGACTAAGGGCACGCCCGAAGCTCCCGACTTCAGCACTCCGCTGGCTTCGCTCGACAAAGACGTGTCTATCAATCCGGAGCTGACGCACGGCTCACAGTGGTATGGCCACAAGGTTTATCAGGCTGGAGGAGCCATTGCAATGCAGACATTCAGTATGGATCAGAGTATATTAAATACCCCTCGTATGGATTATAGTGGCTCTGTACGCATTACGTTCTTGGTAAAGGCTTTGATTTCCGAATGGATTAATGATGAAGGCGAGCCTGTGGAAGACCGTTCGGCACACCTTGTGGTAGGCCTATCAGACGAGCAGGGACGAAAAATAGAAACAAACCAGACAAAGAGCAATTTGGCAGACCTGCAGTTGTATGAAGGCATGGGTTGGACTGAAGTTACGATAGAATTTGATAATTATTCCGCTTATAATGGTGTGTCTGTTGTATTTGCAGGTCTGCGTACGTTACTCATAGATGACATAAAAATAACATCATCTTGTGACGAATTTATAGCTGTGCCATACGTTACGGGAGTAACTGATATAACAGAGGACTCTTTTACTATTAAGTGGGAAAGTGTGCGTAAGGCTTATAACTATTATGTATGGTTATATACTTACGACGGTAAGGACCCCGAGACTGGTGAAGATAAGTATAGTATTGTTTTTTCGAAACAAATACTTGACATGATAGAGGCTGATCCTGACATGACACTTGAGGATTATATAGAAAATATGGGAGGTATAGATAGTCCACATCTAAAATATGATATGGTAAGTCGTCACAGCGACATGAGCTATACGTTTACCGACCTCGATCCGTCTAAAGAGTATTGCTTTGCAGTAATGTCACACAACGTCAACATGTTCTCTGAGAAGAAGCTGCATAGAGTAGAGCAGCTGCCTACGCCGGAGCCACTTGATGCCACCGACTTCACCGAGTCTTCGTTCAAGGCCAACTGGACAAAGGTAACAAGGGCCGACAACTACACCGTATCACTGTACGGCGCTGAAGTGGTGGAAAAGGACGACGAGAATTATGAACTGCTGCGCGAGGACTTCAACAAGACATCAGAGTATACTAAGGCTACCGACTTAGGCTCGGCCACTCCGTGTACAACCGACATGACCATAGACGACATGACAGCCAGGACAGGATGGGGCATCAACGGACCGCTCGCAATGGAGACACCCGAAGGCGAGGTGATACCTCTGTGCTACATGCTCGACGGATATTTCGGATGCGGCATGAACCTTACACTCTCTTCACCTGAACTGTACGTGGCAAACAACGATTTCGTGAACGTTGAGATGCATGTCAAGTGCGAAAATCCCGACGCACCTATCGTAATACAGTTCGCAGGCTCTCTCTATATGTCTACCATGGACGGCAACACCGACGCCGTGGCAAAGGTGCAGCTGCCTACCAACGGGCTCGAGAAAGCTAAGTTTGAGATGGCATGCTCTGATCCTAACGGACTTCCGCTTTACATAGACTATATCTCTATAACACAGCCTGTTAAGAAGGGCGACGTTATCCTGACATCGCTCACAACCACACAGATTGAGGCTGGCGAGACTTCAGTAGTGTTCGACAATCTCGACAAGTACGGATTCAGCGTATTTGCTTACGACGTGACGGCAACAAAGAACGACGGACGCACATCAGAGCCTAGCGCACGCGCCTTTGCTGACCTCAAGAACAAGACTCCGTATGATCCGGGTACAACAAGCATCGATGGCATCGGCACAACTGAAGGTGACGTACAGGAGGTGGCACGCTACACCATCGACGGCGTTCGCCTTAGCGCTCCTGCAAAGGGTATCAACATCATACGCTACAGCGACGGAACCACAAAGAAGGTTATCGTGAAATAAAACACCAGCGCAGATTCTATTAGATAGCGGAGCCGGCCCATGTTTGGTCGGCTCCGCTTTTTTGTCGTTTGCATGTCATGTGCCGCGTCTTCTCTTTGCCTTGTTCGGGTAAATCAGACCGCATATTGCTTTATCAATTTTGTGCCTTTATGCTTTCAGCCTGTCCATGTGTTTCCTGTTGGTGCCTTGCCTTTGATTGTTAAGGATGTTCATAAGCGTTTTTTCATCGTGTTGTCGCCGCCGTGCCCCGATGGTATTCAAGTGAGGTATTGAAGTTGTTCTGCGGAATGAAAAGACGTATGTCGCTGAAAAAAAGAAAAATGTTGCTGTCTGGTTATTATAAAAATATCCGCAGCACCTCAATGGGAGAGGGCTGCGGATAGTAAATTTTCAGATGTCCATGCGGCCGCCGTTGGCGTGGCGGCCCGCCGTATGTGTCTGTATGGGCTACATTAAGTCCATGTCCTGATAGGTGTCGCTGCCGAAGTGGTCCGTCGCGTTGTCGTCGTCGAAGCCGTCGCTGTCTGTCATGCCGTCGTCAGTCATGTCATGGCTGTCGCTGCTGTCGTCATACGGTTCGATGTCTTCATAGCTGTAAATGTCGTCGTCTTCGTCTGCCGGTGATATGTAGGGCAGGTCGAAGTCGGTGTCGAGCTCCTCGGGTATCTCGTATCCTCCGTCTACAAGACTTTCGTAGTAGTCGTCCACCTGGTCGTTGGCGTCGAGTATTTCGCCCATGGCGGGGTCGTCGGCACACATGTCCATGAAAGCCTCTTCCTCGTCGGGCGTCATATTTCCGTCGAGCCATGCCGAAAACATGTTCTCGTCAAGGGTAAAGTTGCCGTAGTCATCCATGTCGCATTTCCTCCGTTCTTAGTGTCTTTAAAAATTGTTCTTTAGCCATCTTGTGCTTGTTGTAGAAGGTGTTCATGTTCATTCCCATCATCATGGCCGTCTCCTCGTTGGTGTGTCCGCATAGATATCGCAGCCTTATCAGCCTGCTGTATCTTCTGTTGGGCATCAGCCTTAGTATGGTTTCGGCGTCGTCAGCCTGAAGAGATGAGATGTCTAACTCTATAGATGCGGGAATGGTGTCGATTCTTACACCCTGGCCGTCAAATTTTTCAGAAATTTGTTCTGTCGGCATTTTTGTCCTGCGCTCATATCTCTTGTAGCAGTAGAAGAGGCACACGGCCTTTAGCCATGTGAAGAGCGTGCTCTGGTATCTGAACCCTTCGAGCTTGCATTGTCCGCCGGCTTTGTCGGGAGTCATTATGTGGACGTATATTTCGCTTATAAACTCCATGCACGACGAGCAGTCTGTGTGATAGTTGTCGTACACAGACTTGAAGAGCGGATAGCATTTACGGTAAAAGAAGTCCCTTGTGACCCGGGCGTCGCGCTGCAGCAGTGCCCGGACCACTTCACGGTCAGTGATATTCATGTCAGCTTATGTTGTTCTTACTTCTTGCCGCCGATGAGAGACTTCAGCGAGAACGGCTTTTTCTGATAGATCATCAGTTCGGCCTTCTCATCGTAGCATTTTACGGTGAGCACGCCCGAGCGTTCTCCGTCTGTCTTGTTGGGGTCGGCGGTAAGCGTCAGCTTGTTGCCGTTTTTGGTGACGTCGACCCATTCCGGGAAGGTGTAGGTCCAGTCGTCGTAGTTGCAGTTTACCGTCACCTCGTGGTTGTCGCTCTTCTTGCCTGACGACTTAAATTCTACCGACGACACCGACAGGCTGAGCCTTACGGGGTCTTTGGCCACCTCGGGCGGAACGGCAGAGTCGGCTTTCTCGAGCACGACGGTCTCTTTTTTCGTCACGGTCCTTGTCTTTCGCGTTATCAGCTTGATGTTGCTCCTGCATATTGCAATCTGGTTGTCGCACATGGCCTTCTTGGTGCTTGAGTCGTAGGCCTTCTTGGCTGCGCTGAACTTTGCAATGGCCTGTTTCTGCGAGCTTACGGTCTGCTTCAGCTGCAGCTTCTGTCCCTGTGCAAACAGGCGGTCGCCGGCGGTCTGTGCGTTGGCCTGAAGAGACAACACGGCAATGACAACGGTTAAAAGAAGTTTGGCAATAGTACTCATAGTTCAAAAAAAGATTATGGATTATAACTTAATGCGTCTGTAATGTTCTTAACTCTGGTGTGGAATTCTTTGGCTATATCCTGCATGTCGCTGGCCTCAAAGTCTTTAGCCTTGGCTTCCAGTTCGGCCTTTGCCTTCAGCAGGGCGTCCTTGGCCTTGTCGCGGTTGAGGCTTATGTTCTTGGTGTCAGGCTTGTTCTCTGTTATCTTTTTGGCAATGGCCAGTGCCTCCATGTATTTCTTGTAGGCGTCGATATAGTGGCGTTCGTATCCCTCGTCGTGCCTGTCGCCCGTGGCGAGGCTCTTGTCGGCCGTGAGAGTGAGGGCTTCTGTCTTGGTGCGCAGCGAGTCGTTGGTGGCTTTTATCTCGAGAGCTATCTGCTCCTGCTCCACCTTCTTGTTGTGATATGACACGCCTCCTATGGCTATTATGGCAACCGCTATGGCAGCGCAGGCGGCAGCTATGGTTATTCTTGTCGACTTCTTGAGCTGTCGCTTCTTGCCGTCGAGGTTTTCTATCGCCACGCGCATCTGTGCCGCTGTCTGATAGCGCACGTTCTGGTCTTTGTCGGTGGCGCATTCTATTATCTTGCGCATGCCGCGGTCTTTGATCTGTGCGAGTGGAATTTTCTTGTGCAGCTGTTTCTCGAGCACTACGTGCGACTGTCCTTCAAACGGCACATGGCCCACGATGCACTGATAGAGCAGTATGCCCATGGCGTATATGTCGGTGGTCTGGTTCTGGTGTTTCAGGTCGCCTATGGCAAGCTCTGGCGCGGCATATTCAGCCTTGCCCATGAAGGTTCCGGCAGTTGTCAGTCCGCGGTCGTTGGTGGTGAGCTTGTTCACCTGCTTCGCAATACCGAAGTCGATCAGCTTGATGTGTCCGTCCTCGGTCAGCATGATGTTCGACGGGTCGATGTCGCGGTGTACGTATCCTGCGTCGTGCAGCGCTATGAGTCCTGAAAGCACGTTGAGCATTATGGTTTTTGCAAAGTGTACGGAGTCTGCCTGAAACTCTTTTAACAGCTTCTTGGCAAACGGATTCTCGTGGCCGTCGGCGTCGGTGCACTTGCCTTCAAAGATGCTCGACAGCGGAATGCCGTTAAGCAGCTCGCTGACAACGTGGTAGTGCTTGCGTGTCATCGTGCCGTGCTTAGTCTCGGTTTCGATGAATCCGAGCATCTCTATCAGGTTGTCGTTGCGCAGGCGTATTGATGCCTCGCGCCGTGCCCTCTCGATGGCGTGTGGCGGCAGGTCTTCATAAAGAAACTTTATGGCGACGGGGCGCGATATGTTGGTCGCGATGTCTATGCAGACGCCCTTCATCACCTTGCCCATGCCTCCTTCGCCTATTGGCGGATTGGCGGTGTCAACCTCAAAACATATGTTTTTTCTTTTCTCTTCTTCTCCCTGTAGTCTTATTTTTGCCATTTTTTTATTGTTGTTTTTTTCAGTTCTTTGCTTGTAAAGGTGTTGTGTGTTAATAAACAGGCAGGCCGTACTTGTTCTCCTCGTCACTGTCGGTGGCAAGAAGTATTATCAGCCATATTGTGCCTATGAGCGGTATCAGCGATATGAAATACCACCATCCGCTGTGGTTAGTGTCGTGCAGGCGCCTGACAAGCACCGATAAGTATGGCACGGTGAGCAGCAGGATGCATAATACTGAACAGATAGATAATGATATCGTGCAGCCGTCGTAGCCTCCCAGCAGATAGCCTATGACGGAGAATATGGTGAGCGAAACGATCTGCACAATAAAGATGAAAAGCCAGAACCACCAGAATTCTGACCTCGATGCGCGCCCGCTGAAGGTGGCATATTTGTTTATGCATGATCTGACTGAATCTGTGAATGTCATGACAATATGTGTTATAATAAAAAAGTGCCGGAACCGCTCTGACCGCTACCTGAGGCGCAGCATGCAACGCGTCGCTACTGCAGCCTGGTGTCCGGGCAAATCCGGTTCTGACACAACGTTGATGAAATGTTATTGATTCTGCTGTGTGCTAAGTTCAGAAGGAGTGAACACTATGGTCATCTCGTTGCCTTCCATCTCGTAGACATACTGAAGTCCGATAGAATTGCGCGACAGTATCTTTACAAGTTTCTGCATTCCCGGCTCTGTCAGCTTCTTTGACAGCGTGCTCTTCACCGAGTCTGCCGCAACGTTGCTGAAGCGGTCGTCGCTTACCTTTATCCTGTATGTGAAGAGGCTGTCGCCCTGCTTGTATTCACATTTTGTCAGCACTGTTCCGTTAGCAAGGTCTTTGCCCGGCTGTGAGTTTATCTCTTCAACAAAGTTCTGCAGCAGTTCAATGTCTTTGTTCTTTTGCTTGCAGCTTACGCACAAAGCCGCCGTCAGCACGGCTATGGCGGCAAATATGATTAGCTTTTTCATGTTGAGTGTGTGTTACAGAATATTAAACGTGGTGGTGTAAATTACGTCGCCCGACTCGATGACTTCCACCTTGTATTCGCCGGCCTTCCAGAATCCTTCTTTAGGCGAGCCGAACTGTCCTAACTCTATCATCTGGTTCTTCTTCGACTTCTCGAGTGTTACGTTCATCTCCGAGGTTACTTTCTTTCCTGGCATGCAGATGGTCTTTCCGTTAGGTCTTGTAACCCTCAGCTGCAGGTCGAAGTCCTGTGCCTTCTCTCTCCATGGCGCAAACTCTATGCGTGCCTGTATGTATCTTGCGTTGAAGCTGCGCAGAGGCTGGTCGTAGGCCGTCTTCTCCACGCCGTCGGCATCGAGCAGGCGGAATGACATGTTGACAATCTTGTCGGTGAGCACGCTTGGCGGAAGGTCCTTGCGTGCCTCCTCTTCCAGTCTGTTCATTGATTCGCGCTCAGCCTTTAGAGCCGTCTGGTATTCGTTCTTAAAGTCGGTGTCTACATCCTCAAATCTTGAGAAGTAGCTTGAAAACACTGCCGTGAAGTCTTCGGTCTTTGCGGCATATACCTGTATGGCTATCTCAACCTTCTTGTCTTCAACGGTAAGCTTCACGGTCTTGTGCTTGCGGTTTACCTCGTTGGCAGCTATTATGCTGGGTATGCGCTTATACGACATCTCGTCAGCGCCCACCTTGAATGCCTTTCTGTGGAAGGTGTAGAGTATGGGCGAGTTCTCGTCGAACGTTATCCAGTAGAGCACTCCCTCGCGGCGGAAGCATACACTGTTGTCAGACGTGTCGACAGAAGGTTCGTATTTCTTCTTCTGCAAATAGTTGTAAAGTTTTAGCTGTGCGTCTTTCTGAGCCGGAGTCAGATCGCCTGCCGATGCTGATGCCGTAAACGCTAAAAGCAGGCAGATAATGATTTTTAAAGTTTTCATCGTCTTATAGGTGTTATTGTTCTTATTCTTTTATATTATGGCTGTCCTTTCGTGGTTCATGTCGTACACTATCATGCGTATGTCAACATACGACGGCGTCGACGTCGACTTCCTAAGTGTTGACACAAACTGCCGCAGGACGTTGAGCATTTCGCTTGTTATCTGTTCTGATGAAAAGTTCTCGATGTATACGGCCAGGGTAACGGCGTCGTTGCCTACGGTTACGCTTTCTATTGTCAGTCCGTCGGCTATCCTCGTGGGGCACTCTCTTGCCGCTTGCCGCCATGCTGCCTGCCAGCCATAGCCTCCGGTCATGTTCTGCCGTTGCTCCACCTGCAGGCTCCATTTGCCGTCTGTGTTTGTGGCTGTGCCCAGCTTGCGGTTGTTCTTGTCGTAGAAGACGCATTTATACTGTGTTCCTGCCCTGTAAGAGTAAACCAGGCGGTGCCATCCCTGACTGTTGTCCACGGGGCGGCCTCCGGCTCCGTAGCATGCCGTTTCCGTAAGCTGGTTCTGCTTGTTGTACTTATATTTTACGGTGCTGTATCCGCTTGCCGTGTTTGCCGGCTTGCCGTCGGCGCCGTAATAAGATTCGCTGCTTAGCATGCGCATCCCGTTGTATGTGTATGTATACTTGTGTATCTTCTCGCTCTTGTCGGCAACGGCTTTACCGTTGATGTCAAAGTATGCCTTCGAGGTGATGTCGCCGGCTTCGTTGTATGTGAATCTGCACTCGCTCCATCCCTGTCTGCCGTTTATGCTCTTTCCGTATCCGTCATAGCACATTATCTTGGTCATGTTGCCCCGCTTGTCGTAGACGGTGCGGCCTTCAGCCGCGATGTTGTTGGCTACCACGGGCTTGCCGTCAATGCCGAATGAAATCTGATGGCTCACCTTGTTGGCAATTCTGTCGTACTGGTTGTAGTATTTGTGCACCTTCTCGTTGTCGCATCCTCGTGTGCCGTTCTGCGTGAAGAACACTTCCGAGGTCTTGTTTCCGCGCTCGTCGTATTCGCGCTTTATGACAGCAAGGTTCTGTCCGCTGATGTTTTTCAGCCTGCCGTCGGTTCCGTAGTATTCCTGTTGCACGCACATGTTGTTCGAGTTGTATTTCATCACCTCTTTGTGATATCCCCCGTCACACAGTGCCGGCCTGTTTCCGCTGCTGAAGTATGAGCGTTCGGTTACGTTGTCGCGTCCGTCATATTTGTATCTGATCTCATATTTTCCTGCGGCAAGCTTTCCGTTTGTGCCCATGGAGCGTTCGGCCGTTACGTTGCCTTTCTGGTCGAACTCCCACTCATAGTATGCCACACCCGACACCGACATCAGTTTTCCGTCGGTGTTCTTGTGCCTTTCTGATATGCAGTTGCCCTGGCTGTCGTACTCGTATTCCACGCGTGAGCAGAAATTGTTGAGCACGCACGGGCTGCCTTCGGTGTCGAGGAAGTAGCGCGCTGTCTCGTTTCCGTTGTCGTCATATTCATAGCACACCGTTGACGCTCCCTGTGACGTCATGGCCGGCTTGTCCTTGTCGTCGAAGTAAGAGAACTTCGTGCAGTTTCCGCGGGCGTCATATTCTTTGGTGAAATAGCAGAAGTGCATGTCTGAGAGCATTATGCGCTCCTTGGCCGCGCCCATGTAGGTGAGTCTTGCCAGGCGTCCCTGCTTGTCGTATCTTGCCTCCAGACCGGCGTATCCCAGTTTGGCAGGTGCGTATATCTTGCCTTTTTTGTCGAAGTAATATTCTGTGAGCATGTTGCCCAGCGAGTCGTATGTGCTTTTCTTGTGGGCAAAGTATGCCGTCTCTACGAGTTCGCCCGACGCGTCGAGCAGCTTGTGGTCGATAATGTTCCCCTTGTCGTCGTTGACAAATTTCTGTTTCGAATATGTGGCTTCGTCATCCGTGTCGTTGAAGTATGCCGCATTTCCTTTGGCATCGACATACGAAATGCCCGACAGATATCCGTTGTCATCATACTCGTTGACATATCCGCTGACGCCTTTAACGTATGTCAGCCTGCCGTCTACTCCGAGATACTGTCTCTTCTTGCATGTGCCGTCGTCGTTGTATTCGTAGAGAATGCCCGCAAATGCGTCGTCCTTGCGTATCATCGGCTGGCCGTTTATGTCGGTGTATTTCTCTGATGTGCGGTTGCCCCATTTGTCGTAGGTCAGCAGCACCACCGGGCAGTTGTTGCCGTCGCTGCTCGGCTTTCCGTCCACCGTGAGGTAAACAATCTTAGACAGGTTGCCGTCATCGTCGTAGGTGAATTTCTTCACGCCTAGGCCGAATTGTGTGGCCTTGGGCTTGCCGTCTTTTCCAAGATAGTGTTCCTCTATTACGCGTCCTTCGTCATCAAGGACATATCTGCGGCCGAAGATGCCTTGTCCGTCGGGCACCCTGACATTGCCGAATCCGGCATATTCAACCTTCACGAGATGTCCTTCGTCATCGTATTCGAGAATGTACTTTGATATCTTTCCCTTTCCGTCGAGAGAAACATCGAATGCGCTTTGAAAGAGCTTCACCTGTGCGTTGAGCGTCATCTCGGTGCCGAGTTCGTCGTCCAGCTTGAAGGTGCAGGTCTTCATGTTGCTGTCGTAGTCTTTTACGTACAGCACCTTGCCGCTGCGGTCCATGAATTTCTCAGAGTCAACCTTTCCGCTTCCTTCGGTGTAAAGCAGCGTCATGTCAACTATGCGGTCTTTGTCTTCAGAGTCGTGATGGTCAACCAGCTTGCCCTTGCTGTTCACGTACGACACGCGGCGGAGCTTGTGTCTTGAATACTCGAAGCGGTACGACGCCTCGCGGTGAGACATTTCGCTGCTGCTCAGCCGGCCCACTCCTTCGGGTATGCCGTAGACTTCAACATAATCGCGATAGTATTTTACCTTTGTGCGGTAGTAGTCCCATGTGAAGAAGCCCACGAGCATCAGTATCACCGCTACGGCTGCTCCTCCGTAGATCAGCGGGCGCGGTATAGGGTCGGGGGCAATGGCTTTCTTCACGGCGGCCTTCATCTCCATGCACGACTGATAGCGTGCTTCGGGAATCTTTTGTGTGGCTTTGTCTACAACCTCCTGTATCTTGTTTGATATATAAGGATAATATTCTGCCATGCGCGGCATGTCTTCTCTCACCACCTTCTGCCTTATTTCCTGCGCCGTAAGCATGGTTGAGTCATACGGCGCGCGGCCTGTCAGCATGTGGTAAATCAGCACTCCGATTGAATATATGTCCGAACGGGTGTCTACGTTCCTGCCGTAAATCTGCTCGGGGCTCATGTATGTCGGTGTGCCCATTATGTATCTGCTGTCAGCCATGTTAGCCTCAGACACAATCTGGGCTATACCGAAGTCCATTATCTTAATATGCCCGTCTTCCTGTATGATTATGTTCGAGGGCTTGATGTCGCGGTGAACAATGCCTTTGGAGTGGGCATATTCAAACGCATCAAGTATCTCACATATCATGGGATAGGCTTTCTTTTCGACAATCAGGCCGTTTTTCTTGTTGATGAAGTCTTCGAGCGTTATTCCTTTGACATATTCCATTATAAGGAACACGCCTTCAGGCGTTTCAACATAGTTGAGGAACTTCACAATGCCCTGATGGTCGAGCGAGCAGAGCAGTTCGGCCTCTTGCTTGAATCGTGCGCGGAGCGCGGGGTTACGGGCTATTTCAGGCTTCAAGGCCTTTATTGCCACCTGTTGGTCAATGTTTGTGTTTACTGCAAGATAAACACTGCCCATGCCGCCTGAGCCCAGGTGGCGCACAATTCTATAATTAAGTATGTCTGTCGGTATCATGTTGCTTCAATGAATGATTTTCAAGGTAGACGTCAGGTTTTTTTATGTCATGGCGCCGGAACTTACGGTCTGTCGCATTTCTGCGGCTTTTTCTTACGGTTTTCTCTTGATTCCGGCAGGTTTCCAAAAGGTGTCCTTTTATGTTGTGAAAGGTTATCTTTCAGAAGACGAAAGCCCATGTTCCGCAGGCTGAAATGATATCTTTTGAAATTATAACTGTCAGCTGCCAGTCAGGATAATTCCGCCGGCGGGTAATGTCTCCAAGAGTCTTATATATCAGTAATGGAAGGTTATCACACAAGGATGACGAATTTCCACACGACCATGGATATGATGGACAATATTGCCGCACCCCATCCGAGCCTGCGGTGGTCAGACTTGTATTTGTATATTTTTTCGCCGCTCACCATCTCCACCTTTCCTGTGGCTACCACCGTGCCAAGTATTATTCCTAAGAATCCGCCGAGAATGGCAAATATGTAGGCTGCTATCAGCCATCCCGTGGCATCCTTCTCTACATATTTAGCGTTTTCTTCATTGGGTTTGGATATGGTTGTCGTTTCCGACACGGTGTTGTCATCTTCCGTCGGCGTGTCTTCTGCGTCCTGTATGGCACGTGCACGCTTGTCGAGTTCTTCCACCACTTTGTTCCAGTCGAGATGTCCCTCAATCACTCCTGCGAGATAAATCTCCGGGGCAGGCCCGCCGGCGGGGATGTTTACCGAGGTCTTGCATACAGACTTGCGGTTTACGATAGTGCCGTTTGAGCTGCAGTCTGTAAACACATAATATTTTCCTCCGGTAAACTCCTTCAGCTCTATGTCAGCGTGGTGGCGGCTTATCTTTCGTGCCGAGTCGTTCACTATGATGTCGCACATCTCGCGGCCTACTGATATCTTCACCGGCATGTTGCGCGATGATATGTTGCTTACGTTGGTGCCGTTGCTCAGTGCCGACATAAACTCGTAGCAGCTTTGGTAGCGCTGCATCATGTTCTTGGCCGTAGCCTTGTCGAGCACCTTCTGCAGCACGTCGGATATGCCCTTCTTGTATTTGGAGAGCTTCGGAAATTCGTCGTTTATTATCGAGTCTTTCGTCTCAAACTCGTTGGAGAGCGTGTTGAAGGCATGGTGTCCTGTGAGCATATAGAAGAACACGCAGCCTACGGCATATATGTCCGAACGGTAGTTTATGGAGTAGCCGGCAGCCTGCTCCGGACTCATATATCCGTTGGTGCCGAGTATAGAGCCCGGTATGGTGTTGCCGTTATTGTTGTCAAGATCCTTGGCTATGCCGAAGTCCAGCAGGCAGATGCTGCCGTCAGGGCGCACCATGATGTTCGACGGCTTGATGTCGCGGTGCACGATGTGTGAGTCGTGTACGCACTGCAGCGCGTCGAGTATTTTCATCATCATCTCCACAGCCTGCTGTTCTGGTATGGGGCCATGCCTTGTTACATACTGTTCGATGTTCAGTCCTTCAACAAGTTCCATGACGATATAGTAGCACTGTGTGTGCTCGTCGCGGAAGGCCGAATAGAGCTTTACGATAGAGGGATGGTCTATTCTTACAAGGAACTTCACCTCCTTTTCTATTCTGTCTATTATCGACCAGTCGGTGGCAAATTCCGGGAGAATCTCCTTTATCGCCACTATGTTGCCCTTGGTGTCGCGTGCACGGAATATTCTCCCCATGCCTCCACGGGCAATAGGCTCGTCGTCAATGATATAGTTAGCAATTTGTCTCATCGAGATAATTGTTTTTCGCTTTTTAGATTTTCATACACAATGCCATCTTTCTCTTTCCTGCCGGTGTCTCCGCTCTTTTCCTCGACAATCTTTTTCTTTATCTCTTCTGTCTTTGAGCTTCCTTTCTTGTCAGTTGTTTTTTGAGCTTCTTTCGTGATGGCTTTCTTTGTAGATATTTTGTTGTCTGTAACCTTTGGCTTTACGGTCTTGACGGGCTCGCTTTCCTTTACGGTTATCACCTTCTTCACCTCCTTTGTGCTATTGGTAGTCTCGGGTGCTGAAGGTTCAGCGGTCTCAGCTTTCGGCTGCGGCTTTGCCTGTGTCTTCTTCATTATTACCTCGGGCTTTGTCTGCGGCTTGCTGTCCTTGTTCAGGTACCAGTAGATGCCTCCGCCGGCTATTGCCACCATCAGCAGGCCTATTATGGAGTAAAGCAGCGTGTGGCTTTTCTTTGCGCGTGTTGAGGTGTAGCCGTTGGGCTGCATGCTGCCGCGCTTGCCTCCTCCGCCTGGAAACTCCACGAGCTGCACCGTTATGTTGTCTACTCCTCCTGCATCGTTGGCCTGGCTCACCAGCATGTCTGCACGCTCCTTCAGCGGCAGGTCATAGCGTGTTACGGTGTTGAGTATGGCATTGTTGCTGACCATGCCGCTGAGGCCGTCGGAACACAGCACAAACACACCGCCCGGCTCTGGCGTTATAGGCATCTGTCCTATCACGGGAGGTGTCATGTTCTCAAGTCCGAGGGCATTGGTTATCTGGTTTTTGTCCTGATGATGCTCGGCGTCTTCCTTGCTTATCTGCCCTGAGTCGACGAGCGCCTGGACATACGACTGGTCTTTGGTTATCTGATGTATGTTGCGGTTGGCCACGTAGTATATGCGGCTGTCTCCCACAGAGCCGTAGTACACCTGTCCGTCCCTGATGATGATCATCACGCATGTAGCCCCCATGCCGCTTAGTCCGTCGTTCTGCGAAGCCCTGCGCAGTATGGCCTGGTTGGCGGCAATGATAGAGCTGTTGATAGCCTCTTCGGCTGTGGCGAATGTGTTGTCGGTCAGGATGTCCTGTATCACGGCCACGGCGAGCTGCGATGCCACGTCGCCGGCCTTTTGTCCGCCCATGCCGTCGCATACTACAACAACTCTTCCGTTTGGAGAGTCGAACGTGGTCATGCTGTCTTCATTAACGCTGCGCACCCTGCCCGTGTCGGTGCAGTTGGCTATTATATAGTTTTCCATGATTTTATCCTATTTGTGGTATTGCTATGAAAATGAACACGGTGCTGCCCAGGCGTATTATGTCGTAGTTCTTCAGTTCGCCTTCGTCAGAAAGCTCCTTGTTGACGAAGGTTCCGTTGCTCGACTGCTCGTCGCGGTATTTGAACTTGTTGTCCACGTTTCTGTAAAGGAGCGACATGTGGCGGCCCGACATCTGCTTGTCTTCCGGCACGCAGATGTCGCATGAGCGGTCGCGTCCGATAAAGTTCTTGCCCTCATAAATGTTGTATGACTTGCCCAGCGGATCGCGGTTGTAGGTTACCAGAAATCCTACCAGCTTGCGTCCCTGTGCCGTGGGCACGCCTTTGGGCTGTCTGATTATGGTGCCGTTCACGGGTCTTTGTGCCGACTGCTGCTGTCCGGGGAAGCGTGTCTCGCCGGCAGCGTCCATTCCGCCCATCACAGGCGAACCCATTGCCCCCTGCTGCGGCATTCCTGCAGGAGGGGCAACGCGTGTTCTGTATGCTGAGTCAGGAGCCTGGTCGAACGGAGGCATTCCGAAATCTTGTTTTGAGTTAAACTGTGTGCTGTTGCCGTCTTTCGGGCACAACGGACATTCGTCACCATAGATGTTAGAGTCGTATATATGTCCGTTTGGACAAGTTTTCTTAGGCATATTCTTAATTGTTTTTATTGTTTGACTATCTGTGTTATTTCTCTATTTATCCAAGAAACTCCTCATTCTCCATCATGGAGTCGAGCGATTCGCTGTTCTCGTCGGCCTCGGCATCAGCATTGTTTTCGGCCAGGTCACTGTCGTATTCAATGTTGTCAGGCTCGCCGTATGTTTCGGCTTGTGCCATTGCAGGATCGTCCACTTCGGGAGTGTATGTGCTGTCGTCAGTATAAGTATCGTTCTCGGCTATATATTCTTCAGGCTGTTCGTCGGCAGCATATATGTCGTTTTCGGCTATGTCTTCGTTGAATCCGTCGTCTATACGGTTTTCAAGGTTGGGCAAGCCTTCCATTTCGGCTGAATATCTGTCGTTTTCTGCCAGATACTGGTTAGAGTTATATCCGTCTACCAGTCCGTTAGGGTTGTAGTCAGGATTGTTCTCTGCGAAGTCGCCGTGGTATGCCTCGCCGGTCTTCTCGTCTTCAAAGTTGTTGTATATAGGCTCCTGGTTCTGTGCTATATAGTTTTCATTTGCTTGATGCTGTTCATTGTATCCGTTTATCTCCTGTGGGGTGAATCGCTCGTTGGTTACCTGAGCCGTTTCGTGTCCCATGTGTATGTTGTCCGACTCGCTGAGCTGCATGAACTCGTCCTGGTCGAAGCGGTTGTTTCCGTTTGAGTCTACTGCGAGCAGGTCAGCCACACCGTCGCCGTCGCCGTCGGCTATTGCGAATTTATGGCCGTTGATGGTGCCTTCCTCGATAGAGCCTATCTTTGTGTCGCCTACATAGAAGTTTGTGGTCTCGTCCCATGTTACGTTCGGCTCTTCTGCCGCCTGTGCCTCCTCATGATACACTTCTGCTGCCGGTTTTTCCACTATCACCACGTGTTCTGTCGTTGTGTGCGTAGCGGTGTGAGTCTCCTGGGTTTCTTGTGTTTCAGCTTCCTTATATTCGCTTCCTGCCTCGGCTCCGCCTATTATGTCTTCAGTTGTCAGCGTCTCGTCTGCCGTCTGTCCTTCAGGCTGTCCTGCCGCATAGGCTGCTCCGCCGGCCACTGCCGCTCCTCCTAAGAAGGCTGCTCCGCCAACAGCTATTCTCTTTGCTGCATTGCTCTTCTGGATGGCTTTATCCTCATAATCCTCAACGTTCATTCCTGGGTTAGTTCCGTTAGTATTCATAATCTTACAGTTTAATGGTTATTTTTTTCGTTTTCTGTTCTCAGAGGCTTCAGCCCTTAGCCGGCCTTGCCTTTATATTAGTATAGATTTGTTTAGGATGACTTTCTTACGGTTAACTCAAAATTTTTTTTCAGGCGGGCGTCGTTCATTATAGGAGATATAGACTGAAAGCCTGCGCATATATTTATTTTTATGTATGCCTATTTGGTTATTTTTATCACGTAGGTTTCAGGGCTGTCGTCGCATACGAGGGCATAGAAGCCGGGTGAGAGATAGGTGAACGATATGCTGCTAATGCCGCCCGACATGTCGGTTGTCGACGGGTCAATGCAGTTGGTCTTTCTTGTCTTGCTGGTGTAGCCCTGGCTCTTTGTGCCGTTTTTCAGTTCCACGTTGTCGAGGGCTATCAGGTGCCAGCTGCCCTGAAACTTGGCGCCGGCAGCCTTGAAGGTGGTAACGATGCCTTCGGGAAAGGGATACACCTTCTTGTCCACATAGGCCGTGATGCCGTCTTCGGTCATTGTCCTTGCCCTTGATATGGCAAACTCGTTTACGTAGACTCTGCCGGGCTTGTATGTCTCGCCGTCTTCACCGGTGTATGCTGTCCTGTATTCCGTTACGTCGGCTGCCAGTATCTTCTCTTTCGAGCCGTCCTCGTGCAGCAGCGTTACATATTGGTCGTCGGTCTTGGCGCCATAATGCTGAACTGTCATTATGCCGTCCTTGGATGTTCCGTCCTTCATCACTATCGTGTTGACAAATCCTGCCTGACCGAAGAGCGGCTGCGAGAGCGAGCGTGCCACCTTGCGTATCTCGCGTATGTTGCCCATGCCCAGCTCTACCGTTGCCGAACTTGTCTTTACAGCCAGCGTCTGTCCTATCTTCTGCGACACTATGGTTCCGCGGTAAGTCTTTCCTGCCGCCGTCTCCACCTCGTCGTCAACGCCCGTGGCCTCTTCAGCCTCAGGAGCCTTGCGCCTGATTTCCTGTATGTCGTTCCATTTTATGCTGAATGTCGTCGGCACTGCCTGCAGGTAAGTGTCGGTCTGCGCGTTGCCCTTTTCTGTCTTCACCACGTCGGTGTAGGTGTAGTTTCCGGTCGTTATGCTGTGCATCATCAGATAGCGCCCGTCGGCGTTTCCCTGCAGAGCCTTCGTCTCCATGGCCCAGCGCTTCCATTCGCGCGGAAGTTTTTCGTATCTTACATATTTGTCTTTCTTCGACTTTATTTCGCCGTCGCTGACCACCAGCAGTGCTTCTGTTGCCTCCATGGTGATGTCCTTGCCAGGTCTCTGAACCACGATGTTGCCCGTAATCTTTGAGCCGTTTTTCATTATCAGGGTGGTTTCCTGCTGTGCGTATGCAGGAATTATGATGGTCAACAGGAGAATAACTGCTGATGCAGTCTTGTATATAGTTGTCCGCATTATTGTTAAAAACGTTTTTATTATTCTGTGTTTTATCTGCTTTCTGCCGGCAGCTGTTGCTGTCATTCTTAATGCCGGTCGATATTTATGTCAGCCATCCGGGCTTTGGCTTATTGCCCATGCTGCCGGATGTGCTTATTGTCAGTTTATTACAGGCATGTTGTCCGTGCGTGCATTCACGTTGGCCGATGCCTTGGTCTGCCCTGCGTTGCCTTTATCCTTTACTGCTTTGCCTGCGCTCTGCTTTCTGCTGCTGCGCCTGCGGGTGCTTGCATCGTTGTCGCCGGCAGCGGCTTTGGTGCCTATGGGTATCGACATCTCCGTGGGGGCAACCTTGTTGGTGGAGTCTTTGTTCCATTCGCCTTTGCCTTGCTCTACATATTCCTTAGGTGCTGCAGGAGCTGCTTCGGGTGCCGGCGCCTGTCCGGCAGACATGAGCCATACCGCAGCAATGATGACAACAACCAGCAGTGAGGCTGCCGCAATAATTGTCTTGCGCATTGTTACATAAGGGTCCTTTACCAGGTTCCAGTCGAAGTTCCAGCGGTCTCCGAGCCTTATCTTGTCGTTTCTTGTTACGGGTATGGATGTTCCTTTCAGCATTCTCCTTTCGTTGATGAAGGTGCCGTTGCTGCTTGTGTCGCTTATGGTCATTTTGCCAAGCAGGTTGAACGAGATGACCATGTGGTGTCTGCTCACGTTGTCCCTTTCGTCGGGTATGACAATGTCGCAGTCGTTGCCGCGTCCTACTGTTATTTTCTTCATGCGTTATGTCTATCTTTTTTATTTCTTCTTCTTTATCTGCCTTATCTGCTCTGACAGAGCGTCCTTTATGCGCCGCATGTAGCTGTACTGGTATGTTGAGTCTTTCTTCATGTCGACAACTATTGCTGTAAGGTTGTCGTGGCTTTCGCCGTTCTGTATGCCTATGGCGTTGACTCTTTCTGTCAGATAGTGCAGGGCTTCGTCGGGACGCTTTGAGGCGTTGAACATCTTTATAATCTCAGGTTCGGGCTCACAGTTCCATATGCCGTCGGAGCAGAGTATGAACCTGTCGCCGGCCCTGTAGGGTATCTTCTCCACCTGGACAGCAGCCTGCGGCCTTATGCCCAGTGCCTTTGTTATTATGTTGGAGAAGCTCGACAGGCGCGCCTGCTCTTCGGTCATCAGATTTTTCGCAACCATCTCGAACACCTTTGAGTGGTCGAAGGTTCTGAATATCTTTTTTCCGCCTCTCAGCTGGTAGATGCGGCTGTCGCCTATGTGTGTCAGATATGCCGCCTCGGGCGTTATGGCCACAACCGTCGTTGTGGTGCCCATGCCGCGCAGCGGCGGGTCGTTGAGCGCGCGCCTGTAGATGGCTGCGTTGGCGTTGGCAACGGCGCTGCTCACGGCCTCGGGGCCAATCTTCTCTGCCGGCACTTCGGCCAGGGTCTGCACTATCTCCGTGGCCGCTATGCGCGATGCCGTCTGTCCGCCGTTCATGCCGCCCATGCCGTCGCATACGGTCAGGATGACAGCCCTGCCGCTGACCATGCCGCCGTATGAGTCCTGGTTTTCTTCGCGTCCGCCTATGCCGGAGCGTCCGTATGCCTCGCATGTGTCTGTTGAGGCTATGAGTTTTATTTCTTCAAGGCCGATTGTAGATGTAGGATGGTTATCGTTCATTGTCAAGCGATATATGTTTCTGTATGATGGTTTACGGGCGTGTGGCCGGCGCGTCAGAACATGCCCGATATGACGGTGCGTGACGAGTCGTCGCTGCTGCCCGATGGTGAGTAGAAGTTGTCCTGTATGTCAGCCTCGGGGCGGGTGTCTGCTGCCGTTGCGGCGCTTGCAGCCGCCATGCCTGTCTCCTCAAAGCCTTCGTCCTCAAAGAGACCGGCCGCCTCCACGTTGAATGTCTTTACGAGCAGCTTGTAGTGTCTGCCTATGCTTATGACGTCGTTCTCGTTTACGGTCAGAGTGTTATATCTGGCGTCGGTGCCGTTCACTTCGGTTCCGTTGGCCGAGTTGTAGTCTGTTATGGTCATGTTGAAGCGCGCGGGGTTGCCCTCCTTGCGTATGTAGAGTATGGCGTGCTCGGGCGACACGGTCTTCTCCCTTAGGCACACGTCGCATCCGGCAGCCTGCCCTATGGCGTTGCGTCCGAGATAGAGCGGGAACATCTCGCCAAGCAGTCCGTGGGATATGGAGAAGAGACAGCCCACTATCACGCGGTTCTGCATGGTTATCTGCCGGGTGTCTCTGTCGGCCACGGCTGCGCCTGACGCGCTTTGTGCCTGGAAGCCCTGTCCCTGCGCGCCGGCTATGCACGTGCGGTTGTCGTCGTTGCCCGAACGTGTGTAGAGGCTGCTGAACGCTGCCTCGTCATACTCGCTGCTTCCGGGGTTGTCGTAGTCGACGCCCGGTACTATTGTCTTGTTCTGTGACATAATCTATCGTTGTTCAGTGTTTACACCATTTGAAACCTCATCAGGGTTTCGCCCATCTTTATCATGTCGCCCGTCTTCAGGCTGTAAGCCTTGCCCTTGGGTATGGCATGCCCGTTGACGTATACGGGGTTTTCTGTCTTCACGGATGTTATCTGGTAGACAATCTGCCCTGCGGGCGTTTTCACGGTACGCATGCCTGCATGTATGCGGCTCATGGCTATGTCGGGTGTTATCTTTATCTGTGCGGTGCTGTCAGAGCTCTTGCGTCCCAGGTTGTAGTAGCCCCCGTGGGGCAGGTTTATCGTGCCGAAGCTCATGCCCTGGAAGCTCACCTGCAGTATGCCCTTGCTCTTCTGCTGCAGCTCGGGTATGAGCCTTGTCTTCAGGCCGCCGTTGAGGCCCTCTACCACCACCGTCTTGTCTCCCTGTCCGTTGATGACCGACGTGGGCAGTCCCTGGGGCTCGCCTCCTGCCGTAACTGGGGCACCTGATGCCGGCGCTGCCATGGTCTTCTCAGAGTGCTGCTCCTGCAGTATCACGCTGAACGGCACCTTGTATGAGCATTTGGGACAGCAGAATGTTTCGGGCGGACGGCGCTGAAGCTCGAATCGCCGGCCGCAGTATGGACATTTTATTATCATTGTTGCTATAGTTGTTTTTATTTTACGTAAACGACCACCATGCTGTCGTCGAATTTACCCCACATCTGCGGATGCTGCTGGCCTTCAGTGTCGCTGATTACTCTCGGGTTGACATAGTTGAACAGCTCGCGCGCCGTAACCTTCCTGTCGCCGTTCCTGTCGGCGGCGCCCCTGAAGGCCTCGAGTATGCGGCTGATGAAGAATGAGTTGGTCATGTCGGGACTTTCCCACGAAACCTCGTTGGCGCGGCTCGACGTGTAGAGCATCACGCTTGTCTTCTGCGTGCTGCGCCGCGGCGTCCTGCCGCCGTTGCTGTTCTTCAGCGTTAGTCCTCCCGAATAGCATGCCATGGCCAGAATCACCTTGCGGCGGGCCTTGGCCGACTTCATGATGTTCTGTATCTCGTTGTATGTGATGAGGCTCGAGGCGTCCTTGGTCTCGTAGGTTGTAAGTCCGCCCTGCACGCCGTGGCCGCTGTAGACGAAGATTATCTCGTCGTTGGGCGTAGACTTGGCAAACTCCGACTTGAGCACTCTCAGTATGTGGTCGCGCGTGGCGTTGGAGTTGAGCAGCATGAACACGCTGCTGCCGTTGTATTTGTAGAAGAAGCGCGACACGGCACGGGCGTCGCCCACCGAGCAGGGCAGGGGCGGGGCCACCTGCGGATACTTGTATTCGCCTATGCCGACCGACACCACGTAGGTCTTCTGCGGAAATGCCGCTGCTGCCAGCAGGAGCATCAGCGACAGCGATATCAGCTTAATCATGCTTGTGTGTTTCATAATATGATGTCTTTTTAAGGTTGTTATTTTCCCTTGAACTTGCACTTGCAGCTGCTGTTGGGGCATTTGCCCTCGGCCAGGATGTTCTCATAGAGCTTTGTGCCGAAGTGGTAGCCGCACTTGGGGCAGCAGTATTTCTTCCTGAAAAAGCGCTCGTTCTGGTCCTTGCGCTGTATGAGGCTGCGGTTCTTCACGTCAACTATGATCCACGAGAAGCCTATGGCTATGATGCTGCCTGCCACCTTGATGGCAGCGCTGGCGGTGGTGTCGCCTGCAAAGTCCTTGGGCAGAAGCATCGTTAGCAGTATGGCAAAGATACTTCCCAGCGACAGCGACGCCATTCTCATCATCATTATGTTCGACGTCTTGGCCTCGAGCGACATCTTGTTGCGGTTGTAGGTCTCGTAGATGTTGCGCAGCTCGCTTATGTCCACGGCGTCGTCGGTCTTGGGCGGCTGCTGCGCCATAAGCTCCTTTATGCGGAAGGTGTGTCTTGCCCCGAGGCGCACAAGCGTGTTGAGGCTCACCGGAACCTCGCCCGTAAGCCGCTTGAAGCTGCCGCTGGCCGACATTATCCATGTGCCGTTGGTCGAGTTGTTGTCTCTAAGGGTCATTTTGCCGGTGGCCTCGTCAAGATGAAACAAGGCATGCTCGCGGCTTATGCTTGGTTCGGTCAGTTTAAATGGCTGATTACCAAATTTACCGATTAAGATATCCATATCTGTTTAAAATATATTTGCTGTAGATATAATTTGTTTCTTTACTGTTCTGTGACTTTTTGTAAAAATGCCTTCGGGACGTATGCTGTCACTATCGTGCCGAAGCCATTGATGGTTACCCCCACGCGGGTTTGCCTTTTTACGCGGCAGACAAAGCCGCTGAATCCGGTGAACTTACCGCTTATTATCTTCACCTTGTCCCCCTTGGATATGTCGCTCTCAGTGTCGGAGATGAACATCTTGTTCTCGTCTTCAGTTTCATACCATTTGAGGAAAGACTCCATCTGGTCGTCGGGAACTATGAGCGGCTTTATTCCGCTTTTGCCTATCGGACAGCCGTTTTCGTCTTTGTTGGGGATATAATAGTGATGAAGAAAACTGAGCCCGGGGCTTCCCACGTATTTTCTTATCATTCTCTCGGTGGTGTGTACAAACAGAAAGTTGGGTATCAACGATTCTGTTATCAGCTTGCGCTTGCCGCCTATTATGCGCATTTTGTTGGTTACGGGCAGGAACACTTCTATGTTTTCCGCCTCAAGTATGTCTTTGGCTTTTCTCTCCTGTCCGTATGCAGCCCTCATCAGGAACCACACAGCCTCCTGGTCGGGCTTGTCGGGCGGGTCGGCACTTTGTCTCCGGACACTACGGGGGGACACCCCTTTAGCTGATTTACACGTTCTGGGGGACACATCGGAGGCAAATCCGGTGTTTGAGGTTTGCCCGCCTCGCCGGGTGTTCTCATTAGACAACGAGCACATTTTGTCTTAGCGTATTGCGGTTAAGCGCTAAATACATAATTAAAAGACACACCCGTCAGGAAATGTTTGCTCAATTCTCAGATAACAAAGCTTATGCCTGTAAATATCTTTAAGTTAGTAACAAGTTGCAGGTAAATGTCTTTAATATGCAAAATAAGTAAATTGTATACCTTATCCGGTGTTAGCCTGATGGGCCTTGCACTTGAGGCCCCGACAACATTCTGTCACCAGCAGGACCTTATGCCCGCCGTTATCAGTGAACTGTGTTCAGCTTCACCGGAGGTAACAGATATATTAGTTCGTCGACAAAATTAAATAAAAATATAAATATAAACAAAAGATAACGCAAAATAATGAAAAATTTTTTAACCAAAATCGGTTATTAGTATTCGGTCTGTATTTTTTATATTGAGCTGATTTTGGTTAGATTTTTCATAGGCGCTTTTTAATTCATAGTTTAAATGAGGCGTGGAGATGGCGGTAAAAACTTATGACAAAAATATTTTTCAATCTGGAAAATAAAAAGTAAACGTATGTTAATGAAACGGCAGCAAGAACGTCACTTTGTTAACATACGTTTATAAATAAGCCGAAAAATGCCACTAAAATCAGCCATTTCTGGGCCTGAAATCATAAGTTTGAGCCTCAGAAATGGCACCTTTTCATCCGTAAACGGGCCACTTTTTATGCGTAAGTGGGCCGGTTATGTTTTTTAACACTTCCGCTTTTCTCTCTTATTTGCTGCAACTCCTTGTCAGTCAGTGCCTTAACAAAACACTCCGTTTTTTGCCCTTTTCTGCCCAAAACCGCAGCATGGCGAAGAGCATGCGTGTTCTGAGAGCGTCAAACGGTCGGGAAAACATGAAGAATGTTTACAAATAAGTGTCGCTGTCAGGGGTAGGGAATCTTGCAAGTGAGATGCCGGAAACAGTCATACGCCCTGTGATGTCAGATATAAAGCTCACATTCTTTTCTTGTTGAGCATACTTTCTTCAGCATTATGTTTGCTGCAGAGAGGAGCAGTCTGTTCACCTTTCTTGCACCGTGAGGACATATGGCGGCGCAGCGCATGCATGATATGCAGGCCTTCTTGTCCACCTTTGCAGGGTTGTCTGTGCTGATAGCGCCTGTCGGGCATTTGGAGGCGCACAGTCCGCAACTTGTGCATTGGCCTGTGGGGCGGGGCACGAAGCCTATGTTTCCGGCCTTCTTGTATGGTCTGTTGCCGGGTATTGCAGGCGTGGCAGAGTCGTCGCTGTTCAGCTTGGCGGCTATCTGTTCGGCATATTTGTTAAGTGCTGTATAATCATCCTGGTCGGGGCGGTTGGCGGCATATCGGCGGACAATAGAGTGTTCGGCTATGGCTGCCACGGCAGCTACGATGCTGAATCCTGCCTTCACAGCGCAGTCTTGCAGTTCGGCGAAAGTGTCCTCATAGGCACGGTTGCCGTATACACATACTATTACGGCCCTTGCGCCGTTGCCGCTTATCTGCGTTATGCGTTCAGCTGCCGGGGCAGGCACGCGTCCGCCATACGACGGCACGGCTATCACGGCCACGTCGTCGCCGTTGAGAGCAACACCCTTAAAGTCGGCCTTGCGGTCGGTAAGGTCAATGTTTACTATGTCGCTGCCGAGCTTTGCGGCAATAAATCCAGCCACCTTTTCGGTTCCGCCCGTCGGGCTGAAGCATATTTTATATATTTTCATTGTTCTTTGTCTGATGTTTGTTTTGTTGCAAATATAATAATTTTAGGGCAAAGTCAGATGAAAAAACTTTGCCGTTTTTTGCCATTGCTCTCGCCTTTGGCTATCTTTGTAGCAGAAATGGTTTAGATTATGAAATACACAACAGATAAACGATATTCGGAGCAGGGCACGGAAGGGAGATGTGCCGTGTCGTCTCGCAATAAGATTATTTGTCTTTTGCTCTTTGTCGTAGGACTGCTCATGCTCGGCGGAGGCGTCTACGGGCTTGTGTCGCTGTCGAAGGCTTCTGGAGCTTTGGGCCATGCCACCGGTGTGATAGACAAGCTCAGCTATAAGAGAGAATACCGGCACCGGAAGAGGCGTACGCACTGGGAGATGCGCATAAGCTACGAGACAGAGCGCTACGGCAAGACGTATATATCGGAAAAGTGCTATCTGCCATTCCGCAGTGAAGGCGACAGCATTGGGGTGCTGTATAATCCGGATAACCCCTACGACGTGCGCATTCCGGGCAATGAGCGCTGCATATGGTTTACGCTGCTGAGCGTAGGGCTGTTGTGTATGTCGGGGGTGTGGCTGATGCTCAGGCCGCAGCGGCAAAAAGAGCGGCATGCTTAGCGCCATATAATAAAATAAATGTTCTTTATATATTGCATTATGTCCGTTTTGCTATGCCATATAATGACTGAGCAAAACGGACATAATCATGATTTTGTTTTGATAGGGGTTGATGTCTTGTTCTATTTTTTGCCTTTCAGCATCTTCAGTGCAGCCGTTAGTGCCGAGTCGGTCTTGCCCAGTGCGTCGCTTTCGGTATATTCTATGCAGACGTCAGGCTGTATGCCGGTGTTGATAATATCGGAACCGTCGGGATTGGTGAAGCGGCATTCTGCTATCAGCGACGAGTAGCCGTGCCCCAAGTTGCAGAATTTAGGACTGCTTATCACGCCCGCTGTCGGTGTGCCTACAATCTTGCCGAACGACAGGTTCTTCATTGTTGCGGCAAAGTCTTCGGCTGCCGATGCCGTAAATCCGTCAACAAGAATTATAACGGGGGCGGTTATTCTCAACGAGTCGGGCGTGTTGTTCTTCATCACGAACCAGCCTTCCTGAACGGGCTGCATGGCCACGCCGTTATAGTAGTCGGCCAGTTGGCTGACATTTTTGCCGTACATCTCGTAAGCCGTGTTAGCCACTCTTGTCATAATCTTTAAGCCGTCGAATATGTTAGTGTTTCTGTCGGCGATATGTCTTATTATGTTGTGCCACGACTCGTCTGTTCCTCCTCGGTTTCCGCGTATGTCGAATATCACGCCTTTGGCAGACAAGAAATCAGAGAGGTTATTCTCAAAAGCGCTTTTTATTGTACCGGGCAACGTGAACGTGCTCATCTTCATATACATGATGTTGCCTGGCAGCTTCTTTATGCGGCATTTGGCCGTGTCGCGCCTGATGCTCCAGTCGTCAGTGTCGTCGTAGTTCATTATGCTTGTCATGAGTTTTGTGTTTATGGTCTTGCCCTTAGGAGTAGTTATCTCAATATGATATTCCGCACCTTCCTTGCCTGTAAGGAATATGTCGAGAGCCTTTCTCTTTCTCCATTCCATGTTGGAAGCCGAAACATACGGATAGACATGCCTTTGCAGATATTCGTCGAGCGTCAGGCCGTCCACCTTCTTAATCTCGCTGCCAACAGGCAACTGCGGTTTTAACTGCCTTGTTGTGTTGGTTATCAGCAGTTTGTCTCCAGCCCATGTAAGTATCAGCGGCACCCTGTAGCGTATGATGTTGCTGTCGTTAAATCGCGTGTGTCCCTCGTTGAAGTGAGCCATGAACTGCGTCATTAAGCCCGAAAACTCCTGTTCGCTTTCGGCATTCAAGACCTTAGTAAGATAGCATCTGTAAAGACTGTCAGGATTAGTCTCCTTGAATTTCTCAGGAAATGCAAAGTTGTTGCTTATTTCTTTCCATACAGAAGAAAGTATATATATTCTTTCGCTCAGAGTTGTGTCCGCCTTAGCCGTGTATGGCACGGTGCACATTAAGACCAAAGCCGCAATAATTATTCTCCTGATCATGTTACGATGTTTTTGCTGAATGTATAGAGTTAAGTTGACTATGCAAATCTTCAGTATGAATTATGCTGACTAATATGTGAAACTTGCAGCCTTAAAACATCCCCGTTTTAACCGCCACAAGAGTAATCATAATTGGCTGACGCCGAACTTTGTTTTTCCATTCTCAATTCTCCATTCTCAATTGGCAAATGTTTCGTTACGCCTCGATGTTGTATTTCTGAATCTTGTTGTACAGCGTCTTGCGGTCGATGGCTAGCAGTTGGGCTGTTTTGGTCTTGTTGCCGCCCGTGGCGCGCAGGGCGTCTATTATGCGCTGTCGTTCGGTCTGCTCGTCGTGTAGGGCCGTTGGTTCTTGTCTCACGGGGCGCGTCATGGCTTTCGACAGCTCTTCGGTGCCGATGTATGAGCCGCGCGTAAGCAGGGTGGCACGCTTCACCACGTTGTTAAGCTCGCGCAGGTTGCCCGGCCAGCTGTATCTCGCAAGCATCTCCGACGCCTTGTCGTCGAATCCCGCCACGTTGCGTCCCAGCTCCTCGTTGGCTTGACTGACAAAGAGGTCGGCAAACAGAAACAGGTCGGCGCCGCGGTCTTTAAGTTCGGGCATGTATATGGTGAACTCGTTGATTCGGTGATAAAGGTCCTCGCGGAACTTTCCGTCGGCCACGAGCTGCGCCAGGTTGCCGTTGGTGGCGCACACCAGTCGGATGTCCACGCTTATCTCCTTGGGCGAGCCTAACGGGCGCACCTTGCGCTCCTGAAGGGCACGCAGCAGCTGCACCTGCACGTCGTAGGTCAGGTTGCCCACCTCGTCGAGGAACAGCGTTCCGCCGTTGGCCTCCTCAAAGGCTCCGCGCTTGTCGGTCGTGGCGCCTGTGAAGGCTCCCTTAGTGTATCCGAAGAACTCAGACGCTGCCACGTCCTTGGGTATGGCTCCGCAGTCGAGCGCAAAGAAGGGCTTGTCGGCGCGGCTGCTCTGGCTGTGAATGCGGCGCGCCACATACTCTTTGCCCGTGCCGCTGGCTCCGAGAATGAGCACCGACATAGGCGTTGGCGCAACGAGGTTTACGTAGTCGTAGAGCTGGCGCGAGGCTTCGCTCGTGCCTTCTATGTATTTCTTGGCTGCCGTGTGCGGCTTCTGTTCTGCCGCCGCGGTGTTGCCGTGGGCTGCTGATGTTGTTGCTGTCTGTGTGGCGCCTGCCGTAGAGGCTGCATCGGCGTTGTGGCTGTCGAGCGCGTCGTTTATCTTTTGCAGCAGAATGTCGGGCTGTACGGGTTTGGCTATATAGTCACACGCTCCCGACTTCATGGCCAGCACGGCGTTCTGCACCTCGGCATAGCTCGTCATCACGATGAAGGGCGTCTGCATATTCTTCTTGCGCAGCCAGTTGAGCAGAAACAGACCGTCGTGGTCGGGCAGACGGAGGTCAGACAGTATGAGGTCGAAGCCTGTGCCGTCGGTCACGGCCCGTGCCGCGGCGCTTACGGAGCTTGCTCTCTCAACCGTGAAACCCTTTTTGCGCAGCCATGTCTGCATCATGGTTGCGTATGTAAGGTCGTCTTCAACTATAAGGATACTTGCCATGTAGGTCAGAATGTTGTTATGATAACAACTGCGTGTCGTCGTGCAAAATTAGCTTTTTTATTATACATGGCGCAATAAACCGTTGTTTTTTATTGCTTTTTAAAACTTTGAGATTAATGTCTGCGGCTTTCAGATATATTGATTTTTGATTATTCGACTGCTATTTGTGCTTTGCGTTGCGTGCCTCGCCGCAAAAAATGTTATATTAGCGGAACATAATCAGCAAGTGATTGAAAATCAGAAAAATATTAATACCATGAAAATCAAGATTACATTACTGTTTGTTGTCATTGCCGTGCTTCAGCCGCTGAGGCTTTTCGCGGCAGATAAAGGCAATGCAGGCAAGCCCCGCGTGATAGTGCTTACGGACATTGAGAACGAACCCGACGACGCAATGTCGATGGTGCGCTTCCTGACATACTCTAACCAGTGGGACGTTGAAGGACTTGTTGCCACAACGTCGGTGCATCAGAAGAAGGAGACGGCAGCATGGCGCATACGCGAGATTGTGACGGCATACGGCAAGGTGAGAGACAACCTGCTGAAGCACGAGAAGGGTTATCCCTCGGCCGGCTATCTGCTGTCGGTGATAAAGGAGGGACGCCCCGACTACGGCATGCACGCCGTGGGCAAGGGCATGGACTCTGAAGGCTCCGAACTGATAATCAAGGCCGTAGACCGCAGCGACAGCCGTCCGGTGTGGGTGCTTGTGTGGGGCGGTCCAAACTGTCTGGCGCAGGCTCTGTGGAAGGTTAAGGCCACGCGCAGCGAGAGCGAGCTTAAGGCTTTTGTGTCGAAGCTCCGCGTGTATGCCATTTCAGACCAGGACGACAGCGGCGTGTGGATAAGAAAGACGTTCAAGGACCTGTTCTATATCGTCAGTCCGGGCTTCCATCGCCTTGGCGGATACCATTACGCCACATGGAGCGGCATCAGCGGCGACAAGTTTCACGGCCGCTTTGCCGGAGCCGACTTCAGCATAGTTGACAATCCGTGGCTCGATGAGCACATACGCAGCAAGGGCGAGCTGGGCAGGCAGTATCCCTACATGAAGTTTCTGATGGAGGGCGACTCGCCCACGTTTATGTATCTCATTGACAACGGACTGGGCTGTGCCGAGCATCCCGACTGGGGCAGCTGGGGCGGACGCTACGAGCTGTATCAGCCGCGCACGGAGCGCTGGTTTATTGAGCCTGAGACAAGGCCGATATGGACCGACGCGCAAGACGAGGTGATGGGCTGCGACGGCTCATGGCACACAAGCAACAAGGCCACGATATGGCGCTGGCGCGAGGCTTATCAGAACGACTTTGCAGCACGCATGGACTGGACCGTGAAGGACTACGGTGAGGCCAACCATCCGCCTGTGCCTGCACTGGCATGCGCGGCAGAGATGACAGCCGCCACGGGCGACACCATAAGGCTGAGCGCCCTGGGCACCTCTGACTCTGACGGCGACAGCCTTTCGTACAGCTGGTTCTACTATCCCGAGGCAGGAACCTTCAACGTGGCTACAGCGCGCACGGGCAGTCCGCTAAAGATAGTGGGCCACGACAGCCGCGACGCCTACTTTATAGTGCCCAAGGGCGGCCGTCTCGGCACGATGCACATCATACTGGCCGTTACCGACAGCGGCACGCCGCGCCTTACGCGCTACGCCCGTGTGATAGTGAATGTTGTTAAATGACGTTACTGAAAATAAATACTGTTTCAAATGAAAAGAATATTTCTAGCTTTGAGCCTGCCGTTGATAATATTGCTGTGCGGCGCTCCGTTCCAGGCTGTGGCTCAGGATGACAGAACAAGAGTTATCGTGACGAGCGACGGCGAGATAGACGATGAATGCTCTTTGGTGCGTTTCCTGCTATATTCAAACGAATGGGACATTGAGGGGATCATAACATCAAGCTCGCAATATCACTGGCATGGTCACAAGTGGGCCGGTGACGACTGGATGGAGCCTACGCTGAATGCATATGCCGAGGTCTATCCCAATCTGCTGAAGCACGACAGGAGATATCCTTCGCCTGAATTTTTGCGCAGCCGTACTTATCTTGGCAATGTAGAGACTGAAGGTGAAATGGACAAAGTTACTAAAGGCTCACAGCGTATTGTTGAGGTGCTGCTCGACAATACCGACAAGCGCCCGGTGTGGATACAGGCATGGGGAGGCACGAACACCATAGCCCGTGCGCTGAAGACCATAGAGGAGACTTATCCTGAGCGCATGGCCGAGGTGGCAGACAAGATGAGGCTCTTCCTTATATGGGAGCAGGACAGCACATATCAGGCTTATATACGTCCTCATTGGAAGAAATACAACATAAAGACAATCATATCTGACCAGTTTGAGGCCATCGCCTACCGTTGGAAAATGGTTCAGCCTGATTATATGCAGAAGTATTATGAAGGCGCATGGATGAAAGAAAACATATTGCAGAATCATGGTGCCTTGTGTGGTTCGTATAAGGCTCATGACAATGGCGACTTCCGTTCAGAGGGCGACTCTCCGGCTTTCCTGCATACAATAAATGTCGGACTGCGTAATCTGGAGAATCCCTCATGGGGCGGATGGGGTGGCCGTTATGTGCTGGTGCGCGAGAACACATGGCTTGACCCTGTGCCTGTTGAAGGATATAAGTATCCTGAAGGTCGCTGGTATGGCGATAACGGCTGGGGGCGATGCAGTCTTCGTCCAGGCAGCACTGCCACCGACGAACAGCGCAGCGCTTACTTTAAGCCGATGTGGAGATGGAGCATTGCAATGCAGAACGATTTTGCGGCCCGTGCCGACTGGTGCGTCAAGTCTTATGCAGATGCCAACCATCAGCCTGTGGTTGTGCTGGCGCATAGTGCCGACATAAAGGCCAAGCCTGGCAGCAAGGTCAGTCTTAGCGCTGCGGGCACTTCCGATCCCGACGGCGACAGCCTCACCTTCAGCTGGTGGCAGTATGCCGAGGCCGGCACATATCCGGGTTCTGTTGATATATCAGACAGCGGGTCTGTCAATGCAATGCTGACAGTTCCTGCCGACGCAAAGTCCGGGCAGACCATACACGTGGTGTGTGAGGTTACCGACAGCGGCACGCCGCGCCTTACGCGCTACGCCCGTGTGGTTGTTACAGTGAAATAAAAAAACATTAAATACAACTTAATATTATATGCAGAAATTTTTAATATTGTTATGCTCCTTGTTGCTTGCGGCTTCGGCATGGGCAGGCAGCAAGGCCGATCCGGGCAAGCAGGCCATAGTGCTCGAGGAGTTTGTGTTCATGAAGTCGCCCACGCGCGACTGTCACGCATCGTCTATAATGGAACTGTCTGACGGTACTCTGCTATGCACATGGTTCGGCGGTACGCGCGAGCGCGCCAAGGACGTAAAGATATGGCTGGCGCGCAAGCTCAAGGGCGGCACATGGCAGGAGCCTGTGGCCATAGCCGACGGCGAAGGCGGCACGGTGTTCAATCCGGTGCTGGTGCAGCTCAAGGGAGGCGACATACAGATATATTATCTCTGCCCGACGATAGACGAGGGCCGCGTGATAACCTCTTCTGACAACGGCCTCACGTGGAGTCGCCCCGTGGCCCTGCCCAAAGGCTTCGTAGGTCCTGTGGTCAACAAGCCCGTGTATCTCGACGACGGCACCATCGTGGCAGGAGCCAGCCTGCAGGACGCGCCCGGCAAGCGCATACACGTGGAGCGCAGCACCGACAACGGCCGCACATGGACCAAGACGCCGGCGCTGAGCGATCCTGCCGGAACAAAATATAAGCTCATTCAGCCCACCTTCCTCGTACACTCGCAGAAGCGCCTGCAGCTGCTGGCACGCCCCAACGGCAGCGGACCTGACACGAGGATAGCGCAGACATGGTCGGACGACGGCGGACTGACATGGGGCCCGATAACCGACACCACGCTGCCCAACAACAACTCGGCCATAGACGCCGTTACGCTGAAGGACGGCCGCCATCTGCTTGTCTACAACCACTCTACGCGCAACGACACCATTGGCGGGCGCAAGGGCAGGGGCATACTGACCGTGGCCATGACGCGCAACGGCATCGACTGGGAGGCTGCCGCCGTGCTTGAATATCGCACCGGCGCCGTGCAGTATTCGTATCCGGCAGTGATACAGACGAGCGACGGACTGGTGCATATCACCTACTCATGGCACCGCAAGCGCATAAAGCACGTGGTGATAGACCCCTCAAAGCTCGTTACCTATCCCATCGTAGACGGCGTGTGGCCCAAGGACAAAATGCCGTGGACAAAGAGCACCGAGACCGAAAGCGTGGCCCAAGGCACAGAGGTGCTGCAGTGATGCGCAGTGCCTGCACTGTAGCTTCTATATAATGTTAAAACAAGTCTTACTGAACCATGAAGAAACTTATATTTTCTGTTGCAGCCGCCCTCGTGCCGGCTCTGTGCATGGCCGACGGCCTTAAGGCTTTCCCCACGGCCGAGGGCTATGGCAAGTTTACCGTAGGCGGCCGCGGAGGCGACGTCTACGAAGTTACCAACCTCAACGACTCGGGCGAGGGCAGCCTGCGCCATGCCGTTGAGGCCGAGGGGCCGCGCACGGTGGTGTTCCGCGTGTCGGGCACCATCGACCTGAAGAAAAAGCTCACAATACGCAACCCCTACATAACTATAGCCGGACAGACCGCTCCCGGCGACGGCATCTGCATAAAGCGCTATCCGCTGAGCATAGCCGCTGACGAGGTGATAATACGCTATATACGTGTGCGCCTGGGCAACGAGAGCGGCGGCAGCGACGACGCCTTAAGCTGCCGCGGCCGCAAGAACATCATACTCGACCACGTGTCGGCAAGCTGGAGCATCGACGAGACCATGTCGGTGTATCACTGCAAGAACGTAACCATACAGTGGTGCATGATCACCGAGAGCCTCTTCGGCTCCAACCACGTTAAGGGCAGCCACGGCTTCGGCGGCATATGGGGCTCCGACCTCAGCACATATCATCACAACCTGATAGCCCATCACTCGAGCCGCAACCCGCGCTGGGCGTCGGGAGGCGGGCGCAACGACTATCGCAACAACGTTGTCTACAATTGGGGCTACAACAGCAGCTACGGCGGCGAGAGGTAGCAGAAGGGCAACCCCAAGTTCAGCTCGATAATGGTGAACATGGTGGGCAACTACTATAAGCCCGGTCCGGCCACGCGCGGCGGCAAGGTGTCTTACCGTATCGTAAACCCCGGCGGCCGCGGCGGCGACGATTACGGTCTGTGGTATGTAGACGGCAACGTGGTAGAGGGCAACGGCGCTGTTACGCGCGACAACTGGAACGGCGGAGTGCAGCCGCAGGGCGGCAGCAGCGTGCTCGACAGGATAAGGCTCGGCAAGCCCTGGGATGCCATGAAGATAGATGAGCAGGCACCACACGAGGCCTACGAGGCTGTGCTCGACAGGGCGGGATGCTCGCTGCCCGTGCGCGACGCGGTAGACCGCCGCATAGTGGCAGAGGTGCGCTCTGCCACGGCCACATTCGGCGGCAAGAGCTACAGCATCAGGAAAGACGCGGGCGATGACCATGTGCCTACGGGCATAATAGACTCGCAGCAGGATGTGGGCGGATGGCCCGAGCTTAAGAGCGCAGCCGCCCCTGCCGACTCCGACCACGACGGCATGCCCGACGCATGGGAGCGTGAGCACGGCCTCGACCCTGCCAATCCTGCCGACCGCAACGGCCTTGGCAGCAACGGATACACCAATCTTGAAAACTATCTAAACAGCATTGCGCCCTGACGTTCATGCCTGTGGCAAGCCTGCGTGCTGCCATGGGCCATTGCTCAGGCACGATGCGCCGTGTAAATAAAAGCCTGGCGGCAACGCCTGACGTGTGGTATGATGACGACCTGAAGTGTATGCACATCTGATAAAGAGAAACATCTCCTATCAAATCATAATCACTTATCTTGGCTTAAAACTATTGTTTGCAGCTTTTAGACATACGTTTTTTTGATTCTTCTCAGCCGTCATGTCGCCTTGCATCAGCCTGCAAATTAAAAACACGCCGAAAATCGTAACCATTTTATATATTTTTCCTTTCAGTCTAAATGCTTAATACGCTTTGTATGACTGTACATTAAGCAAATCACGCTCATTTACTTTCATACTGTTAGTGGCCCGTTTACGATCCGTAAGTGGGCCACTTTTAATGCAAAACCGGCCCACTTTTTGGTCGTAAGTCATAGGCTTTTTTGCGGATATGTTCCATATTCATATCAGCATGAAGAAACGTATTTGTAGGAAATTAGGTCGGAAGTGCGGCCGGATATTAAAAAAATGTTATATATTTGTGCTTGAATATAAGATATTAATGAGAAAACAAATCCTCAGGCTATTGTTCGTCGCCATATGCATGATGTCCGTGCAGAATGGCTTGGCGGCATCTTCGGGCGGCAAGTACACACGCCTGATAAGCGGTGTGTCGTCAAAGTCATACGAAGAGATATTCCGCATGGCTGCTGTCTGTGAGAAGCGTGAGCAGGCAGACAGTGCCCTTGTGCTATACATGGTTGTACGCAACCGTATGAAAGAAGGGTTGAGCGATAAGGAAAGAACTTATTGTGCCGAGGCTTATCTGAAGTCGGGCGACATATATTATGATAAGGGCGACTATTCGGGTGCGCTCGAGATGTATATTGAAGGACTGAAGATTTGTGAGACAGGCAAGAAGCTTAAGCTTGTAACCGTATTCTATAAGAATATCGGTAAGGTGTATTGCCTATTTTATGATTTTGAGCGCGGACTGTGGTTTTACCGTAAAGGCTATGACCTGAGCCGCCACTACGGCGACACTGCTACGGAGCGCAAGCTGCTGATAAATCTTACCGGACTATGCATATTTCAAGGTAAGATTGCCGAAGCCAGAAAATATCATGAGGCTTCGGTCAAGTTTAATGACGCAGGCGACTATGAAAGCAGGTTTATGAATGCTTTCAACCAGTGCATGCTATTATCGGCAAGCCAGGATTATCGCGGAGCCATATCCGGCTTTAAGCGCCTGGCTGAAGACGGCATCAGCCATAAGATATCTTTTCAGTATGTGTGTTCGGTGTATCAGGAGCTTTACAGAATATACGACAAGCTGGGGCAGAACGACCAGATGCTCCGTTATCTTGACAAATGCTGGAACACGGCCACCAGACACAATCTGCAGCATATGTATGTAGAGGTGCTCGACGACTACTCTCGGCTTTATCAGGCTGAAGGCAACGTGGCCCTGGCACAGCAGTACAAGGCAAAGTTTCTGACCATGAGCGACTCCATTTACAACATCCGCCGCTTCGACATGGTGAAGAGCATGCAGCTGCAGTATGAGATGTCGAAGGCCGACAAGGAGATAACCACGCTCTATGCCAGGCAGCAGAGCCGCGAGCAGGTGATATTCCTTCAGAGAGTGATTCTTGCTGTGGTAATGTGTGTTTCGCTGCTTGTTATGGTGCTGTTCATTGTGGTTTACAGACAGAAGCGCAGGCTCGACCGCAGCTATGCCGACCTGTATGCCGTCAACCGAAAATATATTGACAATCAGGAAGTGATGAAAGTGCGCCATCAGGATGCCCTCAAGGTGATAGAGCAGCTGAAGGACAAGCTGGCTGCTGCCAGCCATGCCGCTGACGCTGGGCCGGGGCACGATGGCGGCAGTGATGCAGCCCATGCGGGCAGCGAGACTGATGTGGCCAGGCAGAAGCCGCTGACCGTGAGCGACGATGAGCGCATGGCACTTGTTGAGGCCATAACAGCCATAATGGAGAATACGGAGGAGTTTTGTTCGGCTGACTTTTCCATTGAGAGGCTTGCCACGCTCGTCGGCTCAAATCAGAAGTATGTGTCGCAGGTTATAAACTCAACGTTCAACAAGAGTTTCAGAGACTATGTCAACGAGTATCGCGTGGCACTGGCGTGCAAGAGACTTGTTGACGGCGGCGACTATGCCAACCTTACCACCAAGGCCATTGGCGAGAGCCTCGGATATAAGTCGCACACATCGTTCATAAACATCTTCAGAAAGCTCACCGGACTCACTCCGGCACAATATCAGAAAATAGGAAAAGAGTCTGTTTAGCCGGAATCTGTCTTTATAAATTTGCTGTATCGTCGTTTGCTCTTTCGCAGGCACTTCGCAATTCATAATTCTTAATTCATAATTCATAATTTATAATTGTCTACGCCGAACTTCGTTTACATATTGCATCTGCCTCTCACTTACGCAGGCGTTTTTAATTTTTAACTTTTAATTTTTAATTTCTCCGCCTTGCGCCAATAGGAACAAAAAGGCGGGTTGGAGTATCTGTCTGCCTGTAGCGGCTAAACCATAGATTGTAATTGTCTGTTGAAGTTTAAGTTGTTTTTAGTAACTTAATCTGCCTTTATTTGTGTTATTCCGTACAAAATAGCCTTGTTTCTGCTACAAATTCATGAAATTGTAGTTTTTTGATTTGCAGTCTTTTTCTCTAATCTTTACTTTTGCTGCACAGTTATTCACTTAAATTTTTTGAGTATGCGAAAATTATATCTTGTCACATTGCTGTCATGTGTGTTGGCTGTAGTTTGTAAGGCAGCCGGCAACGGTACAGATGTAAATAATGCTTCACGTACGGGCAAGGGTGGGGCTGAGTTTAGAATACATGCTGTTGATCTAGGCAGATTTGTTGCCAATCCTGACAACGCAAGAAGCCGGAGACGGAAAGCCCTTCAGGCAAAAGCTGCAGGACAGAATGCTGCCACCCCACACCGCACCATGAGGCTGGCCGACATAAACGAGGTTAACAGGCTTGCAGCCACAGCTGACATGGAGAGGCTCGACAGCGTGGCTTGTACCACAGACCAGACCGGCACGGAAGAAAAATATAGTCTGCAGACCTTTGAGTTTGACGCCAACGGATGGCCCGTGAAGCGCGTCAACAGCCTGTATGACACAGGCAGCAGAGCTTATGTGCCGGTGGAGGTGTATGAGTTTAAGTGGAACGAAGACGGCCTGTGCGAGTCGCAGCTCGCCTACAGCGATGTCTATCAGTCGGGCGAGAGGCGCGACTATGTATACAATGAACAGGGCCTCGGCATAGAGCAGACAGTGTATACATACAGTCCGGCAGGTGCCGACAAGTGGGTGCCGTCATGGAAGGGCGTTTATAAATACGACGGCCGCGGCAACATCATCGAGGAGCAGCTGAGCACGTATAACGCCGCCGACGCTACATGGGCGCTTGCAACGATGAACAGGGCTGCATGGGACGAGCAGGGCATGCAGACACTCTTTGAGCCTTACAGCTGGAACGGTACAGAGTGGACAGGCATTGACGAAAAGCAGGAGTACACATGGATAGACAAAGACCACATGACACTCTGCAACAGCTATACATGGGACACTCAGGCTAAGGCATGGATGCATTATGTCATACTGGAGCAAGACTTTGACGACAAGCTTAACCTGCTGCGCCGAGAGAAGATGTTCTACAACAAGACGCTCGGCAACTGGGCTGGATGCGAGACCTACAACGGGTCGTATTATGAGAACGAGAAGTCGATACTTACATACGACGAAAAGGGACGGAAGCTGACAGAGCGCGCCTATGATGCACCCACCACTGACGGTTATATCCTCGGGGCCGGCACGGATTATGTATGGACCGAACTGCCCGACGGCGGATGTCAGGCTGAGTATGTAGGATGGCTCGGCGAGTCGAAGGAAGATAATATTAGCTATACAGGCATAGAGCGTTACGATGCTGCGGGCAATCAGACCTATGTGCTCGACAATATGTATAATTATACCACCGGAAGCATATTGCACGACTATGAGCGCACAAGCACCTTTAATGAGAACAATGACATACTGACGGAGATTACTTATACATTTACTGCCGACGCTGAGAACAGAAGGCAGCCCGACTTGGCAGTGTATAACACCTACGATGAGCATTACAACATCATTGAGACCGTTAACCAGACAGGCTCCTTGGGCGGCGGCATACCCTTCGGCGCCCCGTCATCAGGCACAGCCGGCGATGAAGATGTTGAATGGCAGAACTCTACAAGGTTTGTATATGTGTATGAGAACGACACTGTGCGCATAGACAAACAGAAATATATGTGGAAGAACGATGAATGGACGCTCAGCGAGAGATACTCTGACGAGTATGAATACACCGTGCCTGTGGAGAACATCGTGGCATGGCCCGGCTTCAATGCTTACCATAAGCTGATGCAGACAACGTCTTCTGTGCTTAGCGGCAATGTGCTTGTAAGCAATGTGTTTAAGTATCATTACAGCGATTTTAGCACCTCTGGCATATCCGGCACGGTTGCAGGCGGTTTTGTACGGGTGTATCCGAGAGTGGTAGAAAGCGGCTTCAATGTTGAGGCCACAGCCGGAGCCCGCGTACGTGTCTATAGTATGAGCGGCGCATGCGTGGCAACGTCAGACCAGTCGTGGGTGTCTGTAGAGGGCTTGCCCGCGGGAGTATATGTAGTCAATGTGGAAGGACATAATATCAAGATTGTAAAGAGGTAATACTTAAGTGGGGGAGCGGGGCATGCCGTTGAGCCGCATGCCGCTCCCTTCAAATTCTGTCATTTGTGTGTTTTTCTGATGTGAATGGGTCGGGCATTGAAGCTGTCCTTACCGGCGGTTTCGTCCCGGCACATCCGCAGGAGTACTTGTATTGTATTTTTTTACCAACTAATAAAATAATTACCATGAAATTAAAATCAGTTATCATCGCAGCATGTTCATGCCTTTGCATTCAGGCAATGGCAGACGGAACGTTTTTCAGACAGTTTAAGGACAACGGCAGGATAGCTGCCAGGCTGCATGCCGTTACGACGCAGCGCGGCATGGTCTTGTCTCGTGCCGGACTTATGGCCGAAAGGGCGCTGCCCGCAGCCGCGCCTGCAGGACGCCTCAGGCTTGCCCCGGCAGAGCGCAACGCTGAAGAGGGCACGCTCAAGCTCGACAGTATTATCCAGGTTAACGTTGACGGCACAAAGCTGCAGAAACAGCAGTATGTGTATAACGACCAGGGAAAGGAGATAAACAGAAAGACATCCTATTGGAATGCGTCTACGCAGACCTGGGACGAGCCTTATGAGGAATATGATTATGAGTGGACCGACTATGGCTACATATTGAGCCAGCGTGGTGTGAGCAACGGTCAGGGCGTGCGCATGGACTATAAGTATAACGACAAGCGTCAGGGCATAGAGCAGATTAACTATGAGCTTGACGCCGACGGAAACTGGGTGCCCACGTCGAAGGGCGAATATGAGTATGACGACAACGACAATATCATATCAGAATACATCTACGCATGGACAGGAAGCGAGTGGCTTGTGGCAACGCATAATACAGCAACGTGGGACGCAAAGAAGCGTCAGACCAGCTTTGAGTCGTACACATGGGACGGCTCGGCATGGGTAGGCGCCGACAAAGGCGAGTATGTATGGTTCGACGGCCCTTATGACCCCGGCTATGTTGAGGGCAGCGGACTCGATCCGGAGCGCATGTCTTATAAGTACGACTATTTCTGGATTGACGGTGCGTGGCATAACTATTATATCTTCGTGAACGATATAAGCGAAACCGACGGAAGGCTTCTAGGTCAGGCTGAAAAGTATTACAACCGCAAGGAAGGAAAGTTCAGCGGAGGCGACGACTGGGACGGCCGTCTCAGTGCTGACTTGGCTTTTACGTGGGAAGGCAAGCTGACATACGATGAGCATGGCGCTAACTTGTCCAGCGAGACCTACAGATGTCTGCCTGACAGCTCACGCTGGGTGTTGCTCGGCACTACGGAGTATGTGTGGGAATATGATGATACGGGGGCACGTCAGGGCTACACCAATGTCGTTAACTGCCTGTATGACGGCCAGTGGAACAAGACGGGTGAAGTGACCAACCAGCGCGAGTATTACGGTTACGACGCCGAAAACCGCAGAGTATGGATATTACAGCAGGTGGCAGATGGAAACGGAGTTCTTAAAGACCTCTTTGAGGAGAAATACATCTATGACGATAATGGGCGCCACGTATGCACGGCTGTGTGGGACTGGGACGATCAGGGTGTGCGCAAGCCATCGTCGCGCACAGAGCAGTATTATGATGCAGATGATAACATTATAGAGACTATCAGCAAATCTGGCGGAGGAGGATTGACTCCTTTAGGCGCTCCTATGACGAAGGCTCCCGGACTTACCGACGAGGACAACGAAGGATGGGTGAACTCGGCGAGATGGCTGTACACTTATGACCGGGGCTACATGACATCTAAGATGGGATACAGATGGCAGCAGGAGCAGTGGACAACGAACACCGGGCAGGACTGGGTGTACGACTTTGACAACCCTGCCTCCGAGGTTGTTGTGCCCGAAGGATGGACCGACCCGTTCAAACTCGACGCAGTTACCGACTATTTAGCCGACGGAGCGAACGGATGGCTCACCATGCCTCGCGAGTATTACTGGACAGAGTTTGTCTCTACCGGAATTTCAGATGCCGTGGCCGACAACGGCAGCGTGCGCATCTATCCGCGTGTGGTTGAGAGCGGCTTCAATGTTGAGGCTCCTGCCGGAGCTCGCGTGCGTGTCTACAGCATCAGCGGCTCATGTGTGGTTACTTCAACCTCATCATGGGTGTCTGTCGATAATCTGCCTTCAGGCGTTTATATCGTCAACGTAGAGGGATACAAGACCAAGATTGTGAAGAAATAGTAAAAAACTTTTCTAGACTTGATTATTAAGAACCATAGGTTATTATCACAAATATCAGGAATGATATGAATAATTCGTTTATGGGTCTGTATGGCAAGATACGGCTAATGAAAATGGCACTCGTTGAAACTGTCAACGAGTGCCATTTGAGTATGGATATTTAGTCGGTCAATATCATGGCTATTATTTTTCGGGCACGTAGAAGGCATCCATCAGCGGAAGCACCATTGTGGGATCATTGCAGAACTGTTGTCCTGTTATCTCTTTTTTTCCACCATTTCGACCAGCTTAGGGAACTCCCTGAAATAGAGTTTCATGGCTGCCTTCATGCCTACATTGATTCCGCCTATTCCGAGCCAATAGGCTTTGGCTATCTCATCTCCTTTCTTTAGATAGTAATATCGCCAAACATAATTGATTATGGTCTCCTTCTTGTTCACTGTATAATCCGTTGTGGGCGTTATATATCCGTTGACATTCTTTCCTTCGTAAATTAGCCGTAGGAATACTGGCTTCTTAAAAGGCTTTGGATTTTTCTTAAATAGATTTGGCACGCTCTTCTGGGCCTTTACCGATTCGTAAATTAAGGGTAAGGAGTCATTGAGAGTTGACGTGTAAACTATTCTTTTCACTTCTTCTGATGTGTAGGTGCGGGCTTTACCTTTGTAGGTGTCGCTTATATCCAATTCGTATAACTGTGAAGTTATGATTTTTGTGAGCGGAATCGAGATGTAACCTTCAATTACCGTGCCGTCTGTCAGCGTGCAGGTTACTTTGTAGTCGTCAGGATTGTTGCGTGCTGTCGTTGGCAGCGCCATGAATAGTAGTGAAAGTATTAAGATAAGTTTATTCATTGTGTTTTATTTTAAGGTCGTTTACAATAAGGTTATTGAACACAGATAAACAAATTTTGCAAGTTATAGTTGTTAGACCATGTTTGTAAAATTTGACTTGTAGATTACTGCTGATCAGTATAAAAGTTCGTCGCTTGCCAAATGTGCGTTGCACTATGCATGCCGAATGCATAGATAGTATTTTCTTTCAATACTTAACGGATGGTATTCTCTTAATTCTGCCAATTTGAACCTGTAATGTAAGACATGGCTATTTTATCAATGTAATATTTGTTCGTCGCTCCGTTTGCATCTATAGAGCGAGACAAAATTCCTATATCAATTTAAATATTACTCACAACCGGTTCCGTTTGTTCATTGTCGTTACATAAACATTTTGCAAATGCAGAAAAAAGCCTCAATACAATTTAGACGTAGTTTTTTTCGTGCACCTCCTTTTTTAGTTAAGAAATTATATCCATAGCCAAAAATACGATTTTTTTTCTAATTTTGTATATAAATATCAATATTTTATAGAAAATGAAACGAAAATAATATGAATATCATTATTTTCATTTTTCTTATTTGTTGCATTGAAAGAAGTTGCTATTGTTCTGACGGAGAGGAAATGGCTATTGCGCTTGCGTTATTGCGCACATTTGTGGCAAAAAAATGAAGGTGCGTCAGAATGTATTTTAGCATACATATTCTGATGCACCTTCATTTATTGTTTATGTAGTAAAGATGTTCCTGCCGCGTGTTGTCGTTAGCGTTTATGCCTGCGCCGTGCGCTCATGTAGGCAGGATAAAGAGTTATTTCTCGTTCAGCACTTTGTCAAACTGCTTGGCGAAGAACATTATCTGATAGTCTATCGAGTTGTGCCAGTAGTCGCCCGTGTGGCCGCCGGGGCGCACGTAGAAGTCGTGCTTCACGTTGAGTTCGCGCAGGCGCTTGTGCGTCTGAAGGTTCACGGGATAGAAGAAGTCGCTGTAGCCGCAGTCGATGATGATGTTCTGGCGCGAGCCGAGCAGGCGGTCGAGCGAATAGTATACGGAGTGAGACTTCCACACTGTCTCGTTCTGAAACTTGTTGCCCAGCACCTTCTCTATCTGCCAGCAGTTGGGATACTGGCAGATGTCCATGCATCCGCTCGTGGTGCCTATGTTGCCGAACACGTCGGGATGCTGCAGTCCGTTCCACATGGCTCCGTGTCCGCCCATGCTCAGGCCCGTTATGGCTCTCAGCTCGCGGCGCGCATAGGTGGGGTAGTGGGCGTCGATATACTCGGGCAGTTCCTTTGATATGAACGTCTCAAACTGCATCGACGGGTCAACGGGCGAGTCGACATACCAGCTGTTCTGTCCGTCGGGGCAGACGATGATGGTGCGGTAGGTGTCGGCCAGGCGCGCCACGTCGGTTATTCCAGGCCATGTGGTGCTGTTGCCGCTGTAGCCGTGCAGCAGGTAAATCACGGGATATTTGGCTTCGCCTGCGGCGTCGGGCGTGTATACTATGGTGCTGAGGCTGCGCTTCATCTTCTGGCTGTACACGCTCAGCGTGTCAACCTTTGCAGCGCGTGCCGCCGTTGCGGCCAGCATTATTATCAGCGCCGTCAGTATTGTTCTTGTAATGTTTGTCATGTTGTTATGCTTATTTTTCATTGTCTTTTTCGTCAAGCCGCCTTACAGCCTCCTCAAAGGCAGTTCTGAAGAAGTGGCCCTGGGCTATGAGGTTGCCTATGCGCTCGGCGTTCATCTTCATGCAGGCATACTGTCCCTGTGTGATGTTGGGCAGAATGGTGTCGAGCTCTTTCAGCGAGTCGACGCACAGACCTATGCCGTGCTTGCTGACAAACGGCGCCAAGGCGGCCTGCTTCCATATTATCACGGGCAGCGAGCAGCGCAGATAGAGCGACGTCTTGTGCGGATTGTTTATCTTGAGATATTCGCCCCAGTCGCCCGTGCATCCGTCTTCAGAGGCTCCGTCCCACACCAGACCGAAGTGGCCACGTGCCGTGGCTATAAGCTCATCTGACTTTACGAAGCCCATCAGCTCAAACTTGTCGGCGCCCTTTGCCTTGCCTATCTCGAAGCCGTTGCCGTAGAGCCTCACCTTGAACGAGCTTATGTGTTCGCCCCAGCGGTAGAGGAAGGTGTTCTTGCGGTGGCTCAGTGCTCCGGCATACACTATGGTGCGTGTGTCTTCGCTGCTGTTGTTCTTTGCCGCCTGCGTGTCCGACAGATAGTCGAATATGCCCAGCGTGCCCACCATGGCGCGGCATCCGTGGCTCTCGAGCCACTGCTTCATGCTGTCGTTGTGGGCTATTATGTAGTCGGCGTGGTTGAGCCGGCATATCTCCTTCTCGGGCGTGAGCGCCTTGCGGCGGAAGCTGCCCAGGTCGTGTATTATCACAACTACGCGCGCTCCCCTCATGTGGGCCATGCGGCACACCAGCGTGAAATATTTTTTCAGCGGATACTGCAGCAGCAGCGTGTCGCCGGGTTTCAGGCTGAAGGGCGATTTTATCACTCCGGCGAGCGTCAGGAAGAAGTGCGCCAGCTTGTTGTTGTATGTGGTCTGCCTGAGTCCGGCGTTGCCGAGGCCCATGCTGTCCATAATCTTCTCTATGTCAGTCTTGGCCTTGTTGCCCGCGCTGCCCAGACCCTTGTAGTTGCGCGAAAGATACTTACAGTTATTTAATTCATAATTCATAATTCACAAATCATAATTGGCTGATGCCTAACTTTGTTTCACAATTCTGAATTCATAATATGGGGCAGAGAAATTTTCTTAAGTCTTAATTATTAATTCTTATTTCTTAATTTCCCATTTCCTTTTCTGCCAGCTTGAGAGCCTCGTCCACGGTGTCGTCCATGTCGAAGTAGGCATACTGCCCGAGTCGGCCTCCGAATATTACGTTGCCCATGCTGCGCGCCATCTGGCGGTATTCGGCCGCTATGGCGTTGTTGCGCTCGTTGTTGACGGGATAATACGGCTCGAGACCCTCGCTCCATGTGGCGGGATATTCGTAGGTTATCACCGTCTTGGGCTGAGTGCCGTATTCAAAGTGCTTATGCTCAATGATGCGGGTGTAGGGCACATTGGCCGAGGTGTAGTTCACCACGGCGTTGCCCTGGAAGTTGGGCGTGTCTATCACCTTGGTGTCGAACCTCAGACTGCGGTATTCGAGCCTTCCGGCGCGGTAGTCGAAGTATTTGTCAATGCGTCCGGTGAACACTATCTTGTCTGCCAGTGAGCAAAGCTCGTCGCGGCGGCTGAAGAAGTCGAGCTGCAGTATGGTCTCCGTGCCCTCCAGCAGGGCGTCGATGAGCCTGTTGTATCCGCCCTCGGGAATGCCCTGATACGGGTCGTTGAAGTAGTTGTTGTCGAAAGTCATGCGCACCGGCACACGCTTTATTATCTCTGCCGGCAGCTCGCGTGCGGGCCGTCCCCACTGTTTCTCGGTGTATCCCTTTATCAGCGTCTCGTAGATGTCGCGTCCGCAGAGCTTCAGCGCCTGCTCCTCAAAGTTGGCAGGACACTCTATCGAGGCATACTTGGCGCGCTGCTTCTTGAGCATCTCCTCGGCCTCGCCAGGCGTGCGCGTGCCCCACAGCTGATAAAAAGTGTTCATGTTGAAGGGCAGGTTGTACAGCCTGCCGTTGAAGTTGGCCACGGGCGAGTTGGTGAAGCGGTTCATCTCAACCAGCCGTGTAACATATTTCCACACCTCCTTCTTGTCCGTGTGGAATATGTGAGCGCCGTATTTATGCACGTTGATGCCCTCAATGCTCTCGCAGCGGATGTTGCCTCCGGTGCTGTCGCGCCTGTCTATCACGAGGCACTTGCGTCCAGCCTTGCGCGCCTCGTGGGCAAACACAGCTCCGAAAAGGCCGGCTCCGACAATAAGGTAATCGTATTTTTTCATAGTAACAAGTGTTTTTTATGTGCCAGCATGCTGCCGCCAGTGCTGCGGCGTGCGCCTTTCAGCGCTTTTTCTGCTTGCCGGTTATTTTTCTGAAAGCTTTCTTGAATTTGCCCGTTACGGCCCGCTTGTGCTCAAACTCGTCGAGCTTCTTTATCACCAGCGCCACGGTCTTGTCGGCGTCGAGGCCTCTTATTTGGGCGTAGCGCCTTATCACATAGTCCATGAGCCGCTTGTCGTGTGTGAGCCGTTTCAGGTTTTCGGCGCAGTCGTCCTCCGTCGGCTGTATGAACTTTGAGCGGTTGGTGTCTATCAGCCAGAAGCTGAAGCCGCCGTCGGCAGTTCTCTCATACAGTATGTTCGTAAGGTTAAGGTCGCCGTGCATCACTCCCTTTTCGTGCAGCCGTGCCAGCAGATGAGCCAGCGCGTCGGCCGCGTCGCGGTCAAAGTCGTCGCGTCTGAGCAGGTCGGTGAGCGGCGGCAGCATGCACGACTCCGACACAAAGTAGCAGTCGGACATCAGTATGCCGTTGCCAAGCTCAAGATATGCCACTTCGCGGGGCGTGTTGAATCCCCTCTCGCGCAGCATGGCGGCAAAGAGATATGCCCTTGCGGCCTTGCTCTTCTTGAAGAACGAGTAGGCCACGCGCTGCACGGGGTTGGGCCGCTTGTAGTGTTTCACCACGAGCGTGCGGCCGTCAACGCAGAACGATTTCACCGTGTTGCGTCCCTTGTAGAGCGTAGTGCCCCCCTGACTGAACGTCTGAGGCAGGCTGCCCACAAAGCCGCTGAGTGCGCTGAAGCCGCTGCCTACCGTCATGGTCATTATCTTTTCCTTGCTCATGGGCGGCTCAGAGGTTAATGTTCTCGTAGTGCTTAAACCACTCGATGAAGTTCTTTATGCCCTCGTGCAGCGCAACCTTCGGCTTGTAGCCTATCTCTGTCTCGAGCTTTGTGGTGTCGGCCCAGGTGCGGCTTACGTCGCCCGGCTGCATGGGCAGTAGTATCTTTTCGGCCTTGCGGCCCAGGTTTGTCTCTATTTCGGCTATGAAGTCGGTAAGGCTTACGGGGCTTCCGAGGCCTATGTTATACACCTTGTAGGGCAGTCCGTTTGCCGTTCCCGTTCCGTCGGGCGTCTTGTCGAGCACCATGATGGTGCCGTTGGCAATGTCGTCGATGTAGGTAAAGTCGCGCATCATGTCGCCGTTGTTGAACACCTTGATAGGCTTGCCGCCGCTTATGGCTCTTGCAAACAGCATGGGGGCCATGTCGGGGCGTCCGGCGGGGCCGTATACGGTGAAATAGCGCAGGCCGGTGCAGGCTATGCCGTAGAGCTTGCAGTAGGCGTGGGCCATCAGTTCGTTGCTCTTCTTGCTTGCTGCATAGAGGCTTACGGGACTTATCACGACGTCGTCTTCAGAGAAAGGCACCTTGCTGTTCATGCCGTAGACTGAGCTCGACGAGGCATAGACGAGATGCTCCACGTTGAAGTTGCGGCAGCACTCGAGTATGTTCAGAAAGCCAATCCAGTTGCTGTGCATGTAGGCGTAGGGGTTCTCTATCGAGTAGCGCACGCCTGCCTGTGCCGCCAGATGTATTATCTTGTCAAACTTAACCTGGTCGAACAGCATGTCGAGGGCGCCCTTGTCCTCGATGTCGAGGCGCAGAAACGTGTAGTTGGGCCATTTGGTGCTCACCGTGCGGTGCCCCATGCGCAGGCTGGCGTCGGCCTCTATCCCTGCCCGGCGCAGGCGGTAGAACTTCAGCTCGGGCGAGTAGTAGTCGTTGATGTTGTCGATTCCCACCACCTCGTCGCCTCTTTCGGCCAGCATTTCGGCGCAGCGGCTGCCAATGAATCCGGCCGCGCCGGTTACGAGTATCTTCATCTTCTGTTGATTTTTATCTGTTCGGGAGCCTTACTCCTTGCTCCGTTGTCATTCAGTTGTTGTCCTTCTTCTCGAGATAATCAGTTATCTTTCTTGCCACTACGCTCCAGTCGAAGTCGCGTATGGTGCGCAGTCCTGCCTCGCCATACTTCCTTCTCAGCTCCTCGCTCTGGTAAAGTTCCTTGATGTGGCGTCTGAAACAGAAGCGCCAGCGTGCCGATCGTATGCCGTTCTCCTTGTCGCGCAGCAGGTCGAGCGTGCCGGCCTTGGTGGCTATCACGGGCACGGCGCACGCCATGGCCTCGGCCACGGTGTTGTTCCATCCGGTGTAGCGCGGGTTCTCGGCCGACACAAAGCAGTCGGCACGGTTGAACAGCTCCCAGTTGCGGTCGAAGGGGTGGCCTACGACAAACTCGAAGGGGCACTTGCACGTAAACTCCTTTATGCGGCGTGCGGCGCCTTCGTCAACCGGCGTGTCATAGAGGAGCAGCTTTATGTTGTAGCCCTGCGCATAGAGCTTTTCGCACGCGCTGACCACATAGTGGGTGCCTTTCACGCGCTCCACGATGCGTCCGTATGCCATAACGACGAACGGGCGGTCTTTCACCTCATAGCTCTCCTTGGGCTTATAGTTGGCAACGGTTACGCCGCCGATGGCCTTGAACGACTCGCGGCCGAACTTCTTGAGGTCGTACTCGTATACGTTAGACGAGCATGCGAACACCTCAACCTCGGGATTTTTCATCAGCTTGGCCACGTTGTCGCTCTTTCTGACGTGATAGAATATCTTGTGGCGTGCATCAGACTCAAGCACCATGGGCATCATCTTCACCGTGGTGGTCCACAGGGCGTCGAGCTTTGTGCCTTTAATCTTGTCGAAGGTGCTCATCTCGCCCTTGAAGTCGAACCAGTCGGGGCCCTTGCCGTCGGGTGTGAACACTATGAAGCGGTGGCCCTGCTCGACAAAGATGTTGCCGAGCTCGAGAAAGCGCTTAACGCCGCCGTAGAGCTTTGTGTGGGGCAGTAATACTCCTAATATCATATATAGTTGTTGTTAATTCGGATGAAATTTTATATTACCTTTTGCCGCGCTGCCGGCATCCTGCGTATCGCATTGATATTCAATGACTTGCAATATGCCGTCTTTTGGCTTGCAATATGTGGCCTTTCAGCCTGCGATATGTGGTCTTTCGCAATGCGATATGTGGCCTTTTGTATTTCAGTCTGCCGGCAGGCCTGTTTTGTAGGGTGCCGGCAGGGCTGCGGGCTTATTGTCTCTTGTCGTTGTCCCAGAACTTCCACAGCGGTCCGAAGTCCTTTGTCAGCATCCACCACAGAGCCTTCAGGCGTCCGCGCAGGATGTTGGCCTTCAGATGGCCGTCGTGCCTGTAGGTGTCAGTAAGGCGGCTGTCGAAGTCGTGTCCCTTGTAGGTGAAGATGCGCCTGAAGGTGGAGTTTGTCATGCCCCACTTGAGCAGAAACTGCATCTGTCCCATGTTCTTGCGTATGCGGGTGGTAGATTTTGTCTCGAAGTGATACACGCGGCTTGCCGATATGCCCTTCATCATCCTTATGCCACAGAGATAAAGCTTGGCGGTGAAGTCGGGGTCGCTGTACATTCCGGGCGAAAGCTCTATGCTGTAGCCGCCCACGAGGTCCCATATGTCGCGGTGAACGATGTTCGGCGGCAGCGTTGCGCCCATCCAGTCGTTCATCTTGTATGTGCGGAACTCGTTGAGCAGGTCTTGCTCCCTGAATGTCTCAGGCGTGTCGCCATAGTCGGCGTTTATTATCGAGTCGCCCTTTGTGCGGGGCTGTATTGTCGTCGACGACAGGAAGAACCGGTTGTCGGGCAGCGCCTTTATCTCGTCATACAGCGCCTTGTCCCATTCAGGCAGCGCATACATGTCGTCGTTGATGAAGAGCATATAGTCGGTCTTCACCTTGCTGCGCATCATGTTCATGGCCAGGCACACGCCCACGTTGGTCTGCGAGTGGGTGTAGTCGAGGCCCTGCTGCCTCACCCATTCGAGCGTGCCGTCGCTTCCGTCGTTGACGTGTACTATAATCTGGTGCCTGTATGTAGAGTTCTTCCTTATGCTGTCCACGCATATCTTAAGGAAGGGCAGGTTGTTCCATGTGGGTATGAGTATGGAGAATATTTCGCCGTTCATAGTCGTTACGTTATTTTGCAGGGCTTCGGCGGCGGCATTGCTTACATCCGCCCGTGCCTTTGCTTTGTTTGTATTATATGGTTATAGCCCCTTTGGCGTGTCCTTGCCGTCAGATGCCGAGCACGTCCCTGTAGACGTTCATCACCTGCTGGGCCACGTTGTTGCCCTCAAACCGCGTTATATACTGGCGGCTTGCGGCTATGCGCTCCTCGCGTCCGGGTGCTCCCTTGACAACCTGCTTTATGGCGTCGGCCATGGCATAGACGTCGTCGGGGTCGACATATATGGTGCCGTTGCCGCCTGCCTCCTCAAGACAGCTGCCCGTGCATGCCACAACGGGCAGTCCGCTCTGTATGGCCTCGATGACCGGAACGCCGAAGCCCTCGTAACGTGAGGGGTAGACGCACGCCTCGGCCATCTGATAAATGGCGGGCAGGTCTTCGTTGGGCACGTTGTGAAGTATCTTCACGCGGCTTTCGAGAGCGTTCTCCCTGATATACGCCTTCACCTTTTCGGTGTATGAGGTGGCCTTGCCCACTATCACCAGACTAATGTCCTCGGGCAGCATCCTCAGTGCCTTGACGGCCAGCAGCACGTTCTTGCGCTCCTCGATGGTGCCCACGTTGACGATGTAGCGTTCGGGCAGCATGTAGCTCGTGTGCACCTCTTGCATCTTCTTCTCGCCCTCGTGCATCTTGTAGCGCGAGCCGCAGCTCTGATATATAACGTCTATCTTTTCGGGGTTTACGCCTCCGTAGAGCATTATGTCGCGCTTGGTGCATTCGCTGATGGCTATTATGCGGTCGGCCTCGGCGCAGGTCTTTCTGAACTTCCACGCATAAATCTTGGTGTCGGGCCAGTTGTACCATTCAGGATGACGCATGAAGATGATGTCGTGAATGGTAACCACGGTCTTTATGCCGGCCTTCTTTATGCCAATGGGCAGCTCGCCCGAGAGTCCGTGATAGAGTTTAACGCCGTCGGCGCGGAGATCGTCCACCATTGAGTGCATGCGCCACCATGCTTTCTGCAGGCCTGAGAGGTTCCTGTGGGGATACACAAATCTTACGCTGGCCGACTCTCTTACCTGGCTTCTCAGCGCGCTGTCGCCCTTGTCGGGGGCGTAGAGGTGGAGATTTATGTCGGGCGTTATAATCTCCGAGAGGTCGTTGATCAGTGTGCGGGCGTAGCTTCCCAGTCCGGTGCGGTTACATACAATGCGCTTGGCGTCGTATCCTATAATCATATTTTGCATATTTTGTTGCGGGCTGCATTCTGCCTGGCCGCCGTGCCGGCTTGCGCCGTCTTGCCGTTCCAGGGCACTTTGCCGCATGCTTGCCGCTGTTGTGCAGCGCGGCGTGTGCCGGCCCATTAATGTTATATGTTTCACGTGTGACAGGCTTACGGCCTACTTTCTCACCACGTGTCCGTTTTCAATCTTGAACTCTTTGTCAAACTCCTCCCTCGTGCGTTTCCAGCGGTTGTGGCTCCACAGATAGAAGCGCGGCTCGCGCCTTATGGTCTGCTCGAGCATGACAAAGAACTTTTTGGTTATCTCAAACTCAGGCATTTCGCCGGGCTTGTCGGTCATGAGCTTGAAGGTGTAGATATATTTTCCGCGTTCGGGGCGTTCAACGTCGATGTAGAACACGGCGTTGTTCATCTTGCGCATTATGCGCTCGGCGCCCGTGAACACAGGTGTGTCGTGGTTGAGGAACGGCAGCCACAGGTGGATGTTGCGGTAGCGGGGCGCCTGGTCGGCTATGTAGCCGAAGAGATTCATGAGGTTCTGGCTACGGAACGACACGAGATATCTCAGTATGTCCTTCTTGGGGACGCACACTCCGCCCATGCTCTGGCGCATGTTGATGAACAGGCGGTCGAAGAGCTGGCTGCGCAGGGGGTGATATATCAGTCCGATTACGGCCTCGGGATGCTTCTTTATGACAAGGCCTGTGGCCGAGAGCAGCTCCCAGTTGCCGTAATGTCCGAGTATGCCGGCACAGGTCTGGCCTCTGTCGAAGCACTCTTCAATCTTGTCGATGCCCCTGAACTCTATGCGGCTGAGCAGCTCCTGACGGCTGACGGACATGAGCTTGACGGTCTCTACGAAGTAGTCGCAGAACCACTTGTAGAATCCGCGCTCTATGCTGATGCACTCCTCGAGGCTCTTCTCGGGGAATGCCGATGTTATGTTGCGTCTGACGATGTCGCGGCGGTAGCGCACTATGTGGTAGAGAACGAGGTTGGCGATGTCTGATATCACATAGAGGGCCCTGTAAGGCAACTTTGACACCAGATAGAAAATGCCGTAGATTATGTTATATAAAAACTCTTTCATTCCTCTTTCTCCGGTTAGTTGATTACAGTGTCTGCATGTCGTTCAGCTTCTTGTAGTAGCCGTCGATGGCGAGCAGCTCCTCGTGGGTGCCGCGCTCAACGATCTCTCCCTCGTGTATGACGCATATCTCGTCGGCGTTCTTGATGGTCGACAGGCGGTGGGCAATGGCCACCGTGGTGCGCGTCTTCATCAGATGCTCGAGCGCGTCCTGCACCAGTCGCTCGCTCTCGGTGTCGAGAGCCGACGTAGCCTCGTCGAGGATGAGTATCGGCGGGTTCTTCAGTATGGCGCGGGCTATGCTCACGCGCTGGCGCTGTCCGCCCGACAGGCGTCCGCCGCGGTCGCCTATGTTGGTGTCGTAGCCGTGTTCCGACTCCATGATGAAGTCGTGAGCGTTGGCTATCCTTGCGGCGTTCTCTATCTGCTCCTGCGTGGCGTTGTCAACGCCGAACGATATGTTGTTGCGGAAACTGTCGTTAAACAATATGGCCTCCTGGTTTACGTTGCCTATGAGCGAGCGCAGGTCGTGCAGTCCCATGTCCTTCACGTTCACTCCGTCGATGAGCACCTCGCCCTCCTGCACGTCGTAGTAGCGCGGTATGAGGTCTACGAGCGTCGACTTGCCGCCGCCGCTCTGGCCTACGAGCGCCACGGTCTTGCCCTTCTCGATGGTGAGGTTGATGTTGCGCAGAACCCACTTCTGGTCGTACTTGAACGACACGTTGCGGAACTCGATCTTGCTCTTGAAGTCGGTTATGTGCACCGGATGCTCAGGCTCCTTGATGTTGCTCTCGGCCATGAGTATCTTGTCCACGCGCTCCATCGAGGCCAGACCCTTGGGTATGTTGTAGCCCGCCTTCGAGAATTCTTTCAGCGGATTGATTATGCTGTAGAGTATAACGAGATAGTAGATGAACGTGGGGCCGCTCAGAGTCATGTTGTTTAGCACCAATACACCTCCGAACCAGAGCACTATGACAATCATCACCGTGCCGAGAAACTCGCTCATCGGGTGGGCCATCTGCTGGCGGGTGTTCACGCGGCGTATGTTCTCGCGGTATTCAGAGTTTATCTTGTCGAAGCGGCGGTTCATCTTCTCCTCGGCGCAGAAGGCCTTTATGATGCGCAGTCCGCCAAGCGTTTCCTCCACCTGGCTCATCGTGTCGCTCCACAGCGACTGTGCCTTTATCGACTTCTGCTTCAGCTTGCGGCCCACAAAGCCCATGAACCAGCCCATGATGGGCACTATGACGAGCGTGAAGAGCGTCAGCTGCCAGCTGATGACGAGCAGCGTGGCAAAATAGAACACTATCAGTATGGGGTTCTTGAAGAGCATGTCGAGGCTCGACATTATGGAGTTCTCAATCTCCTGCACGTCGCCGCTCATGCGCGCTATGATGTCGCCCTTGCGCTCCTCGGAGAAGAATCCGAGCGGCAGCGACGTAATCTTGCGGTAGAGCTGGTTGCGTATGTCGCGCACCACGCCTGTGCGTATAGGAATTATCGTGGCCGACGAAAGGAAATAGGCACCCGTCTTCAGAAACGTCATGAAGGCCAGAAACAGGCCTATTATGAGCAGCGTTGTGGTGGCGCCCATGCTCTCGATCATCTCGTAGATATAATAATTGGCGTTGTTTATCAGCACATCTTTCATGTTGCCGCTGCCCCAGTCCATCAGTCCGGCAGGCACGCTGGCCGCCTGAGTCTTGAAAAGTATCTGCAGGATTGGTATTATGGCCATGAAAGAAAAGATGTTCAATACCGCCGAAAGGATATTAAACACCACCGTCAGTACCAGGTATTTTTTATAGGGAGGTACAAAACGGCGCAATACTTGTAAAAATTCTTTCATCTATCCGTGGGTTGTTCTTTTTATGGAATTTAGGTTTATTCCGGTTGCAAAGATAGTGTTTTTGTGCAAGAAAACAAAATATGGCGGCCGTTTTAGTTCATTATGGGGCTGTCTGAGGGGCCGCAAAGGCGATATAGGGGCTGTTTGAGTGGCTAATCCATGCCGGTTGTCATACTGCCGGAGCATGCCGGAAGGCACGCCGCTGCCGGCTTTTCCGTGTTCTGTCAGCGCCTTGCAGCATGAAGGACAGGTGCCGTTAGTTACAGTTTCGTGCCCCTGTCGTGCGGCTTGTCGTGCGGCGCTTCGGGGCGGAATGTGTCGGGCTGTATAACGCATTGATACACAATGCGTTGCAAAAGACCATGTTTCGGGCTCTAAAAGGTGGCCTTTTAGGCTGCAAAAGACGGTCTTTCGGACGGCGAAAGGTGCCCTTTCAGAACATGAAAGGCGGCCTCTTGATGATAAGAGTGCCGCCTTTCTCTTCAAAGTTAATATTATCGTGCTTCCAATTAGTCGGTTTTATGCCTCGCCGCCGTCCGCGAGTACGCCTTTGAGCGTTGCGCTCGAGCTGTCGGTTATCTTTACACTTACGGTCTGGCCGATGTGGCAGTTGCCCTTGTCGAACACCACCACCTTGTTCTGTCCGGTGCGTCCGAAGAGCTGTTCGCGGCTGCGCTTGCTGAAGCCCTCTATCAGCACGTCGAACTCCTTGCCTACGTCCTTGGCGTTCGACTCTGCCGACAGCTTGGTCTGCAGCTCTATCATCTCTGCCAGGCGGCGCAGCTTAACTTCCTCTGATACGTCGTCGGGCAGGTGCTTCGATGCGTATGTGCCGGGGCGCTCGCTGTATTTGAACATGAAGGCAGAGTCGTAGCCCACCTCGCGCATCAGCGAGAGCGACATCTGGTGGTCTTCCTCTGTCTCGCTGTGGTAGCCCACGAATATGTCGGTAGATATGGCGCAGTCGGGTATTATGCGGCGAATGGCCCTCACGCGGTCCATATACCACTCTCTTGTATATTTGCGGTTCATCAGCTTCAGTATGCGGTCTGATCCGCTCTGCACGGGCAGATGTATGTGATGGCAGATGTTGGGCATCTCGGCTATCACGCGCAGCGTGTCGTCGCTCATGTCCTTCGGGTGGCTCGTGGTGAAGCGTATGCGCATGTCGGGCACGGCCTCTGCCACCATGCGCAGCAGTGCCGGGAACGCCACTTTCTCGCTCTTGTCATCGGCTTTGCCGTCGTTACCCTCGCTGTTTACTTTTTCATTTTTACTTTTTAATTCTCCCAGATAGGAGTTAACGTTCTGTCCGAGCAGCGTAACTTCCTTGTATCCGTGTTCGTGCAGGTCGCGCACCTCTCGCAGAATGCTCTCCACGTCGCGGCTGCGTTCGCGTCCGCGAGTGTAAGGCACGATGCAGTAGTGGCAGAAGTTGTTGCATCCGCGCATGATGCTCACGAATCCGCCCACGTGCGGTCCGCATATTCTCTGCGGCATTACGTCGCGGTAAGTCTCCGTTGTAGACAGCTCTATGTTCATCGCCTTGTGTCCCGTCTCGGCCTGAGCTATGAGGTCGGGCAGGGTGAGATAGGCGTCGGGTCCGGCCACGAGGTCGGCATGATGGTTCTCGAGCAGGTCTTCCTTCACTCTCTCGGCCATGCATCCCAGCACTCCGATAATCATTCTTCTGCCCTTGCGCGTCATGGCGTGCAGGGTGTCGAGGCGGTTGAGCACTTTCTGTTCGGCATTGTCGCGCACGCTGCACGTGTTCAGAAACACGGCGTCGGCTTCGTCAACGCTTTCGCACAGTTCATATCCGGCCATCTTCATCACCGAGGCCACAACCTCGCTGTCGGCCACGTTCATCTGGCAGCCGTAGGTTTCTATAAATAGTTTCTTCATCTTCGTTGTTATTGGTGTTTTAGGGTAATGGGAGCAATGGGACGTATGAGAATTATACTTTGCCGGCTGATGCCGCCGCGCAGGGCTTGCGGCTGTCGTCGCCGGGCGTCCGCTCACTCTCTTTCATCGCCCAGTATTATCTTTGTTATCTCGGCCATGAGGCGCGCGTTGTCGGCGTCGCTCATCTTCGAGTCTTTTATCAGTATGGCTATGGCCACCTGTCTGCCGTCGGGCATGGTCACCACTCCGGCGTCGTTGTCGGCCATCTTGGTGCCGTCAGCCATGCGGAATCCCGTGCCGGTCTTGTGTGCCAGCGTCATTCCTTGGCTCAGTCCGGCCTTTATCTTGTCGGCTCCCGTGGTTGTTGCGGCCAGCGCCTGCTTTATGCAGCGGTCGTATTCGCCGCTGAGCAGACGGCCGTCGTATAGCTTACGGAGCAGCCACACCACCGACTCGGGCTTGCTCCAGTTGGCATAGCTGTTTATCGGTGCTTCATACATCGTGGCCTCCGTCTCCGACAGATGGCAGTCTTTTATGCCCATGGCGTGTATCTCGCGGTCAACGCTGTCTATGCCTCCGGCCATGGCTATCAGTATGTCGGCGGCGTTGTTGTCGCTCTCGGCTATGGCGTAGCGTATCAGCTGCGGCAGCGTTATGCTGAACCTGCCGTCGGGATGCTGCTTCATCAGCGGACTGTATGTGTCCTTGCGCATCTGCTCAGGCGTTATGTTGAGCGTCGTGTCCACCGCTGCGCCCCTGCGCTCCATGTCTTTCAGCAGGGCAACGGCCACGTGGAGCTTGAACACGCTCATCAGCGGATACAGCCTTTCGTTGTTCATGCTGTGCATGGCGTTGCCTTCCATCCATGCCACGCCTATCTCGGCATCCTTGCCTTCAGCGAGTTTCTTTATGGCAGCAAGCTTCTTCTGTCCTTCGTATTGCGGCATTTCAGCCGTCACGGCAGCGCCTTCAGTCGTGCTTTCACAGCCACTTTCGCGGCCAGCAGCCTGCGTTCCGGCGCAGCACATAAGGCATAGCGCAGCTGCGGCTGCCCTCATCGTTATCTCTTTAAGCATTGTCTTTGCTCCTATGTTATGTCGCCTTTTCCGGCCGTATGCACCAATGCGTGCAGCAGCCGGCTGCCTTTGGCGCTTATTTCGTTACTGAAGTTATCTTGTTGCGCGTGCCTCTCATGTTGGTGAGGAAAGCCTTTGCCGAACCGAACTTCAGGAACATGTCGAGCCTTACGGGTATGTGGTTGGCGTCGTCGGTTACGAAGAAGCGCGCTATCTCGCGCCATTCGCCCTTGTCCTTCTCGGTGTACGACAGTTCGAGGCAGCGGTATTTCACGCCGTTGTCGGCCTTCACGGTCTTGCGTCCCATGAATTTCAGCTTCGCTGGGTTAAGTCCGTTGCCGTCGGCGATGGGAAAGTCAACCACGTAACCCTTCTTCCAGTTGGCCGGGTCGAAGCTGCGCGCCCTGAGAAATATGTTCATCATGTCGTAGACACACTCGCCGGGAGTCACCGTGCGCTTCTCCACCTTGCCGTCCTTGTGCAGCCGGCTCTGTGTTATCTTGCACTTTCCGCCCGGATAGCTGTACCACACCTGGTCTACGGTGTAGCGCTTTCCCTCGAGCGCACCCTTGCGGTAGTAGAGCGGTGCGAGGTTGGTTGTTGAATAGCAGAGCAGCGTGTCGCGCATCACGAACATCTTGTCCATCTTGCTGTTGCCCCTTGTGGTGAGGCTGGCGCGGTAGGCCTGCTGCCCGTTATACTTGCTTTGCACTATCGACATCGAGGCGGTGCCTACTCTTACCCATACAAACTTCCAGTTGTAGTACAGGTTGTATGACAAGAACTCGCCCGACTTGAAGGCTGTGTTTCTGAAGCTACACTGCGCCATGGCTGCCACGGCAGTTGCAATCAGCATTATTGCCAGTGTGAGTGTTCTTAGATGTTTCATGATATGTGCATTTTTGTTTGTGTCTTGTTCTTTCCGTGCCGGCCGGCGGCTTGCTGTCAGCGTGCCTGTCGTGTGTGCCGTCAGTTGCCCGGATATGGTATGCCCATGCTCTTGGCCCGGTCGAGGTTACGCTTCTTTATGGTCTTTTCCTGTTCGGGTTTCTGCTTTGTTATCTCCATGGGCTTTTGCTTTTCGAGGCTCCGTGCCGTTGGATTCCATGTCAGGTTGAGGTCCCATTTAGCCTTACATTCTATCTTTTCGGGATAGTAGTAGGTGGTTTCGGCCTGGCGGTCGGCGGCATATTCGCCCGTGTCCCACTTGCCGTTCTTGTTCGAGTCGATAAACATCCTGGCGTAATATGTGCCCGGCTTTACGTAGAAGAACGACGCGTTGCCGTCGGTTGTGGTCGTCTCTTTCACCACTTCGTCAGAGTTGTTGAGCATCTGTACCACCACCGTTGTGTCGGCCATGCCCGTTATGTTGAACATAAGCGTGGCAAAGGCGTCTTCGGTCTGTATCTTGAAGCCTGTCTTGAACGGCGCGGTGGTCTTGCCGTAGATGTCGGTGAAGGCCATGGTGTCGGTCTCCAGACTGTATTCCGTGCCCGGCCGCCACTCTCCGAGCAGCTCGTAGATGCGGTTGGTGCCTGCCTTCTGCCGCAGCACGAACGGCGATTTATACCACAACGTGTCGTGCTTCGAGTAGAGATGTATGCAGGCCGTGTCCACCTTCTGCAGCGGTGTGGGCATCTCGATGGTTATGTTCTGGTCGGGCGCAGGCTCCGACTGCACGTTGTATTTGGGCTCGAGCGCCTCGGCGGGCATCTCCGTCTGGTATTCCTTGCCGCGCTTCTTGGCTTTCTCCTGTGCCTTCTGCCACTCTTCAAACTGCTCTTTCTTCTGCTTCATGCGCTTCTCGTAAGGCTCCTTTGACAGCACGTCGAGCGTGTCGGTCTGCATCTGCAGCACTCCAAGCGTGTCGGTGGCGAGATATTTCAGCTCCATTCTGAGCGTGTCCTGGTTGACGAGCGTGGTGTCCTTCAGCCAGTAGGTGATGGTGTCCTGCTTCTCTGTCGTCTCTATGATGAAGGCGTCCTGCTCGTTGAAGTTGAGTCCCTTAATCTCCGGCAGCTGCTTGTTGCCGTAGCTGAAGTAGAGCGTGAAGCGGTTGGCATAGGCTCTTTCGCTCTTCAGCAGGTAGCGGTCGGTCTGCTCTTCGGTGAAGGCTCGCAGCACGATGTCGTCGGGCAGGAAGTGGGTGTAGGGCACCCGGCGTATGGAGTCGATGCGGAGCGAGTCGCGCCAGATGGTGTCCTGCCTTATGTCGGGCTTGAAGGTTGGCTCTATTATGTCGTGATTGAAGGCCAGCTGTTCGCTCTTCTGATTGAAGATATAGTTGTTGTCGGCGTCAGAGAGCGCATATATGCGGTATTTTCCGGTGGCAATGCCTTTGATGATAAACTTGCCGCGGCTGTCGGTTCTCGACACTCTGAGCATGGGCTGGCGTGTGAATATGCTGTCGCTCAGGTCGCTGTAGAGGCCTACGAGGATGCCTTTTATGGGCTCGAGGTTCTGCGCGTTGAGCACGTATCCTGCCACTTCGAGCGTGTCGATGTGGTCGCCTGTCGAGAAAGTGTAGGTGTAGTTGCCCAGCGGATTGCTCTCGTTGTTGTCGCTGATGGCGTCGGAGAAGTCGACGGTGTAGGTGGTGTTGGGCTTGAGCGAGTCTTTAATCTCCACCACGATGCGCTTTCCGGCGGCCTTGATTTCGGGCGTCTCGATCTGCGGAGGCGATATGACGACCTTCTCGGTGGGGTTGTCCACCTGGATATATTCGTCGAAGTTGATGCCTATCTTGCGCGTCTTGACGTTTATGCTCTTGTCGGCGGGCGAGCTGCCGGTTATTCTCGGCGGCGTCTCGTCATACCATCCGCCGTCGGGCTGTCCCATCCTGGCGCACGACGTGATTATCACGGCGGCCATGAACGTCAGCAGGGCCAGTGCGCCTTTCTTCAGGCGTGCTGCTCTGTTGCGTGCCTCGGCGGCGTGTGCGCTGCCGTTTGTGGTGCTGCGCCGTCTGCTGTTGCGCTGTGTGTCAGTGTTCATCGTCTTCGGTGTTAAATCTCAGCATTTGTTCTATGATGTCGCGGCTGTTGCTAAGTCGCGGCACCTTGTGCTGTCCGCCCAGCTTGCCCTTCGACTTGAGCCAGTCGTTGAACAGGCCCGTGCGCGCCTTCACGATGTCGAGGTGCTGAAGGGTTATGTCCTTGTAGCGCTTTGCCTCGTAGTCGCTGTTTATCTCCTGCAGCTTCTTGTCGAGCAGTGATGCAAAGCGGCCGAGGTCGTCGGGCTCTCTTGAGAACTCGATGAGCCACTGGTGGCGGCACTTGGCGTTGCCGTCCATGAACACCGGGGCGGCTGTGTATTCGAGCACCTCGGCACCCGTCTCGCGGCAGGCGTGGGCAAGGCCCTGCTCGGCGTTGTCGACGATTAGTTCCTCGCCGAAGGCGTTGATGAAGCTCTTGGTGCGTCCGGTGATTATGAACTTGTAGGGATTGGTTGACGTAAACTTGACGGTGTCGCCTATGATGTAGCGCCACAGTCCGCACGACGTTGATATGACCATGGCATAGTTCACGCCTGTCTTGACGCCTGTTATGGGCACTACGGTGGGATTTTCGGCTCCGAACTCGTCCATCGGGATGAACTCGTAGAACACTCCGTAGTCGAGCATCAGCAGCATCGACGGGTCAGAGGGGTCGCTCTGCAGGCCGAAGAAGCCCTCGCTGGCGTTGTAGGTCTCCATGTAGTGCATGCCGGGCGAGGTGATGAGCTGCTCATACTGCTTGCGGTAGGGCGTGAAGGCCACGCCTCCGTGGAAGAACACTTCAAGGTTGGGCCACACCTCCTCGAGGTGAGTCTTGCCCGTAAGCTCCATCACGCGTGTCAGCACGGAGAGCATCCACGAGGGCACGCCGCTCAGGTTGGTCACGTTCTTGTTCATCGTCTCGCGGGCTATGCGGTCGCGCTTCACCTCAAAGTCAGACAGCAGCGCCGTCTGCTTGCACGGCACTCTGACCAGGTTTGCCAGCGGACTGATGTTCTCTATCAGTATGGCGCTGAGGTCGCCCACAAGGCTGTTGCGCAGATTATAGTTGGGCGAGTGGCTTCCGCCCAGTATGAGGCTCTTGCCGTCGAACAGCCGGCTCTTGGGGTTGTTGCGCAGATAAAGGGCCACGGCGTCCTTGCCGCCCTGATAGTGAAGGTTCTGCAGACCGTCGTGACTTACGGGTATGAACTTGCTCTTGTCGTTGGTCGTGCCCGACGACTTGGCATACCACTTTACCGTTCCGGGCCAGAGCACGTCGCTCTCGCCGTGGCGCATGCGGTCGATGTCATTCTTCAGTTCCTCATAAGTGTTCAGCGGCACGTTAGCCGCAAAGTCCTCGTATGACTTCATATTGCCGAATATGTGCTTTCTGCCGTATTCGGTGTCCTTGGCACGGCCCGTCAGATATGCCAGCACCTCGTTCTGAAGTGCCCCGGCCTCGTTGATGTGCCGCTCAAGCTCCTTCTGCCGCGGCAGAAACAACTTGCCAATTATGCTAGTAATGCTCATCTTCTAAGAGGTATTTTTAAGCTGCAAAGTTAGTCTAAACTTTTGTAATACGATAAGATTTTTAATATTCTTAACACGCGCGCACATCTTTACGCCGGGGCCTTGCAGGCCGTGTGGCGTGCGTGCTGCCGCCGGCCGTTTTATGAAAGATGCCCTTTCGCCTTGCAAAAGGCCACCTTTCGCCGCCTGAAACATGCCCTTTTGCAGCCCGAAAAGCCACCTTTTGCGTGACTGGACGCAACGCCCTGTCAGTCAGTCTGTTACAAATCCCCTTCCGCCTTGGCTGCACAGGCACCGTAAGCAACGGCGGCACGGCATCAGAAACTGCCTCAAAAACCATGCCATGCCCATGCCACGGCGCAGCCCTTGCCCTGCCGCGGCGCAAAATAAACGGCCCGACATTGCCGGTTTTCAGAAAAAAATCATATATTTGCAGAAACATACCTTACACACATAACAAGCATAACTTATGAGTCATCCACTATGGTCTGATGAATACTGGCTGCTGCTCATGCAGCTCTATCAGCGCAAGCCGGCAGGCATAAAGCCCCTCTACTCGCGCGGAATGGTAGAGCTGAGCCTCGAGCTGCACATACCTCCACACTATCTTTACGAGCAGATGTTCAGTCTGCGCCGTGCCGCCACGCCCCGGCTCGGGCGACTCTGGGCCACATACGGCGATAACCCCAGGCGCCTGTCGCGCGACGTGAAAGTGCTGAGGAGCATGGCAGGATTCAGCAATGCAGCCCTGTTCTACGATGGAGTGGCCATGCACGAGTCGTTCGAGCGCGACTTCAGGCCCATGCCCTCATGCGGCCAGCTCATGCCGATGATGCTTATAATAATACTCGACCAGTACTTCCGCCTGACGCCCGCCACGATGGTGCGCAACACGCCCGAGATAGCCGAGCTGTCGAAGCTCATGGGCGTAAAGGCCGACGTGGTGGTGGAGGTGATGGAGACGTTTCAGACCTTCGACCCTTATCTCAACCGCAGCAAGGCCAAGCCGTCGCCGCTCACCGACGAGTGCCGCCGCGTGTGGCAGCGCTACGGCAACGGCAACCCCGAAGAGCTGTCGTCGCTGGCAGCGCAGCTGAAGGCATATTTCGGCTGAGAACGATGCATACGGAGCAATCGCTAATATTCAGATATAAATACTAATTGAAGAAATGAGAATGACAATCAGGACAACGTTGATCAACGTTATGCTGCAGGTGGCGTGTGTGCTTGCGGCAGGAGCGCAGGTGCAGGAGCCCTGCGGAGTGTATGAGGCAGCCGACAAGGTGGACGGGCTAACCCGCCAAGGCTACATGGAGATAAACATAAAGGAGCCCGCCGTGCCCGATTTTTCGCAGACATTCGTCAAGGGCGCCACCCACAACTTCAGTCTTTTGCCTTCAGACTTCATGAAGAAGCCCTCACGCTATTTTGCCGGAAAGAAAGCCACGGGCTTCATCAAGTATCGCAGCAAGATACTTATCAGCAACACCGAAACCCTGATGCTGACCGACCCCGAGCCCGTGCAGGGCGGCTACAGGCTTAAGTGGGCAAGCGACATGGGCAAGACCGGCACCTGCACGATGACCATTGCAGCCGACGGCACGCTGTGGTTCACAGGCCTTGGCACCTTCGACAAGAGCATAGGTCCCGACAAGCTGGTGTTCGTAAGGCAGCCCGGGCAGACCGCAGCCAGGACATATCTGGCAGCCGGAAGCGACAAGCCGCAGCAAGGAGGCGGCACGCCTGCCGCAGACGAGCCCGCAACAGGACAGACCGCCAACGGCCCGAAGAGCGGAGAGACATCGGCATCAGCCGTGGATAAAGAACAGACCACACTGCCCACCGACGGCACGCCGGCCTACAAGCCCGCTACCGACGCCGCCGGAAACATAAAGCTGCCGAAGGCAAGCAGCGGCACGCTGACAGGCAGATGGATAGGCAACGACGGGCTGATGATAAAGCTCAACTCGATGAAGAAGGCATACAAATATTATAATGCCACATATCACGGATTTATAACCATGGAAGGACCGGGATACATCAGCGAAGGAATCGTCGCCGTGGTGAAGCACTCTGACGCCTGCGTCGGCCTTTACAGCATACCGCTCGACACCGATGTCAGGCAGATTCACTACTCTGAAATACATCTCGGCCCCACAGGCCGTGCCTCCACTTACCATCTCTGTGGAAGCGTTGAGGTGCGTTCGCAGTCATACAAACTTATGACCAACACCGCCATCTATAAGCTGAATCCCATAGACACACGCTATTACGGCATGTTCTCTACGGGCAACGAGGTGAGGCCCGTGCCCCTGAACTTCTACTTCAAGCAGTCATACGACGACGGCTACGGCAACGTGAAGCTGGGCTACGGCTGCATAACCTTGTCGTACAACATGGGCAGCTACATCGACAACGACTTCATCTATGACGCACAGATACAGGAAAACGGCAGCGTAAGGATAAAGTATCAGTGCGGCAGAACCGAAAACAAATACTCTGCACTGCTGGTATGGAACAAGGGCAGAAAGTCGTGGACGGTCACTCAGATTAGGCGTATTGAGGGCAGCAGCGACGACTGCTACATGATGAACAGCCCGCAGATAACGTTCAAGGACGATATCATGTAGGCATACGTCTTGTTGTCAGGCTGCGGCACATGGCTGCCGTGCTGGCGCAACAAATAAACAGAAGAGGCTGTCGCGGGTGTAATCCCTGACAGCCTCTCTTGCTTAATTTAACAGAATTAATGATGAAGCAAGTGCGGATGTCTTGCTATGATTTATAGCTCCGCTATCTTTTTAATAAAAGCCTTGCCGTTTTTTATGAATATTCCACGCTCCGGACTGTCAACCTTTCTGCCCGAAATGTCGTATATGCTGCCGTTGCTGCCATTGTCGGTCAACGTCTGGTCAATGCCCGAAGCCGAGCTTTCGTTTGTTATGTAGACCACGTCTCCGGCCTTGGTCTCTATGTCATAGAGCCAAGTCTCGGGCAGTCTGTTGTTCACGCTCGAGTTGTCAACGTCAACATATTCGTCTCCTGATATCTTCTTTACAGGCATAGAGTAGGTGTAGAACAGCGGATTGGGGTTTTCGCCTTCAGCCTCTTTCACCTCATGTGTGTCCGACTTGATCTTTACGGGCACCCTTAGTCTGAGGTTTCCGCCGAGCGTTGAGCGCAGACGGGCACTCATCAGCTTGCCGTCTTTCCACACCATGTCCTCAAGCACGAAGCCGCCTATGGCTCTCAGACCCTTAATTTCGCCGTCGGCCCATTCGTCAGGAACAGCCGGCATTAGGTTTATAAAGCCGTCGTGGCTTTGCATAAGCATCTCTGCAATGCCCGCCGTACAGCCGAAGTTGCCGTCAATCTGGAATGGCGGATGTGCATCGAACATGTTTGGATAAGTGCCTCCGTCCTGTCCTTCGGTCCTGTCTGCCGGCACAAGCGACAGCTGGTCTTTAATCAGCTTGTAAGCATGCTTGCCGTCAAGACATCTTGCCCAAAGACAAACTTTCCATCCCATGCTCCATCCTGTCGACTCGTCTCCGCGGTACATCAGCGACACCTTTGATGCTCTGAACGCAGCCGGTGTGCGGTAGGGAGATATTGCCGTGCCGGGATACAGTGCCCACAGGTGTGACACGTGGCGGTGATGGTCGTCAGGGTTGTCCCAGTCGTCGCGCCATTCCTGCAGCTGTCCGTATTGTCCTATGCGCAGTGGCAGCATCTTGTCACGCAGGCTCAGCAGCGATTTTGCGAAGTCTTCGTCAGTGGCAAGCGTCTCGGCAGCCCTTGCGGTGTTGGTCAGCAGGTCGCTTACGAGCTCGTTGTCCATGGTTATGCCTGCAAAGATGTTTTGTCCTTTATATGCTTTTGGTGAGTTTTCGGGTGAAACCGACGGGCAGACAACCATGAATTTGTCGCGGGGATCCTCTACCATGAAGTCGAGGAAGAACTCTGACGCTCCTTTCATTAGCGGATAAACCTCTTTCAGATAGTCGGTGTCTCCGCTGTAAAGATATTTGTTCCATAAGTGCTGGCAGAACCATGCGTTGGCCGTTGGCCACACTCCGCTGTAGGCTTTGTCCACGGCTCCTGTCATTCTCCACAGGTCTGTGTTGTGATGAAGCATCCATCCGTTGCATCCGTACATGTTCTTTGCCGTTTCGGCTCCTATCTCGCTGAGCTCCTTTATCATCTTTATCAGCGGCTCGTGAAGTTCCGGCAGGTTTGTCGATTCGGCCGGCCAGTAGTTCATCTCTGTGTTAATGTTCACCGTATAACGGCATTTCCATGCAGGGTTTGTGCTGCCGTTCCATTTGCCTTGCAGGTTGGCGGGCTGGCATCCAGGCTGTGATGAACATATAAGCAGGTATCTTCCGAACTGGAAATACAGTTCTACGAGCTGTGTGTCGTTGCCTTCAGCAAAGTCTTCAATGCGTTTGTCTGTAGTCTTCGACGGGTTGCTGTTCTCTCCGAGGTCAAGGCTTACTCTGTCAAACTGTTCCTTATAGTATTCTATATGCTCGGCTTTTGCCGTCTCATAGTCGCGTCCGGCATTCTTCATATATTCGTCAATACGCTTCTGAGGGTCGGCCGAGATATCCTTATAGTTCACAAAGTTGGTTGCCATGGCTATGTGGAAGGTCACGGCGTCGGCGTCTTTCACAATCAGCGCAGTGTCGTTCTGTGTCATTGCACCGCCTTCGTTGTCAATTTTTGCATTGACTATGAAGTTCAGTTTTCCGGGCACGTTGTTTGCGGCTTTTGCCGTGGTTCCGCTCAGTGCGAGTGTGTTTCCGCTTACAGAGCGGTCAACTTTCACGCCGTCAGGATAAAACAGGCTTGCTTTCAGGTTTATTGCGCCCTTCTTTGATGCCGTGACTCTGATGATGAGCATCTGGTCGGTGAACGACGTGAAGGCCTCTTCCGTGTAAGTTACGTCGCCCACTCTGTAGGTTACTGTCGACACGGCGTTGTCTATGCTGAGCTGTCTGCGCAGTGAAGAGTAGTCTTTATGGCCGTCGTATTCGATGCGCAGACTTCCTGCCGGCTGGTATGATGCACCGAATCCGTAGTCTCTGTCGGCCAGAATTTGTGTCTCGGCCAGTGCCTGTGCCTCGTCGCTCTTGCCGCTGAATACCAGCTGTCGCAGGTTATCAAGATACTTAGGTGTCTCAGCGTTGTAGTTTTTGTAGGGCGAGCCTTTTGATATAGTCTCCTCGTTGAGCTGATATTCCTCGCATACGGGATTGCCGTATACCATTGCCGCTATGCGTCCGTTGCCGAGCGGCAGGGCTTCGTTCCAGTTGCCGGCAGGCTTGTCGTACCATAGCTCCAGCGGTTCTCCGGCATAAGAGCCGAGTGCCATTGCCAGCGTTGTGATGATTGTTAATAGTTTTTTCATTATTGATAGATTTTAAAATAGATTGTTTGTTCGATGCAAAGGTATTGTTTGTGGCAATGCTTATGGTGGACAAATATTTTAAAAAGGTTCAAAATAGTCTTTTTGTCACGACGTAAACGGGGATTTTATGTTTTTTTCTTACTTTTGCAGTAGAATAATGATATTATGAGAAAAGCAAGTCTGGCAATCTTTTGTTTTTTGTTTATGACGTTATTGTGTGCGGCTTCCGACGTGCGTATTGTACATTTTGACAATGACGACGGGCTCGACCACAACATTGTTACGTGTATTATTCAGGACCGGGAGGGGTATATATGGCTGAGCTCGCGCGACGGACTGAGCCGTTACGACGGCTACAGCTTTGTCAATTACAAGGCTCAGCCCGGCGACGGCTGTCCTCTTGAGTCGAACCGTATTGACCAGATTTGGGAGTTGCCAGACAATAATATACTCTGCATGTCGGGACACCGGACCCTCAACCTGGCGGGATGCAAGTATTATGTATTCAACCGCAAGACGGGCAAGTTTGAGGTTTACAGGGGCAAGAACCTGCCCGGAGGCTCATATTATGTGGCCGACGAGAATGTGATGAGGCGCATATCTTCTCTGAAAGAGTATGAAGGCCTGGAGACAAGGGTGATGTGCGAGGACAGGCAGGGAGGCTATTGGGTGCGCACCAACCGCGGCATAGACAGGGTTACGTTTGTGAAGGAGCCTCTGAAGAACACGAAGTTCAGCAATTTTGGCGAAGAAGTGGTCAGGGCCTTGCATCAGGACAGGGCCGGACGGGTGTGGATTGCCGACAAGAACGGCTTTGTGAGGATTGTCGACCGCAACCTGGGCAATGTCAGATATCTGTCTGCCGACGGCAGGATTACGCCTGCTGCGGCTGTATTCGGCCATAACGTGTATTGTATTTATGAAGACCGCCACGGGCAGATATGGCTCGGCACCAAGCCCGGCGGGCTGTTCAGACTGCGCAGAAAAGGGCAGGGATGGGTGCTCGACCGCTATGTCAGCGGCGGCAGAAAGCCTTTTGGCATTAACTGCAATTCTGTGTATGCCATGGCTGAGGACAGATACGGACGCCTGTGGATAGGCACCTATGGCGGCGGACTGAATGTGGTGGAGAGGCCGGAGGCCGACATGCCGCGCTTTATCAATAAGGACAATGTGCTTTCAGGCTATCCGCGCGGGGCGCTCAAGGTGAGGTGTCTGATGATGACACGTAGCGGAGTGATGCTTGCCGGAACCGGCAGCGGGCTGTATACGTGCATGATTGACGGCAAGCCGCTGCGCAGGCTGAAGTTCTGGCGAAACGTGAGAAACCCTCATGACCCGTCGAGCCTGAGCAACAATGAGGTGATGGCGCTGGCACGCGACAGCAGAGGCAGGATTTATGTGGCCACTTATGGCGGCGGAACCAACAAGATTCTGTCGCGCAACCTGCTGAGCAACAACATACGCTTCAAGGCTTATACCACGGCTCAGGGTCTTGCCTCGGATGTCAATGTGTCGTTGGCAGCATGGCGTGGCGACAAGCTGTGGATAGTGTCAGAGGCCGGTCTGACGCTGTATGACACTAACCGCGATGTTATGATTAACTATATGAGAGGCTTCTTCAGGGAGGGTTTTGCCTTCATGGAGACCATGCCGCTGTGTCTTGACAACGGCTACATGCTCTTCGGAACCACTCAGGGCGTGTTCGGCTTCAGCCCGTCTGACGTCGGCAAGAGCAATTTTGTGCCGCGTATTGTGTTCGGATGCGACGACTATGTTGAGCTTCCGGCCGACAAGAAGAACTTTACGATAGAGTTTTCGGCGCTCGACTATAATAAGAATGAGGATATATGGTATGCCTACCGCATGGACGGAGTGGACGGCGAGTGGATATACACCAAGTCGCATTCGGTAAGCTATGCGGGCATTCCGCCGGGAACGCACACCTTCAGGGTGCGCTCAACCAACGGCGACGGCATCTGGACTGACAATGAACGTACCGTGACGATACACCGTACCCCGGAACTTACGGAGACGCCACTGGCATGGATGCTGTTTGGCGGGGCGCTGCTTGCAGCCCTGATAGTTATATATAAGGTGGCAAGATATATCAGCCGGCTGCGCAAGGAGGTGAACGAGATAACCACGGTTACTAATGAGAAGATTGAATATCTTAAGAACAAGGTGCATGAGCTTCTGACAGAAAGGCGCGACATGGACGTGGCTGAAGGTGAGGAAGCAGCCGCCGAAACCACCGACAGCCTGTTCAGAAACAAGGCCATGGGATTTATCAATGACAATATAGCCAACTCTGACCTGTCGATAGACGACTTCTGCAAGGCCATGGGCATGAGCCGCACTGTGCTCTATGTAAGGGTGAAGAAAGTTTTTGGTTCGTCGCCCAACAACTTTATACAGGAGATACGCATTAAGAAGGCTCTTGCTTTAATGAAAGATCCGGGCGTGAGCATATCGGAAGTGGCCTACAAGTGCGGATTCTCCGACCCGAAATACTTCAGCCGCTGCTTCAAGAAGACAATGGGCTGCAGCCCTACCGAATATATGAAGAGGGGCGAGACGGCAGAGCCGTAGCGTCTGGCTGAAAGGCGTGTTGCATGCCCCGGTCTTATAAAATCTGATAGGGCATAGTGCCGCATCTGTCTTAATCTTACAGGCAGATTGATGCTTGCGGCTGAAAGCATAATTCTCCCGATGAGATAAAAGGTGGCCTTTCAGCGTGCAATATGTGCCCTTTTGCATCGTAAAAGGTATCCTTTTGGCGGCTAAAAGGCCACCTTTTGTAAAGTCGTTCTTATCATGTTGATAATCAGCTGGTTAGCCGCTGCGTCCGAGCGGCCCTGCATCATGCGTAGTGCAGGCGTGCCGTTCTTGCCGGAATAGCAGGCTATGATACCTCAGAGCCTTGTTATGCATAAGTCAAGATAATAAAAACAGCCGGAGCATATCTCATTGATGATATGCCCCGGCCGTTTTAGTATAGGCGCAGCTTTATTACGGCGCTCAGTGCGTTATTTCATTATCTTTATCACCTTCACGGTGCCGTCGCCCATCTGTCGGCGTATGATGTTGATGCCCTTTACGGCCGATCCGAGCTTCATTCCCGATGTGTTGTATATGTCTTCCTTAACGGTTGTCTCGCTTCCGGTTCCGTTGATGCCTGTAGTGGTCTCGTATGTAGTGCCTTCGCTCAGGCTTCCGTATTCGTTGACAGCCTTTACGGTGAATTTGCCGCAGGTACCTTCGGCAGGCTTGAAGCTTGTGTCTGTAGATATGCTTACCACCTTGTCGTCGGCGTCAGTTACCACGTAGCATATAGCATATGCCGACTCGTCCCAGCTCAGCGTGCTGCTTGCCGCGTCGTATCTCATGTTGGCAGGAGCGCTCACGGCCTCCATCAGCTTGCGCGGGTTCCATCCGTCAGTGCCTCTTGTTATGGCCTCGTATGTGTATGCGGCAGCCTCCTCGTCGGTAAGTGTAGCCTTGCATGTGCCCGTAACCTTCTGTCCGGTGTCGCCGTCAGTATATTCATATTCGGTGCGTCTGTTGCTCAGGTCAACAGGATTGCCGTCGGCATCCATGCTGTTGTATTCGGCAAACAGAGCCGGAATGGCTCCCATGTTGTTCCAGCCCTCAGGCTTTATGCCTATCTTCATCGTAGTGTTGAGCCATACGGTCTTTGGAGCGTTGTGCCACGGGCGTCCCAGCGCCGTCTTGTTGTCGTTGGCAAGCTCGTTGCCGTCTATGGTGCAGTTGCTGAACACGTATCCGAACTTTGTTCCTTCCTTATGGCATGGCGCCACGATCACAGATCCGCTTCTGACGTTGTATAGCGTGCAGCCTTCGAGCAGGACGTCGCCTCCGCCGTAGAAGTAGTCTACCGCACCCTCAATCCAGCAGTCTTTCACGTAGTGGCGGTCTGCCATGTTTCTTGAAGAAGTCTGCCATGTGTCCTGATAAGAGCGGAACTTGCAGTTGTAGAACGTCATGCGGTCGTTGCGCGAATACATGGCCAGACCCATCGGTCCCGACTGGTTGTCAACGCCCCAGCTGTTATAGAAGGTTATGTTCTCAGTGTAGAAGTCGCTTGCATTCACCTCAACAACGCTGCTGTAGCCGTAGTTGTCTGACTGCGGATTGTTCGTAGACCATTCGTATCCTACGTCAGAGCTTCCTCCGTTGTTGATGGTATGCTTTATCACGGTCTTCTCCTTGTCCTGTCCTATAAGATGTATGAAAGGCTTGCTCTCAGGTATCAGCACGAGTTCGTCATACTCTCCGTTCTCAACAAATATGAGGTAAGGCACGCTGCTGTTGTCAGGAGCGGCGTCGATGGCCTCCTGAACCGAAGTGAAGTCGCCCGAGCCGTCGGCAGCCACCACGGCGTCGAACACTTTCTTCTCGGGTTGCGGGCGCTGCATTGTGGTAAACTTGAATGTCGTGCCTTCAAAGGCGTTGCCGTTGAGGTCGGTCAGTGCGCCCTTGGGTACAACCACCTCACACTCAGTGCCGTATCCCATGTCGGCATAGGCATAAGTTGCTGTCTTGCTTCCGAATACAGGTGTCATGGCCTTTCCGTTTATCGTTACGTCGCCTGAGCCTGCTTTCACCTTCTCGTTGAAGTGGAGCACCACGTTGCCTGATGCTGAGGCAACGTCAGAGCCGGCCTCGGGCGATGTGGCAACAAGCTTCGGTGCCTCATGGTCGTCCTTCTGTTCGTTGTCGGCATATACAACTATGTCGGCAAGATAGAATCCCTCTGTGTCGCTGTCCGACGGCTCGCCGGCCAGTCCGCTTTCGGTGTCGCCTATCCAGCGCACATACACCTGTCCGCTGAGGCCTTCGGGCAGTGTGCCCTCAAGCACCATCCACTGGCTGCTCTCGGTGCCGCTTCCCATGTCGATAGAGCTGAGGTCGGTGTAGTTTACGCCGTCGGTAGAGTATTGCATCTTCTGTATCTTGTGCACGCAGGCGTTGTCGAGAGCCGCCAGTGAGTGCACCTTGATGTTCTTATATCCATCCACTACAAACTTAGCCACAAGGTAGCGTGGGTTGTCCATGTCGGCCCTTTCGGTGTAGCGGCGTATGCAGTTGCGCTCAATGCCGCCGAAGGTGCGTGTGCTTGCGCCCCAGTTGGTTGTCTTTCCGTCGCCTTCATACAGCTGAAGGTTGCCTGTGTTGTCTGTCGTGAAGCTGTAGTCGCCGGGGCGGTTTCCGCGCGGCTCGCTTACGCTGAAGTCCCATCCTACGATGAACGGAACCACGTCGAACGTAGCCGTAAACGTCTTGTCGCCGTTCATCACCACAGTCTTTTGTGCGTCGCTGCTGCCGTCGTTCCAGTAGAGGAAAGACGTTACAGAGTTTGGCACCACCTTCATCGTAACGCTTGTTCCGCTTTCATACTTACCGTCAACGGGTTCCGGCGTGAGCGACACGTTGCCCCATTTGGCTCCGTCGCCGCTTTTGTTTATGTTGAGGGTGTATGTCTCAACCGAAGAATACACGGCTGTGATGTCCATGTCCTTCTCAATGTTGAACGTGTATGGGTTCTCTGTCGACAGTATCTGTCCGTCTTTGTCCTGCCACTGCTTGAATCTGAATCCGTAGTTGGGCGTTGCCGTTATCGTAACTTCGCTTCCGGCCTCATAGTCAGCCTTTGCCGGAGTTACCGTTCCGGCGTTTTCCGGGCTGTTGGTAACGTTCATGTGTACGGCATTTGTGAGGTTCTTCAGCCATCTCGGGTCGCCTATCGGGCCTCCGTCTGTAGCTGCCGTAGCCATGGGCGACTCTGAGGTTATGCTGAAATCGCCGTTTTCAGGGTCAGGGAAAGGTATGTTCGTCAGTCCGAAGTCGGCCAGCGTATAGTCCGAAATCTCTGTGTCGGCCGCGCTTGCCTGGTTGTATGTTCCGTAGTCGGCTATCAGGTTTTTCTCTGCCAGCAGATATCCGCCCGTGGTGTTTAGTATGTTTGGCGTCTGTCCGTCAACGCCGGCTTTGTATATAATGTTGTTTCTGAATGTGTATTCAGAGAACAGTCCCACTTTGTTCCCAGTGTTGCAGATGGCATATTTTGATGCTTTCGACCATTTGTAGACTGTGTTGTTGCTGAATGTGAACAGCATGTCGATGTCTACATTCATTGAGTTGGGCGAGAAGAAGCTCTCTCCGCCTTTATAGTTATATAGTGTAGAGTTGGTTACGCTCACCTCTCTTACGCCGTGTTTCGGGTAGATAAAGTTGTATCCTCCGTCGCCGCAGTCGTGTATTATACATCTGTCCATCTCAATCTTGTCTATCACATGCCCCTCGTTGTTGGTGCGCAGGAAGCATCTGTTGATGGCCGACAGGTCGCAGTTGCGCAGTGTGATGGTCTTTATGTCACCATAGGTGAGGTCCATGAAGTAGCTGTCGTTGGGTTTGATAACGAGCCCCTCCATAATAATTCCGCCTCCGGTTACAGACGCATCGCTTCCGCGGAACTTTACTCCGAACACCACTTCGGCTCCTTCTGCAGCCTTCAGGGTGACAGTCTTGCCGTCTGGAAGATTGATGTCTCCGGTGTATGTTCCCTCTTCCATGAGCAGAACGTCACCGTCTTTTGCTCCTTCATACGTTGCCTTGAACGTAGAAGGGTCTACATTGATGTCTGTGGCGCTGCATATCAGCGGCACAAACAGAAATAATAATAATGCTTTTAGCTTCATGATAGATTTTTGATTTGATTATATTTTTTTAGTGCTCAAAGGTAGATATAATGCCCTTCATGGTGGTTCAAAATAATACTGAAAGGGTGGATAATCGTATATTGTAGCCTTGTTTGGTCCGATATTATGGCTGTTTGGGATTGTTTTCCGCTGTTTTTGCTGTTGTCATCATGTGCATGCCGTTGCCTGTCTTATGGCTTGCGGCTGTAGATGATATAGGATTGTCGTGACTGATGCAGGTTAAAAAATATGGTTGCAGGGTTGCGTGCATAGTTGTTTTTAAGTAACTTTGCGCTTATGAACAAGATTATATTGCTGTCGGCAGTACTGTTCATGCTGCTTTCGTGCGGCAGGAAGAGTGAGGACAAGGAGGCGTTCAGGGTGGAGGTGATGAACAAGATCACGCCCGTGAAAGACCAGGGGAACAGTTCGCTCTGCTGGGTATATGCCATGCTGGCCACCATAGAGAGCGAGTGCCTGATGAAGGGCGACTCGGTCAATCTGTCGGCTGCCTATGTTGCGCGCAACCTTATGCGCCGGCAGGCTGAGAGATGCTATCTTACGCAAGGCCGGTCGGGCTTCACCACGCGCGGCATGGCGCCCAGGCTGATACACATGATACTTGACTCGGGCCTGATGCCATACGACTCTTACCGCTCTGAATGCAACTTCAACGTGCTCTGCCGCAAGCTCGACTCGCTCTGCCGCAACGCCGTAGGGAGGCGCACGGGGCTCGACGCGCTGATGAGGAGCACGGACAGCATGCTCGATGATGTGATTAATCCCGTGCCGCTGCACGTGTGGATGCTCGGGGCTGAGTACACTCCGCAGCAGTTTGCGCGCAGCGTGTGCCGCGACGATGAGTATCAGGCGCTGACCAGCTTTACGCATATGCCGTTTTATGAGAACGTGGTGCTCGACGTGCCCGACAACCGTTACGGCGACAAATTCTACAATGTGCCCATAGACACGATGATGGACCGCATTGAGAGTGCGCTGCGCCGCGGCCACAGCGTGTGCTGGGAGGGCGACATAACTGAACCGGGATTCTCGTTTGAACGCGGCGTGGCACGTCTCCGTGACAACCGTCGCATGGCGTCGCAGGATGAGCGTCAGCGGTCGTTCGAGACCTTCCGCACCACCGACGACCACTGCATGGAGCTGATAGGGATAGCCCGCGACAGGAAGGGCGACCGCTATTTTATATGCAAAAACTCGTGGGGTACCGGCAATCCTTACGGCGGACTGATGTTCATGTCAGTGGCATACGCAAGGCTTAAGACTGTTGCCGCGGTTGTGCCTGTGGACACTGCCGACCTGCGCTGCATCCGTTAGACCTGTGGCATGCATCCTGCCGGGCGGCAGAGTCAGCCGTTTTACAGTTCTGTAAGCATCCTTCCGCATAGCGGTATGTATGCTTTAACGTTGTAAAGGGTATGTTCTTGCGTTGCGATACGTATGCTTTAACGTTGTAAAAGCTATGCTTTTGCGTTGCAATATGTATGCTTTTGCATTGTAAAAGCTATGCTTTCATGCTGCGATATGTGCCCTTTTGCGGCGCAAAAGACGGCCTTTTGCAGTGCGGCTTGACATGGGGCGAAGAGCCGTAGGGGCGTGTGAGGGTGTAGATCAGTATGTTTATAACGATATATTTATTTTGTTTTTTATGAACGACAGAAAGTTTTTGAGTGATAACATTAAGTCAGTGATACTTGATTTTGACGGCACCGTGGGCAATTCGCGCGGTCTTATAGTGCGCACAATGCAGCAGACTATAAGGCGGCTGGGGCTGCCGGAGAGGAGTGAAGAAGAGTGTGCGTCGATGATTGGGCTGCCGCTGAAGGAGACATTCACGAGGATTATCGACATGGACGACGCCATGGGCGACCGCTGTGCCGAGGTATACAGAGAGATATTCAAGGAGAACAACCGCCCGGGAGTGGTGAGCCTGTTCCCCAACGTGCGCGAGACGCTCGACGCAATACACCGCAGCGGCAGGATGATAACGCTGGCGAGCAGCCGCTCGAGGGCGTCGCTGCTGGGCTTTGTGGCCGACATGGAGCTTGGCGGATACATATCCTACGTGCTCGGTGCGGGCGATGTGCTCAACGCCAAGCCTGCACCAGACATGGTGGTCCGCACGATGGAAGACCACGGACTGAGGCCCGACGAGTGTGTCGTGGTGGGCGATACGGCCTTCGACATAGGCATGGCTCATGGCGCCGGCGTGTGCGGTGTGGGCGTTACTTACGGCAACGGCAGCCGCGAAGAGCTCGAGGAGTGTGGCGCCGAGTTTGTGATTGATGATTTTTCGCAGCTTTGCGGCATCCTGAAAATCAACGGATGATGCCTCGGTGAGGCTGCATGTGGTGTGGTAAACAATAAAACAAGATAAAAGCATCGGCACGTGTCCCTGCGCGGGAGCTGTGCCGGTGCTTTTATCTTTGTTCTGAAAACGCGGCTGCTTCGGCTGCCGCTATTATATCTTCTTTAGACATCTGGCGTGGAGTGGCAGTGATGTCCGACAGGTCAAACTCGCTGTCAGCGCTGCTTCCGGCCTGCTTTTTCTCTTCAGGTTCAGGTTTTACGTCGCTCACGGGCTCGCTGCTTTTTGCCTTTTCGGGCTGCTTGCTGTCGCCGGCGGTGATGATGAAGTCTTCCTTCTGCTCGATGTCCGGAACCACCACTACGGGTTCTTCCTCCATCTTTGTGCGGTCGGCCTTGGCTGCAAACACGGCGTCGATGAACTGCGGCTTGCGCCTCAGGCTCTGCAGGGTCTGCTTGCTTGCCAGCTGCTGGCTCTCCTTCTTGGAGTATCCCTTGCCCGAACCGCCCTCGAGTCCTTCAACGATGGCCTGATAAACGAATATCGGGTTGTTGTTCTCGTCGCGTTTCTGCTCTATGAGCTTGAAGTCGAGCTTTACGCGGTTCTTCTGGCACCATTCAATGAGCTTGCTCTTGAAGTTGACCTCCTTGTAGGCCACCTTGTCGAGATTGATAAGCTGTGAGAGTATGCGTTTCTTCATGAAGCGCATGCATGCTTCGTATCCGCGGTCGAGATAGATGGCTCCCACGAGTGCCTCGAAGGCGTTTCCGTCCATGTAGCTGTTGTGTGACGAGGAATGTCCGTTTGACATTATGAGCTGGCTGATGCCAATCTCCTGTGCCAGTTTGTTGAGAGTTTCTCGCTGCACAATCTTGCTTCGGGTGTTGGTAAGGAATCCTTCGCGCTTGCCTTCGAAGTGTCTGAACACGATGTCGCCCACAATGGCGTCGAGAATGGCGTCGCCCAGGAACTCAAGCCTCTCGTTGTTTACGGGCCGTCCCTTCTCGTTGCGCTTGGCTATGCTCTTGTGGAGCAGTGCCTGCTTGTAGAGACTGATGTCGTGGGGATAAAAGCCGATGACGTTGAATAAAGAAGAATAAAGCTCCTTTTCCTTGCGGAAAGGGAGCTTCATTTTATCAATAAAGTTGTTAATCATCATATTTCTTGAAGATAACACAGGCATTGTGTCCGCCAAAGCCGAAAGTGTTGCTCATAGCGGCGCGCACGGTGCGCTTCTGTGCCTTGTTGAATGTGAAATTGAGATTATAGTCTATTTCTTCGTCCTTGTCGTCTTCTTCGTGGTTGATTGTAGGCGGTATGATGTCGTTCTGAACAGACAGAACGCTTACCATTGCCTCAACGGCTCCTGCTGCTCCGAGCAGGTGTCCGGTCATTGACTTGGTAGAGCTGATGTTGAGCTTGTAAGCTGCATCGCCGAATACCTCCTTAATGGCCTTAGCCTCTGAAATGTCGCCCACGTGTGTAGATGTTCCGTGAACGTTGATATAGTCTATGTCCTCCGGTTTCATGCCGGCGTCGTCGAGCGCTGCCTGCATAACGAGCTTTGCTCCGAGTCCTTCGGGGTGAGATGCTGTTATGTGGTATGCGTCTGCGCTTTCGCCTTCGCCCACCATTTCTGCATAAATCTTAGCTCCGCGAGCCTTTGCGTGCTCAAGTTCCTCAAGGATGAGGCATCCTGCGCCTTCGGCCATTACGAATCCGTCGCGGCTTGCGCTGAACGGACGTGATGCCCTATGCGGGTCGTCGTTGCGTGTAGAAAGGGCGTGCATGGCGTTGAAACCGCCAACTCCGCATCCGCAGATAGCTGCTTCGGCACCTCCGCTCACGATGACGTCAGCCTTGCCCAGACGGATAAGGTTGAAGGCGTCGGCGATGGCGTTGGTTGAAGATGCGCAGGCAGATGTAGTGGCATAGTTGGGGCCGTGGAATCCGTAGTGGATTGATATCTGGCCGGCAGCGATGTCGCTGATCATCTTGGGGATGAAGAACGGGTTGAACTTAGGTCCGTTCTCCTTGTGCAGGGCGTTGTAAGACACTTCGTCCTCGAAGGTCTTGATACCGCCGATGCCTACGCCGAAGATTACTCCGATGCGGTTTTTGTTTACTGTCTCCAGGTCCATGGCGCTGTCTTTAACGGCCTGCATTGCGCTGACCATGGCCAGCTGTGTGTAGCGGTCGAGCTTGCGCGCTTCCTTGCGGTCGATCCAGTCGTTGATGTTGAGGCCTTTCACCTCGCATGCAAACTGGGTCTTGTACATGGAGCTGTCAAACAGCGTAATAGGAGCTGCGCCACTGACTCCGGCCAGCAGGTTGTTCCAAGTTTCCTCGGCTGAAAGACCTACCGGGGTTACAGCGCCCAGTCCTGTTACTACTACTCTTTTTAATTCCATTTAAATAATTATCGGAAATTATTATTTGGTGTTAGCCTCGATGTAGCTGATAGCGTCACCTACAGTGGCAATTGTTTCTGCTTTGTCGTCAGGAATAGAGATGTTGAATTCTTTCTCGAATTCCATGATGAGCTCTACAGTGTCAAGAGAATCTGCACCAAGGTCGTTTGTGAAGCTTGCTTCAGGCTTTACTTCTGTTTCATCAACACCAAGTTTGTCAACGATAATAGCTTTTACTTTTGATTCAATTTCTGACATGATTGTAATGTTTTAAAAATGTTTATAAATAAATTCCAATTCCAAAAATCGGTGCAAAGGAACGAATTTTTATTTAAGTGTGCAAATATTTTTGCAAAAAAAGAGCCCAAAGTTGCACACATGCCGTTATAGTGTGCAAGTTTTGTTGTCTTTTTACACCGTTTTTGTGTTGATTTTGTCGGTTTTGTTGAATTTTGTGCGCACACAGCGGGCATGTTGTATACAGACTGCTTACGGCCCAGTCGACGGCATGCGGCATAAATGCCTGTATTACAGAGGGTTGCAAAAGGGCACCTTTTAGCGTCTAAAAGATGCCCTTTTGGAGGACGAAATGTGCCCTTTTGGAAGGCAAAAGGCCATGTTTTGCAAGACGGCCCTGCCGGGCGTATGCCAAGGCGGGCTGTGGTCGGTCTTCATGCCGGCCTGTTTGCGCCGCTTATCCGCATATCGGGCGTTGTGATTCAGCCTGCTTTTGGCTTTATGTCGGGCTTGTTTCCGCTTGATTTTTCGCAGGCATAAAGGCCTGTGTCAGGAAGAAACGGGCGGAAATATGCCGATATAGCACGGAAAGACGGCTGGGGCGTGGATGCACACCACGGATAAAGCCGGATGATGCCTGCTGGCCGTTTTCCGTTTATGCAGTGCTGTGTGAATGTGCCGCAGGCATGATTACGCCCTGCCTGCGGGGGCCGACTCGCGCCGCAGCGGATAGTTGCCGCGCAGCTCCTCGAAGCTTTCGGGCGATGCCTTCAGCCGCGAACTGTCGTCGAGCGGATTGTAGAGCTGCAGGCTCAGGTCGTCGGGGTCGTCGGCAGCAACGAAGTCCTGCGGCAGTTCGGGCGGACTGATGATGCACGGCACGCTGATGCCGAAGTGGCGGCATAGGCCGCTTATCACCATGTTGTCGGCGTTAGCCTTGCCGTCGGCGCTGTAGCCAGCTATGTGAGGCGTGGCTATCCATGCCCTGTCCATGAGCCTGAGGTTTATCTGCGGCTCGTGTTCCCAGGTGTCTATCACGGCATCTTTCACCTTATTATATATAAGGGCGTCGAGCAGCGCGTCGTTGTCTACCACGGCTCCGCGGCTCGTGTTTATTATGACAGGCCTGCGCTGCAGCCGGCTGAAAAAGTCGGCGTCGGCCATGTGCAGCGTGGGGTGGGGACCGTCCTTTACGAGCGGCACGTGGAACGTTATCACGTCACACTGCTCCTCGATGTCTTTCATCGCAACAAACGTGCCTGCGTCGCCCCGCTCCTGCCGCGGCGGGTCGCACACGAGCACGCGCATGCCCATGCCGGCTGCCACTTGCGCCACCTTCGACCCTACGTGTCCGCAGCCCACGATGCCTATCGTTGAGTTTTCGGGGCGCATGCCCTTATCTCTTTTGAGCAGTATCAGCACCGAGCGCAGATACTGGGCCACTGAGGCAGAGTTGCATCCCGGACAGCTCATCCATTCTATCCCGGCGCGCTCCAAGTAGGCTGCGTCTATGTGGTCGAAGCCTATGGTGGCCGTTGCCACGAACCTTACGCGGCTGCCGCTTAGCAGCTGCTCGTCGCATCGGGTGCGCGTCCTGACAATCAGGGCGTCGGCGTCGCGCACGTCGCCGGGTTCTATCTCGCTCCCCTTCAGATACACGGCGTCGTCTGTTATGCGGCTTATGGCGTCGCGTATGTAGGGAATCTTGTCGTCAATCACAATTTTCATAATAACAATGATTTATGCTCCGCGGTGCACGCAGCCATAGCGTTGTGCAGCCGCCGGCGTTCAAATACAAGTCCAAAGTTACGAAAAATATTCTGTTTTGTTGGCTGATTAAAAATAATTTATTAGCTTTGCATTTAATATAATAGCGCCGTCAGCGCTCCGGCCGGACATGCCGGCTATGCCTGCGGCACGTCAGCAGAAGTATTAACTAAAACAAGAGCAAATGGCATTTACCGAACTTTGTAACGAGATTTTCAGCCGGGCGATAAACGACTATCACCAGGCCGACGACGTTGACACCAAGGTGAGCAACCCCTACGGAGAGGGCACGATAGAGAACAGCCTGTATATGAAGTGCTGGATAGACACCGTGCAGTGGCACCTTGAGGATATCATACGCGACCCGCAGATTGACCCGGCAGAGGCTCTGCTGCTGAAGCGCCGCATAGACCGCAGCAACCAGGACCGCACAGACCTCGTGGAGCAGATTGACAGCTGGCTCAGGGACAAGTATAAGGACGTGAAGGTAATGCCCGACGCACGCATAAACACCGAGAGCCCAGCATGGGCCATCGACCGCCTGTCGATACTCGCGCTGAAGATATACCACATGAAGGAGCAGACAGAGCGCGCCGACGCCGACCCTGAACACCGCGAAAGGTGCAGGGCCAAGCTGGATGTGCTGATGCAGCAGCAGGTTGACCTCGGGACAGCCATCGACCAGCTGCTCGACGACATCGAGGCCGGCAGAAAGTACATGAAGGTTTACAAGCAGATGAAAATGTATAACGACCCGGCCACAAACCCGGTGTTATACGCCAAAAATAATAAATGAGGACAGAGCACATACTCATAATGAGATTCTCGGCCATGGGAGACGTGGCCATGACCGTGCCCGTGGTCTATTCGCTCGCAAGGCAGTATCCCGACGTGAGGATCACCATGCTGAGCAAGCCCTTTGCGCGCCCGTTCTTCGAGCGCATGCCGTCCAACGTGAGCTTCATGGAGGCTGACATCAAGGATGAGTATGACGGAGTGAAAGGGCTCAACGCTCTCTACCGCCGACTCACGGCAAAGAACTTCACCGCCATAGCCGACTTCCACAGCGTGCTGCGCTCCGACTATCTGCGCATGCGCTTCAACATAGACCGCTATAAGGTGGCTCACATCGACAAGCACCGCAGCGGCCGCAGGCAGCTCGTGGCCATGTCGGACAAGAAACTCGTGCAGCAGCCGTCGCCGTTCAGCAACTATGCCGATGTGCTTGCACGCCTGGGCTACCCCATAAAGCTCGACTTCAAGTCGATATTCCCCGAAGGCGGAGGCGACATCAGCCTGCTGCCGGAGAGTATCAGGCGCAGCGGCGAGTTCACGGAGAAGTGGATTGGCATAGCCCCGTTTGCCGCCCACGAGGGCAAAGTGTATCCTCCGCGGCTCATGGAGCAGGTCATAAGGCTCCTGACAGAGCGCCATCCCGACTGCCGCATATTCCTCTTCGGCAAGGGACAGCGCGAGACCGAATACTTCGGTGAGTGGTGCTCAAAATACAAACAGTGTGAAAGCGTGGCCGAAAAGCTCGACGGCATAAGTCTCGAACTTGTTCTGATGAGCCATCTCGACCTCATGATTTCAATGGACAGCGCCAACATGCACATGGCATCGCTTACAGCCACACCGGTGGTCAGCGTATGGGGCGCAACGCATCCCTTTGCCGGATTCATGGGCTGGGGACAGAGCATGGAGAACGCGGTGCAGATAGATCTGCCCTGCCGGCCATGCAGCATATTCGGAAACAAGCCCTGCATCAGAGGCGACTACTCGTGCCTAAAGAACATTTCGCCCGAACAGATAGCTGCAAGGGCTGAGTTCGTGATGTGCGGCAGAAAATAAACTATCAGTTAATATCTAATTTATTAATTAAAAAGTAAGCATTATGAAAAAGTACATTTGTGACACTTGCGGTTATGTATATGACCCCGAAGTAGGCGATCCTGATAACGGCATACAGCCCGGAACAGCATTTGAGGACCTTCCAGAAGATTGGGTTTGCCCTCTCTGCGGAGTTGGTAAGGACGAATTCTCAGTAGAAGAAGACGATTAATTCACAGTCGGATATAAAAAGCGCGGAAAGCATCTGTTAAGGCTTTCCGCGCTTTTTTTGTTTCAAGACACGGCCCCGGCGGCAGCAGAAGCGTTGCCTCAAGGCTCTTGCAGGTCAGACAAAGTTGAAAAAATAGCTGAGCATACATGCTGCAACGACGAACGCTGCAAGCAGGCACATTACCGCAAACACGATCTTAGACATTCTCTTGCGGTTCTTGGCGGCCATCAGACTCTTTTTCTTAAATACCTCCGATTCGTCTGTGTGGTCATAGTCTTGTCTTTTGTTTCTTCCCATTTCTTTTATTAATTATTATTTTTTATTACATGCTATGTCATCTTATAAAACTTGCCGGCATTCCGGCCGTAATTCAGGATATGTCATGATAGCGATTTCATTAAGCTAAATCTTATTGCACAGACAATCCTTGCACAGAATATCCTAAAATCGTTTCTGTGTCGTTAAAATAATAGTCAATATGCAGGAGGTTGTTTGTTATAGGCCAACGCCTATTTTCATTTCATTCAGATAATTTCGGGCTGCAAAATTATCATTTTTCTTTGGAATAATGAATAATAACGTCATTTTTTAAGTATCTTTGCGGTAAATAAATAAAAAAACAGTTGTTTTATGGATAAATTATTGCTTTTAGTCCTGTCTTTTTTACTTTTTCAGTCTCCGCTTGAAGCACAGACAGCCCGTGATGAGATAAGAAACAATGTGTGTCTTTCGGCCAGCAACTATCTGGCTTATCCCGGTCCGTCTCAGAAAAAGCTGACGCCCGCCCCAAAAGGTTACAGTCCTTTCTATATAAGTCATTACGGCCGCCACGGTTCGCGCTATCTGATAAGTCCTGACGACTATGATGTCCCGGTGCGTGTCCTTGCCCGTGCCGACAGCCTCGGCAAGCTTACGCCGCTCGGAAAGGATGTGCTCAGACGCGTGACGATGCTCCGCGACGAGGCTGCAGGCCGCCTGGGAGAGCTCACAGAGCTTGGAGCCGAGCAGCACAGGCAGATAGCCCGCCGCATGTATGAGCGCTTTCCCGAGGTGTTCAAGGGCAATGTCGTGGTAGATGCAAAGAGCACCGTGGTGATACGTTGCATCCTGTCGATGGAGAACGAGATGCAGCAGCTGCTCCAGATGAACCCCAAACTGACGATAAAGCACGACGCGAGCATGCACGACATGTATTACATGAACCAGAGCGACCCTGCACTTTATGCGCAGAAGATGCCACGCCGTGCCGAAGTTATGTGGAAAGAATATTGCAGCCGCCGCGTAAATCCTGAGCGGCTGATGCTAAGTCTGTTCAGCGACAGCAGCTATGTTAGGTATGAAGTGGACGCTTCCGACCTCAACTATAAGCTCTTCTCGCTGGCGTCAAACCTGCAGAGCTCGGAGCTCCGCCACAAGATTACGCTCTACGACATATTCACCGACGACGAGCTTTATGCCAACTGGCAGATGGAGAACACGTGGTGGTATATCAACTACGGCGCATGTCCGCTCAACGGAGCCACTCAGCCCTTCTCGCAGCGCAACCTCCTGCGCAACATAATACATCAGGCCGACAGCTGCATAGCCCTCGACAGGCCCGGTGCAACGCTGCGCTTCGGCCACGAGACGATGGTGCTGCCGCTGACATGTCTGCTTGGCATCAACGGTTACGACAGTCAGATATCAAGTCTCGACAGCCTTGAGAGCAAGGGATGGATCAACTATAAGGTGTTCCCGATGGGCGCAAACATACAGCTGGTGTTCTATCGCCGCAACCGCAACGACAAAGACGTGCTCGTAAAGGTGCTGCTCAACGAGAACGAGGCAACGCTCCCCGTAAAGACCGACTGCGCGCCTTATTATCGCTGGAGCGACTTTAAGAAATACTATCTTGACAAGCTCGACACGTATAAGAATTAGTGGCGGTGATGCAATATGTGCCCTTTCAGGTTGCAAAAGGCCACCTTTTAGCTCCTGATATGCCACCTTTTACAGCCTAAAAGACGGCATATTGCAAGTGGCTGGATAACAGCGTGTTACGCAGGCCTTGGCAGACTGCCCCGTATGGCCGTGCGGCAGGCTGTGGTAAGCGCAGCCGGCACACCGCTTATGGTGAGCAGAACCTTTTGGGGCCGTAAGGAAAAATATTCAGTATTAATTACTCTTCTTCACGGAAAAATATTAATTTTGCAGCGTTATGGCACAAAATCTCATTCAGACACAGGCGCAGAAACAGGTTCAGACACAGCGCCTCACTCAGCAGCAGATGCTCGTGGTGCATCTGCTTGAAATGCCGTTGACAGAACTGGAGCACAGCGTGGCGGCCGAGATTGACGACAATCCCGCCCTTGAAGTTGCCGGGCCAGACGACGTTCAGCCTGCCGACGACATGCATGAGAGCGTTTCCGGTTCAGACGAAGACGACGACTTTGACACCGTCAACGAGCGTGAGGAGCGCGAGTCGGCGCTCGACCAGGCCCTTTCGGGCATCGGAATGGACGACGAGATGCCTGAGGCCGCGCAGTATGTGGCAAGCAACAACCAGAATGCTGACTATGAGGAGATAACCTACGGCGACCAGGTGTCGTTCTACGACAGGCTCAAGGAGCAGATGGTAGACGTGGAGCTCACGCCCCGCGAGCACGAGATAATGGAGTATCTCATCGGTTCGCTCGACGGCGACGGACTTCTGCGCAAGGACATTGCCACGCTGAGCGACGAGCTGGCCATATACCATAACATAGATGCAAGCGAGCATGAGATAGAGCATGTGCTGCATGTGCTGCAGACGTTCGACCCTGCCGGCATAGGCGCACGCAACCTGCGCGAGTGTCTCCTGCTGCAGATAAGGCGCAGGGACAAGTCGGAGATGCGCTCGATGATGGAGCGTGTGATAACAGAATGCTTCGACGAGTTCATGAACAAGCGCTGGGACAAGATAGCATCGCAGCTCGGCATCGACACCGACACCGTGAAGACGGTTCACAACGAACTGCTGAAGCTAAACCCGAAGCCAGGCTCTTCGCTCGGCGAGACCGAGGGACGCAACATCCAGCAGATAACTCCCGACTTTATAGTGGACACGGCCGACGACGGCACTGTGTCGTTCTATATCAACAGCGGCAACGTGCCCGACCTCTATGTGTCAGACTCCTTCACCGACATGGTGAAGAGTTACCAGAAGAACAAGAGCAAGATGAGCCGCAGCGAGAAGGAGGCCCTGCTCTACGCCAAGGAGAAGGTGGAGCGCGCCCAGGGCTTTATCGACGCCATAAAGCAGCGCCGCCACACACTGTATGTCACCATGAAGGCCATAATAGACATACAGAAGGCATACTTTCAGGACGGCGACGAGAGCGACCTGAAGCCCATGATACTCAAGGATGTGGCCGACAAGACAGGCCTCGACATATCCACCATATCGCGCGTAAGCAACATGAAGTATGCCCAGACACGCTGGGGCACGTTCAAGCTGCGCCACTTCTTCAGCGACAGCGTCAAGACAGAGAGCGGCGAGGAGATGTCGACGCGCAAGATAAAGGCCGCCCTTAAGGACATAATTGACAACGAAGACAAGCGCCGCCCGCTAAGCGACGACGCCATAAAGGATAAGATGAACGAGAGCGGATACCCCGTGGCACGCCGTACGATAGCAAAATATCGCGAGCAGCTGGGCATCCCCGTCGCCCGACTAAGAAAGAAATGAAAGAGAAAGAGATTATTTTCACGGCCAAGGTGCTGAGCGTTCTGTTCACGCCTTTCTATCTTCCGATATTAGGCCTTTTGATTCTTTTCATCTTCAGTTACCTCAGCCTGTTGCCCCTGACCTACAAGCTGTTCCTGCTGTTGATGTTCTATCTGTTCACGGTATTTCTTCCTACGGCCCTTATCCGTTTCTACCGGCGCTATCAGGGCTGGACGCTCATAGAGCTGGGCAGCCGCGAGAGGCGCGCCATCCCTTATGTGATATCCATTTTTTCTTATCTTCTGTGCTATTACATAATGGCTGCCACCCATGTGCCCCACTTCATGGGGAGCATCCTTATAGCAGCCCTTGTGATACAGGTGGCCTGCGCCATCATAAATCTTTTCATCAAGATATCCACCCATACGGCAGCCATCGGCGGCGTTACCGGTGCGTTGCTGGCTTTTTCAGTTATATTTTCGTTCAATCCGGTGTGGTGGCTCTGCATTGTGCTGCTGCTCGCCGGCATGGTAGGCACGAGCCGCATGATTCTGCGTCAGCATTCTCTGCGCCAGGTGGTGCTGGGCTATCTGGCAGGCGTGGCATGCTCGTTTGTGTCTGTGCTGCTGTTCTGAGCAGTGCGTCTTTGTGCCTGCGGCGCTCAGTGTTGTGGCCGCAAGCCGTAAAAGTTTCGATCAGATAATGTATATTTAAAATAAAACAAGCTTAATATGAAACCATTAGTAAGTATCATCATGGGCAGCACGAGCGACCTGCCCGTTATGGAGAAGGCATGTAAGTTTCTCGACGAGATGCACATCCCGTTTGAGGTTAACGCCCTGTCGGCCCACCGCACGCCCGACGCTGTTGAGGCTTTTGCCAAAGGAGCCAAGGAGCGCGGCATCAAGGTGATAATAGCCGGAGCCGGAATGGCTGCCGCCCTGCCGGGCGTGATAGCAGCGTCTACCACTCTGCCGGTTATCGGTGTGCCCATCAAGGGTATGCTCGACGGTCTCGACGCAATGCTTAGCATCATACAGATGCCCCCGGGAATACCTGTTGCTACGGTTGGCGTAAACGGCGCAATGAACGCTGCCATACTGGCTGTAGAGATGATTGCGCTGGCCGACGATGAGGTTGCCGCACGCCTTGCTGACTATAAGGCAGGACTGGGAGCCAAAATCGAGAAGGCCAACAAAGACCTCGCCGAGGTGAAGTATGAGTATAAGACAAACTGATTTATAATTCAGGAGTTAAAGTAGTTAAAGAAGTTATCGCTCACGGCGTGAGCTGAGTAGTTAAAGTCA
>ENA-ORUG01000098-ORUG01000098.1-human-gut-metagenome-genome-assembly--contig:-NODE-98-length-104837-cov-5.419652_pt1 | contig 104837 bp, 114 predicted proteins | sample MGYA00242079_ERZ509207 | MGnify/ENA primary metagenome ERZ509207 (study PRJEB26280, sample SAMEA2338780) | human gut metagenome | biome: human gut; feature: human-associated habitat; material: faeces...
GAATGCGAAGCATCGGCAAAATCCGTTACTGGAACGAGGTACGAGTGAACAGTAATACTCTTTTATAATATTGCATGATTATGCATAAAATGTTTGAAAAATTGCAGAAGAAACGCTACACTATAAAACGTATGGAAATACAGAAATATGGAAAGTTCTGATTGATTGTTGACAGACAAAAAATCAGTAATGTTTGGAGGAAACATATGAAAAGAAAACAGATCGGAATGCTTATTTTTCTTGCAGTGATCGTGATATTACTGTTTGTAACGGCAAATACATCCGGGGTGATCACAGATCCGGAAAATTACCAGTGCAGTGTATATGCGACGGTATTTGCGCTGCTGCCGCCGGTCATTGCGATCGGTCTGGCCCTCATCACGAAAGAGGTATATACGTCCCTTTTAGCCGGGATCATCACCGGAGGACTGTTATATTCCAATTTTAATTTAGAACTGATGATCAACACGATCTTCTTTCAGGAAGACGGGGGTATGGTTTATAAACTTGCGGACGCCTGGAATGTGGGTATCCTTGTATTTTTAGTCATGCTTGGAATTCTTGTCTCGATGCTTAACAAAGCGGGCGGTTCTGCTGCGTTTGGAAAATGGGCATCAAAGCATATTAAGACAAGGATCGGTGCGCAGATTTCCGTTATGATCCTTGGAGTGCTGATCTTTGTAGATGATTATTTTAACTGCCTTACGGTGGGAAGTGTGATGCGTCCGGTCACAGACCGGCACAAAGTATCCCGTGCAAAATTATCCTATATCATTGATGCGACTGCAGCTCCGGTGTGCATCATTGCGCCGATCAGTTCGTGGGCGGCGGCAGTGACATCCTCGGTGCCGGAAGATTCCGGAATTAACGGTTTTGCTGTATTTTTACAGACGATCCCGTATAACCTGTATGCGATACTGACACTGGTCATGGTTTTTCTTGTGACGGTACTCAGGGTTGACTTTGGACCGATGAAAAAACATGAGATGAATGCAATCGCAGGAGATCTGTTTACCACGCCGGGAAGACCTTATGAGGGAAATGAAGAAGAGGTCATCAATGAGAAAGCACATGTGCTGGATCTGATTCTTCCGGTTGCGGTTCTCATCGCAAGCTGTATTGTGGCAATGGTTTATACCGGTGGATTTTTTGAGGGTGCTTCCTTTGTCAATGCGTTTGCAGCTTCGGATGCATCGGTGGGACTGGTGCTTGGCGGTGCGGTCACGCTGGTATTTACATTTATCTATTATATGATGCGTGATGTGCTGTCCTTTGAAGAGTTTGCAAAATGCATCCCGGAGGGATTCCAGTCCATGATCGCGCCGATTCTGATCCTTACGATGGCGTGGACGTTATCGGGTATGACAAACCTGCTCGGTGCAAAATATTTTGTGGCAGATCTTGTGGCAAATTCTGCATCTGCGATGCAGGGATTTCTTCCGATGATCATTTTCTTGGTTGCTGCGTTTCTGGCATTTGCAACCGGAACATCCTGGGGAACATTCAGCATTCTGATCCCGATCGTGATCGGGGTATTCCCGGAAGGACAGATGATGGTTATCTCCATCGCATCCTGTCTGGCGGGTGCAGTCTGCGGAGACCACTGTTCACCGATCTCCGACACGACGATCATGGCATCTGCCGGCGGTCACTGTGAACACGTCAACCATGTGGTGACACAGCTTCCGTATGTGCTTGTTGTGGGAAGTGTATGTATGGTTGGATATCTTCTGATCGGTATTTTTAAGGCAGTGGGACTTGACGCCATTGTATGGCTGACACTTCCAATCTGCATCGTGCTTCTTTGTGTGGTTCTCTTTGTGATCCGGACAAAAAACGGCGGCAAAGAGGAAATTTGAGTTTTGCGGGTACGAAGGATGATCCGTAATTGCAAAAATAAATAAGAGGATTAAAATAGTGGTATCAGGTCTATAACGCCTGAAGAAAGGAAAAACAAAATGGTAAAACATATTATTTTATGGAAACTGAAAGAGGAATTTTCAGAGGAGGAGAAAAAACAGATCAAAGCAGGGATCAAGGAAGGATTAGAAGGTCTTGCCGGTCAGATCCCGGGAATGACAGAAATCAAAGTGCGCATCGACTGTCTGCCGAGTTCAACCGTGGATGTCATGCTAGATTCCACATTTGAGAGTGCGGAAGCATTAAAAACTTACAGTACACATCCAAAACATGTGGCAGTCGCAGACAGTAAAGTCAGACCTTACACAGCGGTGAGATCCTGCATGGACTATGAGATTTGAAAACAGCAAAAGGGTTCTTTATAGATTACAATATCTGAGCCTGCAGGTTACACAGAAAAGAGGATTTATATGTCATTAGAAAAAGCGAAAGCATATTTGGAGAATAAAGGATTTTTGGATCATGTGATCGAGCTGGCTGATTCCACGGCAACCGTTGCGATGGCAGCGGAAGCACTTGGGGTAGAACCGGGCATGATCGCAAAGACGATGTCTTTTTTACAGGGAGAGCAGGCGGTGCTGATTCTGACGGAAGGAACGGCGAAAGTCGATAACCGCAAATACAAGGATACATTTCATATGAAAGCGAAGATGATTCCGGCTGATGCGGTTGAGGAAGTGATCGGTCATGCGCCGGGCGGGGTGTGCCCGTTTGGAATCAACGATGGTGTGGAAGTGTATCTCGACGAAAGTCTGAAAAAATTTACTATCGTATATCCGGCAGCGGGAAATGACCACAGTGCAGTGAAACTCACGATCCCGGAACTTGAGCAGATCGCCGGGGCAAAAGGCTGGGTCGATGTCTGCAAGGAAGAAAATGTTTAGACAGACCGTAGTGTGAAAAATTAGATTTTCACATGTAAGAATTGCGGTTAAATGAAAGGAAAGATACTTTGGAATGAAAGTTGGAGTAATTGCAGATATTCACAGCAACCAGACCGCATTCCGGGCATGTGTGGACTATATGGTAAATGCCGGATGTGAGGAATTTCTGCTTCTGGGAGATTTTATTTCGGATACCGCCGGTGCAAGGCAGACGATGGAACTTCTTTATGAATTAATGGAACAGTTCCCATGTCATGTGCTGCGCGGAAACCGGGAAGAATATATGATAGAACAGCGTAAGATCCGGGAGAAGGAGGAAGAAGAAAAATTCTGGCTAGCCAATTCCGCCAGCGGCAATCTTTTGTATACTTACAGGCAGCTCACGGAAAGAGATCTGGATTTTTTTGAGAGACTTCCGATCACGTTTCGTTATGAAAAGGAAGGATATCCGGCGTTTACCTGCTGTCACGGTTCTCCGGTCAATACAAGAGAACTGCTCCAGCTTGACAGTGACCGCACAAAAGAGGTATTAGAAGAGATCGATACTGACTATCTGCTTGCAGCCCATACACATTTTCCGGGTATCAGCAGATATCAGGGAAAAACCTATATGAATACCGGTTCCTGTGGAATTGCGATCGGAGATCCGGGATACGCGTATGCCATCATCTTAGAGTCCGGTCAAAATGAATGGAAACCGGAATTTTTGCGGATCCCATACGATAGTAATCAGGTGATACAGGATATTTTTACATCGGGACTTTACGATATGGCGCCATGGTTTTTGAATAACAATCTGCACATTTTACTGACTGGAACAGATCTGACACCGGAACTTGTTAATCTGGCAGCGAAACTGCAGGAAGAAAATGATATGGGAGCAAAGCGCTGGCCGCATATCGAAGAAAAATATTTTGCACAGGCAGCGGATTCATTGAAAATTCCGGATTACACATTTTTGCGCTATATCCGCCCCGCTGTAAAAGAAGATACCGGGAAAATCTTAGAATTGTACCATTCCATGATCGGCGGAGCGGCAGGCTGGAATGAGTACTATCCTGGAATTGACACAATAGAATCCGATCTTTCCAGAAATGCGCTTTTTGTGATGGAAAATGAAGACGGGGAACTGCTGGCGTCGATCTCCATAGATGCAGACGAGGCAGTGGACAGCTTAAAATGCTGGAATCAGACGTTGCTTCCGGGTGCCGAACTGGCAAGGCTCTGTATCCGGAAAGAGTATCAGAATAAAAAACTGGCAAGGATGATGATGGCGTATGCCATGAATGTCCTGAGGAAACAGGGAAAGAGATCTGTTCATATTTTGGTGCATGAAGGGCATGAGGTGGCAATGCGTGCTTATATGCATCTGGGATATGAGAAAGTGGGGGAATGTAGTCTTTATGATATGCGGTTTGTGTGCATGGAAAGGGCGCTGTAGTGAAAAATGAAATAGAGAATAATTGCTGGTCAGGGCAGGCTTATTTGCCTGCCCCTAATTCTCTGTCTTTTGCCATAAAGAACAAGGCGATGGTATCCGGACCCACATGGCTTCCGGTACAGAAATCGTAAGAAGTATTGATAAATTCCCGCACAGAGATTTTTCCCTGAATTTTATCCATGACATAGAGCGAGTCTTCGTAGGCATCGGCATGTGCAATTCCGATGATCTGTTTTTCCGGTTCTGTGATATTGTCACAGACGAGAGAGACGAGCTCGTTCAACGCAGCTTTTCTTCCGCGGCATTTCTTGTACTGGACAATAAAACCGTCTTTGTTTCCGCGCAGGATCGGTTTGATACTCAAAAGGTTGCCGACGAGAGCAGTTGCGCCGCTCAAACGTCCGGTTCTGGAAAGATATTTTAAATCACCGACGGTAAATACACCGTTCATCTTAGCAGGATATGTTTCGAGAATGTCTGCAACTTCGTCAACCTCCATTCCCTTATCACGCATTTCACTTGCATAGATCGCTAAAATTCCCTGTGCTAAAGAAGCATTGAGTGAATCGATCAGACGGATTTTTCTGCCGTTTACCGGATCACGCATCAGATCTTCTGCGGCGAGTCTTGCGGAGTTGAAATTTCCGCTGATATTTTTGCTGAGTGAAAAATACAGCACATCTTCGTTATTTTCCATGGCACTGCGGAATGCATCTTCAAATATGGCAGTGCTGATCAGACCGGTCTTTACATCTGCGCCCTGGCGCACGGCGTCGTAATATTCATGGCCTTTTTTGCGTTCTTCCTCCGGGGATAAATTCGGATCAAAACAGGTGACTTCTTTTCCATTTACAAAGTTGATGAAAGAAAGAACTTTGATCTTATATTTTTTTACAAGTTCTGCGGGAATATTTGCCGCAGAGTCAACGATAATCTGAAACATGATGTTCTCCAATCCTGTTAAATAGTTATAGTATACAGTGTAAGCGGTTTTGAAAACTATGTCAAGTGGTTTTTGGACGTTTTCCTCTTTATTTTATAAAAGAGAATAATAGTATCATTGACGCTGACCATGTGGTATACTGCATTTAAGTAAATCGGTGTTTGGGAGGAAAATTCTTTTATGAAAGTGAAGTGTGTTTGGGAACATAATGGCGATGACAGTATTCTGTATGCGTCCAATTTCATTGGTGCATTTACAAGAGGTAAATCTAAGTGTGAAGCTATTGGGAAGATGTCGTCTGAAATTTCAGCTTACCTGAAGTGGAAAGGAGCTTTAACCTGGGATGTTCCGGAACCTGAGATCATTCAAGAAAAAGTGTCAACACTTACCATTTCTGATGCAGACTCAGATGTGCTTTTTGACGAGGAGAAAAAGCCATTAAGCATGGCGGAATATGAAGAATTAAAATCACTTGCCCTGAAATCTGCACGGGATTTCCTGACGATGTACGAAGCGGTACCGGATAAAGATAAAAGTGTTTTACCGGTCAGACAAACCTTTTACGGTGAGATTCCACGCTCAGCATATGAAATGTATGAGCATACGAAGAATGTGAATGCTTACTATTTTGGAGAAATTGGTGTTCAGGCAGATAATAACGGAACTATCGAAGAATGCAGGAAACGAGGATTTGAACTGTTAGAGCATCAGCCGGAATTTTTGGAGAATAAAGTTTATCTTGGAAGCTATGATGAAGAATGGTCATTGCGGGAGGTGGCAATATGTGGTTCTGGTGGTTTATTTTGATATGCGATTGTATTATTCCAGCGATTATGATAATTGCGGGCAGAATGATGTGGAAACATTGTCCAAAGAAGATCAATGGAGTTGTGGGATACCGAACTAAGATGTCAATGATAAATATGGATACTTGGAGATTTGCACATGACCATGCAGGAAAACTTTGGTGGAAAGTCGGTATTGGTCTGTTGGGACCTACAATGCTTATACATATTCCTTTTTATGGAGCAAGTGACGATACAATGGGAATTTTGAGTATTATTATCATTGTAATACAACTGGTGTTTTTGATTGGGTCTATTTTTCCAACGGAAAAGGCATTAAAAAATAATTTCAATGAGGATGGGACAAAGCGATAGATTCCAATTTGTAGAATTAGGGGAGAGTACATATGCATTTTGTAGAAGCAAAGGGAATTCTTTCAAGTAATAATGGAATGAATATATACAGAGGCTGTACGCATGGCTGCATTTATTGCGACAGCAGGAGTAACTGCTATGGATTTACACATGAATTTGAGGATATAGAGGTAAAAGCAAATGCTCCACAGCTTCTTGAAAAGGCATTAAAATCCAAACGCAAAAAATGTATGATAGGAACCGGTGCTATGTGCGATCCTTATCTTCAAGCAGAAGAAAAATTAAAACTGACCAGAAGATGTTTGGAGCTGATTGACAAATATGAATATGGTGTTGCAATTCAGACAAAATCTACCAGAATATTGCGGGATATGGATATTTTAAAATCAATCAACGCGAAAGCAAAAGCTGTTGTACAGATGACAATGACTACTTATGACGAAACACTCTGCAAGATTTTAGAGCCGAATGTTTCTACAACCCATGAGAGATTTGAAGCACTTATGCAATTTAAAAAGGCAGGGATTCCAACTGTCGTGTGGCTGACACCTATATTACCTTTTATAAATGATACAAAGGAAAACATCAATGGTATTCTTGATTACTGTATGGAAGCTGGCGTAAAAGGAATCATATGCTTCAACATGGGAGTTACATTAAGGGATGGAGACAGGGAATATTTTTATCAGGCATTGGACAGATATTTTTCAGGGCTTAAGAAAAAATACATCTATACATATGGAAATGCATATGATCTGGCAAGCCCTGATAACGAGAAACTTATGGATATGTTCAGAAAAAGATGCGCCGAAAATGGAATTATCTATGATCCAAATGAGTGTTTCCGGTATCTTCATGAGTTACCGGATAAATATGTTCAGATGTTTTTGAATTTGACATAATAACAGAATGATAATGTCTCTTAAAAAGTTTGGAAAAATAGTTGTTGTCGTCAAAACCACAGTCCGTTGCAATTTCCTGTATGTTATTTTCTGTATTAACCAGTAGCTGAGCAGCTTTTTGTAGCCTGTAGATCTTCGACAAATTCTTATAAATAATAAAATTGGTCCTAGTGTTATTGCGCGTGGGGTGCAGTAATTAAGGAAGACGTTCCGTTTTGTTTCTTCAAAACTCCAATGTACGGATATATAGTTGATGTATATTGTATTCCTGAAAAAAGAAGAAACGGTTATTCTTCAAAAATAATAGAAGAGTTACTACAATGGTTAAAAATCAAAGGTGTTCATATGTTTATAGAATCAACTTTCTAAGGCTGCCTCACCTCTCAAGTGCGATAGCCTTTCTTCATATAACAGGAAATGAATAGCAAAAAGGGAGAAAAATAATAAGAACGGTGGGAAATTGTAAGAAATCTGTAAGAAATATCCCACTTTTTTTGTAAGAAGCCCCGGATAAGATAGACATAGGCTTTAAGGAGGAGTAAATACAGCATGAGTGAATGTATATTAGTCGTGGATGACGACCGCGAGATCGTAAGGGCAATCGCAATACTTTTGGAAAAGGAGGGATATCAGGTATTAAAAGCGTATGATGGCATGCAGGCATTAGAGCTCATAGCGGAGCAGAAGGTACATCTGGTGATCATGGATGTCATGATGCCAAAACTCGACGGATTATCTGCGGTATTGAAAATACGCGAGCGAAAAAACATTCCGATCATTGTGCTCAGTGCAAAGAGTGAGGACACAGACAAAGTCTTAGGACTGTCCATGGGAGCGGATGATTATGTGGCAAAACCTTACAATCCACAGGAGTTAGCAGCGCGTGTGAAAAGTCATCTCCGCAGGTATACAAGTCTTGGGGATATCCATAAAGCAGATGATGATGGATGTATCACGAATGGCAGGCTGGAGTTCCATACGAATGAGCGAGTGCTTTATGTGGACAAAGAGCCGGTCAGGCTGACTGCGACGGAGACAAAGATCATGGAGCTTCTGATGAAATATCCGGGACGCGTTTTCCCGGCGGAGGAAATTTACGAGCGTGTCTGGAATGAGCAGGGGTATGCATGCGAAAATACGGTCATGGTACATATCAGGCGCATCCGTGAAAAAATTGAACTCAATCCAAAAGAGCCGGAATACTTAAAGGTGGTGTGGGGAATTGGCTATAAAATCGAAAAAATGGAAAAATAGGATTGTATTTTTAGTGTTCTTTATCGGAATCAGTATGCTGATGGCAGGAATCGGCAGATTTGCATATGAGAGCTATTCTGTCGGTGTGGATGAGGTCTGTGCGGAACTGAAAGAAAAGGACTATCAGGAGTCTAAAGAATTTAGAAACACCGTGCTGAACAGATTTTATACGTTTCTTGATGTGGCGACTGGAAACTATCATGGGGACAGCGGATATAGCGGTAGTGCTGTGAACGAGGAAAATATTGACGATTATCTGTCACCGGGAGGAAATTTTTTTGATAGGCTGTTTGGAACAAATAACGGAATTTCGGAGTATGTAGTGGGCACGGCTGCGACGTCGGACATTTATGAAAACCCGGATGCAGCAGAGACTGCGGGCACAGATGAGAACTCTTCCACGACGTATGAGGAGGTGTCAGACACGGAACATATTTATATGGCGTCTGACGACAGTACCGGTTATCAGGAAAAAAGCGAAGAAGAATATTTTGCGGACGTTAATAAGGATCATAATTTTTTCTATGAGATCTGCTATGACGGAAAAATAATGTATTCAAATATGCCTGATGATGTAACAGATGCTACATCATCAGATGGCGCATCCTCTGATGGGAAAAACAACACGGCTGCTTTGTTAAAAAATCTTCCGGAGGGGTATAATTATGCATTTCATTTTGATGGAAAAAAAGTGACGATCGAAAAAGACGGAGTGGAGCAGGATGTCTATGGAGATGGCATTTACCGCGAGGGAGAGGACTGGTATGTACCGGGTTTTCAAAACCTGATGGAAAAAGAATCCTGGGAGAAAGCGGATATCCGGATCATCATAGCAAAAGATCCGGTGCAGTATATGGGAGAAGATGATGCTGGAAATTCCTGGATCTGTAATTCTTTTTACGATCTTAATACACGGTGGACGCAGCAGCATAAACGCTATATACAGGCAATTTATTTTATCATTGCAGGCATTCTTTGTCTGTGTGCCAGCAGATTTTTCAAAGATGCAAAGAAACAGGAAGATAGCGTGATCGCCGCCCTGAGTGCGAAAATCTGGTTTGAATGGAAAATCTTAGCTACGATTCTGGTGCTGCTTCTTGTCTTGAGGATACAGTATGATTTTCCGGGTCTGGTGGAACTGCCGGTGATTTTTTGGCTCTGTTATTTCTGGATCAATGATGCAAAATATAATAAAAAAATCTGGCAAAATGGATTTTTCGGAAAACTGCTCGCACAGGCAGAGACAAAAAATATGTCCCTGCCATTTGCAAAACGGCTGGTAAGGGCTCTGTATGGGATCATTGGAATTACGGTATTTGGGCTGGCGGTAACTTGTGTGATGCTTGTTTTACTGCTGATCGTAAATTACAGACTGGCAAATTTTATTTACTGGCTGTTACTGCTGACCGGGTTTGCAGGGGTATTTTGTATCCTGCTTGGTATGGAATATTTCTATCAGAAAAGAAACCGGAATTTGGCAAGATCTTTAGAACAGCTTTCAAAAAGGATTACAGAGATCAGTAGTGGACATTATGAACCGGCAGATATGGTGAAAGCAGAAGACAGTGATATCCGCGCCATGGAAGAAGCATTAGAGCAGATCGGACAGGGAATGGAAACTGCGATAGAGGAGCGTATCAAGAGCGAGCGCATGAAAGTGGAACTGGTGGCGAATGTGTCCCATGATATTAAAACACCACTGACCTCCATTATCAGTTATATTGAGCTGCTAAAACAGGAGGAAAATCTGTCACCGGAGATTCAGGATTATATCCGGATTCTGGAAGAAAAATCGGAGCGGCTGAAAAATATGGTGCAGGATGTATTTTCTGTCAGCAAAGCGGCATCCGGACAGCTTGCGGTTGAGATGGAAGAAATTGATTTTGGAAAGCTTCTGCGGCAGACACTTGCAGATATGGACGGTGAGATTCAAAAGAGCCCGTACAAATTCAAAATTGATATACCTAAGGAGGCGGTCATGGTATATGCCGACGGAGACCGGATGTACCGGGTATTCCAGAATCTGATCGGTAATGCACTCAAATATTCGCTGGAGGGTTCACGGATCTATATTTCATTAAAAACAGAGAAAAATGCTGCAGTTGCAGATATTCGCAATACATCGCGCAGTGAATTAAAACAGGATGTGGATTTTACCGCACGTTTTACAAGAGGGGATGAGAGCCGTACCGATGGCGGAAGCGGGCTGGGACTTTCGATTGCGAAAAGTTTTACGGAGGCCTGTGGTGGAACATTTGAAGTGGAGACGATGGCGGATCTGTTTACGGTAAAGGTCAGTTTTGAACAAAAAAAGTGCAATGTTTGACATGGAAACCTCTTCGAAAGTGCAGTACAATAAAAAAATTAAATCATGTATATAAGGAGAGGAAATATGAAGATTACAATTTCACAGAGAAAACGTGCGGATATCATGCCGGATATGATGGGACTGTTTTTTGAGGATATCAATTATGCGGCGGATGGAGGTCTGTATGCAGAGATGCTGGAAAACAGGGCATTTGAGTTTGTCGACTGTTATGGGGATAAGGCAGATTATTATACTGAATTTGACGGACTGTATGGCTGGGAATGTTATCCGAAAGAGAAAAATGCCAGAATGCGGTGTGTCATGGGAAGCCCGGTTGCGGAAGAAAATCCGCATTATTTAAGATTTACGGCGGAGGAATCGCAGGCGGGTTTTAAAAATCAGGCTTATGACGGGATCGTATTGAAAAAGGGTGCGCAGTATGAGGTATCGTTTTATGCGAGAAGTATTTCTTACCAGGGCAGAATACAGATATCAGTACAAAAGGACGGGATTATTGCCGCATCCGGTGAAACAGAACTTTTGCCCGGCAAAAAACAGGAGCCGCATAACTGGAAAAAATATCATCTTTTACTTACTGCAAAAGAAGATGTAAAAGGCGGAGATTTTGCTGTCATGTTAGAACAGACAGGTGTTGTGGAGTTTGATTTCTTTTCCATGATGCCAAAAGATGCCGTGTGTGGTATCTTCCGACGGGATCTGTTTGAATTATTAAAGGATCTGCAGCCTGGATTTATCCGGTTTCCGGGTGGGTGTATTATTGAAGGCAATACATTGTCTAACCGGTACCGGTTCAAGGAGACACTAAAACCGGTAGAGCATCGCAGATCCAACTGGAATCGCTGGGCAGTGCATCTGGTAAATGAGGAAAACGGATATCACAGTGTATTTTCACATTATAACCAGACACTTGGAATGGGATATTATGAATTTTTCCTGCTCTGCGAGGCACTTGGTGCGAAACCGCTTCCTGTGTTAAACGTCGGACTGGCATGCCAGTATCAGTCTTATGAGATGGTACAGCCCGGGACGGAGGCGTTTGGGCAGTACTTACAGGATGCACTGGATCTGATCGAGTTTGCAAATGGTGCGGAAGACGGCAGATGGGGCAGTGTGCGCGTGGCAATGGGACATAAAGAACCGTTCCATCTTACAATGCTTGGAATTGGCAATGAACAGTGGGAGACAGAGAAGTCCGGATTTTTTGAGAGGTATCGTCTGTTTGAAGAATGCATTCATGCAAAATATCCGGAGATCCGGCTGATCGGTTCTGCAGGACCGGATATCACATCAGAACGTTATGAAAAGGCATGGAAATATTATCATGGCGCAGTAAAAACACAGAAAAATTATGTATATGCAGTAGATGAACATTATTATGTGGAACCGGACTGGTTTTATGCGCATACAGATTTTTACGATGAATATCCAAGAGATGTCAAAGTATTTGCAGGGGAATATGCAGCGCACCCGGGGCACACTGAATTGATGGAACAGAAAAACTGTCTTGGAGGGGCATTAGCAGAGGCTGCATTTTTAACCGGAGTGGAAAGAAATGCAGATGTGGTCGTACTGGCGTCTTATGCACCATTATTTGCCAGACTTGGATTTACACAGTGGGCGCCGGATATGATCTGGTTTGACGGAGAAACATCGTACGCAACGCCGAATTATTATGTGCAAAAGATGTTTTCATGCATGAAAGGGACATCGGTGTTAGATACTCTTGGGGAAGAAAAGAAAACACAGATGGAGCAGGTCTATTATAATCCGGTAAGAGATGATGCGACAGGCGCAGTTTATTGCAAAATCGTGAATGCGTCGGAGAAGGAAAAACAGCTTACCATTTGTGATGAGACTGGAAAACCGTATCAGGTTGAGCGTGTATGGCTGTTGGGCGGAATGGAAAAAGAAGCTTTTAATTCCCTGGAGAAGCCGGATCGGGTGGCAATCCGGGAGATGGAACAGAAAGCCGGGGAAGAAAGAGGGGTAATAACCCTCGAAAAGAACACATTTGCAGTGTTACAGCTGATAGCGCCGGTGCCTGAGATATCTTTATGTTAAGAATAAAACCGCTGGATGGCGAGTACATCGCTGCCCAGCGGTTTTTTGTCAGTCACATTCATTCTGTGTTTCACAGAAATTCTGATAAGGAAAACGGATCAGAATTTTATTTTCGTAAAAAGGAATGGAAGAAAATGTAATGTCTGTTTTTCCGTAAAAGGAGTTGAGACGATGGTAAATATTGTGAAGTCCGACATGATGTCTGCCGTCTGCATCTGTCCCTGAACCATACATGATTTCTTTGGCGTGCTCTATATCTATGCCGGCACCGTTGTCTGTGATGGCGATACTTAAGGTGTCAGGCTCTCTCCAGATGGAAATATCGATCATGGGAGCAATCGGGAAATAGACACTGCTGTCGATGGAAAAACCGTGCTTTAAGGCATTTTCAACCAGAGGCTGTAAAATGGATTTTAAAATCTTCATGGAGAGCAGATCACCGTCAATATTGGTGGTCAGATGGATACTGTGCCGAAAACGGTAATTCATGATATTGACGTAGGCTTTGACCTGGTCGACCTCCTGGCTGATCAGATGCTGGCTGTTTCCGTAAGATAAGCTGATGCGGAGGTAGCCGCCGAGGTTTGACAGCATCGAGGAGGCAGTATCATTATGATGATTGTAGATTTCCATATTAATACATTCCAGTGTATTGTAAAGAAAATGTGGATTGATCTGCTCGGAGAGCAGCCGCAGTTCCATCTGGAAATTCTCCCGTTCATCCTGTTTGATCTGCCGGAACTGCTGCTGGATTGTCTGATACATGGAATCGATGGAGCGGCTTAACTGACCGATCTCGTCGGCAGGAGGGATTCCGTCAGCCGGTTTTTCATAGGTCCCTATTTCAATCTCCTGTACGGACTGCATCAGGAGTTTCAGCGGTTTTGTGACAAAACGTGTCACAAAAAACAGCAGGAACGGAATCAGTAAAAACATGACCAGAGCGATCGATAAGAGCATAAGGTCAAGGCTGCGGATCCTGGTATAAACCGCATATTCCGGCAGGATATTTGCCAGATACAGGTCGCTGTTTGCAATCGGCACGAGAAGGATATAGCGGTCACCGGTGTGCAGTAATTTATTGCCGGTACCGGACAGATAGCGGATGCCGCGCTGGATGGCTGTGTCCGTGGCGATGGCATAATTGTCATCCGCAGAGGACAGGCTGATGGGAGTACCGGAGCCGTCGGTAAGGTAGAGCAGGACATCCGAGGTGCTTCCGTTGTAATAAAGAGCCAGATAATCCTGGATATGCTGTGCATTCAGGAAAAAATATAAAACAGCATCACAGTTTTCGTAGGAGTCAGCTAACAATACCATCCGCTCACTCGGATTGACGGTAAGAAGGTAAGTAATGACAACCATGTCCGACTGGCCGCGGAAAGGACTTTGTGTGGCAGGATGAATGCAGATGGAGGGGGCGCCGGACAGTGCATATGTGTCCGTCGGCGAAAAGGTGTCATCGCGCAGTCTTGATTTATAGGAGTAGAAAAGCTGGCCTTTGGTGTCGGAAAACATGGCAGTGTGGATCAGTGAGCTGCTGTCCGTATAAAGGGAGAGCTGTGACTGCAGACTCGTATTTAAGTTCATGTACTCTTTGGTGTGTGGTACGGACACATCACACATGAGCTGGTAGGAGTCCGCAGATGCCGTATGGCTGACAAAACGTTTTAAAATATTTTCATATTCCTCGGAAAATGCGTCGGCAGCGTAGGTTGTATCGCGTGTGGCATTCCGCAGGGTTTCGTTTGCCACATAGTGGCGGAAAAATATTTCTAATGCGATGCCTACGACAAGCAGGATTGCAATAACAGTCAGCATGATATAAAGCCAGATCTTCATGGCTAATTTTGTGGAAAATATAGAGTGTTTCATAAGGAAGTCCTTTCATGGGGAAGTATTTTTGCTGGCGGCATTTAAATATTCGGAGGGCGACATGCCGACGGTATTTTTAAATGCGCGGGAAAAGGAGCGGTAATCCTGGTAACCGATCTGGTAAGCGATTTCCGTGATCGAACAGTTTTGTGCACAGATCAGGGATTTTGCGTACTCCATTTTCTCGGACAGGATATAGTCACGGAAGTTCACACCAGAGTGATTCTTAAAATATATGGTAAAGTACGCTTCACTCAGCCCGACAAGTGCTGCGACATCCTTCGCCTTGATATTGCAGTCAAGATGTGACCGGATATACTCCTTTGCCTGACGGATGATCTGGTCATGGCCGTTATGGCTTGCGGTCAGCAGCTCGGAATAATTCAGAAAGAAATCAATGAGCCAGTCCTTAAGTTCAGATACAGATGGGAGGATATTTAAGTCATCAAAGGTAAATTCCGGAAAAGAGACTGGATGACTGGATTTGATGGCGATATCTTTCTGGACGTTGGAAATCAGAAATAAAAACATCCCGAATATGTAGTTTGGTGGTGGCATGCGCACAAAAAACAGCGAATCAAAAAATGCCGAGCAGTAATCTTTGATCCGCGTGGTATCACCGTTTAAAATGGCATCAGCAAGTGGTGCGGAATCGATACTGCGGGGCGATTCCTGGGGCAGCTGGTGGCAGATGATGCCGGAATCAAAGATTTTTGTGTCTGTTCCGTAAATGCGGTAGGACAGTGCGGAGAGGGCTGCCTGATAAGAGGCAGAGCACTGGCACAGTTCCGGTACAATCGTTCCGACCGCAGCTAAAAAAGAAAGTCCGTTTTTTTTCTGCAGGCCGGTGAGACAGGCTTTGATCCTTGCAAGCAGAAGATCTTCGTTTCCGGCAGAAAGATTGATGATACATACGATCTGCTGTTCCTGATAGAGAAACGCCTCATAAAAAAATGTTTTTAAGACCGGATGGATGGTATGTGTGATGATAGATGCAAAGTCGGTCTCAAAATCGGAGTCAGAGTTTTCCGGTGTCAGTATGACAGCCACGGAGGAATCGGGACCAAGGTTTATATGCAGAAAATTTAAGCGTGCATTTGTCACGTCGGCAGAGGAAATCTCACCCTGCAGAAGCTGTGCAAGAAAATAGGAACGCGAAGATTCCATCAGGCTGCTCAGTTCGTCCGTGCTGATTGTATCGGATGCAGATTTTGCGCGTGTGGCAAGGACATCCTGGTATTCGGCGGAAAGTGCCTGCCTGAATTCCGGGATATTTAAAGGTTTTAAAAAATATCCGTGGACATTGTAGCGGATCGCTTCCTGTGCATAGGAAAAGTCATTATAACCGCTCAGGATCAGAAAGTGAGTGGTAAGTCCGGCATCTCTTGCCCTGCGGATCACTTCCAGTCCGTCCATGCCCGGCATGCGGATATCCATGATCGCAATGTCAGGGCTGGAAGAGAGAAGGAGTGCAAAGGCATCCATGCCGTTCCCGGCAGTTCCAATCAGTTTCAGGGGCAGGTCAGAATCCGAAACAATTTCTTTTAAGCCTCTCAATATGAAGGATTCATCATCTGCGATCATCAGTGTGACATCCATATGTTCGTTCATTGTGTAATCCCCCTTTCATCAATCATATATTGCGCTGCAATTGTAATGATATACAAAAATAAAAAAGTTTTATTAAAATACTTGTATATATTAACATGGAGATATGGAAAGCAAAAGGGGCAGTTTGTATAAGTTTTATGACCGGATATTAGAAAGTGTTACATTGTTCGTGGAAACTGCCGTTGTTCGGAAATGAAAAATCTGGCATGATAGTCACAACAGAAAACACCTGAAACAAAGGAAGGAGAAAACTATGAAAAAGAAAGTGATTAGTGCAATGCTTGCAGCGGCAATGATAATTTCTGTTACAGGCTGCGGAAACAATGGGGGAACAGAAAGTGCGAAAGATACGACCGCTTCAGGAACAGAGACAGCAGTATCGGATACGAAGAAAGACGGTGCAGCGACGATTGAATTCTGGACAAACAACCGTCATGACGAGGCATATATGAATGAGATGATCGATTCTTTCAATGCGAGCCACAGTGATATACAGATCAATTACACGATACTGACAGATGACTGGGACAATTCCATCCAGCTTGCCTATCAGGGCGGAACGGCACCGGACATTATCAGCATCCAGGCATCCGATAACATGACATTACAGACATATGTGGATGCCGGTATCTTCTATAACATCAAAGACTATATCGCAGGGGACGAAGAATTTCAGAAAGTAACGGAGGCATATGACCATAAATACGAGGGACTTACCTCCTTTGGGGATGATATCTACTGGGTTCCAAACGGTGTCCGTACCGGAACAAGGATTGAGTGGAACAAAGATCTGGTAAATGCTGCCGGGGCAACAGAGATACCGTCAAAATTATCAGATTTCGTGGAGCTTGCCAAAGCAGCTACCAATGATTCCACTTACGGGATCGCATTCACTTCATCCAGTCCGTTTTCAAGATGGTTAGAGGGATGTGGTGAGATGAGCGGCGCAACTCCTGGCGGATATGATTATGCCAATGGCGTATATGATTTTAGCAGCTGGAAAGAGATCGTGGAGGAAGCGGCAAAACTTTATGCAGATGGTTCTGTGCTTCCAGGCTCTGAAAATCAGGGCGTAGATAACAGCCGTGCATTATTTGCACAGGGTGCATTTGCACTCTGGGGAAATGCATCCCAGGAAGCAGGTGTATTTACCGATCAGTTCCCGTGCTCCTTTGACTGGGGTGTAGCAGAACTGCCAACTCTGACCGGTGAAGTCAAAGGCGCGCTGAGCTGCTCACCGAACGGCGGATATGTCATGCTAAGTTCCTGTGAAAATAAAGATGCAGCATGGGAAGTCATCAAATATTTTTCAAGTGAAGATTTCTTAAAGGGATATTTTGAGGGTGGTTACAGCATTCCGTTATCCGGTTATATGAGCAACATTGTCGATACAAGCAATATTGGCAGACTTGCAGATTTTGAACTTCAGGATTACGAGGATGTTTATCCGGCAACACCGGCAGTCAGCGTAGAGGGAGATGACTGGAAGACCGTGTTATGGAATGTAGTACTTGGATATGTCAGTGCAGATGAAGCCATCGAAGATCTGAATACACGCTATAATGCAGCACTTGAGAGCGGACTTTCCAATGGAACATGCAAACGTGTCATTGTTGAGAACTATGATCCGCTTCAGCCGTCAGCAGGAACCGTTACCTATAAAACAGAGTAAAACGCTGTCCGGGTATGGATGCAGGAAAGAAAAGGATGCCTGCATCCATATGGACCCGTTGCCATGGAAGGATAGCGCCATGGAAAGACAGGAGTATATGGATGCAGGCAGCATAAAAATGGAGGGCAGTGTGAAAAGTGGGATTTTTCACACGCAGGAATGGAGAGTCATATGAGTAAAAATAATACGACAGTGATAAAAACAAAAAAGAACCTTAGTTTTGCGGAACGGCTGAAACGCGCAAAAAACAAGGGAGACATTGCGGCAGGTCTTATGCTTTTGCCGGCGGTCATTATGTTACTGGTAGTCTCAGTATACCCGTTTTGCTGGATTTTCCGATATGTATGTTACGAGTACAATGGATTGACGGCGACGTATACCGGAATGCACAATTTTGAGCGTATGCTTACCGATACGACGTTCTGGCAGAGTGTGCTGCACACATTTGAATATGCGGTGCTCAAAATTATATTTATCATTCCGCTGGCACTGATTATGGCAGTTTTTCTGAACCAGAAATTAAGGGGCAGCTCCTTTTTCCGGGGGGTCTATTTTATGCCGACGATCATTTCTACCGCAGTGTCAAGTATGGTATTCGGATTTATCTTTGCGGCGTATAATGGCGTTTTAAACGGCGTGTTAAAGGCGATCGGCGTGATAGGGCAGAATGTTAACTGGTTAGGGGATGCAAAGACCGCCATGTGGTCGGTTCTGATTGTTGCACTCTGGGCAGGTTTTGGTAATTATATGATCTATTTTATCTCAGGAATGTCGAGCATTTCGGAGGACGTATATGAGTCGGCAAAAATCGACGGGGCAAATGGAATCCAGACATTTTTTAAGATCACACTGCCGATGTTAAGCCCGATGTTAAAAATTATTTTAATGCTGGCGATCACCGGGGCATTTAAGGATTATGAGTCAATCATGGTACTTACAAACGGCGGACCGAACAACCGTACACAGGTCATGTTTTTATATATTTACCAGCTTATTTTTGGAAAAGATGTCGGGACAAACCCACAGATCGGTTATGCGACCGTGTTAAGCTTGGTTGCTGCGCTGATCATTGGTATCGTGACAGCTGTTTATATGTATTTTGCAAGAAAACTTGATGAGGTGGTATAAGGAGGTTTTACAGATGAAAATGCGAAAGAAAAATGACACGGCAGTATATTCTACCGGCACAAAGGTCATCCGTTTCCTGGTAGTTCTGCTCATGTCGTTTGTGGCGTTCCTGACGCTGTACCCTATTTTTTATGTAGTGCTGGGGGCGTTTAAGAAGAACCAGGAATTACTTACAGGCGGGATCAATATTTTCCCATCTGAATGGATCGTACAGAATTTTATTGATGCGTGGAATTCTGCAAACTTTGCGGTGTACACAGGAAACAGTATATTCCTTGCTTTAAGTGTCATGATCCTGACCTTAGTTGTCACAAGCATGGCAGGATATGTATTTGCCCGTAAAAATTTCAGGGGCAAGGAACTGATCTATGGTCTGTTTGTGGCATTTATGTTTGTAAATGTAGGATCGGTAACACTGCGTCCACTGTTTGAACTGGCGGTAAAAATCCATATGAATACGTCTCTCTGGAGCGTTGTGTTCATCTCGGCGGGAACTGCACAGGCAACTTATATTTTCCTGATCCGCGGCTATATGAATTCGGTCCCGAAGGAACTCGATGAGGCGGCAAAAATCGATGGATGCACATTTTTCCAGACATTTTATAAGATCATTCTTCCGGTATTAAAGCCGATCCTTGCAACCGTGGCGCTATTGTCTTTCCGCGGAGGCTGGAACGAATATATCCTTCCGCTGGTATTTACAATGACGGATGCCTCAAAGCGTCCCCTGACAGTCGGGGTGACCATGTTAAAGAATGCGGGCGATGGTGCAGCAGCATGGAATATCATGTTTGCCGGGGCGACCATCGCGATCGTTCCGATTCTGGTCATTTACATTTTTGCAAGTAAATATTTTATCAATGGTATGACAGCAGGAGCAGTAAAGGGATAAAAATGGACGAGAGATTAAAAAAATATGTGGATGAAGTGATAGCCCCTAAATTGCAGGGGGATGGCGGTTTTATTGATCTTACCGGAACTGATGGAAATGTTTTACATGTCAGGCTGCAGGGGGAATGTTCGAAGTGTGCGATCGTACCACGCTGTATGAGCTGGATCGAGGAAGAAATAAAAAGAGATCTTGGGATAGACGTCACGGTTTTTGCAGAACGGAAAAAACCGTTTTTCTGGGATACGATTTAAGGAGGAAGAGGCAATGGCATTTGTACAGGTAGTCCGCAGAAGCATGAGACCGGAGGAGTATACGGATCTGCGAGCCGGATGGCTGAAACGGTTTTTATATGAAAGTAAATATGAGATTACAGATATTGAAATTACGGATGCGAGACAGACGGGAGAGAACACTTATGAGTATTATCCGGGTGGTTATCGCAGATTAAAAAAGGGCGATATTTATTTTACGCCCGACGGAACGGTTTTTTTTAAGGCAAAAGTGACCGTGCCAAAAGAGATGCAGGGAAAAGAGCTGTGGCTTTCCATGTGGACGGCGGCGGAGATCATTGTAAAGGTCAATGGGGTTTATGTGGGCGGCATGGATCCAAACCGTGACCGTGTACTGCTCAGTCCTTACATTGACAGCGGGGAACTCCTGATCGAGATGGAGGGGTACAACCGTTCAAAGCCGGATGATGAGCGAAATCCGGATTCCATGAAATTAAAGGGGTGCAGACAGGAATTTCAGGGATTATATCTTGCAACAGTAAATCAGGATGCACTGAGCCTTTTTTATGATCTGCAGCTTCTTCTGGATGTTTCAAAAAGTACCTATTTTAATGAAGATTACAGAAAATTCTTAAATCAGGAATTAAATAATGCCTTAAACGAGATTGACTTTGAGACACTGAGGGAATGCATCGGACAAAATCAGGAGTCGCCATCCATGGAGCGGGAGAAGTATGAATATGTCAATGAGGGAATCCGCGCGGCATCTGCTTACATAGAGAAACATATCTATGAAAATGGTGATTTCCGCGGCAGCGGCAATGTGGCATTAGTAGGGCATTCGCATCTTGATATTGCCTATTACTGGCGCAGGATCCATGCGGTACAGAAGAATGCGCGCACCGTGCTGATTCAGATGCGGCTGATGGACCGTTACCCGGATTTTCATTACACGCATACACAGGCGTATACCTATGAACTTCTGGAAAAATATTACCCGGAACTGTTTGAGGAATTAAAGGAAAAGATCGCGGCGGGCAATTTCGAACCGGTCGGGGCGATGTATATTGAGCCGGACTGCAATATCCCGTCGGCGGAAAGTCTGATCCGCCAGTGTCTGTATGGACAGATGTATTTCCGCAGCCGGTTCGGTAAGACTGTCAATAATGCATGGCTGCCGGATGTTTTTGGAAACAGCTGGATACTGCCGCAGATCTTGAAAAAGAGCGGAGTGGAGTATTTTGTGTCAAATAAAATGTCCACATGGAACGATACCAACCGTTTTCCGCACAATAATTTTATATGGCGCGGGATCGATGGCACAGATGTCTATGCATGTGTTCCTCCAACACACTTTATCACCTGGAATATGCCAAGCCAGATCCAGGAGAACTGGGAGGCATATCAGGATAAGGAGAGCGGCGGACAGACGTTGTCCATGTTTGGATATGGCGATGGGGGCAGCGGTGCTACGGAGGAGATGATCGAACTGATGCACCGGTTTGACAAACTGTCTGTCATGCCAAAGACCGAGCAGACCGGGGGCACAAGTTTTCTGGAAAAGAATTTAAAGGGAAATGAAAATCTTGCTGTGTGGGATGGTGAATTATATCTGGAAATGCACAGGGGGACATTCACAACGAAATCCAACCTGAAACGTGAGAACCGGGAGCTGGAATTTGCCCTGCGCGAGGCAGAACTGTTATTGTCCCTGCGCTGCCTTTCGGGAGAAACTTATCCTGCAGAACAGGTGCGGGATATATATAAGAAGTTTCTGGTCAATCAGTTCCATGATATCCTGCCGGGAAGTCATATCCATCCGGTCTACGAGGATGCGATGGAGGACTATAAAAAAGTGAGGGAATGTGTGGATTCCCTGATTGGAACAGGGGATACCTATTTTAACTCGTTAGGGCAGGAGCGGACGGAAGTTACCTTTGTTGAGATGGAGGATGGACCGGTTCTGCGGAAAGGAAAAAAAGGTGCATTTGTGTGCCCGCAGATGGCACCGTTTGAGACCATGGATGCAGGGCAGATGGAGAAAAAGGCACGGCTTCTGGCAGAAAGACCGGCGGACTGGATTACAGTCAAATATGTAGATGAGCCGTATCGGGTCCGGGTAGAAACCGCGCATGCGAAAATCTGTTTTGCGAAAGACGGGAGCATGGAAAGTTTTTATGACAGGGATCTTGACCGTGAATGGACGGATGGTGCGTTTCACAAACTGCACATTTATCAGGATCTGCCGGGTGTTTATGACGCATGGGATATTCTGCCGAACTACAAAGAGAAAGAGCTTGAGATCACTGTGAAAAAACCGCTTCATCTGGTGGTGGCAGATGGTGCATGTGCATTGTTTGAGGTGGTGCTTGGCACAGAGGCGAGCAGCTGGAAGATGCAGATACGGCTGTTTGCGGACAGCAACGAGATCGAAGTGGAACATCTGGTGGACTGGCATGAGAAACACAAACTTGCGAAGATGGAATTTGGGATGAATCTGGTGTCCAGAGAACTGGTGTGCGATACCAGCGCCGGATTTATACGCAGGGAGACCCATAAGAATACTTCCTGGCAGCAGGCAAGATTTGAGGTGTGTATGCATAAATGGTGCGATATGGCAGAGTCGGACGGCGGAATTGCGATCTTAAACGATGGAAAATATGGTGTCGGGGTCGATGAAAATCATATTACATTAAGTCTGCTGCGCGCGACGATCCGTCCGGATATTACCTCAGATATGGGAAAACATGATTTTTGTTACCGGATCGTTCCACATGCAGGAAACCATCTGGATGCAGGGATCAACCGCAGGGCGTTTGAATTTAATGTACCACTTAAAAAGACTGCCTTGCCGCAGCAGTTCGACGGACGTATCGATGCGGTCATACAGAAGGCAGCAGAGAAAAAAACACTTTATGTGCAGGCGGTAAAGATGAGTGAGGACGAAAAAAATATCATCATCCGTCTGAGTGAACAGGATGGTACAAGAGGAAAACTGGTGCTGCCATTTGCGGTACAGCCGGTAAATCTGCTGGAGGACAGCGAGGGAGAGAGGACAGATGTGATCGTTTATCATCCATTCGAGCTTGTGTCATTTGCCATTCCTGTCCTGCCGGAGTAATGCGTGATGCAGAAAGGAAAATTTCTATGAGACTGGAAAAATATTTTGAAGACCCGGAGATTTTACATGTGGGGACGGAGGAGACGAGATGCTGCTGCGAGCCACAGGATGAAAACGGAGAGAGTCGCAGAAACTGTCTTTCCGGAAACTGGAAATTTCATTATTTTTCCAGTGCGGCAGAAGTGTTTGCAGGCATTGCCGGTGAGGGAAAGGGCGCGGACATAACGGATGTCTGCCGGCATATAAATGAGGGGGGATGGGACAGTATACCGGTTCCATCCTGTTGGCAGAACCATGGATATGACAGCCACCAGTATATCAATGTGCGGTTTCCGATCCCGTTCGATCCGCCCTATGTCCCGGATGAAAATCCGTGCGGGCTGTACGAAACAGAATTTTTGAGAGAGTCACAGACACAGTCGCGCAGTTATCTTTATTTTGAGGGTGTGGATTCCTGCTTTTATGTGTGGGTAAACGGAACATTTGCAGGTTACAGTCAGGTTTCCCATTCGCCGAGTGAATTTGAAGTGACAGAGCTGCTGGCCGACGGCACAAACCGTCTGGATGTTCTCGTGTTAAAATGGTGTGACGGTACATATCTGGAAGATCAGGATAAGTTCCGGATGTCCGGTATTTTCCGGGATGTCTGGCTGATCGAACGCCCATGTGACTTTGTGCGTGATTACACAGTGACGACCGGGATCACGTTTGGGGAAGATCAGGTAACACCGCAGAGCGCGGAGGTCTGTCTTTCCCTTTCCCGCTCGACGGGCGGCAGCAGGCGGGAGCTTTTCGTGCGTGCCATACTAAGAGATGCTTCCGGCAGCGTGGAAGCAGAGGGGCAGACAACACTGGTGTCGAATGGAAGTGAGGCAAAGCTTGTGTTTCCGGTAAAACATCCCAGGTTATGGAGCGCGGAGACGCCGTATCTGTATACGCTTGAGATTCGGACGGAAAACGAAATCCTGCATCAGAATGTGGGCATACGGGAAATCCACATTGAGTCATCCGTAGTGAAACTAAATGGGAGACCGATCAAGATACGCGGTGTGAACCGCCATGACAGCAATGCAAAGACAGGCTATACCATAAGCAGGGAACAGTTGGAGGAAGACCTCAAATTGATGAAAGCGCATAATATTAATGCGATCCGCACCAGCCATTATCCCAATGCACCGTGGTTTCCGGAGTACTGTGACAGATACGGTTTTTATGTGATCGCAGAGGCGGATATTGAGATGCACGGAGTAACTTCTTTTTATGGGGGCTCTTCAAAAAAGACTTTTTGTACGCTGGCAATGGATCCGATGTTTGATAAGGCAGTAATAGACCGCGTGGAGCGCTGTGTAAAGCGGGATAAAAATGCACCCTGTATCCTGATCTGGTCGCTTGGGAACGAGTCCGGTTACGGAAATTCGTTTGAGAAAGCAGGACGTTGGGTCAAGGCATATGACCCGACACGCCTGACACATTACGAGGGGGCGGTTTATGAAGCAGAAGGTCACGTAAACGACACATCCATGATCGATCTTTACAGCAGAATGTACCCGCATGTGGAATGGATTGATGAGTATTTTGCAGATCCGGGAAACAAAAAGCCTTATTTTATGTGTGAGTTTGTCCATGCAATGGGAAATGGACCGGGCGGTATCCGCGCCTATATGGACCGAATGTACCGTTATGAGGGATTTTTAGGGGGCTGTGTCTGGGAATGGTGCGATCATGCCATTTATGACGGTGTGGCAGAGAACGGAAAAGAGCGCTATCTGTATGGGGGCGATCACGGGGAACGCTTTCACGACGGCAATTTCTGTGTCGATGGGCTGCTCTATCCAGACCGTACACCGCACACGGGACTTCGGGAATGGAAAAATGCGATCTGTCCGGTTTTTGTCACAGAGATCGATGCAGCCAATGGTATGTTCCTGGTGGAAAACAGGTTTGATTTTCTTGAGGCATCCGGCGAGGCAGAGCTGTGTTATGAGATCAAAGCGGGGGGAAGTGCACAGGACGAAACAGTCATTCTTGCAGATGGAACAAAAGAGTTGCCACATCTGCTGCCGCATGAGAAAGCAGCCTTGACGATCCCGGTGCCAAAGCTGCCGGAAAACATGGATGTGTATGTAAAACTGACGTTTATCCGGAAAAAAGCGGTGGAATATGCAGCGTGCAGCAGTACGTTTGGATTTGCACAGTTTTGCATGCAGGAGCGGAAAGTATCGGTTTTGCAGAGGGAAAACAGAGCGGAACATGAGGTCGTACTTGTGGAGGAGCCGGAGGAATGGATCGTATTATGCGGTACACTTCGTGTTGCCTTTGGGAAGAAGACCGGAGCGCCGACCGGCATTTTCAAAGATGGAAAATCTATTCTCTGGGGACATGCGGGATATCAGATTTACCGTGCACCCACAGACAATGACATCCAGATCAAGGAGAAGTGGAAAGAGGCAGGCTACGATGCGGCAATGACCAAAGTATATCATTCCGATGCATTCTGTCTGGACGGGGAGGCACATTATGTGGCAGATATAGGGATTGCAGCCATATACCGTCAGCCGGCAGTGCACCTTCATGCCGACTGGTGTGTGAACCGCTGGGGCAGGGTCATAGTAACGCTTGATGCGCACAAAGATATGGCGATGCCGCCGCTGCCACGGCTTGGGATCATGCTGCCGGTTGAGCGCTCTATGCGTCATGTTACTTATTACGGCTATGGACCGGATGAAAGCTATATTGATAAAAGGGAACACTGTTATGTCGATATGTTTCAGGCAGAGGTAGAAGACCTGCATGAAAATTATATCAGACCACAGGAGAATGGAAGCCATTATCACTGCCGATATGTCTCACTTGAAAATGAAAAATACCGTCTGCTTGCGGAGGCAGATAATTATCTGGATTTTAACGTTTCGGATTACACGGTGGAAGAACTGGCAGGAAAAAGGCATAATTTTGAACTGGAACCGGCGTCTGGTTCCTTACTGTCGCTGGATGCGCGGATGATGGGCATTGGAAGTAATTCCTGTGGACCGGATCTGCCGGAAGAGTTTTTGCGCGATGAGGCGCATACCGTGTGGAAGGTACAATTACAGATAGAAGAACTGTAAAAATTATAATACATAAAACGGGTAGGATAGAGAAACTGCAATTTCATGTCAGACTGAAAGTCAAATGACTTGAAATTTTCATACTTTATTGTGCAATTTGACGATAAACTGTGAAAAAAGTCTCTGTAATATCCGTTTTTTTCCATGAAATGAAAATTAATGAGAAAAAATATCAATAATGTTATTGACATCTAATGAACGTTAGAATATACTAACCAACGTAAGAAATGAAAATCATTATCAATACAGTAGGAGAAAAGAGGAAGAAATGATGCCGCTTACTATGTTAAACACAGGAGAACCGAGTACGATTAAAAAAGTCGGTGGAAAAGAAGAAACTAGAAGATTTTTAGAGAATCTTGGCTTTGTTCCAGGCGGAGAAGTTACAGTCGTATCAGAGATCGACGGTAATATGATCGTTAACATCAAGGATTCAAGAGTTGCGATCGGAAAAGACATGGCGAATAAAATTATGGTATAAAACTGTTGCAACAGCGCAGTTTCATGATACAAAAATGAAAAGGAGCGAAACGATGAAGACGTTGAAAGAAGTAGCCTGCGGCAGTACCGTAAAGGTCAAAAAACTGACTGGCGAGGGCCCGGTTAAGAGAAGAATCATGGACATGGGCATCACAAAGGGTGTGGATATCTATGTAAGAAAAGTAGCACCGCTTGGTGATCCAATCGAAGTAACTGTAAGAGGATACGAATTATCCTTAAGAAAAGCAGATGCTGAGATGATCGAGGTAGAGTAATTTTTTTTGTCTTTGTGTTAGAATGCGCTAACAAAAGACAGAAAAGGCAAACTAAAGCAAGCTATAGCAAACGAAAGCAAGCCGTAGCAAACAAAAGCAAGTTACAGCAAACTAAAAATAAAAGGAGAAAAGTTATGGCAGTAAAAATTGCACTCGCAGGTAATCCAAACTGCGGAAAAACAACGTTATTTAATGCTTTGACTGGCTCTAACCAATTCGTAGGTAACTGGCCTGGAGTAACAGTAGAAAAAAAAGAAGGTAAATTAAAGGGACATAAGGATGTTGTCATCATGGACTTACCGGGTATTTATTCCTTATCTCCATATACACTTGAGGAGGTTGTTGCCCGTAATTATCTGATCGGCGACAGACCGGACGCCATCTTAAATATCGTAGATGGTACAAACATCGAGCGTAACCTTTACCTGTCCACACAGTTGATGGAACTTGGCATTCCGGTTATTATGGCAATCAACATGATGGATCTTGTTGAGAAGAACGGTGACAAGATACATATTGACAAATTAAGTAGAAAGCTTGGGTGTGAAGTCGTTGAGATTTCTGCATTAAAGGGAACCGGTATCCAGAAAGCTGCTGAAAAGGCAGTTGCACTTGCACAGCAGAAGAAGAACATGGTTCCGGTACATGAGTTCTCTAAAGATGCAGAAGATGTGATCACAGAGGTTGAGAACAAACTGAGCGGTATTGTTTCAGAGGATCAGAAACGTTTCTTTGCGATCAAGTTATTAGAGAAAGATGACAAGATCAAAGAGCAGATGAAATCTGTTCCGGATGTATCATATGAGATCAAGGAAATGGAAGATAAGTTTGATGATGATACTGAGAGTATTATTACAAACGAGCGTTATGTATACATTTCATCCATCATTGGCGAATGTGTTTCAAAGAGCAGCAAAGAGAAACTTACAACTTCTGATAAGATCGACCGTATCGTGACAAACCGCTGGCTTGCAATTCCGATCTTTGCAGTTGTAATGTTTTTGGTATATTATGTATCTGTAACAACGATTGGTTCTATCTTAACAGACTGGACAAATGATACGCTGTTTGGTGAATGGATCATCCCTGGTGCACAGAGTTTATTTGAAAACATCGGATGTGCTGACTGGCTGACAGGTCTGATCGTAGATGGTGTGATCTCCGGTGTAGGTGCAGTACTTGGTTTCGTACCGCAGATGTTAGTACTGTTCCTGTTCCTTGCATTCTTAGAGTCCTGTGGTTACATGGCACGTGTCGCATTCATCATGGATCGTGTATTCCGCAAATTCGGACTTTCAGGAAAATCATTCATTCCGATGCTGATCGGTAGTGGATGTGGTGTTCCTGGTGTTATGGCATCAAGAACAATTGAGAGCGACCGTGACCGTAAAATGACGATCATGACAACAACCTTTATTCCTTGCGGAGCAAAACTCCCAATTATCGCTTTGATCGCAGGTGCTTTCTTCGACAATGCAGGATGGGTTGCATGGAGCGCATACTTCGTAGGTGTGGCAGCAATCGTATGCTCCGGCATTATTTTAAAGAAAACAAAAATGTTCGCTGGCGATCCGGCACCATTCGTTATGGAGCTTCCGGCATATCACTGGCCGACAGTTGGCAACGTATTAAGAAGTATGTGGGAGCGTGGCTGGTCTTTCATTAAAAAAGCTGGTACGATCATCACGTTATCAACCATCATCTTATGGTTCTTGATGAACTTCGGATGGACAGATGCAGGCTTTGGTATGTTAAGTTTCGATGGACTTGAGGGTGCTGCTCTTGAGGCTGCCCAGGCAGAATGTATCCTTGCAAAGATCGGTTCTGCAATCGGCTGGATCTTTACTCCGCTTGGATGGACACAGAGTGGTAACGGCTGGAAGATGGCAGTTGCAGCAATCAGCGGTCTGATCGCAAAAGAGAACGTCGTAGCAACATTCGGTATGTTATTTGGTTTCGCAGAAGTTGCAGAAGATGGTACTGAATTCTGGGGCAACCTTGCCGCTGTTATGACTCCGGTAGCTGCATACGGCTATCTGGTATTCAACCTCTTATGTGCACCTTGCTTCGCTGCAATGGGAGCTATCAAGAGAGAGATGAACAATACAAAATGGTTCTGGTTTGCAATCGGATATCAGTGTGGTTTAGCATATGTAGTATCCTTATGTATCTACCAGATCGGTACATTGATCACAACCGGTACATTCGGTATTGGAACTGTTGTTGCTTTTGTACTTGTAATCGGTCTTTTATATCTGTTATTCAGACCTTACAAAGAGAGCGATACATTAAAAGTAAATGTAAAAGGCATGGCAGGCGCAAGATAAGCACTGCTTCTAAGGTGGCTGCCGTGTGTTGACACGGCAGCCATATTCATAATAAGAAGGAAAATCCTCTGCTCCTGCAGAGGCACATGCTATGCAGGCATAGCAGGCATTTTCCTTCGGAAAACAAGGAGGATTATCTTATGGGAACAGTTGTAACGGGAGCAGTAGTTGTGGTAATTGTGGGGCTTATCATCCGCAGCATGGTTCGCGATAAGAAAAACGGAAAATCCCTTCAGTGTGGAGGCGATTGTGGGAAGTGCGGAGGGCACTGTCATTAATATAGGAGGAGACCATGACGGCAGGAGTAAACAGTCAGAAAAAGAAAAATCATGAAACGGCAAATTACCACAGAACCCAGATGCAGAAAGAAATTGTCATTCAAAGATTGAGAGAACAGGGTTGTCGTATTACCAAGCAGCGTCTGATGCTGCTGGATGTGATTCTCAATGAAGATTGTTCTTGCTGCAAGGAAATCTATTACAGAGCAGCAGAAGTTGATCCGGGAATCGGGGCGGCAACTGTTTATCGCATGGTCAATTTATTAGAAGAAATCGGGGCTATCAGTAGAAAAAATATGTATCGTATCGCATGTGGGGCGGTATGTGACAGAGAAAAGGCATGTACGATCGAACTTGATGATGATACCATAAAGGAATTATCGGCAAAAAGCTGGAATGCGGTAGTGCTTGCAGGTTTGAAAGCATGTGGTTATATCGATAAACAAAGAATTAAAAGTGTCGTAGTACAGTCCTGCGACTGTGAGGAAGCGGGCTGACAGATCAGAAAAACATTGCAGGAATTAAAGCAGTGTGGATGAAAAAATCATATGTAGTAATATGACAAAGCGGTGTGGAGCAGGGATGTTTCATGTACAGAAATGGAGAAATTCATGTTTAAGATTACAGTGGATGTGGATGGAATGCAGTGCGGAATGTGCGAAAATCATGTAAATGAAGCGGTTCGCGGCGCATTTCCGGTCAAAAAAGTATCTTCCTCTCACAGTAAAAAACAGACCGTGATCATCACGGAGCAGGATATTGATGAGCAGGAATTAAAGGCTGTCATTGACGGAACAGGATATGAGTCAGGTGCAGTCAAAAAAGAACCATATGAGAAAAAAGGGCTGTTTGGATTTTTGAAATAACAGAAGAAAACAGCCATTGTATAGAAAATAAAAAAATGTGGGAATCCCAGATATGGGATTCCTTTTTTTCATAGGAAATTACGTCTTATAAATTAAAAAGTACATAAAAATATCCGGTAATTTCCTGATATATTGAAAAGTTTTTTTGACCATAGTATATCTGCAAAGGACAGGTCATGAATCTGTTATTTTAAGGACATATTTTGTATAACTATTTTCAGATAACCTTTATAGTTAAGGTATCATAGCAATAGAAAGCAGGAATGAAATAGTATAATTATGGAGGGGCAGTATGAAATACGGATATTTTGATGAAAGTAAAAAAGAATATGTGATCACAAGACCGGATACACCGGCACCATGGGTCAACTATCTTGGTTCGCCGGAGTATGGAGCAATTATATCCAATAATGCAGGGGGATATAGTTTTGCAAAATCAGGAGCAAACGGAAGAATTTTAAGGTATGTCTTTAACCAGTTTGATGAACCGGGCAGATATATTTATATCAGGGATAATGAAAACAGAGATTACTGGTCTGCATCATGGCAGCCGGTTGGAAAAAGTTTAGATACTTATAAGAGCGAGTGCCATCATGGCACTGCATATACAAAGATGAAAGCTGTGTATGACGGTATCAGTTCAGAAGTGCGGTACTATGTTCCGTTAGATCAGTCATACGAAGTGTGGAATCTTGGCATTACCAATGATTCTGACCGGGAAAGGGAGCTGACCGTGACCGGTTATGCGGAATTTACGAATAACAGTAATTATGAGCAGGATCAGGTAAATCTCCAATATTCACAGTTTATCACAAGGACAGTTTTCTGTGAAAACCGCATCCGCCAGATGATCCATGCAAATCTTGATAAGATTGAAAATGGAAAAGAAATTGACCATAAGACCGTGATCAACCGGTTTTTCGGACTGGCCGGGGCAAAAGCCGATTCCTGGTGTGGAGAAAAAGAAGAATTCCTTGGCAGATATCATGGATATGGAAATCCCAAAGGGGTGGAAGACGGCGTTTTAAATAACAGGGGAAATTATAATGAAAACGGCTGCGGAGCCATTTCCACCGTACTTCATCTGAAACCGGGAGAAACCAGGGAAATCGCGTTTCTTGTGGGAATGAAAGAAGACGATGAGGCGGCTGAAATTGTAGCAGGATATGAGAACACAGAGGAAGTATGTAAAAAAGAACTGGAAGAACTGACGGCATACTGGCATGGAAAACTTTCCCATTTCCAGGTTAAGACACCGAGCAAGGAATTTGATACTATGATCAATACCTGGAATGCATATAACTGCTTTATGACATTTATCTGGTCAAGAGCGGCATCTTTTACTTATTGCGGTTTAAGAAACGGATATGGTTACCGCGATACGGTACAGGATATTCAGGGTGTGATTCATCTGGCACCGGAAATGGCAGTAGATAAAATCCGTTTTATGCTCTCCGCACAGGTGGATAACGGAGGAGGACTTCCGCTGGTTAAATTTACACACAATCCAGGACATGAAGATACACCGGACGATGCTTCTTATGTACAGGAAACAGGACATCCGGCTTACCGGGCAGATGATGCACTCTGGCTGTTCCCGACAGTATACAAATATGTATCAGAAACGGGCGATACTGCATTTATGGATGAGGTAATTCCATTTGCAAATAAAGATGAAGGAACGGTTTATGAACATTTGAAACGTGCGATTGATTTTTCCATGAACCATCTAGGAAAGCACAGCATGCCAGCCGGACTCTATGCAGACTGGAATGACTGTTTAAGACTTGGAAAAGATGGTGAGTCAACGTTTGTTGCATTTCAGTTTTATTATGCAATGACAATTTTACGCATTTTTGCAGAACATAAAAAGGATACGGAATACATTGCATTTCTGGATGAAAACCAGAAAAAGTTAGGAAATCTGATCCAGGAACTCTGCTGGGATGAAGACAGATTTATCCGTGGATTTACGGAGAGTGGAGAGACGATTGGAAAACGTACTGATCCGGAAGCAAATATGTGGTTAAACCCTCAGAGCTGGGCGGTGATCAGCGGACTTGCAGATGAGAAACAGGCAGACTGTGCATTACAGCAGGTTTATGACAGGTTAAACACGGAATATGGAGCAATCTTAATGGATCCTCCATACCATGAACATGCATTTGACGGGGCTCTTGCAGTTATTTACAATGCCGGAACAAAAGAAAATGCCGGTATTTTTTCGCAGTCGCAGGGCTGGATCATTTTAGCGGAAGCATTAAGAGGACATGGGGAGAGGGCATTTACTTATTTTATGGAGAACGCTCCGGCAGCGCAGAATGACAAGGCAGAGATCCGCAGATTAGAGCCATACTGTTATGGGCAGTTTACGGAAGGGAAAGACAGTCCGAATTTTGGACGATCCCATGTACACTGGCTGACTGGGACAGCATCAACGGTTATGGTGGGCTGTGTGGAGGGAATCCTTGGCATGCGTCCTGACCTTTATGGACTTCGCATTGCACCGTCGATTCCGAAGGAGTGGGAACTGTTTGAGATAGATAAGGATTTCAGGGGATGTCATCTGCATATTACCGTAAAAAATCCGGGACATGCCGAGAGCGGCTGCAAAAAACTTTTCGTGAATGGACAGGAGATGAAAGATAATTATATTCCGCAGACTGTGCTTACTGATGAGACAGACATAGAACTGATTATGTCGTAAAAAATATGTCATGTAAAGAAGGGAGAGTCTTATGAACAAGATAGAATTTACAGATAAAAATGGAACCTTCCGTATTCATAATCCGGAAAATTACAGCGGGCTGTATCTTCCGCTGGCAGGTGAAACAGGGTTAAAATCCAGTATCACGCCAAATCTCGGAGGAGACAGCAAGACAGATCAGAATCATTTTCTTACTAATATTTATTTGTCTGGTTCTTTGTTGTCGTATTCTCATCGTTTTTTTCTCCTTTGTTTTGATTCCATACTATTTCTGTATGTTTTATATGAATTGGATTATAGAGGATTTTTGTATACATGTCAATAAATATTGTTATAAAAAAATATAATACCTAATTCAAAGATTTTTTTATTACATGAATTTTTACGAAAAAGAGCACGAAAAAAAGACGTTTCAACATATATCTTCTATATGCCAAAACGTCTCCTATTGCTTATTATTTCATGTATTTTTGCAGATTTTTCTTTTGTTTGTCACTGATCTGATAGAAAGTCTGCTTTCCATCTTTATCTTCAATGCCAATCACTGTTTTATCTCCAAGAAGTACTTTTGTTAACGTACCACTTGTATAAAAACGATACTCATCCCATGAAGTTGTATCCTGCGCGGCATCTTTTCCAGATAACTTTTTTGCTTTCCTAACAATCTTAGAAACTTTGATCGCTGTATCATTAAATTTCATTTTTTTATCTGTTACAATGATCTGTGCATCAGCAATTCTTGCTGCGACATTGCTGTAATTCTTCTGCTCTGCGGCATCGATCAGCGCATCTCCAACGGTTGAAGCACCATTATATGCATAGACATTCTCTGGAATCTCATCAAACACAATATAGCTGTCGCCATATACTTTGAACTCGAATGTTGTGTTATCTTCATCGATCAATGCATAAGAATAACTTTGTTTATACTGCTTCTCTACATCGGTTGGTGTAATTCCGATCATTCGATTGCATCCTGTCACAATCTTCTTTACATATTTGCAGACAGGAATATTCGTTACCGCAAAGCTCTGATTCTTAATCGTATTCGTTGCAAAATCAACTTTAATGATCCTGCTGTCTTTCACTTTGCTTTTGTACTCCGCAATCTTTTGGTCTCCGGAAGTTGCATGAATGGCTTTGATCTTCTTATTCAGTGAACTTGTTTTTTTCTTTTCTTCTTTTAACTGAACAGACAGTTTATCTCTCTCATCCTTAAGGCTCTGATAATATTTGGATTCCACAACCGAATCTTTTGACGGCTTAAAACATCCTGTCATCATCACACTGCTCATTACGATAACTGCTGCTGTCAGTATATATTTAGCACCTTTCATATGGTTTCCTCCATTACAGGCCTTATCGTTTTTCGGCAATTTCTCCTGCTTTTTTATAGATGCTGTTTGGTGCGATACATCCACGTACCATAGACAATGGATAAATATTTGTATCATGCCCAACAATAGACCCAGGATTCAGGATTGTTCCACATCCCACTTCAACGCGGGAACTTAAGATTGCTCCAATCTTTTTTCTTCCTGTTTCAATCTTTTCCTCTCCATTTTTGATCACAACATTTGTCTTGTCGGATTTTACATTCGATGTGATAGATCCTGCTCCCATATGAGATTTATATCCTAAAATAGAATCCCCAACATAATTATAATGAGGTACCTGAACATTATTAAACAAAATATCATTCTTGATCTCTGTAGAATTTCCTACCACACAGCCTGCACCGATCAATGCATTTCCTCTGATAAATGCTCCTGGGCGCACTTCTGTATCTGGTCCGATGATCGCTGGCCCATTGATCGTTGCTGTCTTAGCAATTGTTGCACTTTTGGCGATCCATACGTCTTCTTCCACCTGATCATATTCATCTGCTGATAATGTTGGTCCAACTTTCAGCACAAAATCTTTGATCAAGGGAAGAATCTCCCATGGATAAGTTGTCTGTTCAAATAATTCTGTTGCAATTGTCTGATCTAAATCCTGAAAGAATTCTTTGTTTGTTAATTCTACCATCTGACTTACCTCTTTCTGTTCTTATTATTTGTTTCAATCCACGGTCGGTAATTTTATCGAGTCCGACACAACATATAGATTCCTTACTTAATCATTTGAAATCCAACTCAATCGGACAGTGATCTGATCCCATCACATCTGTTAAGATCTTTGCATCACTGATCCGTTCTTTTAAACACTCTGATACAATGAAATAGTCGATACGCCACCCTGCGTTATTCTTTCTCGCATTGAAACGGTAAGACCACCAGGAATAGATTCCTGTCTGGTCTGGATATAAATAACGAAAGGTATCGATAAATCCATTATCAAGAAGTGTACTCATCTTTTCTCGTTCTTCATCTGTAAAACCAGCATTTTTGCGGTTTGTTTTTGGATTCTTAAGATCGATCTCTGTATGGGCAACATTTACATCGCCACCATGATAGATACAGACTTCACTTATTACTTTGCATCAAACTGCTTACTTTATGAACTAGATTTATTACACTGTCATCGTAAATTGGTATCTTTTGAAATTTTAATTCAAAAAAACTTATTTGTCAACAAAACTCAGGAGGAATACATTATGCGTGTAAGATGGAAAGATAGTGCCTGTGTCACGTCTAAAAAAACTATAAAATACAGAAAGCATTATATAACTGCTTATAATAAGGATGGAATTGCTGGATGGATCATTGATCTTCCGGATGATCATAACATTTATAAGTCCCATTATTGTGCTGAAAATGCTATTGATCTCGCTCTTGGTGGGTATGGAGTAAAGGGAAAACCTACAAAGAAAAGATTGAAATTTGGAATTGAGATTGTTGGAACATATTAAAATTTCTAAATTTAAACCTAAATAGGGATAACATGGGTTGCGTTCTTCACAATGTAAATTGAATTACCCTACATTTTTACTTGATTTTTAAGTATTAAAAAAGGACTAGAGCTATACTCTAATCCTTTATTATCTATATTTTTTCATTAATTTTTTTGAATCTTTTCGTACAGTTCTTGTATTCCCAGTCTAATTACATCGGATGCTGTTAATTGCAATATATCACAGCATTCGTTTAATTTTTTAACATCGTCCTCTGACATTCTCGCTCGCTTCACTATTGTTTTTGGATCATCTGTAGGTCGTCCCATTTTCTTTTTCTCCATTGTTCTCACTCTCCTACCTCTTGCCATTTTCGTTCAATTGTGTTATTCTAACCCCGAAGGGTGTCAGGTGGTGGCAAGTACCACCTGAACTTTTAGTTTTGGATAGCCTTGCTTATTTATTAAGCAGGGCTTTTATTTTTCTCTTTGCCTCTTCCAGTGTTTCGCACTGGTTTACAATTTCAAGAATCTTTCTTGTCTGATTCTCTTCTGCGGTTTCTTTTAACAGTTCTCCTAAGTTCATTCCTTCGTCCATTTTTCGCTCCTTTCTGGCTACTTGCCTGCCTTACTTGTTAAGTATATCTTAACTGTAATTTTATTATATATTATGTAGCTACAAATGTCAATGTGTTTTTATATTATTCTTGATGTTTTTATATATTTTTTTGCAATAAAAAAAGACCAGAGGATTTCTCCCCCGGTCAATATTAAAATTTAAGGTATTTTGTAGCGGAATACCCTACCACGCTCTTGTATTTAACTTTCGTCCAAGTGCTGCCCTTTGAAATTACTTTAACGCTCGCACCCTTTGGAATCTTACCGATAACTTTGGATGATCCTTTTGCACTCTGTCTGATCATCAATGGGTCAGATTTTGTAACTACCTTAGCATACACAGTTGCTTTGGTAACTTTCTTCACGGCTGTTTTTACAGCTTCCTTAGCCTTGGTAGCTGTTCCCAGCTTTTTATTACAGATTCCTTCTGCGATCAGCTTTGCAATCTTATTAACGTTTTTACCGATCTTATAATCGGACTTGGAGTCACAGAAAAAGCTCTCTGTCATAATCGTTGTGGCCTTTGTGCCATTCAGCATGTACAGGTTCGTTCTCTTCTGCACATCACGATCTGTAAATCCAGCGGATACGAGTTTCTTCTGCACTCTCTTTGCGTACTTCTTACCATTTGGGGAAACATATAATACTTCTGTTCCGTGTGCTTTTCCGTTATAGCAATTCAAATGACCTTCTACGACAAGATCATAGTTCTTTGCATTTAAACGTGTCAGTTTCCATGATTTTTCCTGTGATGCAGCGGTAAACACCTTCTCTGGGCAGATATACAGATCAACACTGTGTCCGTCACTCTCCAGATATTTTTTTACCTTTTTCATCAGCTTTTTGTTGTACTTATACTCGTTAACTCCACCACAATCTTCGCCACTTGCAGATGTGTATGATCCATTCTTAAGTAAGCTGTGTCCTACTGTCAATGCGATTCTCATATGCTTACACCTCCTGATCGTTTGATAGCTGGTTATCTTCTGTCTGTTCCTGTTCCTCTGGATTCTCTAAGTCAGTTTCAGGTAACGGAGTCTCTGCATAATTTGTCCATGTTCCGTCGTCTAACTCTGTTGTGTGATTCATCTTATCTTCTTTGCTGACTTCCTCAACATCTTCTAAATCATATACTGAATTATTTAATTTTCCATCATCTAAAAGGTCCTTGACTCCATCAAACCACAGCTGTACGATCTCTTTTAACATATTATCACTAACAAACAGCTGAATCGGCTTCGGCAACAGTCCCCTTGCCATATGTATTACATAATCAAATTTCTGCTGCCCTTGCTTAGATGCTTTGAAGGTTTTCTCTGCTTCTACAAACAGCTTGTATACATCCAGTCTGATCCCTTCCAGACCTTTTTTTGTGATATAGTCGATCAATTTCTTAATCAAAAAAGCAATGATCAATACTGTGATCACTGCCAAAAACAACAACTTATTCTGTTCAAATAATTCTTTCATTTTATCTCTCCTTCTTAGATTCCAACTTGCTGCAGAGCAAACCCGATCACTGCTCCAATTAACGCAGTCAGGACATGCATAGAGATGCTTCTCCATTTTTCTCCGTCTCGGTTTTCCAACTCTTCAAGCCGTTTGCTCTGCTCTGTCTGATTAACGAGCATATGTTCCATGTTGATCGCAAGCTTTTGCACGGACAGCGTGAGGTTGTTAATCTGTCTTACTGTTACTTCTAGATCTGCAATTCTTTTATTCTGCCGAACTTGCTCACGGTCTACGCCTTTGGCAAACTCTTCATGCTCATGCCTTCTTAAGTATTCGTCATTCAACTATGTCTCCTTCCTCAACTTATCATTGCTGTCATTGTTGCTTGACTTGTTTCTAATTCAGAAGAAAATATGCAATAGAAGCAACTAGCATCGCTTTCATTCACTTCAAGCCCTACGCTGATTTTAACTTTTCCTCCAACTTCTACTGGATTCGGAGACATACTTACAGACTTAATTTCAATAATTTCCGCCATTACAACTACACCACCTTCAGTTCTATCGGCTCTATCAGAACTTCGTCCAATATCACATATTTAATATCAAGTGTGTATGTGCCTCGTTGTTTTGGGGAGACTATGGCTTCGATCTCATGCTCATAAATCTTACAATTTCCGTTGCTTTCTTCTACCTTATCTTTTAAACGTAATAAAGAAAATGAAGCTTCTTCAATCACAAAATTTTGATCTTTGATAGAATGAATTGAAATTCTTATACACCTTGTTTCCCCAGCATTAAGCATTACTTTTTTCTTACTTTGCATACCAGCCTCCTATATTTTCTTCTAATTATTTAAAGTTGCATAGATATCTAACGGCTCTAATGTCACTCGCATAGAGGCTAAATCCACAGTGATAATATAAGTCGCATAATATCCAATATTACCAGCTTCATCATAGGCGGTAAGTCCTATAATATACTTGCCGTTTAATGTCGCTGGAATAACTGCATCCCATATCTCCGGAGAACCCGGAGAATCCTTATTTCTGTATAAAACAACGGATTCTCCGTTAATCTCTCCCTCTAACCGAACAACCATAGATTGCTCCTTAGTCTGTTACTTCAACGCTAATTACAAATGTTTTACCGCAATCAACAGGGTTTGGAGTTAATGTTACAGACTTGATAACTGGTGCTGCTGTATCCAGTGTAACTGTTCTTGTAACTGTTGTAGACTTACCAGCACTGTCGGTAGCAACAACTGTGATTGTGTTTGTTCCATTTGCAAGAGTAAGGTCTTTAGTAAATGAACCATCTCTTCCGACTGTAACAGACTCTGCTGTTCCACTGTTAAGTTTGATTGTAACTTTAACAGGACTGGAAGTAACATCGTTTGTAGTACCTTTGACTGTACAAGCAGATTTGTTTGTAATAAGCTTGTCTGCTGGGCTTGAAAGAGTCAGTGTTGGTGGTACTGTATCTACCTTGAATGTAGTTGAGTTTGTAGCGGCTGCGTTTCCATCATAATCGGATGCATCAAGTTTGATTGTATGACTTCCATCGGATAACGCTGTAGCCGGTGTATATGTACACTGGTATCCGCCTGTGATCGCTGTCTTAGTGATCGCATCGCCTGTTACCTTAGTACCACTGTCAAGTGTAATACCGATTGTTGCTGGGTTAACTCCAGAATCCGCATCGGTAACTTTCCATGTGATCGTAGGTTTGCTGTTTGTAGAGAATGAACCAGCTGTTGGGCTTACAATTGCAATAACTGGAGCTACTTTCTCTTTAACTGTTAATCTAAGGGATGATCCTAAGGTAGAATCACTCGCATCCTTAGATGTTGAGTTTCCAGCCTCATCCGTTGCTGTTACTTTTACTGGATAGTAATGTCCACTCTGGTTATAACTGGATTTTGACGGAGCTGTTACTGTAGCCTCGTATTTTCCTGTTGAGCTGTTAAGTGTAAGTGTATATGTCTGTCCGTTAATGACGGTTTGTACTGTTTTTACTGCCATGTTTCTTTTCTCCCTTCAATATAGGCTTTGTGTTATTTTACGATTTTGTTTTTTCTCTTTTAATTACAAGGGGCTCTTATTTTCATCATAGGCTATACTCCTAATATACAAGATAAGAACATGCTACGTTCAGCCATTGACCGGCTGGAACGTCAATTAAAGATGTCGTTCCATAACGTTCTATGTTGACTGTTCTAGCATTATAGTCAATGGATAATGAAAACCTGTTAATCCCACTTCCTTGTTGTACAAAACATATATTTTCCATAGGAACTTCTATCTCATCTGGTAATTTAAACATTGCAACAATAGGATATCTATCACCGGTACTTTTTGTACTTAATACCTTTGAATTTCCAATTGCTCCAATGATGCTTACAACATCCCCATACTGACGTACCCTAACTTTGGAATTTGGTCCATAATGAGTACAACCATTAAAAAAAGTATTGACAGTGATCCAGCCTGTATCTTTGATCTTCTGCTTTTCCAATTCTTCCTGTAAAGTTCCAAATGTAACGTATCCCTCTGGATCAATCGTCGTTGTAATACTTACATCATTACTTAACTTGATATAAAAGTCATGTACCAGCGACCATGACGGCATGGATGTTTCTGACGGAACTTCTTTACCTGTTGAATTTTGCGAAATTGCAAATAATATCTCTGTTCCGTATGAATCTCTCGCATAAATACCTAGCTGTGTCATAAGATAACCAGCTGTCAATCCAATATTGGAAAACAGCACTCCGATTTTAATTGTTCCATCCGAAGCGGTTGTTATGCCTTGGATTGTTCCAATTTGTTTTATATCTGAAACCGCTGTCTGGCTTCCTAATGAACTTACATCTACTTTTCCAGCCCCAGCTTTTATAGCGGTTATGTTAATCTGCTCGCCATCCAGAGCTCTTTTTAAAAGATCAATTCCTTTGTCTGTAATTATCGTATTATCCCACATACTTATACCTCACTAATAATCGTTGAAGAATGCTCGCATACACTTGACACGATCACATAATTAATATTCGTTTCTGATTCACTCGCTTCCGAGATACGAACATCACATATAAGATGTGCTGGTTTTAATTGCTCAATTCTTCTTAATACTTCATCATAGTTATTGACTGTTCCGTAAAAAATCACTTGAAATGTATTCTTACCAGTGTTTTCAACGATCTTTGCTTCAACACCGCTCAAAGATGATAAAATCTTTTCAAAACGTGCTGGATTTAAAGCCTTTTTTACTCTCCTTTGCTGAATCTGCTGCCTTCTTTGTTCTATTGTCTGATCTGGAAGAGGCGTTATTTCATACGCTTTTTCCCAGTACGGCAACGACCATGTGGCACGACTTACAAAGATTTGATCGTAAATGTCGTCACATATCTCTTTCACATCGTCTAATTCCAGACCGATGATCTGAAACAACCAAAGACCGATTCTTGATTTTCCGTAAATAGGAGATACATAATCAATCATTCGCTTTGCACTCTCACTGGTTAAGATTTGCTCCATAAGTTCTGTTTTATACCACATAAATCAGCCCTCCGTTAATGCTATAGTTCCAAGCACAGGCATTTGTCCAGACGTAAATTCAACGTTTTTGGCTGCGTCATTTATCTGTACATTTTCATAGTCATAAATATCGGATATAGAACTAAGTAATGAGTTGATCGCTGATATTCTGACAACATTATCGGTTGCATCCGAAGATACGTTCAATAAATATGCCTGCAATTCTGTCTTAAAGCTGTCTTGCACCTCTCGAATCGTTCCTTCTTTCAGATACACAACCGCTGCGACATTAATTGTGACTGTATCAGGGGTTGTTATTTCTAAAACGGCATTTGTCGGTGCTAAACGTGCTTCTCCATCGTCTGGACTCATAATATAATCATAAACGGCATCTTGAATCTGCTTTGATGCCGGCTGTCCATTCTGATCTAGCAAAATGATCTTAACTGTACCCGATGTATCTTTTGCCGATATAACAGTTGCAGCACCTACACCAGCAACCGATAATGCCCATCGTTTGTAATCGGCAACATTTCCTATAAACGAAACGTCCTGACTTTGATCGTATTCAACGATTCGCTCTCTCAAAGTGTCATCGTCCTCTTCATCCAAACCACCAGTGATCGGTTCTTCATTTGTTACAGATATAATCTCGTCGAGAAGTTCTCCATTCTCGTCCCCTGTGTGCAATACGATTGTATTTGCTCCAACATTGCTATCTGCTCCTCCTTCTACTGCTTCAATTGGTATTTTTGCATTTCCCAGCGTATCAACTGTAGCTTCTTCAATCGTTACGAACTCTATGGTATTTCCTTCATCGTCAGCCTCCGTTGAAAATCCATAGCCAAGGGGTATTACAAGTCCAGCTTTTGCTGTAATTGTCACATATCCCGAAGCGTTTACTGATTCTCTTCGCACCATGCCTCCTCGCTCATCTGCGTGATAATCTAACAAATACGATTCTTCACAGGTAGCTGGAAAAAGGCACTTTAAAACTTCTACAAGAACGTACTCTTTAAGTTCTGATATTTCTATTGCTGTTGGTCGTGTAAAATCCCACGAAAATCCGCCCTCCGATTTATCAATATCTTCTGGCAAATTTCCCAGCATTTTCTCATGGATTTCATCTTCACTCGAATTTTCCAAAAAATCGGGAAGTTCCATTTCTTCTGCTTCCAATGCCATTTTTATCCCACCTCACTTTTAAAACTTGTTGTTATCTCTGTATCTCCGTCGATTCCCTGTACTTGTACTGTTACAAGACAATGATCTGCTTCCCATTGAAACGTAATATTCCCAACGTACAAAGTTCTTTCGGACGGATCAGCCATTAACGCCTCTTCAATCTCTCTTTGTAAAATGCTTTCTGCCTCTTCACGGCTATCTGCTTGCAAGGCACTTTCATAGTCAATCCCAATGTCGGTGGAATATCCCTCATGAGCATATCTTTGTGTCATGATCGTTTTGTAACACCATTGCACCCACGCTTCGAACCCGGATGCCTCTTTTAATTTTCCATCATGAAGCGTAACAAAGTCGCCTGTGTCAAAATCAAAAAAGATGCTCGGCTTATAACCAGCATCTTCGTCCTCTTCTGTATTTTCTTCGTCAGTTCCTTCGTTCTCTTCATCGTCTAAATATTCCTCGTCATTGTCGTATTCCTCGGGAAAAAGATTATCCGGCATCGTCTCCACCTCCTTCTACCTTTCCAACTACAATAAGTTCTTCTGCATCTGTCCAGATCAATAAAACCCTGTCTCCTTCTGCTGTCTCTATTCCTGATAATACTAAATAATCATCGTCTGGTTCTGATCCTTCTGGGTAAGAATCTGGAAGAACGCCACCAGCTTTCATCGTTCCAAGTTCTGCAATAATATTTACTGCTTCGCTGTTATTTCCCTTTGAAATCTGTTCGATCATCCGAATAAAGTTTTTTCTTCCATCTTGCTTCATAACTAACAATCTCCTTTAATAAAAAACAACGTCCATTGTTCCAGCGACACAGTCATGAGATATACTTTTCACTGTCTTGTTTCCCTTGATTCCAGCGGTACCACAATCAACATAGACTGTATCGCCTCGTTTGATCTTAGGATTACTGATCGCTGTCACTGTGTATTCTCGTTTGACTTTTGCACTTCTTTTAAGCTTGTTTTGTGCCTGTTTCTTGACCTTAGACAGCTTTTCTTTTTTGTCCTTGTCCATAATATCTTGGATCGTACCAAACTTCGATGTATTCTTAGATAATGTTGAAAGTCTTGGAATCGAGTTTTTCTTCGACTCTCCATAAATTTTTATTTTGGTAACGATATCATCCATCGTTATTTTCAGTTCAATAGATATAACGTTCTTTCCTTCTTTCAATTTATAAATCGTCGAATTTTTGTTTGCATACTTTATAATCACAGTCGTTCCTTCAATCGTGAAAATATAACGGCTGGAAATACTTTTCTTTGCTTTGTTAAGCACGTATATAATCATATCTCCGATATTCTTCTGAACTGGCTTGATTCTTTTGTTTTTGATCGAGCCATAACTATAGCTTAATTTCAGTTTCCAAGCGGTACAGATTTTCTTTACAATCTCTTTTGTACTAAGTCCAGACTTATAATAAAAATAGTCCTGTGATTTCATCATATAAATGAGATAATCATACGCTGTAAACGTTACTTCCTTCTCGGTGTCTGTAACTCTGTCATTTTCCCAGATCACACCTCGAAATACTTCAAAGTACCCATTCCCAACATCGGCAGAAATATATAATCGGTCTGACGGCTGTATCAAGGTTGATAGTGTAGCTCCATTTTGAACGGCATTCATTACTGTTAAACTGACTTCTTTCGCTAACGAATCAGGATCATCGGAGATCGTTAAATCTAAAATAACTCGTGATTTAAAAAGATCATATCTCTTGCCGGATGATGTCTTTACCACGGCTTTATACTGCGGATTTGCCAAACTTGCCATGATTTATCCTCCTATCATCTTTAACAAAGTCTTATAACCTACAACGCCGTCAACAGTTAATTTATGCTTTCGCTGATATCTTTTCACTGCTGCTGCTGTCTTTGATCCGTAAATTCCATCTTGTTTAGTTCTGACAATCTTCTGCACAAATTTAACCACTTTCCCTCGTCTGCCTCTTCGAATCTTAATCTTCTTCATGGCAGATTTCATAGCGGAAGTCAGCTTTTTGTCAACTTTCAATTTGGAATATCCGTCTTTGTTCATTGCTTTCTTAAGTTCAGTGACTTTAGAATTTGAAACGGATTTACTGCTTGGAACAGGGATCACAAGCACCTGTCCTTTATAGATCGTGTATTTGCTGATCTTCTTTTTCGGATGTTTCTTGCGTTCCTTCTTGTTCCTTGCATCAATGAGTTTTTTATTGGCATTATAAATTAACTTGTACTTTTTACTCGATCCGAGATATTTCTTTGCAAGCTTACGCAACGTCTGACCTTTTTTTACCTTAACCTTTTTCTTTTTTACTTTGGTTGTCTTTCGCTTTCGTTTACTTGATGATACACTGATTTTCTCATAATCAATAAATCGGATTGTATAATAATAATCTTTCAGACTTTTAATCGTGGAAACGTACTGTGAGATCATCATGTCTTTATTGATCTTTGTTCCTGTAATACAGACATTTACCACTGTTCCATGCACTGTCCAGTAATTCAGCAACGCATCCAATACCGCTGGATCAGTCCACTTATGAACAAATTTCATGCCTTTTCTTGATTCTCCGGGCAAGAAACTATCCCAACCAAGCTCTGACAAGTTTTTACCATTCGGAACGTTGATCTGCCCGAATCTATAAATATCATACTCTGCAAATTTTCCATCAAGTGATGTTTCAATCTCTTCTGGAATCACTGGAAGCTGAATCTTTTGATTCGCTCCCTTTGCATTTTTACCAGTAATATATATGTCCATCACATAACCTCCGCTGTCCTGTTACTTGCTGTTGATCCTACGGCATCTGCAATCGCCTGCATGATTGTATCAGCAATCTCTCCTTTGGCGTTCTTAATATCATCTACGATGCTTCCACTACCATTTACGCTGATCGTAATTCCGCCAACATTAATGACTGTCTGACTGCTTCCAGATGATGCCGTTGCTCCTGTCTTAGCTGAACCGCCAACAATTCCACCCTTGGCATGTTTTGTAACGCCTAAAATCTGCCCTGCCTGATTCCACAAGGATAATGCTCGGCTTCGATGTTTAGAAAGTGGAATAACCATTTCGTTTCCATCTTCTCCAAGCTCTGAAACGATATGTCCTCTTACCAAGCTACCTTTCGCATTATGAAAGAACTTCCCATTTTTCGGTAAGGCTGTCTGTAATTTCGGTGCGGATGATGTCTTTTTGCTTGTTTTCTTTTTACCAGATTTTGAAGAACCGCTATTACTTAGATAACTTCCACTAGTAATACTTTTGATCGCACTTGCTTGTGCAGCGGTTGTACTTGCTGCGGATGCAATCGTTGAGGCTGCGGATGCTAAAGCACCTGCAAGTGATAATGCGGAACTTCCAGCACTTTGTAAGTTGCCACCAGCTGAAAGCGACATAGAACCCATCGTTCCCAGCATTCCTCCAGCTGTTGCGGACATTCCACCTAAGCCACTGACTTTTCCACCAGCTGCATTCGTAGCACCTGAAAAAATCTTTGTCGTCTTTGATCCAACATTCGTTTGTTTTGTGTTTTTCTTATTCTCCTCGTAAGCTTTCTGTACGGAACTTGCCAGCTCTTTGTATTTTGCTCCTTTTGGATTAACACTGCTAATACTGTCTTTACTGTATTTACAATATTTCTGACTCTTTGCCGTCATAGAATTACTGTTTTTCCGTGCATTCTTTCGGCTGGATACAAACCTTCTAAGGGAGTCGCCGAACTTATTTCCTTTTGTGATTGCACCAATTCCACCAATTCCAGCACCAATCAAACCACCAGCAAGAGTTCCAATAACTGGGACTGCTGAACCGATCAGTGCTCCTGTTGCTGCACCACCTCCAACCATTCCAAGTTTCGTACCACCTCTATAGGCTTCCTTCTTCTTCGTGGCTGAATCTTTTGAGGTCACTGCGTTGTAAATATTACCAGCTGCACTTCCTATTCCAGCAATTCCTAAAGCTCCACCTAATAAAGATGCACCTCCAACGGCTGCTGCTCCACCAGCGGTCGCTGCACCTGATCCAAGTTTTACGCCTAGATTTCCAAGCCATGCTTTCCATCCAGTGGCAGCTACGGTTTCTCCATTTTTCAGTGTGACTCCAGAACCGCCTAAACCAAACAAACCACCCGGTGTCCTTGTCGGTCCAGATGGTGTTTTCGGTTCAGTTTGTTGCATTTTTCGCTTTACGCTTTCTGGTAACCAGATTTCTTTATTACCTGTCGGATTTCCACTTGTTGGTGTATTCTTTCCTGTGCTTGGTATCGTAGGTGTTCCAGAATTTCCAACACCGCCATTTACGTTTACGACTGCGGCTGATACGTTGATCGTTCCAATGGAATCTCCTAAAGGATTGGTTTTTCCTCCACCTCCAGAACCACCAGTGATCAGATCGTATAGACTTTTTCCACCTTTAAACAGCTTTAGCCCTCCAGATAATCCAAGAAATCCAGCTAAATAATCTTCGATACCAGCTTTATCTCCGCCTGGTAACAGATCCTTAAGAGATTCCTTGAACCAGTTTCCACCAGCTTTTGCAATATCTTTTCCAATCCCAGTAATCTTCTTTACGATTGCTGGTTTTCCTTTGGAATCCCACCAGTTCGAAAAAGGATTGGCGATCAACTCATCCCATGCAATACTAATCTTGCCACCAATTGAAGCATTTTGGAATTTTGGCATACTAATAAGATCGTCGATCTTATCTCCAGCCTTTTCAAGTCCCTTGAATACAGATGTACTTGCATACTCTCCAAGTTTTTCAAGTGATGTTCCAGCTTCTTTTAGTTTTGCATCGGATTTATCAAGATAGTCTGCAAATTCTCCTAAACCTTTCGTTGCTCCCTTCTGGAGACCTTTTCCCCATTTAGAAACAATGTTTATGTCGAACGTATCTTTAATATTTGACATTAATCCAGAAACCGTCGAATTAGATGTTTTGTCCATCATTCCATCAAATTCTTTCAGCCCATTAAGGATTGTATTAACTGCTTTGTCTCCACTGATTTCGCCCTTTTGAGACATTTCTCTGATCTTGGCTATGGATTTACCCTCTGCATCAGCAAGATACTTCCATGCGTTTATACCGACATCTGTCAGCTGATTCATGTCCTCTGCGTTCAATCTTCCGTTTGTTTTCATCTGACCTAAAGCTCTGGATACTCGAGAGATACCCTCTTCTCCAGCTCCAAGTGCTGCGGATGCATTACCAATCTTTGTCAGATCCGGAATAATGTCTTTATCAGAAAATCCATAAGCCAACATCCTTTGAGCATTTGATACTACGGCCGATGTGTCAAACGGAGTAACAGATGCAAATTTCTTCGCACTATCCATAAACTTCATAGCTTTCTTTTTAGATTTCAGCATTGTTTCAAAGCCAATTTGATATGTCTGAAATTCGTCTGCTAATGATACTGGATCAGCTATCAATTTCTTTGTAGCAATTCCAGTTATAACTCCACCAGCCAAAGTTTTTAGTGAAAATATAGAATTCTTGATCTTAGATATAACACTTGGGATTTTTTTGATCTGACTTGTTACCTTGTCATTGATTTTTAGGGCTGCTGAAAAAGTCTTTCTACCAAAACTCATACCAGCACTCATAGCTTTTTTGATCCCTGCTGTTGCAGTGTCTTTTAATCCAAGTTTTGGAGTCCAGGTCTTTTTACCGAGCCCGTCTCCCTTTTTACCAAACTTGTCGAGGACTGGACTTGCTTTATCTTCAAGTCCTAATTTTGGCTTTGCACGCTTCTTTCCAAGCTTGTCCATCTCTCGTGATGCTTTCTCTGCATTCTTCCCTGTTTGCTGTAGGCCAGAAGATGCATGGTCGGAATATTCCGATACAACATCGATCACAATTTCTTTGTTTGCCATTTATGCATCTCCTCCTTCCATAGCTTTTAAAATTGCTGCAAAAATAAAAGCCCTCTCTCCTTCAGAAAGATCAAGGGCTTGTGATGGTAACATTCCAGTCCGTAAATAATTTTCTGCAAGCATAGAAGCTAACGGACTGGATTCAATTAGTTTTTTGCGTAGTCAACTACACTAACACCGCCTCCAGATAAGTTATCAATAGCATCGCTGACAGCTTCAAGCTCTCCAGCTGTTAACACCTCTTTGATAATTTCGTTCTGTGTCATAACCATATGACCAGCTTTCTTTAATCCTTCTTTCAGTGCTGAATTATCCCAGAATTTCTTTCCGTCAGTCGCTACTGTTGCAGTGTAAATCTTCCATGCCATGTAATCAGCTGTACTTACTTCTTTCTCAACGAGAGGAAGTGAAGCTCCGCCTGGGTTTGCCATATAAGTTGTAGCTTTCTTTCTACACTGTGCAATTTCATCGAAAGATAATGGTCGGACATTAAATTTAAACAATGTCTGTCCATTTCTTGCAATATTCAATGGCTGCTGTACTTCTGTTTTATACTCTGCGGCTTTTAAAAGACCCGTGATAAGGTCCATTTCATTTTCTTCTGTTACTTCGATTTTTGTTTCTTTCTTCTCTGCCATTTTGTTTCCTTTCCTATACCAGTGCTTTAATGGAATCTGGTACGCTGTTTACAATAAACTGACACTGTCTTTTGATGATCTCTCCCGGTTTTACCTCCAGAATGTTTGTATCTCCATCAGGGATACACTCATCTAACAAATATTTGCTTTCTCCGCCAGCAAGTGGCTCTGTTACACCAGCTTGAAGGCTGAATGTAGGAACTTTCCCATTTTTGATTGAATCCAACATAGGCTGGATTGTAAGATCGTCTCTTACTACAGCTTCCGTAAATGATGCTGTAAATTTAACACTGTCTGGGACACCATAAGTCTGAATATCTCCTGCCGGATGGAAGTCTACGTTTGAAAAGTTTACTCCAACGGCAAACTCTTCTACGGAGGCAAACCATACAGATGTGCCATCAACTGTGACAAATAATTTGCCATCTTTTCCAGTCATTAACTTTCTAGTATCAAAACCTTTTCCGCTCATTTATAATAACCTCCTACTGTGAAATATACTGGAACTGATAAGTTAAGTAGATCTTTTCCATACTGTCTACATCATCAATACGAATAATGAAGTATGCATAATCTACTGCATGTGTATTATCCGTATCCTCGAAGAACTCATAAGTATCTAAGATTTTTCCTTCTCTGTTCATTTCAGCCAGTACTTTTTTTGCTTCCTGAATTACGTTATCAACGCCATCAGATGTATTGCTGATCTTTCCAATCAGTGGTTCTAATGTTCGGTTAATACGATCAAAAGCCTCATAACGAATTGCTGTTCGTTTAATCTTTTTCCAGCCCTCATCGTCGTCCTCATTTAACACTGTGTAAGTATTAACCCCAGAATCGAACCAGACCTGTCCTTCCTGTCCTTCGGATAACAGAAGCAATCCTGATTTAATCGCACTCACATACTGTTCATTTGTAAGCTGTTCAATGCATGATTCTGCATCAGGAATCTCCACATGCACGATTGATGTACTGGAATCTTTACAACCAATCACACCACCCTGCACTGCCGCTGCAAGATATCCCTCTACTCTTTCTCCGGCGGTATTATAATAACCACTACCGCAGTAAATGAAATATGGTGCATTATAAGCCTTAGCATTTGCCAGTCGGGTTGCAAGTGACTTTCCAGCTGTTTCTCCAAGCACACAGATACCTAACGCTCCGTTTGAATGAATACGATCCATATACGTTTTCGCTAATGTCTTAACATCTTCCTCAACAGTATCAAGAATCATAACGTTCCATGCGTATGCTTCAAATGCATTAAAAGCATTGCTGTAATCTTCTGTTGTAACGTTTGGGGCTGCTCCATCAGTTAACGCCTGCTGTGTAACTGTCTGCATAATTCCAGATTCCCCAGAAGCAAGTTCAGCGTATAAATACTTACTGTCTTTCATTGCTTCCACAAGGTTTGCGGCTTCATTTACACCAGTACCAGCGACAAAGCTTACTTTCTCAACCAGTGTTGCTCCGTTATAAACAGAAAGCTCTTTTGTTGTTGCATCTCCTAACTTCTGCTTTAAGGTTACAGAAAACTTTAAGGCTGTAGGATACTTTGTTTTTAATGTGACTGCATTTGTGGAAGTTGTTGTCTGTAAAGATACGCTTCCCTCTTTTCCGCCAGTTCCAAGGCGGTATAAATATACAGTGTTTGCTCCAGCACTAAATAAGGCTGCTGCTGCATCAATTGTTCCGCTCTCCATATATAAAGAATACAGATCGGTTTTAGATGTGATCTTCTGAACTTCTCCAACCGGCCCAAAGTCTGCATGAACTGGAATACAAAAAACTCCATTCATTGCGGATGCTACACCATTATTTGTGATCTGCTCATGCCTGCGGTAAACGCCTGCTCTTTCCTTCTTCTCGCCTTTTAAAAATAATCCAGACAAGTCTCTACACCTCCTTCTTTCTAAATGTATCTACAAGTTTCTTTGCTGTACTCTGTGTTGCTTCTCTAATACCAGCTTTCGCAAATGCTGTTCGGATAATATCTTCGGATACTCCTAAGACCTGTGGATTTTCTGCATACTCTTCCACAGTGTAAACAACTTCCGGCATTGCTTTTGTATTTTCTTTCTTTTCTGCCATTGTTACCTCCTAATTTATTGTAATTCCTTTTATTTCTTCTGATTCCTCGTCCATTTCTCGAAGCTTTCCGTACTGTCCTCTCACGCTTACCTGTCCATCTCTTAAAGGATCAAGCTTTGTGCTGTATGCTAATTGATTTACAAAAAACGGCGATCCATCGTCCATGACAAACCGCTCCCTTTCCTGTAAATCTTGAAGCAAATTCATGATAAACTGATCTGCGTTCACATCTGATCCAGAGATCACATGAACTTTGATATTGTTTGTAAACCATGTACAAGCATATGTCGATGGGAACGTTCCAGGCTGCATAGAATCCAGTCTCGTATAAACGACAACCTCTTCATCATCTGGTTTCCAGATTTCGTCAAGTTCCGTGTGATTAATTACTGTCACATCCCAGTGTTCGTCAATGTGCTTTGCCAAAGAACCGACTGCATCCAACGGAAGATACGAATGTTTTGGAAATGCGTATGCATCAAACGTCAAAATTGATCCGCACACCTCTACGTCCGCTTGCCCTTCAATCGCCTCTTGAAACGATTCGGATTTTCTCCATACAAGAGAAATCGTTGTATCTGCATCGGTTAAAAAAACTCCTTCAAACGCCTTTTTCAAGATTTTCTTTGCTTCAAGCAAGTTTTTATAGCCTTTATTATTAAACAGATACGCTATTGCAATCTCCATTGTTCCAGAAACCTTACGTTCGGAATCATCTTTCAGATTCAATCCATAAATGATACGCCCATATTGTGAGCCATCCCATCTTGAATCGGAATCATCGGGTGCCTGATCTAAAAAGATTGCTGGTGCATTTTTAAATGAAGCTAAGCCCTCAATGCCCAGCTCCTTTAAATACTTGAAAATTATTTGTTTCACAACGTTACCTCAAAATCGGAACCGAAGATTTTGACAACCTCCGGCTCTGCTTTCTTCTTAATTGGATTGACAAAGGGTCGTTTAGCCATCTTTTTTGTGCCATCCTCCAGCCATCCAGCATATTTAACATTACTTTTCAAGCGACTTGTAACTCTGTTCCCTTCAATCAAGGTTTCATCGTTCCAATCTTGACGTAAATTACCAGACTGTGGTGCTGGTGTCTCTCCCGGTGCGGATGATCTGTTTGGAAGCCGTTTATATTTCTTTCCAGAACCGCCTTTTGACAATACTTCAAGTTCGACATTTCTAAGAGTGTTTGTTGCCATCGCACCCTTTCTAGCCATTTCTCTTTTGATACTATCATTAAGGTTCTTTGCACACGCTTGAAATTCAGCTTCTACGCCCATCGGTATCACTTCTTTCTAGCACATAGTAAATTGAAAACTGCCCTGTTCCAGCTGGGTCTTTTGTTCCTTTCACAATAAACTTATGATCGTGACAAGGATCATCCCCAAACAATAACACGTCATTCTTACTTATCTTGACTGCTGGATGATAAGAAACAATCGTATGGCTAATCGGGGACTGGTTTTGTTTCCAGATTTCCATTGTTTTCATATCTGCTTCGGCTAATATGCCGTCTATGATCGCATCTGGAGCTTCTTTTTCATTTCCCTTTACAACCATGCCATCGTCCATGACTTCTGTATCCTGCCAGTAAACACGAAAAGACTTCATGTACTGATAAGGTCTGCCAAAGGATACCATTTTCAAAATCGTCCACCTCCCGGATGATTCATTATGCCAATATAGAAATACTTTCGTTTTTCATTCTCATACGGCTTGATTCCAACGCTTGAAGATGCAATTTCCTTTTTCAGATCATCATAAAGCTGTTTCCAAAAATTCATACGGTTCCCAAAATTAAAAGAGACAGGACCAACACTGTTGTCTACGTCCTGTCCGTATTTGAACATCATGTGTTCTAGCAATTTCAATTTTGCCATTTTGAAATTATCTGGATACTGCTCTAATACAGCTGTGATCTCTTCATCGGAAAGTGCAGCTGACATTTCATCTTTGGATACATCAGTATCCGCCAATTCAAACCGCATTTTCATAACATCATCGGAATTGATATCTTCTGGAAAATAGTTATACGTCATTCTCCTCGCCACCTTCCGGCTGTTCTTCTGGTTCTTCGGTTTCTTCCGGATTAATATCGGAATCTACGGAAAGATCGGCAAGTCTTGTTTCAACTGCTGCCTTGATTCCTTTTCTCGAATCAATCTCATGTAACAGCTGTAAGACCGGTGCATCTTCCTCTGTCATGGTCGCAATCTCAATTTTTGCCTCTTCCATTGTTTTCTGAATTGTGGCAAAGAACTGTAATAACTGCTGTGCGTTCACTGCAAGCTCGTGCTTAGATTGTAATAAAGAAATTGATAAAGTGTTAGGGTTAACATTTAAATCCTCTGCATACGCTCCATTTACACTCGCTACTTCTGCAATGTGTCCAGACTTCTTTAAAAAAAGAGAGCGTCGTTCATCTACGACACCCTCTGGAATAGTCTCTCCGATCTTATACCGCTTTCCACCAAAGTTTACTGGTTTTAATGCAACATAATTCATATAAAGCACCTCCTACTTGGATACACATCCTGTTAAGAAAGTTGCAAGGTCATCGGAAGTTTTCTTCATATCCGTTGCCATAAGCCCTTCGATGAACTCTGAATGTGATCCTCCTGGTCCATCATACTGTGATGTAGCCATCCATTGACCGTTTCCTAGCATATCCCATGTATAAATATATCCGGCAGATGGTTCTTCAAGATCTACTTCTTTCGGTGCATAAGTTAATAATGCACTGTTATCGTCGAAGACAAATTTCATATCGGCTTTCTGACCGATTTCTGCTGCATTATAAGTTGCATACAGAACTTTTACTTCTTCCAGACCAAGTACCGCTGCAATTACCTGTTCGTTAACAAGTGCTGGATTCGGTGTTGACCCTGAACCTGTAACTCTTTCTAAGAACTGCGGATGATTTTTGATTGCCTTATACGCTCTGTATCCTAAGCATAATTTGTTAGGCATTCTACGTCCGTTTAAAAGGATTTCTTTCTTCATCTCATCAAACTGACCTACGATGTCCGCGTTTGCATCATCAAAATGCACAAACTGTTTAGATGTTGAAGCTGTTGCTTCTCCTGTCTTAACATTTGCCCATGCGTCAGCATTGAAAAACTTGTTTGCAAAGACCATATCAAGGTGCAGATTCATCTGTTCTGAAACCTGTTTTACCTTTGCACGTCTCGGATCAATCGTTGCTGGTGCTCCAGTTCTCTGGTAATCCAGAGCTGTGATGTTATCTACTCCGACGATGATCTGATCTACCTCACATTTGTAAGTATCATCTGAATGAGAGAATACAGCCGGATCTACTGCTCCGAACTTAGGCTTTCTCTTTACCTGATCTTTTGCAATCTCTTCCTTGTTGAAAATATAGTAATTTCCTGTACTTGCCTGCACTGGTAGAATCGGAAAGATACTTGGTGCAACATTCATTCCCGGTGTCTGAAAATATGACATTGCCATATTTGTTAAGTAATAGTTTGGTCTCCAGCCTTTCGCAATATCAACTGCGATTGCTGCTGCGTTGTTATGTCCTGTGTTCATTTATTTCATTCCTCCTTTATTTATGCTTCATATCCAGCATGGATGATCGCAACTTTTACGATGTCTCCTTTTGCTGTCGCTGGTGTCAGTGCCATAGCTAAGATGTACTGCCCTGTTGTTGCCTTCTGGCATAATCCCTCTTCATCAACAGCAAGGAAATCTCCAGAATCAAACGCTGCACCAGCGGTCCACATGCCCTGATTTCTGATCTGAACAGTAATATCATCGCCTTTGGATGCTGTTTCATCTCCAAGAAGCACAATTCCTGTTGCTTTCTTTCCGGCTTCAGGGAGTTTTGCTCCATCTTTTGTTAATAAAACTGCTACGGCTGTTTTGAGTTCTGCTCCAGCTGTAACATTGATCACTGGGCTTCCACCAGTTGGATTGTATTCATATGTTCTGTTTGCCATCTTCTCTGTACCTCCTTTCTTATTTATCGAACATTGCTCTTAATTCAGGATCATTCTGCATAACGATATCCTGTGCCTGTGCATCAGTAAGGTTTGGCATAGACTTTTTGATCTCTGCTACCTTTGCGTTCATCTTTGCAACACCTTCTGTATCGTCATTTCCTGTGTGAGCTCCACCAGATTTACCGATTTCCTCAAACAGACCTGATTTCTGAATTACCGCAAGGTTGTTATCCATGGATGCAATGAACTTGTTATAAGCTTCATCGGATGTTGCTTTCATGGATTTCAGAACTGGCACTAAATCCTCTGCTTTTGTTCCTAAGAGTTCATACTTCTTAGCAACTTCTTCTAAGGACTTCTGTTCTGCTTCTTCTGCTCTCTTCTGGATTGGTTCCATGATCTTTGCCATCATGTCAGAAAAGTTCTTAGTAACATCTTCCATTGCGTTACTCATTGCTTTGTTAACTGCTTCCTGAATCTGATCTTCTCCAGCTCCGGAATTAAATCTTTTTTCAGTACTCTCTTTGCTCGCATCAGCCTGTAATGCTTTTAATGCTTCTTTCTTTTCTTCCTCTGTCATATTTGAAATATCAAATGCCATTTCATTCTCCTTTTCTTTTTTTTCTTTGTTAATAGTTTCTGGATCACAAGATTTTTCAATGACTTCTTGCATTTTTGCGATCTCAAAATCATCCGCAACAACAGTATCTTCTTTGTCTGTTGCTGCACGTTCTAATTTGATCCAAGACTTGGATGCATCATCCGAAAATGCCTTAAACTGATCAATGCTCTGTGCGATTGCTGCCTGTTTATCCTCACACTCTTTATCGAGTAAGATTGACACGATCGACTGTTCCAGAGAGTTACAAGCATTCCAGATCTGATCCCTTACGTCATAGATCTTTTTTTCGTTCATTACATCATCAAAGGATGTTGCTTCATCTTCCATGGATTTCCTGACATCCTCTGAATTTACTCCTAGGCTGTCACAAAACGCATTAAAGAATCTCTTGAAAAAGTTTCCCTTCGGCTCTCCTGTACCTCCTCTCTTTTTAATCAGGATATTTGCTTTCTGATCTGCTCCGATATCTACTGCATCGATCTTTTTTACTTCCAGATCTTCCAGCTTTGTCTTTCCTTTTGTTTTCATGTTTCCTCCTTTCTAACGACACTTTTTCGAGTTTTGAACACGAAAATTGCATTTTTGATACAAAAAATAGACCAATTTGCATTTTTTACAAAATGGTCTATTTTCATTTCAGATTTCACTTAATTTTAGAATAAATTTCAGTTTCTCATTTCAGATTTCACTTCTTCAATGATATTCTGAATCTTTCTTTTATAGTTCTTATTCCCTGTCAGTCTTATGTGACTTTCCAAGGTTCTTAGATTTCTGGATGTTGGAACCCTTCTACGTTCCACATTCTTCTTAATTGTAATCGCAACTCTTTTATTCCTACAGTGCGTATGGTGCAATTCAAAGCAATCAGGGTTGTATACGATCCATTCATCCTGTCGGTGTGATTTCTTAATCTTAAGAATGAGATCATCTCCTAGTTAATTCCTTGCCATGCCTGTTGCAGCAAAAATCCTAACAGTTCCCAGATCTTGTTTTTGATACTTCCCATGCAAATATCTTTGCCGATCTTTTCATCGTAATTCTTTGGATCAACACACGAAGATGATTCCACGATATCAAAACCATTTCGAAGCACACAACGAACAACTGTTGTTGTCTCTCCCATCGTGATTGTCTCCGTAGATGCAATAAAATCATCGACCATTTCTGGTCCGATACTTACTCCAGATGGAAGATTTTTATTATCATTCACTTTCATATATGCTTTCTCAAAAACATCTTTCGGAGACCATGATTCGTACCCATCTGGGTATACAACCTTGTATCCTGTGATTTCCTTTGTGATCGGATTTCTTTCTGGTTCTGCCTGAATCAATTTTGCACCGATATATTTGTCCATCATTCTTCCTCCTCGACTTCAATACGTTTCGCTTTGCCCTCAATACTGAACATCGTATAAGTTCCGTCCTTAATCTTTGCCCAGACCTCATCGTCTGTGATGTGGAAACCAACCCACCAGCCTTCAGGCAACGTACCTTCCTCTATACCGAGAGTTTTCATCTTTTCCTTAGTGAATATAATACTCTCGATTAAAACGCCTGCACCGCCTCGCTCGTGCATCTCTCCGGCTTCGCGATAGAACTCTACATAGGTATATGCTGTCTGTTCTAGTTCTTCCGGATCAATTAAATCGTTCTGGCGGTCAACCAGCTGTTTTCCGTTCTCATCGACTGCAATCTTAGCCCATCCAAAGACGTACTGCTTTTCTTCGTCCTTCTTAGTAATATCTACTCGATTCAAGGACTTTCGTATACTGTCCTGTGTCTGTGCTGGGGATCGTATATAATCGTTAAAATATCTCATGCTTCCTCCTTCTTATACAGCCGATCAAAGTCATTCTTACGAACTACATTTAATCGACCGACTGAATCTTTTACAACATAGTCTCCGATTCTTGCAACAAGTCTGCTGCCTTTATATCTCCGTGCATTAAAATAGATCGTACATCCAATAACGGAGATTGCTCCGTCACGCTGTGCACGATCTATCATAATTTCTTCGGTATTCATTTTCTTAGCAAGCCAGTCAGGGGCGATCATCTCAATATCGGGTGTGATCTGCACCGCATCAACTGTTTGCTCGATTGCTTTGTACTTCATCATTCTTCTTTCTTTGCATATCGTCCAGTTCCATTTGCGTAATGGATTCCGTCACAGATTTTCATAGTTACTTCTAACATCCCTAAAGGTTCAAACTGCCTACGAATATTTCTCGGAATTGTCTTATCCTTTAACCATTCATGCATATCGTCCAGTAATTCAAACCATTCTTGTTCGTGTTCTGATACATCCATATCTTGTTTCATTAGCTGATCGAATCTTTCTTTTAATTCAAGATGTTTTTCCATTTTCTAAAGCCTCCATCCAGTGCGATACCTTCTGATAATCTTCAATATTTCCTGATAACATCATTTTATCATAGATCATATTATTCAGCCAGTCATACCTATCTGGTAACAGAACAGAAATAAGCTTCATTGCAAAATCATAATCATTTTTAAATAACCCAGCAACTTTATTTATATTTCTTAAAGCTTCTGTCATATGATCGTACTGTGATTCAAGAATTTGTATATTCTCTTTCTTGCTAATCTCCTGTGCTGCAAACTGTACCGAACCCTCTTCCATGTTCTCATACTGTTTATACATTTTACGATCATATTTTGTAACTGATCTAGCGTGTAACTGTTCATGTAACAAAATATGTGGGGCTGTTTCATGTCTGGTTATAATATCTCCGTTCCACTGGATACCATAAACACCAGAATCATCATCAACTACGACCTTTCCACTCCATGAGCTTTCAAGATCAAGATGTTTGTCTGCAATCTCTGACATTTTATTAGCAAGAGTCTCTATTTCCTCTGTGCTGTACTCTCGCAGTTCATCTTCTTCTGTTTCATACGCTGCAGCTATAGATTTTGAATTGACATACATAACACAGCATTTACACCTCGGATGAAGCGGAGGAAGTAGCTTACCTGGGGCAAATTCTTCGTCCATTCCAACAACTTTGCCGTTCAGTTCTCTACATGTGCTGCATGTATTCTCACTTCCCGTGGCAGACCATTTTTTATCCTGTGGTGGCAATATGCCTTGATCGACAAGATTCTTTATATGCTGATATCTGCCATACTCATATGCAAACGCTCTTTCGGTCTGTGCGATCGTGACGGCTCTTTCTCTTAGCCTTTTCTCTGCATACTTCATTTGCTTATCTCTCGCCATTTTCTCGATCTTCTCTGGACTTGTCCTAGGATGTTTCTTAGTAAGCTCTTCCTTGATATTCTCATAGTATTTCATAGCCGCTTGTGTCTGTGGCTTCGTTAAACCAATACAAGGACGGATAAACCTTGCAAGCTCATCTGTTCCCATATGTTTTCTTATTCCGATATCGATCATTGACTGAATTGCATCTTTCTGTACTCTTGTACAATTCGTTACAAGCTCAGTTGTGTGCTTTTCCAACCAATCAGATACCGCCCAATGATCTGCATCAAATTTATATCCAATGTCTATTCCTTTGTGCTGGTTTTGATTTTTAGCACCAGCTTTCATTGCTTTAACCATCTCTGGTGCAATCTTATCATGAACCAGTTTTGAATAATCCTGTTGCCATTCTTCTACAGATTTCTTGGAGATCACACCAGCCTGAATAGCTTCTCTGATCTCTTTAAATGTAAAAACCGTCTGCTGATCCTTCCAATACCTGACCAGCAAGCGTGTTAATTCTGGACTGCTGCTATTAAGAAACCTCTCTAATGCTTCTTTCACATCATTTGGCTTCATCGATCCACGCTTCTTAACCTTTCGGAATAGGAACATATAATCATCTCCTTCCTAATCGTTTCTTGGCTTCCTGTACCTTTCCATCATCTTCGGCAACGTCCTGATTGTCCTCTGGGTGTACATTATTTCCCTGTGATCCAAGATCATTTGTCTGCTGATCTTCTCTGTCAGGATCAATGAATCTTTCATCGTTAGCTACCTTTGGTGGCAAATTACCAGCCTCTCGAACATATGTTTCCAGTTCGTCGTCAGGGATCAATACACCAGTGCCAACCATCGTCTGGATATACTGTGCTAATTTGTTCATGTCGATCTTTTCAATATCTCCGTGAACCATCTTCGGGTAGTCTGTGATCCCATTGAAATGTTCTCCGTTTAGATCAATCAATCTTGGGATCGCTTGGTTATTAAACGCTTCACAGATAATGTCAAGGTATGATCCAATAGCTATAGCAAATAACTCTGTCTTATCATCGGACAATGCAAATGATCCAGTGTGTTCATGCCCCAACAGAATAAAATCCGCAAGCGTTGTCATTGCTATGCGGCTATCATAACGATTTATAATCTCGTTCGTATCAATTTGTCTGCTTCCACCTGTGGAAACAAGCTCGAACTTAAATCCCGGTGGTAACACGATTCCAGCACTTTTGTCTTGTCGGACATTCTTTACCAAACTATAAGCCCAGGTTAACATTCTTGAGCCTTCCTGATCATCTGGATTGTACAAGTCAACACCTTCTGGCGGTGTGATCATTGGTATACCAGCAAGGTCTCTTTCGATCCCGATTCCTTCAAACTCCTGAATACCTTTCTTGAAGTACCAAGAACGATAAGCATTTCTAAGAATACTTCGCCCTTCTGGGTTGCCTTTTCTTGATCGGGTTCTGAAATGAATTGCCTTTTCCAGTGGAATCGTATAAAGCCCAAAGTTTGGCGGTGGCATCTGCGTCATGCCGATAAGATTGTCTTCATCGTCATACTCCCATTGATACAACGAATCCTGTGATCGGATAGGAAGCTTTCTCCACCCGATTAAACCATCATCATATTTGCTGTTCGTCTTAGGATTTCCTGTCCGCCCTGATCTCCTCTTATATACGATCTCATGATATGACCAACCATATGTAAGGAATGATAGGATTTCAGAGACTGTATCAGTCCATGTGTTCTGCATATCATTCATGCAAGATTCAACAAACTCTGCTGCCTCTATGTCCTTTTGATCGTTTCCCTGTGGCTCTACGGAAAACTGTGCTTGTCTAAGCAATGTATCTAATGCAAATATAATCGCACCGATTACATCATCGTTAGACTCCATTTCCGTATATACTTTTACTCCTCGTTGACCTCTCAACTCTGGAAGAAATTCTTCGTAAAAGCTACCGCCCCACCGATTTTGACCGATGCGACCAATTTCATCATACAATGCTATTTCACCTCCAATAACTATCTTTTGTTCCAATAAGTGACGTTGGAACACTGATTGGTTTAATTTTGTTTCTGTAGCAAGATAAAACAACAGCATCTGCCCGGTCCGGAGACTCTCCGATGCGTTCTTTCATTGCTTTTTTTGATTCTAGTCGTATCTTCCCTGATGAACTAAGATCATATTTTCTCGCACTTAATTGTGCGAGAAGCTCTGTATCATTTGGTAATACTGCTTCTTTTTCTTCTAACATATCTCTTAATATGGACCATGCATAAGATGTGATATCATGATATTTTTCTGCTGCTTTCCTGTCTGGAACGGCAGCAGAAAAATTAACCGGAACGATAACTACACCAGATAGCTTTCCTTCCGATTTAAATTCATTCAAACGATCTGTTACTCCTCCACCAAGACCAGTATCATCTATGATCACATATATTGTTTTTTTATATTTAAACTTTTCCTTGATATTCCTACACTCTACAACAACATCTCCTACAGTTTTCATTAGATCTTGACCATGCCTAATCTTTTCTAGTGTGATCTTGTTATTCATATTTCTTGCGATCACTGTGTCATCATCACCAAAACGGGCCACATCGACTCCCAGAGTGCAAATATCAGCTGATGGTATCTCTTCCAGGATGATCGATGCTTCCAACATTTCCAAAGGCATATAAACATCATCATCCTGTTTAGGAAACAATCCTTTTACTCTGACTCTGACAACATTACTTTCTTCTCCATATTTCCTGATCAGAGAATCAATGTTGTCCTTATTAGTTCTTTTAGACTCTGCGGAGTTTACAGTGATGCAATAATATAATTTACGATCCGATGTATGGCTGTCGTAAAATGTACCGCTTGCTTTTGTCGGGTTTCCACAAAGTAGCAATTTATTATTTGCTCCTGTCAGAGTACCTAAGATTGCTTCCATGATCGGATCTGCAACACCAGAAGCTTCATCAACAATGAACAGCATATTATCCTCATGGAATCCTTGCATATTTTCTGGAGTAGTTGCTGTTCTTGCTACTGCATACCAGCGTTCTTTGCTGCCAATCATAGATATTTTTGTTTTGGTCCATTGCAGTATTTCTTTCAATAGTGGCGAATTACTCTGCCATTTTGAAACTTCGGCCCATAAAACATCATTTAACTGGTGAAGTGTCGGAGCCGTTGCTACAACTCTTGCATTTTCAAAGCAACTTAAGAACCACAGCAGTGTCGCAGCTTCAAATCCTGTCTTTCCAACACCCTGTCCGGATTTTATCGTTACTTTTGGATTATCTCTTAGAGCAAATGCTGCCTCTTTTTGCCATTCATCCGGATAAAAGGAAAGAACTTCTTCAAAAAATTGAACTGGGTTCTGCTGCCATAAAGGAATACTCTCTACAAGGAAATCATGTAACACGCTATTGTCCATCTGATTCCCTCGCTTTTTTTACTGCTTCCATCCAAGAGTGAACAGCATCTTCTCCTGTATCAGTTTCACTGTGTCTGATTTGTTCTGTCTTAGCTCTGATCTGCTCAATCTTAGCTTTCTGTTCAACTGTAGCAATATCCATATGATCTGCAAGCCATTGTAAAGCTTTCATCTTATCAACCAGCTTAATACTCGCTCCGTCTTTTCCTTGCTTCACTTCCGTGATCAACGTTCCATCAACCTCTTCAGATTGTTTGAATTTCACAGTATTGACTTCTTTTTCGAGAACTTCCTTCTCTCCAGTTTCTTTGTTTTCTACCATTACTGGACCAAAAGCGCCCATGACTTGAATATTTTCTCGCCCAAACGATACATAATCTGTCACATCTGCAAACGCAATATCCATGTACTTTTGAAAGATATCTTCCTGCTTTAACAGTTCCCTGTTCATATGATTCTGCTTTAGCTGTTCAATCTCTTTTCTGATCACTGGATTCTTCATAAGCCTGCTTCCTAATACGGCAGCAGATGCATAAGTACAACCAGGATATGCTTTCATGTAAGCTTTCGTATAATTAAACATCCTAGACTGGTACAAACAAAAAAGCTGTTGCTGATCTGTAAGTTCATCGTTGATCACAACCTGACTTACATCCTCTGCAACGGCTTCTTTTTTGGGTGCACCCTTTTTATTTTGTGTGCACCCCTTTTGGATGCATCCTGTCTTTTTGTTCCTCGACCATGCGTATCGTTTCTTCCACGATTTCACAGTATTTATCGAGACTCCATACTTGGCAGCAATGTCTTTATACTTCATTCCGGCTACATAATCGGATTCTGCCAATATGTAGTTTTTCTCTTCATTCAAACATTACCACCTTCTTTCTTATTTCTTAAATGGACCTCCGGGGACTCGAACCCCGGACCGATCGGTTATGAGCCGACTGCTCTGACCTGCTGAGCTAGAGGTCCTTAAATTTATGCACGAAAAAAGCACCCGAAGGTGCTTAATTCAATATATTTTGAGATTTGATTAACCTTTTGTTGTACGCGCAACTCCTAATATATTAGAAATTGCATCTTGTAATACTCGTGAATAATTAATTCCCGCTTTATCGGCTTCTACACTCATCCAATATGGAATTGTACAGTTTTTCTTAACTGCTTTATTATCCACTCTCTTTCTGTACTCTGTAAAGTCTACATCTACAAGTGTTACTGTGTCTCCTGCTTCTACATTTTGAGCTTTTGAATTTGGTTCTGGAAGACTTTTTTTCTCATCTTCCATATCAATCCCCATCAATCCAATAGCATCTCTGGCCATTTCCATAGCCTCTGCTATTGTATCGCCTTCTGTAGCGATATCAAAATCAGGGATTTCTACATAATACCCTTCTTGATCCGGTTTTAAAATAACCGGATACGCTACTTTCTTTGCCATGTTTCCATTCCTCCTAAAATCTTGCCGTTTGATCCTTTTTTCATTTTTGTTTTTCATGAATCCACCAAGTCTGGGGCTTAAAGCCCCAGTTTCTTGATAATAGATTTAGCTAATCGCTCCTTAATCTCTGGATGTCTTGGAATTGGCTCAATTCTGTTACCATCTGTATATAGATCATGGTTCCCACCATTCCGTTTTAAATACCATCCATTTTTTTCAAGGAGTTTAATCAAATCTCTTCTCTTCATGAAAAACTCTCCTTTTTTTAATTTATATGTTTATTATACGTACAAAATGCGTATAAGTCAATAATTTTATGCGTATTTTGTACGTATTTTGTACGTATTTTTATTAGCAAGAAAAAGGAACATTTATGAAGTATCGCTTCATCTAATCGCTCTATCCTATATATTAAACTATTTTTTGCGAACGTGACCGAACATTTTCTAATTTTCTTGAAAAAATCTTGTATTTCTCATTCTACAACTGTCTTCTGTATAAGCTACTCGCCTTTTAGGGTGTAACTGATTCATCTTATGTGCTACCTGTAGCCACGTCATGCCATCAATGTAGTAGAACCTAAACATCATTCTCAGTTCGCTCTTCTCAATGCTATTTATATATTCTTCTGCTTGATTCATGAGTTCCAGAAGTTCATTCTCTTTTTCGATCAACATAGCTTTTCGTTTATTAAGCAGCAGCTTCTTTCTGCTAAGTTCTGGTACTGGCATACCTTCCACCACAAAATGCTGTATCCCACCCATACCGCCGCTCACCGTATCTTTCACTGTTCCTTCTTCTGCTATCTTCCAGATCTGTCTTTCAGTTTCTGTAATTCTTCTCCTTAAATCTTTAATTTCTTCTTTCATGTCACAATATTGGATCAGTACGTTCTTGTCCACGTTCTCCCCTCCTGTTACGATTTATTATCTGCTGCCTTATCCGATCTGTCATTTCCTGGTACTCCTGTTTGTATTGCGCCCGATCGGTACAAATGCCAATGCAGATTATTTCTGCACAGGCTTTGCATGGATCTACCATATCTTTCTTCCGCCTTTTTGCTTCATCAGGTTTCTTTTGTAAAACTTCCCTTTGGTTGTCGAATAGTATTTGTCTTTATCTTCTTTTTTCTTTTGTCTTATTGCCTGCATGCTTAACTTCCAGGCAGTAAATTCAGTACACTTCTTTCTACATGCAACTCTCTTCTCTCCATCTGCTTTATGATCACAGTTTACACACGGACAATCTTTGTATGCCATTTATGTATCACTCCTTATAATTTGTTTAACGGACATTCTTCATCGCATATCCTTTTATATTTTTCATAATCATTCGGCGTTATTCTTGGATATACACAATAACCATCACACATCTCAGTTCTAACTTCTTCCAGAATGTCCGTTACTGTCTTCACTCTCTCATGATCCTCTTTCACGACACCTGTAAGATTCTCTGTTATTGTCATAACTCATCCCTCTCTTTCGCTGCGGCGCAGAGCGACATAACTGCCACTCCTGCAACTGTCCGATAAATAATCCGCTTAAAAATCCAATGATCATAGATTAGCCCTCCATCATATTTTTAAATCTGTCTTTCTACTTCACTTCTGGATATTTTTCGTGATCAACCTTGCACTTAAACGTCTCCCCAATGTTTCACGCAATGTCTATGTACAAAACAATCTGTCCTTCTCTTTGTTCTGGACCACTCTGTCTCATCGTCCTCCGGATCCATCGCCTCACCGCAGACTACACAGCGAGGACGATCCCCGCCATGTTTCTCTCTGGTCTTCTTGTATGCATTCATTGCTGTCCTATTATTTCTGATCATTGTCTTTCTTTCCCCCCTGCATCATAGATCTCACATGAGATCGCCTTATTGCCAACTCCATTATCCACAACTTCGAAATCAACATCGTATCCGACCTCAGCCAGATGATCGATGATTCCAAAGTCATTGCCATTATCCTGCGAATGAATATAGACCTTCGCAAGTTTCTGTCTGATCTGTGCCATAATTAATTCACTCCTTAACTTTCCTTAACGATTTTCTCTGATCGTAAGCTCAATACCAGTCTCATCTCTGATCGCCTCCAGGATATCTGCCCACGTAACTAATCCGTCATTCATGCATTCTGTTTTCAAGTTAAACCTTGCTTTGAACTGATCCAGCCGTTTCTTACCAAAACCAAACTCATCTCTCAGCACCATGACGCTCATAGCAAGAACGGTATCCAAGATCTGCTCCTTAATCTTCTGTGCTGCTTTATCCATTTCTCTATGATCGACAGGAACCTTGATCCCTGTAACTCTCCGGCGTTTCATTTCTCTCTCTAAGGCTTCTGCTCCGCCTTCTTTGACAATGCGTAAAGCAAGTTCCAATCCTTCAGTCCTGCCTTCCATCTTTGCATCAATCTTTCCCATCGTTCTCTCCTTTCACGCTCTTGATCCTTGCCTTTAAGGCATTCAGGAATGAATCCTGTGTAACTTCTTTTGCTTCCAGCGCATCCATGACGTTCTCATCATACCCACCGGCAGTGACTAAATGATGGATCACAACATTCTCTTTCTGCCCCTGACGGTATAGTCTGGCATTTGCCTGTTGGTATAACTCCAAGGACCAGTTAAGCCCAAACCAGACAATGATGTGTCCACCTGCCTGAAGGTTTAATCCATATGCTGCACTTGCCGGATGTGCAAGTAGGATATCCATCTGCCCATTATTCCAGGCTGTGATGCTGTCCGGATTCTTTAACTCTCCGATCCGAAGCTTGCTCTTTTTCAAAGCTTTCTGGATCCGTGCCTTGTCATGCTTAAAGTTATAAAACACTAAAATCCCTTTTCCCGCATTTGCATCGATGATCTCTTTTAAGGCCTCGATCTTCTCATCATGCACCTCATGGTATATACCGTCTGCATCATAGACAGCTCCGTTACAAAGCTGCAGTAATTTATTACTTAAAGCCGCTGCACTTGTAACGTCAATGGTCTCTCCATCGATATCCGCGATCATCGTCTTCTCCAGTTCTTCATACTGCTTCTTTGCTTTATCCGGAAGTTTGATGTGACGGACATTATCGATCCGTTCTGGTAATTCCAAATAATCTTCTGCTTTCATGGAGATACAGATGTCTTTGATCCGTTCGTTGATCTCTTCGTCTGCCCATGTTCTCGGATTATACTCATAGACCACATTTCCGTTTCTTGCTCCCGGTGTGAAGTAATTATCACGGTATCCGGTTAAAGTCTTTCCTAGTCGTTTTCCTTCATCCAGAAGATAGATCTGTGCCCACAGGTCTTCCAGTCCGTTCGGAGTCGGTGTTCCTGTAAGCCCTACGATCCGGTGGATGTGACTCCTGACACTTTTTAATTTTCGGAATCGTTTTGCCTTATTAGACTTAAAGCTCGACAACTCATCAATGATCACCATGTCAAACGGCCAGTCATTTTTGTAATAATCAACCAACCACGAGACATTGTCTCTTGATAACACCCAGATATCGCCGGGTGTGTTGATCGCTCTGATCCGCTGTTTGATACTTCCAAGGACTGGGATCACCCGAAGCATCTTTAAGTGATCCCATTTCTGTGATTCTCTTGTCCATGTATCTTCTGCAACTTTCTTCGGCGCGATGACAAGAACTTTCCGGACTGCAAACCGATTGAATCTCAGATCATTGACTGCTGTCAGTGTGATCACTGTCTTTCCAAGTCCCATGTCAAGAAACAATCCTAAGACCGGATCCGTGATCATGCGGTTAATGCAGTATCGCTGATAATTGTGTGGTACAAATTTCATATCATGCCTCTCTGTTCTAACTCTGTGATCTTGTCCAAGGACTTACCTGGATTCCATGCTTCGATCTCCCAGATCACTCGGTCAATATCTTTTTTGTTATCAAGAACGGTTGCATAACATCCCGTTGCTAAGATCTTACGGATCTGGACTTTCTGAAGCGGTGTCGTTTTTTCTCCTGGCCGCTTCAATTCTACGAATCCAGATTTTCCGCCTTGAAGGATTACAACTCTGTCTGGTACTCCGGCATTGCCCGGGGATACAAACTTATATGCCGTACCACCGACCTTTTTTACTTCATCCCTGAACTTAGATTCTATACTGCTTTCTCTCATATCATTCTCCTTTGCTTGTAATCAATGTTACATTGTCCCCCTATATATACGCGTGTATAGGCGTACATGGGGTACCACTATACCATTACCCTTTATATTTTATTTATATATAATTTAATGTTTACAATGTTTATATAGGCATTAGATATAGGATTTAAGCCATTTTTCTTGTAATCAATGCTCTGTTTACTGAATGTTTCTGTTGTTTACGTTTCCAAATATTGTATGTTTACTTTTTAATCTGTCAACACTCTGTTTACACGCGTATATCCTCTCTGTGTCCCATATGGACCGAACCTTACAGATGATATGCGTTGCCACCCATCGATACAATTTAGAATGCCATTAATCTCTATCGTATCCTGTCTTCGCATCTGTTTGAGATCACCGCCAAAGCACTCACACCAGACCTCAGCCGCACATATTCGATCACGTTCAACCATACTGCTCTCATCCTTTACTTGAAATTCACTATTGAAAAATGATCTTCTCTGTGCCTGACTCTTTTCCTTCCAGTCTGTTGGAATCTTCTTCTCCAAGAACTCTCTGATCACACCTTCTTTTGGAGATGCTTCTCTGTAAGTTTCCTGCTTCTCCTGTGCCACTTTGGCGACATCTCCAGACATATACAGCGGCTCTCCTAACATCCATCTCGCAGTTGCTTCTGCCCATACCTGATCGACTTCTGCCGGCAGTTCCTGAAAGATGTTCTTCTTTGGTTTCTGTTTTCCAAGTCCAACCGGCCAGAACCTTCGGTTCCCCGTTCTGTCCTTTAAAAACTCTTTATCGTTCGTAGTTCCTACGATGATACAGTTTCGTGGGAAATTTGCGGTCCTACGTCCATACGGCATACGATAAACATCCTCTTTCTTACTTAAGAACTGTTTGACTGCATTCATCTCTGATCTGTTAAATCCAGTTAACTCTCCTGCTTCAATGATCCAGTAGCCCTGCACCATCTCTGCTGCATCTTTCCCTTCAAAGGTACTCATTGAATCGGAATACCAGTCTTTGCCCAACATTGAAAAGAACGTACTCTTTCCAACGCCCTGCGCTCCCGACAGGATCAGCATATAATCAAATTTACATCCTGGATGCATGGCTCTGGCAACCGCAGCGCACAAAGTCTTTCTTGTTGCTGCACGTACATATTCAGAGTCCTCTGCCCCGAAATAATCGATCAATAGCGTATCTAATCGTCTGACCCCATCCCAGTTAAGGCTTGTAAGATACTCACGGATCTTATGTCTTTTATGTCGGTTTGCATAGATCGCCATGCCGTCTAATATCTTCTTTTCTCCTGTGATCCCGTAAGTCTTCTCCATGTAATGTCTTAATCCGGCATCATCTTCATCGGTCCATGCGCGATCCTTATAAGGAAACTCCGGATGAAATTCCCACGGCATCGGTCTACAGACAGTTGCTCTGTTCGCAAATTCATCATGATATAATCGGTCCTTTAAGTTTGGATCGTTCTCCAGAATGATCAGCACGTTATCGATCGTCTTATTCGGCATTCCTGTCTGTGAACTGCAGCTTAACTTTTCCATCCAGTCAAGATCTTCTTTTGATATATCCTGTGAAAATTCGGACTGTGCACGTTCATATCGTTCTGCAGTAATGACTTTTGCAACATTTGGCTGTTCCATCGCAAACTCACACATTGCAGAAAAGGATGGAAGCCTTGTGATCGGCGTTCCTTCCTTTGATCCATAATCAAGTTCATAAAACTTATGGATCCGGACCAGATCAAATGCATTGCATAATCTTCCACCTGCAGGATCTGTGGCATGATGGCTGTATAAGAATAATCCATCCTCATACAGCACGGCTCCGCCAACTGTCGAACCTTCTGTATAGGTATAGCGCCCCGGATGCGTATCACATGGTTCATAGATGCCATCCAGAAACGTATCCATTGCCTGTTCCACTGTATAGGTCTTACAGAATGCACCGACGATTCCTTTCTTTTCTAATGGATTCCCCTGTTTTTTGATACTGCGATCACGAAGCTTTACCGCTCCTGGCACTTCCGGCCACTGTGTGATATCTCTCCAGTTATCATATGTCGCAAGCATTCCGTCTTTACTTAAAAACGGCTTGTCCGCATAGCGGAATCGATACTGGCTGTCTTTACTGCAGCTTGGCCAGTACATTAATCGGACTGTTTCGAATGTTGTCGGGTCAAAGATACCCATTCCGATATACTCTGCAGCACGTCTTGCGATCGGCTCATATTCATCTGGAGAAACCGGCTGATCCAGTGGCAGAATGATTCGAAGTCGCGGTGCTGCTTCTTCATGCTTCCTGGTACTGTAGACCACATAAGAACAACCAAGGTTTTCTAAGATGCCGATCACCTCATCAGTTCCACCCGGCTTTATATGATCGGCATCTAATGTAATCAGATAGCGATAACCGGCATTTTCATTTCTTCGCTGTTCTCCGGAAAGTTCGCCACCAACGAAACCACCGACATCTTTGATCTCATCCTGTTTCGCTTTGCGGTAACCCATATATTCTGCCAGAGTCTCTTCTGTTCTGATCGGATGTTCAAGCTTCTCCACAAAATCAGACCAGTACATCTCCTGCTTTAGCCAGGTCTTTGATTTTCGGCTGCTTCCCGTTGATATTTTAATTTTTAAGTCATTCTGAAACATGCCGTTCCTCCTACTCTTTCTTATAGAAATCTCCTGTAAATCCATCTGCATTTAATGGCAGTCCTTCTGCCCACTCCGGAGCCTTACACATCAGATCAATGGCTTTCTCCAGTGTCAGATCAGAACCTTTTGGCACTTCCGCTATGATCTCGTCATGAATATGGAAGTTGATGAGATAACCACCAAATAACATATTTCGGATCGCATTCGCCAGCAGATCCCTTGCCACTGCCTGTACAATATTTTCGACTAGCTTTCCACCATAGGTTTCAAGTCTCTGCCATTTCTTGGTTCCATCGATGCCCATGTATGTGATACTCTTGTTTCCCCATGCATTCTCTCCGATCTGCGGATCTGGATAGAACAGGCATCGTCCGGAAGGAAGTTTGATCATAAAATAATCTGCATCTCTCATAAACGTGATCCCGTGCTGAATCTGGTTTGTTGTTCCAAGTGTTACCGTCTCGATCGCACAATTCTCTACGGTATACCAGAAATCCTGAATCCGTTTGTTTGCTGTTCTCCATCGATGTACGATATCAGGAAGTTCTTCTTCCGTAAGTCCCATCTTTAAGGCACCCATCTGAATCAGCGCTCCGGTACCGCCTTGGTATCCGAGGGCAAGTTCTGCGACCTTTCCTTTTGCCCTGAGTGCATATTCCGGATTTCCTTTTTTGATCTTCTCGATCGGTACGTTAAACATACTGGAAGCTGAGGCTTCATAGATCTTGCCATGAGTACGGAAGACTTCCAGTCTCCAATCCTCTCCAGCTAACCAGCTGATCACTCTCGCTTCGATTGCTGAAAAGTCTGCAACTACGAACTCATATCCCTCTCTTGGAACAAATGCTGTCCGGATCAGCTGTGAGATCGTATCTGGCAGACTGCCATAAGTCAGTTCCAGCATCGCTGCATTTTCCTGTTTTACCAGATTCCTTGCCAGTGACAACTCCGGAATATAGTTTCTCGGAAGATTCTGAACTTGTACCAGACGTCCTGCCCATCTTCCTGTTCTGTTTGCACCATAAAACTGTAATAATCCACGGACTCTTCCATCCTTGCAGACCGCATTTCCCATAGCTGTGTATTTCTTCACAGAACTCTTAGCCATCTCTTTGCGTTTCTTCAGAACATAATAGACCGCGGGATTTGCTTTTACCTGTGGAGCTTCTAACAGTTCGTTCACTGCCTCTTTCCCTAACTTATCAATATCTTTTCCTAGCTTTTCGGATAACCACTGTTTTAACTGGGCAACACTGTTCGGATTATCGATTCCAGAAACACGCCGGATATCATCTCCAAGCTTTAATGCTGCCTGATCACTTAATTCCAATGCCCCATTGATCAGTGCAAGGTCCAGCTGAGTCCCCTGTTGATTAATAGTCTGGTCATAATGCCAGTTGGTCCATTCCTGCGTTGGAACTGGATAATCCTTCAGATGGTCCTCGATCGCACGTTCCACTTCCACATCCTGTTTGCAGTATTCCTTAAACAGGTTCCATTTCTCTATATCATGTTCAGGAAAGTTTCTTGTGCGTCCGCCGTTTCTCTTTGTAGGCTTGCATGGTACACAAAAATAACGGATCAGTGCTTTTCCAACCGCCATCTTTTGCTTCTCCTGAGGGAATCCCATTGCTTTCCCAACTCCTGCAAGGGATGCCGGATACCCGCAGTAAAGAGAATGGATCATCGTACACTGCCACTGATCCGGCCAGATCTCATAGAACTGACTTAATGCATTGATCTCAAAGTTTGCATTATGCGCCATCTTGATCGTTGCCGGTGCTTTCAGATCATTGATCACTTTTTCCGGAAGTTTCTCCCCCTGTGCAAGATCTATGATCTCAACAGGTCCATCATCGTAAGCGTAAGCAAACAGTAGAATCTGAAAGTCCGGAGACTGTACATACTTGTACAGCCCGGACTTTGCAATGTCTACACTACTATAAGTCTCGATATCGATATGCAGGACGTTCTTGCGCGGGATCATAATCCCATAACTCCGCCGCCATTGATCGGAGCCCCCGTGATCGGATTAATTCCAGTGACTGGATTCACACTCTGCTGTGTAGCTGCAGCCTGTGTGTTCATCTGCGGAACTGCTGTGGTCTGGACATTTGCCTGTGGCATTGGTCCAAAGTCTTCCGCTGCTGTTGTTCTTCCTGTTAATGGATCACCTTCTCTTGTTTTCTGGACATTGTTCAGTCCGCATCCAACACCTCTGTTTCCATTTGTGTTATATGGGAAAAAGTTTAAGGAAACTCTTCCGTAGCATCCGGCATATACTTCTGCAGGATTTAAGATTGCCTGACAGTTTGTATCGACAACTTCCGGTCTCTGTTTACTGGATGCTGTCATGACCATATGTCCTTTACACTCTTCTCCGAATGGCTCTCCGTTTGGTCTTGTTCCATCTCCATCATGCATCGGATTCTTCAGCATTGCTGGCATCTGTCCGTTGAATTTTGTAGAGACACCTTCCTGTGCTGCAGCCTGCATTGCTGCCTGGATCGCATTGATCGTTGTTGTGTCTGTCTTAGGGATCAGGATCGTCACAGAATATTTTTCTTCCTGTCCTGGATTGTTAGCATGTGGTTGAAATACGTGTGGAAATGAAAATCTTACTTCGCCTGTTGTTACTTTTGTATTACTCATAGTTTTTTACTCCTTTTATTTAAAATCTTCTGCTGCTGTTGTTTTCGGGTTATAAGCCGGACGTTTATCGGATTCCGGTGCAAGTGTTGGCTTTCCATTTGGCTTCTGGATAAACTCTCCACAAATCATCTGGAAGTCTTTCTTTCCGACCATCTTTTCAAGATCTGTCAGGGTAAGCTGTGCCCTTTCATACAGAGTTTCTTTCGGGAAACCGTTCAGTTCCAAGACATCTGCCATCTTCTCGTAATCTGTGATCATACGATTGCTTCTGCCTTCAACGATCTTCCATCCTGGGATCTCTCCGCCATCGATCAGTTTTGTCTGTGCATAGGACTTTAATTTTTTATGCCAGGCAACCAACTGTTCTGCTTTTGCAAGGGCTTCTCCCACCTCTTCGTCTGAAAGCTCCGGTGGAAGTTTTGTTTCATAGGTTTCCAGAAGTTCCAGATTGTCATAAGCTCTCTGTCTGCAGTTTAAGACTTTGCAGAATCTGCAGTGTTCCCCGGAACGAAACTCTCCTTCTCCTTTGTAAGCTAATTCAGCTTTCGGTTTGACTACGACATTGCCCCATGTTGTCAGCTCTCGTTTGTTCGTTTTCCATGTGGAAAAGTTATTGAGTCTTGGCTGCACGATATGAAAAAAAATGTCCTCGATCGGATACAAAAATCCGTAAGCCTTTAATGCTCCTAGTGCATACAATCCCATCTGCGGATTCCCACCTGCATTTACTGGGACACCTTTTCCGTATTTAAAATCAATCACATGCATGACTGATCCACAGATCAGGATGCAGTCTGCAGTACCGAATCCATCCGGCACGTACTCATCAAACTCAACTCTTTTTTCCACTGCCATATAGGGCTTTTCTGGAAGACTGTTGCTAAGTGTCTCCACATAGTCAACATACTGATCTGTGAATCCCTGCATCTCTTCCTGATACAGTTCACTCTTTTTGATCTTGTTCATTCTTCTGGTATAAGTTCCAGTCTTTAAAGAATCTGCTGTCAGTTTTAACTCACAGATCTCATGTGCCAGTGTTCCTTCTTTGGTATAAGAACTCTCCGTATCTGGAAGCTCATCACACAACTTTGCGGAGGGCGTACAGTGGATCCACTGCACCGCTCCGCTTGCTGATAACAAAGCATGTTTTCTTTTCTTCGCCATCTTAGATCACCGCCCCAATCGCTTTGATCGCAGATGCGAACTCCCCATACTTTTCCTGTGGCAGATCCATCAAAGTCTGTGCACCTAAGGATGCCAGCGTATTCTGTACGTCCTGCATCTTTCCGGCATCGATCAGACCTGTTGCTGCAACTGCCAACTGTTCCATTGTATATGTAGGAGTTGCTGTGGCTGTTGGTACTGGATTAACTGTAGATGTTGTATTTTGAGCCACAGGTGCTGTTGGTGTGGTCTGTGTTGTTGGTACGGATTGCACATTCTGTACTGGCTGTGTGCTCTGTACAGTTGTACCTGTTGGTGCAACTGTTGCCGTTGGTGCGACTGTCTGCTGTACTGCAGGTACTACCCTTGCTGCATCCATCTGTACCTGTGTTTCTTCTTTCAAGGCCCCTGTTGCCTTCGCTAATGCAAAAATCGCATTTGCCAGATTGTCAAGCCCTGTTACTTTTACTGTGATCTCCATTGTTATGTCCTCCTAATTCTTCTTTGTTTAATAGATACCCGATCCCTAAGATCTGAAAGATCAGGTTTGTATCAAGATCTTGTCCAGCTTTATGCAGCCGGACAAGAGTTTCAACTCTCTCATAAGATGCTGCTAATTCATCGTAAACTTCACGACTGATCAGCAATCTATCTTCTTTCATCATTTATACCCTTTCTGTATACTTTTGGAATACTAAGTGCTTCGCCATTAGTTCTTGCACCGCATTTGAAAGTTCCTTGTCTAAAGGTGTTAATTCTCGTTCTAATGCATCAGCCAATACTCGTAAAGCCGCCACTACATAAGATGCAGTCTCGTCAGATACTGGAGTTACACTGCTTGTGATCTCTGCTGCTATATCACAACTTACTTTCTTCATTAGCTGGAAATTTTGTTCTTCCTGGCCCTGTGCCATACATACATAGGCTTTTGCGATATTCTTCTCGCATTCAAATAAAAAATCTTTTCTCATTGTTCCTTCTCGCTTTCTGTGCTATAATGCACTTGTGTTAAACTATTGATATCCGCACCTTCTGGAGTTGCCGCTTCAGAGGTGCATTTTTCTTTTATCATGTTTCTTACTCTCATATACGCTGCGAGCTCTTTAGACTCTAAATACACAACTGCTTCATTAGAAGATTCCTGTTCTGCTTGCTCAACGGATTTTTGTTGTATCTTAATCATCCCATCGAGTTCTTGTAGAATTATCTTCTCGTCAATCATCTTTTTCGCTCCTTTCATTTCATTGTCAGCTTATCAAGCATCCATTCCATTGCTTTTTTCCAATCTTTGTTCTGGACAAAATCAAGCAAATAGTCATACTGACTGACACATATAAGCCGAATATTATTGCTGTTGCCATTTATGCCCCTTTCTCTACAACTTCTTTCTCTTTGTCCTTCTTTTGTTTCTCAACACTTTTCAGGAAATCAACTGTCACTTCTTTAAGCTTGTTCGAATCTACTTTTCCGTGAATTCGAACAGTTGCATTTCCGATTTTATATGTTGCTTCTGGACCATCTCTCATTTCTATCACCTTCTTTTTCTTTTTTAGAACCAGATAGCTCTATTCTCTGCCCGAAGTTATAAGTGTTATCTTTAAACGTATACGAGGAATTTTTCATAACAAAAAAATACTTTGTCGGGGAGTAGTTTTTTTCTTTTTTATCCTGTCGCTCAGCAATATTACTTCGGACACAGAACAGAGCTATCTGGTTAATCTGCTTGTTTCTTTTTTAGCCTATCTCCTATAATTTAATTACAGGGTGCTGGCACATCCGAGTAATCATAGAAAGGAGATATTATGCAACAATTTAAATACTTAAGCTGTTCAAAGTATTGCGATCATTTAAACAAATTTTGTGATTTTAAGCTTACATATCAATTAGTTCAGCAATGTAGTGGAAATCCGGAGCAAGCCGTTCTTGTTGGCATTCAATGTTCTGATAACTATTCATACAACCACCAATGCCATTTTGAAAAATCCTTTGAACGAGTTATTGATTGGTAGATCGTTCTTTGAATTTATCCGGCAGATCCTTTACTTGTATCTCCATATCTAACCCTGTGATCTGCTGGAGCTTTTTCATAATTACATCATAGTGAAATTCTCCACTCTTTGCTTTAGAGTTTACATATTCTTCACAACCATCATTCCAGTATTTGCAATACTGACAGCCATAGAATATCTGTCCTTTTGCAAATACAGAGCTTTGAATGATCCTTGCCATACAGTGAATATCTTTTTTAGTTAATCCATTTCCGCCAATCATCTCTCACCTTCTTTTACTCCGCAGCTAAAAACTTATTGATAAAGTACTGCTGTCCTTTTCCTGTAACTTTTGGAGTACGAGTAATTCTGTTACATCCGTTTCCATCAATATGGACAGATTCTTTAATTTCAAAGAGTCCCATCTCCATACTCTTTTGAGTCGGCATGTTCCAATCGTTACCTTTTTGTTTGATCAAGTAGCCATTGTTACGTAGCCATTCAAATAATCTTCTTTGTCCTGTCTCTACCCCATTCTGTTTAAGAATTTTGGCTAATGCCCCAACTAAGATTGATGTATTTGCAGCTGTGATCGCATGTCCCAGAATCGCATGTGGTTTCATTCGCTCATTATCTTCCTGCAGTATCTTATTTTTCTCTCTTTCTTTTTTAAGGGCTGTAAATGCCTTAATCGCTACTTCTGGATTGTCAAGTAATTCATCCACTGCATACATTCCGTGTTTTCTAATTGAAGGAAGTACCTCACTTGTTACCCAGTGCTTAAATCGCTTCGCTGATTCTAATTTGCTACCAAAAATTAAAGAATACATCCCTGATTCATTTACTAACCACCCACCACGTTGCCCCAAACTTGATAACGATTCGTTATTGAGTTTATCTTCGGTATCCACATGATCTGCTAATGCTTTACTCGCATTAGAATACCCTAAGCACTTTGTTAAATCTTTTCCAACAAACCATGGCTCATTATCAACAATCATTGTTCGGATATCCCCAAACTCTGCTGATTTAAAAATTTCTAATTCATTCATATTTCCTCCTTCCTTTTATTTTGATGATTTTAAATCATCTTTCAGGTTAAAAAAAATCTTTTCCTTCTTTTTTAAAGATCTTATTTCAAGTAACTCACATAATGCCAGAACCTCACTTGCCTTAAATTCTCGCTTATTATCAATTTTTAATGATAATCCATAACTTGAAAGGCCTAAATATTCTGCAACATATTTTAATTTGAAACCCTTTTCTTCAATTAAACTACGAAGCTCTTTTGAATCTGTCATATTGCACCTTCTTTCTTTTTTAAATGATGATTTTAAATCATCTGCCATTATAGTATCATTATGATGATTTAAAGTCAACTATTTTTTATGATTTTTTCAAAAAATGTTGATTTAAAATCTTTTTAATGGTATATTTAACTCATCAATTATATTAACGAAAGAAGGTGACAAATGTGCCTGATATAGGGAAAAGGATAAAAGCAAAACGCATAGAACTTGGAATGACACAAGAAGATTTAGCTAATAAATTAGGATATAAGAGTAAAACTACTATCGCAAAAATTGAAAATGGGACTAATGATATAACACAAAGTCGTGTAGTCGATTTTGCCAATGTATTAAATACCACTCCTGCTTATTTAATGGGCTGGAACAACAAAACAAATGCAAATTTTGATAAAAAATATTTGGATCGAGACGTATTTATTATACAAAGAGAGAAAAATAAAATGTCTTCCAAAGAACAAACGAAGCTAATGGATCTTATAAGAACAAATTTTGATGAATATAATTGGGATGAAGATGATTCTGGAGATATCGAATAATCGCAGGGCTGAAATTAAAAATCGTATGCTTTCAATTTTAAAAAAATATGGACAGCCATACGTACCTGTTAAAATTGGAAATATTATTAGAAAAATGAATAATGTTAAATTAATTACTTATAGTAGTCAGATTCGAAAGCATAATATAACTTATGAAGAATTAATTATAAATGCAGAAACAAAAGATTCTTATGCTGTCTGGGATGGAAACAAACGTTACTGCATCTACTATAATGATTTAGATTTTAACATCCTTCATTCGAATAGAGTTCGATGGAACTTAGCCCATGAGTTAGGGCATATTGTATTGAGGCATCATGAATTTTACAAATATAATAAGCTTTTTCGAAATGTCTTAAACGATTCTACTTATAACTATCTTGAAGAGGAAGCTGATTATTTTGCACAATTAATTCTTGTTCCTCATATTGTTTTGTTTAAGTTCAGGGTCTCTACTATCAATGAACTTAAAACTCTCTGTAAGATATCAAGTAATGCAGCCATACATCGTTTTCGTGCTTATCAAAAATGGCTATCTCACATAGATATTGAAGATGAATATGATAATCAGCTTCTTCAATATTATTACAACTTCATCTATAAATATCATTGCCAAACATGTGGCGCAACTTTACTTCAAGAACATGGAGCATATTGTCCTATCTGCGGCAATAAAAACACACTGAAATGGGGTGACGGAAACATGATATATAAAGAATTCGAAACTTATACTTCTAAAAAATTGATCCAATGTCCGAGATGTCAAAACGAACAAACGAATATCCAAGGTGAATATTGCCAAATCTGTGGATCTTATCTTGTAAACCGATGTATTGGCGATTGTAATTATATTGGTAATTGCAGCTACAATATGATCTTACCGACTAACGCACGATATTGTCCTATATCTGGAAATAAATCTATTTTTTACGATCAGGGATTCTTGCAGGACTGGAATCAGAAACTTCATTCTCCTAATTCGAATCCAGAGAGTAATGAGCAGTTAGCTTTAGAACCTCCCGAAGATCCTTTTTGGGAGCACCCTGATTTCGATCAGCTAGCTGAAGAGCTTCCTTAGTCAATCCTATTAGCTGATTTCGAATCAAATATTTAAATAACACACAGGAAAAAATATCTACATAAAATACAAAAAAAAAGGGGGGTATAATGGGTTTATTAAATTCAATATTTGGAAACAACGAGTTAAATAATAAAATTCAGGAATTAGAAAATACCAATTCCAAAATGGAAGCAAAAATCGCTATTCTTGAAAATGAAAAAGCAGCACTGGAATCATTACTCACTCCAGAAATGCAAGATCTAGAATCATTAAAAAAACAGATTGCTGAATCTCAGGTTGAATTTGCACATCAAAAAGTAATGCAAGAACAGAAATTAAAAGAACAATATGACAAATATATGTCTGAAATTACTAAACAAAAATCACTTATTGTTGCATACAATGATGAAATCAATGAATTAAATTCAACCATAAAAGGACTAAAGAAATCTATTATCACATTTTCTGATGAAATCTTAGTTCAAAACTTTGGATTATATGAACCGCGATATTCTTTTCTTAATGCGGATTCTTATAAAGCAGAACTTACGAATATACGCAATATGCAAAAAGCCATGATCAAAGACGGGTCTGCGGTATCTGGTAGTGCCGACTGGCAAGTCAATGGAAGTGTCGTCAGAGGACGCAAAATGATAAAGGACATGCAAAAACTATTGCTCCGTGCATTTAACAGTGAGTGCGATGAAATTATTAATAAGATAAAATACAATAACTACAATTCCTCTGTTAAAAAAATGGAACGAAGCTTTAATGCAATTGCTAAATTAGGAGTAACAATGGCTATTTCCATAACTTCTGACTATTATGATCTAAAAATCCAAGAGCTTCAATTATCATTGGAATATCAGATTCAAAAGCAACGTGAGAAAGAAGAAAAAGCCGAATTAAGAGCCCAACAACGTGAAGAAGCACGATTGCAAAAAGAACTTAAGGAACAACGCAAAAATATTGATAAAGAACGTAAACATTATGAACAGGCCCTTTCTAATATTAATAAGCAATTATCCTCTTCTTCTGATGAAGATACTGAAGATTTAAATAAAAAGAAAGAGGAAATTATACAGTCTTTATCTGACATTGATACCAAAATCAAAAATATCGACTATAGAGAAGCTAACCAAAAAGCTGGATATGTATATGTAATTTCTAACATTGGATCATTTGGCGAAGGAATATATAAAATCGGAATGACACGAAGATTAAATCCTCAGGAACGAGTTGATGAACTTGGTGATGCTTCTGTTCCTTTCAAATTTGATGTACATTCTATGATATTTTCAGAAGATGCTCCAGCTCTGGAAGCAAAATTACATAAAGCTTTTGAAGATCGAAAATTAAATCTTGTAAACCAACGAAGAGAATTTTTTAAAGTTTCCCTGGATGAAATTAAAGATGTTGTCAAAAATAATTTTGATAAAACCGTAGAATTTGTCGAAGTTCCTGATGCCGATCAATACAGGATTTCTTTAAAAATGAAAGAAACTATGCAAAAACAAGCATGATTCATAATTTTTTTTAAAAAAACAGCTACCAGCTATCCAAATAATAAAAATCCAGTAACAATTTTCAATAATTTTAACAAGAATACTTGACAAGGCTCAAGAAACTATCTTATATTTTAGCGAATGGCTGATGATCGGCCGTAAAAGAGCCTCGGATAATATCTATTCCAAGGCTCTTTTTGCATTTATATAATTTTATGCAAAATAATTTTGTCAGAGTCTGACAAAGTTACTTTATAACACTTTTCACATAGGAGAATAATGTATGGATACAATTTTACATAAAATTTCCCATAGTAATAAAATGCCAGTATTATTTATTGGCTCTGGTATTTCCAAGAGATATCTTTGGAAATATCCTAACTGGAATGAATTGCTTAAATTATCCTTTTCTCAGTTCTGTAAAGATGACTTTCAATTTCAAAAATATGTTGATACCTTTAAACGTCAAGGTTTCTCCGATTTTGAAATAAATACAGCTCTTGGAACCGTAATTGAAAAAGAATATAATAGCGCATTTTACGACCGCAAAATAAAATTGAAAGTTGGGAATATCCGAAACCCTAGTTGGGTAAAGCGTGGAATATCTCCATATAAAATGTTTCTTGCTAACTATTTTAAGAAAATGAAGCTTAACCGCAATCCAGAATTATTAAAAGAATTAGAAGAATTTAAAAAACTAAAGAACAAAATTTCTGCTGTTATTACAACAAACTATGACTTATTTTTAGAAAAATATATTTTTCCAGATGATTACACTGTTTTTACAAGACAGCATGAATTATTTTCTAAGGATAGTTATAATATCGCAGAAATCTATAAAATTCATGGCTCTGCAAACGATGCTAATACTATTATGATCACGGAAAAAGATTATGATGAATTTAATGAATCCAGAAAATTATTTATTGCAAAACTTTTGATCCTATTTTCTGAATCACCAATTATTTTTATGGGTTATTCTTTTACAGATGAAGATATTCAGTCAATCATTACTGACTTCTTATCATGTTTAACATCTGACGAATTAGAAAATATTGAAGAACATTTTATTTTTATTAGCTATAAGGAAAATCAAGAAAATTTAAATGAAATCAACCGCGTTATCACAACAAAGAACGGCAATGATATTCCAATTACAGAAATAGCGACTGATAATTTTCTTGAAGTATTTAAAATTTTAAATGAAATTACCCCTGGTATTTCTCCTAAAAAAATTCGTGAAACTAAGAAAATTGTTAAAAAAATTGTAGATGAAAGTGCTTCTTCTCCTGAAGCTAAATCAATCATTGTCGGAATTGATGACTTAGATCAACTTGATTTATCTAACAAACCTCTCGCAGTTGCTATTGGTTATAAGGAATCCGTATTAAGTTCTGTGGGGTATGGTATGCTTAGTGATAATCAGATTTTTGAAGATATTCTTTATGACAACAAAAATTTTAATCCTACTGAAATGTGTATGTCAAGATTCAAATCAATTCCAACCACCAGACTTTTACCTGTATATAAATATTTTTCTAAGAGTGAGATTACCCCGTCAGAAGGATCTCATCTTCGTAAATATATAGAAAATCACAACTCTATAGATAAAATTTATAGTAGAAATATTTCAAAAACACTGAAAAAAGTACCCGAACTATCCGAAATAAAGGATATTCTGGAAGAAATGGATAAAGAAGAAAATATTAATAAAAAATCTGGTATTGTTTTAAAAAATCATGCTGTATTATCTTCTGCCGACTTAAGATTTCTTTGTAGATGTTTATTTGAATTAGATACAACTGATACGAAAGATGAATTAATGAAATCAACAAATTTTAAACGCTGTGTTATGATTCTGGATTTCCTGGAAAATGCAGAAAAAGATTAGCAAACCTTTTCTGGTAAAGCACCAGAAACATCACTAATCTTTTTCCTTTTGTTCTTAAGTTACTAATTTAATTTTAAGTCATTCCGGACATTTAATGTTGTATGTCCTTTTATTCAAATCAGTGTTAATCGTTTTGTGCTATGCACTTCGATTAACTTATGATTATTATAATAGTTTATGCCTCATCTGTCAATTTATGCACAGATTTTTATACAAAATACTTTGTGTATTATTTTTATTGACTAAGCGTCATAATATTTGATATATTTTGCTGACATCAGAAAAATAGATAAACTAAAAACCGTCCAGTTGCAGCTGGACGGAATAAAAAGAAAAACTACTTGCATCTATAGGTTAGATGTGTACTTTTCCCCGACAGTTAAAGTATACCATTTTTAACCTACACTTTGCAAGAAGTGTATTTTTTGTACCCAAATAATCAAAATATGGAAAGGAACGATGGTATATGAACATAGGAAATCAGTTAGGAAAACTAAAAAAATCAGATCAATTCTGCATTTACCTAAGAAAGAGTCGTGCAGATGCCGAAGCTGAAAAGCTTGGAGAAGGCGAAACTTTAGCAAGGCATGAAAGAATCTTAACAGAATTAGCAGTAAAACTTGGGCTTCCAATCGGTAAAATCTATCGTGAAATTGTTTCTGGAGAAACTATTTCCGCCAGAAAAGAAATCCAAAGTATGATCAATGATTGCTATGCCGGTATGTGGAAGGGAATCTTAGTCGTAGAAGTTACAAGATTATCTCGTGGAAACCAAGGGGATGCACAAATCATCATGGATTGCCTACGGTATTCCAATAATAATAATGGTGTTTTGGTAGTTACACCTACCAAAGTATATGACATTGTACAAAGTTCGGATGATGAAGAGTATATGGAATTTGAATTATTTATGTCTCGCAGAGAATATAAAATGATACGAAAAAGAATGATGCGTGGGAAACTTCAGGCCGTTGTTGAAGGAAATTACATGGGATCCTATCGACCATACGGATACGATATCCTAAAAACAAAAACAGGAAGAACCCTTGTTCCAAACCCTGAAGAAGCTCCGATCGTTAAGAATATCTTTGAATGGACTGTAAAAGAACACTTAACTCCTGGTAAAATTTGCAAAAGATTAACCAGTTTAGGAGTTCCTACTTATACCGGCAGTGCCGAATGGGCTATTGGTACAGTAAAGACAATACTAACTAATCCTACATATACTGGAAAAGTTCGTTGGAATGATCGAATGCAAACAAAAACATTAGTTAATGGGAATCTAGTGTCATCAAGGCCAAGAGCTCATACCAGTCAATATATGTTGTATGAAGGTAAACATAAAGGGATTGTTGATGAAATTACTTTTCATGCTGCTTCCTCTCGATTTTATTCCGACAAAACAAAAGCAAACCTTAAATTAATGAATCCGCTTGCTGGTATATTGATCTGTGCCAAATGCAAAAAAGCTATGATTTATCAAGGATACTTAAAACGTCCCAATACTCTACCTCGTATCTTACATAAAACTTCACAAGTATGTAATGTGAAATCTGCTGTATTAAAAGATGTCGTTGATGCAGTTGCTCATGCTTTGGAACTGTATATTGATGATTTTGAAATGAAAATAGATAATCTTCCTGACGTTGATGAAAACAGCATTCTTAGCCAATTGGAAGTCTTGCAAAAAGAATTGATAAAACAAGAAAAGAAGCTGCCTAAGCTGTTTGATGCCTGGGAAGATGGAATCTTAACTGATGAAGAATTTACCAGACGAAAGCTTATTAACAAAGAACGCATTGAGTCCATAAAAAAGCAAATGGATCATCTAGAGGACTCTGTTCCGACAAAAGATGAGTACGAAGAGAAAATAATGCTCTTATCAGATGCATTAAAATCCCTGCTAGATCCAACACTTGATGCTGATATTAAAAACACTTATCTAAAAAGCATTATCAGCTCCATTGAATATAGCAGGGATAATAATACAGAATTTATATTAGACGTTTTCCTGAAGGATTAAATGTCTATATCTAATTCAATTGGGCAGTGATCGGAACCCATGACATCGGTTAAGATCTCCGCATCTTTGATCTTATCTTTGATAGAATCAGATGTTAAGAAATAATCGATACGCCATCCGGCGTTCCTTTCTCTTGCCTTAAATCGATAGCTCCACCATGAATACTTCTCTGTATCTGGGTGTAAATATCGATAAGAATCTGTGAATCCAGAGTCAAGTAATGTCTTGAACTTTTCACGTTCTTCCGGTGTAAATCCGGCATTTTTGACATTATTTTTCGGATTCTTTAAATCTAGTTCGGTCGCTGCAACGTTAAAGTCTCCACAGATTATGATCGGTTTCTTTTTCGGCTTGGCTTCTTGTGTCAGTGATGGTTGTGATTCTTTAAGATCTCCACAAAAGATCACAGGCTTTGTCTCCTCTAACTTCTTCAGATAAGCAAGAAAATCCTCTTCCCACTTCATACGATAAGAAAGCCTTGCCAACCCACTTTGTGAATTTGGTGTATACACTGTAATAAAGTAATAATTTTCAAACTCCAGTGTGATCACACGTCCTTCCTGATCATGCTCTTCGATTCCTAGACCATAGGAAACGCTTAGCGGTTCTTCTTTTGTAAATATACCTGTTCCTGAATATCCCTTCTTCACTGCATAATTCCAGTACTGATGGTATCCTGGAAGCTCAAGATCAAGTTGTCCTTCCTGCATCTTACTTTCCTGAATACAGAAAATATCAGCATCTGCCTCATTGAAAAAATCTAAAAATCCTTTCTTCACACATGCTCTGATTCCATTGACATTCCATGATATGAATTTCATCTAATTTCCTCCACGTCTCTTGTTATAAAGAAACATAATCACTCCTGCTGCAACGATCACACAATATCCGATAAAGCTCAACAAATCTGGAAGCTGTCCAAAGAACAAAAATCCAAGAACTGCCGAAAACATGATCTGTGTGTAATCATAAACAGAAATCTCTCTTGCTGGTGCATAAGTATAAGCTGCTGTGATACCGAACTGTCCACCTGCTGCCGCAAGTCCTGTCAATAACAGGAAGATCATCTGCTGTGTAGAGATTGGATGAAAATCAACGATCAGATATGGAACACATGCAAGCATGGAAAATGTTGAGAAGAAAAATACGATCATTGGACCTTTCTCTCCTCGAAGTCCTAGTTTTCTTACACAGGTGTATGCAAAACCTGCACACATTCCTCCGGCAAAACCAATGACCGCTGCTGGTGTTACTCCAGTCGCAAAACTTGGTTTCACAATAAATAAGCTTCCGACAAATGCTGCAATAACGCAGGCACACTGTGTCGGTGTAATCTTCTCTTTCAGTACTAAATAAGAAAATACGATAACAAAAAATGGCGATAACTTATTCAGACTGGAAGCATCTGAAAGCATCAGGTGATCTACCGCATAAAAGTTGCAGAAAATACCTAAGGTCCCAAAAAGGGACCTTAGAATAAACCAATGCAAATTTCTTTTCTGAATCTGAATCTTTTCCTTACTGCGAATAAGCATCACAAATGCGATGACTGATGCAACTAAATTACGGAAAAAACTCTTCTCAATCGATGGAAGATCCCCAGCCATCTTTAAAAACATTGCCATTAGGGCAAAAGAACAAGATGACAGTATGATGCATAAAATTCCTCGATTCTTATCTTTCATAACAAGATTATACTCTTGAAGAATATTCTCCAGTTCTTGTATCGATCTTTAACGTATCACCTTCGTTAACGAATAATGGTACCATTACCTGCGCACCTGTTTCAACGATACATGGTTTTGTAGCACCCTGTGCTGTGTTTCCTTTTTCTCCTGGTTCACATTCTGTAACAAGTAATTCTACAGAAATAGGTGGTTCAACCTGGAATGCATTTCCTGCGTGGGAAACGATTGTAACGTTCTCATTCTCTTTTACGAATTTTAAAGAATCTCCGATAACATCTGGTCCTAATGCGATCTGATCAAATGTTTCGTTATCCATGAAATAGAATAATTCTCCATCATTGTACAGATACTGCATCTCTTTACGTTCGATATGAGCGTTTTCAAATTTCTCTGTTGGACGGAATGTTTTTTCAACAACTCCACCGTTCTTGATATTTTTTAATTTACAACGTACAAACGCTGCTCCTTTTCCAGGTTTTACATGCTGGAATTCGATGATCTGGTAGATGTTATTCTCGAACTGAATTGTTAATCCATTCTTAAAATCTCCTGCTGTAACCATATTATAATTGTCCTCCTTAAATTATATCTTTTCTTATTTTATCTTAAATCTATAGTTGAATCAACTATTTATTTGCTAATTTATAGATTTCGTATATATCATTCTCATCACAGACCTTAAATGATCCAATCGTTCTGGTTCCTTCATAAGAACATCCATGCGCCATTTTCTTCACTTCTTCGTCTGTTTTTAAGCCGATCTCTGTTGCTTCGCTGAAACTTGTCGGCATATCAAGTGATGCAAAATATGCGACTGTTTTCTTGATTCCTTCCTGAGCTGCTTTCACATCGTCTGCTTCTTCAACATTCCAGACTCTTCTTGCATACTGGGCAAATCTTGCTGGTTTCGCATCATATACATAAGCTGCCCAAGCGCCCCACACAGTAGATAAACTTGCTCCATGTGCAATGTCAAACTTCGCACTTAATTCATGTCCTAACTGATGAACTGCAAAATCTTTCTCAGCTCCAAGACCTGTGATTCCGTTATGTGAAAGGCTTCCTGCCCACATGATCTCACTCATCGCATTGTAATCATGAGAGTCTTTGATCGCAACAGCACCATTCCTGATCACGGTACGAAGTAATCCTTCTGCGATCTCATCTGTCAATTCATTATTCTCTGTCTGAGTAAAATAACGATCCAATGTATGCATCATAATGTCTACAACCCCACATCCAACCTGATATTTTGGTAATGTGTATGTAAGTTCAGGATTCATGATCGCAAATGCCGGACGATTAAAATCTGTAGAAAGTCCTCGTTTGATCTTAGTATCCTCATTCGTAAGAACTGCTGAATCACTTGTCTCACTTCCGGCTGCTGCCAGCGTAAGTACAACTCCGACTGGAAGGGATTTCGTAACCGTCTGCTTCTTAGACCAGAATTCCCAGATATCTGTCTCTGGATTGGCAGTTCCATGTGCAACAGCCTTTGAAGTATCAATGACACTTCCACCTCCGACTGCCAATACAAAATCTGTTCCAAACTCAATGGATTTCTTTACTGCCTCTCTTGCAAATGACAGCCTCGGATTCGGTTTTACTCCTCCGATCGTCATATAATCAAGCCCAGCTTCCTGTAATGATGCTGTAACCTGATCTAACAGTCCGCTTCTTACAACACTTCCTCCACCATATACAACAAATACTTTGGTTGCTCCAAGGCTCTTAGCAAGCTCTCCTGCCTGTTTCTGAGTCTCTTTACCAAAAATAATCCTTGTTGGTGTGTACTGAGTAAATCCATGCATTGCTTCTTCCTCCATCTGATCTTGAAAATGATATATATGTTTCTTAGTTATCGTCTCTTGTTAGCTTTACGACGATCTCTTCAGCAATCTCTTCTACTGTCTTATGATCTGTATTCACTACAACGTCTGCAGCTGCTTCGTATTTTGGACGACGCTGCTCCATCATATTAGAGATAAACTCTGTATTCTTATTACCACGTAATAATGGTCTGTCATCACTGTCTTTGACACGCTCTAAGATCACTTCTGGTGATGCTGTTAATAAAACAACCTTTCCATTCTTCTTCATTTCTGCAACGTTCTCATCACGAAGTGCGACACCTCCACCGCAGGAAATGATCTGATTGTTCTTCTTCTGAAGTTCGATCAACAGGTTTGTCTCACAGTTTCTGAAATATGTCTCTCCATATTCTTCAAAAATCTTATTGATAGACATTCCTTCTTTCTTCACGATCTCTTCATCCATCTCTACCTGTGGGGATGCAAGGATCTTACTTAGATATGTAGAAACAGTACTCTTACCTGCTCCCATAAATCCGATCAATAAGATGTTATGTGTAAATAATGTCTTTGCCTGAATTCTTCTGCTATTTTCTACAATATAATTGAATATATCAAGAATCTCATCCTTATAGGTATTCTCATCCACATGTGTGAGCAGCATCTTACGCTGTCTCTTTTCCTGTTCTGGCTGAAGGATTGGCAATCCGTTCTCTTTCTTGTAGACCATGATCTCTTTGATGATATCCATTCTCTCTTCTAATACAGAGACAATCTTCTTATCACACAGATCTAATCTCTCTCTAATCTCTTCTAACTGACTCATCTTCTTGTTCTTTCCTTTTCTATACTAAATGTTCCCATACTTCTCAGATAACAAAGTGTGGTCTTGTTCAGTATATCATACATTCCTGTATTTTTTCAATTCATTGCCTTCATAATTTAGGCAAATTCACTTTGCTTTGTGATAAATGAAATAAAATCTTTCACAACCGGTGTCAGATATTTATCTTTCTTTAATACAAGATAAATGTATCGTTCAATTTCTGGTGATATAATTGGGCGGATACAGACATCCATCGTATCAAGCAGCGGAATCTTTGGCACGATCGCAATTCCAAATCCTGCTGCGACAAGTCCTGCAACCGATGAATCTTCTTCTCCTTCATATGCAATTGCCGGCTGTCTTTTAATTTTTGAAAAGTAACTGTCGATTACCGGTCTTAATCCACTATTTCTTGTAAAATACACATAATCATACTCAACCGTATCTATAAGATCGATCTCTTCTTTCTCTGCCAATGGATGTCCTTTTGGCGTGATAAGAACCAATTCTTCCTGTCCTACCGGAATAAACTCGAGTTCATCCTCTCCTTCTACATAAGAAGAAAATGCGAGGTCATATTTCCCATCCTTTAATTCTTCTACGATTTTTTTCGTTGTTCCCTGTCCAAAAGAGAATCTGATATGATTTTCTCCTTTTTCTTCAAGATAGCTTTTGATCAGATTCGGAATAAAGTGACTTCCCAGTGTAAAAATATACCCCATATCAATAAATCCGCCGCTGATTCCTGAAGTTTCTGTCAAAACTCTTCTTCCTTCATCCAGCATATCAAGAGATTGTTCTACATATCGTAAAAATAAAGCTCCATATTTTGTTAATTTTGCATTTCTTCCCTGTTTTTCGAATAATTTTACCCCTAATTCACCCTCAAGACATGAAATTGCATGACTTAAACTTGGCTGTGTAATTGACAGCATATCAGCAGTTCTCGTATAGTGTTCTTCCTTTGCTAATGCCCGAAAATAGTATAAATGATTCAAATTCATAATCTATGATCTCCCAATCCATAAAATTTATTTATAGATAGTATACCACATTCTTCATTGCATTTATATATTCACTTTGCTATAATTATTCTTAGAAAACTATTAAACATATTGGAGGATCATAATTATGGCAGCAAAGAATTTCCGTAAATTATTTGAACCGTACACAGTAAAATCTATGACATTAAGAAATCGTATTGTCATGACTCCCATTGGAACAAATTTTGCTGAGCATACCGGAGAAGTAAATGAGAGAATCATTGATTATTATAAACAGCGTGCAAAAGGTGGAACTGGTCTGATCACTATTGAAGCAGCAAGCGTTTATTCACCACAGGGTGCAAGCGGTGCTTATCAGCTTCGTATTGACCATGACAATTACATTCCTGGTCTTTACAGATTATGTGAAAGCATTCATGACTGTGGGTCTAAAGTCAGCATCTTATTAAACCATGCTGGATCTGCAGCCAATGGTAAGATGACAAACATCCAGCCAGTATCTGCATCTGATATTCCATCAAGAGTTGGCGGAGATATCCCAAGAGCTTTAACAACAGACGAAATTTATACAATCGTTGACAAATTTGCCGAAGCAGCAAAACGTGCAGTTACAGCAGGATTTGATGCTGTTGAGATTCAGGCTGGACATGGTTACTTATTGAACCAGTTCTTATCTCCAACAACAAATGACCGTACTGATGAATTCGGTGGATCTAAAGAGAATCGTGCACGTTTCACTACATTAGTATTAAAAGCTGTTCGTGAGACAGTTGGTGAAAATATTCCTATCTTCTTAGGAATCAGTGCTGATGAACTTGCTGAAGGTGGTAACACATTAGATGATACATTAGAGATCGTTGAATATTTCAAAGATTATGTTGATGTATTTGATGTTTCTGCTGGACTTACATGTTCTATCCAGTACCAGTATGATGCAGATTACCTTCCAGATGGATGGAAATCTTATATGTCAAAAGCTATCAAAGAAAAGACTGGAAAACCTTGTCAGACAAGTGGTAATATCCGTGAGCCAGAAGTTGCAAACCGTATTCTTGAAGATGGCGAAGCAGATCTGATCGCTATCGGACGTGGACTGATTGCTGATCCTGAATGGGTAAACAAAGTTCAGTTTGGTAACACAGATGATATCAATCGTTGTATCTCTTGCAACAATGGATGTACAGCAACATTAGGTGATGAACCTATCCGATGCAGCATTAACCCTGCTCTTGTTTCAGGTTCCTTATATAAAGACAAGAAATTAAAGAAACCATGTAACGTTGTCGTTGTCGGTGGTGGTACTGCTGGTCTTGAAGCTGCATGTACAGCTGCTGAAGTTGGATGTGCAACTGTTCTGATCGAGAAGTCAGGAGAACTCGGTGGACTTGCCAGACGTGTAGGAAAAATGCCTAACAAACAGCGTCTTGGATATTTCCCACAGTACTTAGAACGTCGTGCGATGAAACTTAAGAACCTGTTTATCTGTAAGAATACAGAAGCTTCTATCGAATTTATCGAAGGTTTCAAACCAGATATCGTTGTTAACGCAACAGGATCCGTTCCTCTTCTTCCAAATATCCCTGGATTAAAGGAGAACTTAGAAGCAGGAAATGTATCTACGATCTTTGATCTGGTAGATCACGTAGATTCCTATCCAGGAGATTTATCTGGTAAGAAAGTTGTTGTGATCGGTGGTGGTAACGTAGGACTTGACGTTGTTGAATTCTTTGTTCCTAGAAAAGCTGATGTAACAATCGTTGAGCAGAAAGCTCACTTTGGTGAAAACCTTGACTTTATCACAAAGACTGGTTCTATTGAATTCATGAATAAAAATAAAGTAACTCAGTATCCAAACGCTTCTTTATTAGAAGTAAAAGAACATAGCTTTATTGTAAAACATGACTATAAAGATCTTGAATTAGACTTTGATTATGGATTTGTATGTCTTGGAATGCAGTCTGCAACTCCTTCTCTTCAGGAATTATACAACCACTTCATCTATGAAGGTGTTGAAGTTCTTAACATCGGTGACAGTGCTCAGACACGTCGTATCATTGAAGGTGTAAAAGAAGGTCGTGACATCTTAGTTGCATTAGAACGTCAGGATTTCATCTAAGATCCAGATAGAAATAAAAAAATATAAGAATTAAAATTAAAACACGAGTCAGTATTTATTTTATCTGACTCGTGTTTTTTATTTTGAAATGAAATATAATTAATGTTTTTTCTTACGGTACTGCCACAGTACAATCTTCTCAAGATAACGTTTTAACACGATCTGAATCTCTTCTTTTGGATTCATTGGTGTGACTAAGATGCTATGTAATCCTGTTCTGTTTGCTCCATAAACATCGGTAAACAACTGATCTCCTACAAAGAATGTATTCTTCTTATTCGTTCCCATTAGTTTCATTGCTGTCTCATAGCCTTTCACAGATGGCTTATTGGCTTTGTATACATAATGCTTTCCACCAACCGCTTCGCAGAAAGCTTTGACTCTTGGTTCTTTGTTATTGCTTGTAAAGCAGTACTGCATACCGATCGCATCCAGTCTTTTAAACAATTTCTTTGCACGTTCATCCGCAGGTGCATTGTGTGGTACTAACGTATTGTCGACATCGAAGATCACTCCCCGGTATCCTTCTTGGTAATATCGTTCGAAATCAATATCATAGGTACTTCTGATATCTTCGGACGGATAGAATTTCTGAAACATAATTTATCTTCCTTTTTTATATATCTTTTTTAATATTATCTTATTTATTTTATAATACGTTTTTGATATTGGCAAGACGAAACTATAGAAATGCAATGAATCTGTACATAAATTCTTAAAAATCTATGCACAGATTATATTCTTTACTGATTTTCAGTATTTTTTAATAAAACATCATATCTTAAATTAACAAACAATGCTAGTAACACACCGATGGCAGTAATTACAATGTTCATAACAATAGCCATCTGAAGAACTCCACCTGCTGCTGCATATCCCAGCACAAACGCTCCAATATAGCAGATCATCGGTGTCTTGATCATATAGACTAATGCTAACATTATAAGAGAGATTGCTGGATAGATCACCAAGAATCTTACCTGTTTAAATTTTGTAATCAAAGCACCTGTTACAAATAATGCAACCATTGTACCTGCCGCAACGTCTAAGAAGAAAGGCATTAATAGCTGTGCAACAGAAATAAATAACTTAATTCCCATCGTTGCGATTCCTACTAAGAATACTACATAGGAGGCGCATCCGATAATTACAGAAAAACGTCTTCCTAACTTATCAGATAATGGACCTGCAAATGGAAGTGAGATTAAACGTCCCAGTCCTAATGTTACAAATGCTTCGTTGTGCATTGCAGGTGAGCTTGAATGTCTGATTGGATAAGCCATTAATCCAATCAATTCTGTATGTCCTGTGATTCTCTCTGCCATAATTTTTCTCCTTTAAATCAACCTTATATTTATCATTCACCCTATTATGTTTTTAGAAGAATACCCACAGCAGACTAAACCACCCGTTTTTGAAAATGATCAGTATGCAAAGATCACTCGTCTGTCCCATACTTACAATAATCCAAACTGGAGTTATCAATACCACCTTCACAAAAATGAAACAGAATTTATTTATATTGCAGGCGGCAAAGGAACGTTCAGCATTAACACAAACTTTTATCATGTCTCCAAAGGCGATATCTTGATTGTAGAAAAAGGAGCGATCCATTCTCTGATTTCAGATAAGGATGCTCCTCTTGACTGCTGGACTTGTGCCGCATATGAAAGCAGGGATTCATATGCCATTGATCCAGTCTATTTTTCATGAACTTGATCTGCTTCGTACTTTCCCATCCAACACAAGAATCTCTACTTCTGATCTTTTAGGAACTGCTCTTGTTAATATTTATTATGAGATTTTTCGTGAGAATCCAACGATGGAACGAAGAAAAGATTCTTCCTTCGCACAGAATATTTTGATCTATATCAATGAAAATTATAACAAAAAAAATAACTTTAAAGCTGCTTTCTGAGCATTTTCATATCAGTGCCGATTATATCAGTCATGAATTTCGTAAAATCTATGGAATCTCTCCTCTTGAATTTCGCGAAAAATATAAGAAATAATCTATATTTTTGCATACAAAAAGAAGCATGTACTTTCGTCTTACATGCTTCTTTCTTAGAATTCATCCTATTTTTACACAATTATTTTTCTACACCGCTTAAATATGCATTATAAATATCCTTTGAAATATTCTTCTTGATCGCATCATAAACTGGCTGTGCTTTTTCTCGCACTTCTTTCTGTGTTTTTGCATCTAGTTTCACAATCTTTGTACCACTATCTTTGATAATCTTGATACGATCTGCAATTCTCTTATCAGATGCTTCTCTTGCATATTTCTTCGCTATCTGTGATGCCTGATCAATGATCTTCTGCTGATCTTTTGACAAACTGTTATAAAATTCATCACTGACGATCAGTGAAATATAATGTGGCAGATGGTTTGTCTCTACGACATAATCCTGCTGTTCATATAATTTGCTGGAAACAATAACTTCGTAAGGGTTCTCCTGTGCATCGATCGTTCCCTGCTGAAGTCCAATATAAACTTCACTGAATGTCATTGGTGTTGGGTTTGCTCCAAGTGTCTTCCAGAACTTCAGATGGTAACTATTCTCCATTGTACGGATCTTCTGTCCTTTGAAGTCTTTGATACTTTTAACATTCTTGTTTGTAGACATAACACGGAATCCCTGATCGGCATATCCAAGAAGTTTATATCCACCTTTCTGATATACCTTCTCCATCTTCTTATAGAATATCGGATTATCTACAGCTTCTCGTGCCTGTTTGATCGTTGTAAATGCACTTGGTAAGTCAAATACAGCTGTATCTGGAAGAAAAGTTACCTGTGGTGCTGTATTCTGTACAACAAATGGGATATCTCCATCTTTACAGCTTTCAAGAAGTTCTCGGTCTCCTCCAAGTGTACTGTTAGGATAAACCTCAATCTTCATCTTCCCATGGCTTAATTTAGAAACTTCTTTTGCAAATTTCTCTGCATATAACTGTGTAACTGTATCTTCCGGACTGGAAGTTCCAAGCGGCCATGCATATCTTTGTACTTCATCTTTACTCTGTTTCTTCTTGCATCCAGATAAACTGAATAATAAGACTCCCGCAAGAAGAACAACAACGGATCTTTTTATGATTTTTCTCATGAAATCCTAAACCTCCTTATAAAAATGCCAGACTGATCTGCGGAATAAATGTGATCAGAAGTAATGCTACAAGGAAACAAACGATTAAAGGCATTGCTTTTTGTGCAATCTTCATCACCGGGATATCCGTTAAGGATGATGCCACAAATAAGTTGACTCCAATCGGTGGTGTAACGAAACCGATGGCAAGGTTTACAACCATCATAACACCAAAATGAATTGGATTCATACCGATTGCTGTGACAATTGGTAATAAGATCGGTGTTAAAATAAGGATCGCTGGTGTTGTATCCATGACCATTCCTACGATTAGTAAGAATACATTGATCACAAGTAAGATCACAACTTTATTATGGAAGTTACTTAAGATCCACGCACTAATGGACTGAGGTACACGCATTAAAGTTAATACTCTTGAGAATGCAATGGATGCTGCTAAGATAAACAGAATTGGTGCATAAGTTCTCACACCTTCTACCATGATTCCCCAGATATCTTTAAATTTCATGGATTTATAAATAAATAAGCTGACTACTAAAGAATAAAATACGGAAATAACCGCTGCTTCTGTTGGAGATGCAACTCCAGTATAAATACATCCAAGGATAATAACCGGACTTAAGATTGCAAAAAAGCTTTCTTTAAATACTCCGATAAATCCTTTCGCATGCAACTGATCGATCTCTGCTGCAATCTTTTCCTTATCTTCTCCATGTTTTTTACAATAGTAAATGGCATAAACCATCAATAAAGCACCAATTAGTAATCCTGGTACAACTCCCGCCATAAACAGATCACTTACAGATTCTCCAGATGCCATACCATACATGATAAACGGAATACTAGGCGGTATGATAACCCCTAGTCCACCGGCTACTGCTACAATTGCCGTTGTAAATGACTTATCATATCCTAAACGTACTAAGATTGGGATTGTCATACTTCCTACCGCTGCTACGGTTGCAGGTGCTGACCCTGAAATTGCTCCATAGAATAAGCAGGTAACAATCACTGCACAAGGCATTCCTGCTGTTAATTTTCCAATAAAAAACGCAAAAACGTCAAAAATCTTCTTAGAGATTCCTCCTTTTGCCATGATCATTCCAGATAATACAAACATTGGAACTGCAAGCAATGGGAAACTATCGATTCCTCCAAGCATAGAACGAATGACAAATGTCCCGCTTGCTGTAAATGATGGATCAAATGCTCCTGGAAGTACAGATACGATCCCAAGGGCGATTGAAATCGGAATTGCAATGATCAGACAAATAAAGAAGAGTAAAAATACGACTGCTGCTGACATTTATTTATCCCCCTTTTCTTTATCATCTTTACGGATCACAATCTTAAATTCAATGATCCAACGCTGAATAATACGAAATGCTACTAAAACAAAACTAACTAGTGGTGCTGCCTGAATATAATACATTGGAATCTGACAGGCAGGGCTTACCTGTCCACTTTCAAATGCACTCTTTAAGTAAAGAACTGCAAATGGAATCAAATACAAAAACAATGCAAGTTCAATTGTGTGATTCACCACTTTGAACAATGCCTTCCCTCTTCTTGGGAACATTGCTACAAACTGTTCAATTTTAATGGAAATACATTTCTTAGTACAATAGCTGACGCTGATAAAACCTGACCAGATAAATAAATATCTCGTCAGTTCCTCTGACCAAGAGAGAGAAGCTCCAAGTGCATATCTTGCAAATACCTGGATTCCCATGATCACTGTCATTGCAATCAGTAATGCTACCATTAAAAATTCTTCCAGATTCTCATCAAGCCATTTTAGCATGATTCACCTCTTTCTACTTTCTATAATGAAAGTGATTATTTTCACAAACACTGGCAAAACTTTAACAATTTGCTCTACTAAATTATAGTGAAAAACTCTGTATACATCAAATGTTTTTTTTCTATACGATTTATAGATAGATTTTATCGTTTAAAGAAAAACAAGGAAAGACATCTATCTTTCCTTGTTTTACGATCAATTTTGGATTTGTATCTTCTTATAATCCCTGATTTTCATGAAGGAACTGAAGCATATTATTTAAGTCGTTGACTGCTGCCTGTCCAGGTGCAGATGCTTTCTTCGCTGCTCCAAATGTTAAAGCAGATCCGAACACTTCACCGCAAAGACGGCTGATCAGTCCTGTTCCTGCCATAGACATTGTGATGATCGGACGATCTGCATGATCTGTATACATTTCTTCTGTTGCACAAAGAAGTGTTAATACGTCACGTCTGCAAGTTGGCATAACTGCGATCTTAGGGATGTCAGCACCAAGTTCCTGCATTTTGCAAAGTCTTCTTACGATTTCATCTTTTTCAGGTGTTTTGTCAAAGTCGTGGTTAGATGCAACAACTTTTACTCCACATTCATGAGCAGCTGCTACAATCTCTTTTACGATTTCGTCGCCTGTAAATGCTTCTACATCTACAAGATCAACATATCCTGTTTTTGCAGCCGCAATGTTTAATTCTTTGTAAGGTTGGGCTTCGATTGCTTTTTCTCCACCTTCTTTTGATGTACGGAATGTGAAGAGGATTGGTGTTTCACCTAAAGCTTCTCTTAAATCTTTTAATACGTCTTCTACTTTATCGAATTCGAACACTCCTTCGAACCAGTCAACACGCCATTCAACAACGTCTACAGGGATGCTGTCAAATGTTTTCGCTTCTGCGATGATCTCATCTTTTGTAACACCTACGATAGGTACACAAATTTTTGGAACTCCGCTTCCGATTTCAATATTTCTTACTTTTACTGTATTCATTGACAATTTTCCTCCTATTGTCTGAATGCTCTCCCGAAGCAAAAGCCTCGGGAGTTCATGTTACCAATACTAATTAATTTTTAGATGCTTCTTCTGCATTCTTTAATAATACACCATAACGTACGTTTACGAAAAGTGCTAATAAGATTCCGATTGCTGTAATTACGATATTCATCATGATTACACTTGTAGATGTCATCTTCGCAGCTGCTGTTAAGATTGTGTAGTTACATAAGCTTGATGCGATCATAACTAAACTTGTGATAGTTCCTTTGATTTTAGGGAACAGATCATTTACAACGGCTGTAGCCATCTGAAGGACTCCACCTGCTGCTGCATATCCGATGACGAATGCTCCAACGTAGCAGATCATAGGTGTCTTAATAATGTAAACTAATGCTAACATTACAAGAGAGATTGCTGGATAGATAACCAAGAATCTAACCTGTTTGAATTTTGTGATCAATGCACTTGTTACGAATAATGCTACCATTGTACCTGCAGAATAGTATGTCTGCATAACAGATACATTCTGAGATGGGATCTTCGCAATTTCAGTACCAAATGTCTGAGCACAGTTTAACCATAACTGGAATGTTGCTGTACTTGTGAATCCGATCAGGATTAATGCAATACTCTCGATAGAAAAATGCGCATTCTTTAAGTTGCTGATGAAAGATTCTGATTTACCACTTTCAGATGCCGCTGGGAATGGTGCAAAGATTGCTAAGATTCCAAGGATACCGATGCATACACCTGCTACGACTGGAAGCATTAAGTATGACATGCTTGTTCCTGCTACAACACCTAAGAAGAAAGGCATTAATAACTGTGCAACGGAAATAAAGAATTTGATTCCCATTGTTGCAATACCTGTATATTTGTAAATGATTTCAGTTACAGCTGGGTATGTTGCTGTATCCAAGAATGAGTTAGCGATACCACCAAGAACGGCTGCTACATAAGCAATTGTTGTGTTTGGTGAGAATGCGATTCCTACTAAGAAGATAACGTATGAAGCACATCCAATGATCACTGATAAACGACGTCCTAATTTGTCAGATAAAGGTCCTGCAAATGGAAGGGAGATCAAACGTCCCAGTCCTAATGCTGCTGCAATGGATGTTACTGCCATAACATCTTTTAATCCCCACTGACTTGCAAGCATTTCTTTTACTACCTGCTGACTTAAGATTGAGCACCCGATTCCATGAATGAAATAGTTCAGATAAAGAACTAAGGCACTTGGTATGTATTTTTTATCCATTTTTATAATTCCTCTCGTTTGCTATATGGTTATGACTAAACTCTAGTCATATTTGATATCTAATACTTCTTTCATATGGTCAATTGGCATATGTTTTCCTGTCCATAAGTGGAAAGCAGCGTCTCCCTGGAATAACATCATTCCAAGACCGTTCATTGTCTTACATCCAGCTTTCTTAGCAAGTCTTAATGTTTCTGTCTCTCTTGGAGCGTAAACTGTATCTGTTACGATCAGGTCAGGACGGAAGAATGTTTCATCAGGAACAACAGACTGTCCTTCTAATGGTTTCATTCCTACACCGGTTGCCTGTGCGAATAAGTAGCTGTCTGCGATCTCTTCTCTTAATTTTTCTTTGTCATCAAGATCATAAAGATTTACAACACAGTCTGTGTTTTCACGAATCTTTTTCACTGTTTCTTCAGCGTTCGCCCAGAATTTATCTTTGATATTGAAGATTGACATTTCTTTGACACCATCTAATGCAGCCTGGATTTCGATTGCTGTAGCAGCTCCACCAGCACCAGCGATTGTCATTTTTTTACCGATCACGTCTATATCATTGTCTTTTAATGACTGCATGTATCCGATACCATCTGTGATATGTCCGATCAGTTTTCCGTTATCATTTACGATCGTGTTAACAGCTCCTGCCATTTTTGCAGCTGGAGATAACTCATCTAAATACTGTCCTACAACTGTTTTGTTAGGCATAGATACGTTTGATCCAACCATCTTTAATGCACGAAGACCTTTTACTGCATCCTCTAATGTGCTGTTGTCAACTTCAAATGCTAAGTATGCATAGTCAAGTCCTAATGTTGCAAATGCTTCGTTGTGCATTGCAGGTGAGCTTGAATGTCTGATTGGATAAGCCATTAATCCGATTAATTCAGTATGTCCTGTGATTCTCTCTGCCATAATTTTTACTCCTTAATAATATGCTTGTTAATAGTTTCATTCACCCAAAAGTTAATTTTTTAACAACCTTATGGCTATATTATATTCCATAATGATTGATACTTCCAATATATCTTTTGGCGTTTTTTGATAGCTTTAAGCTATCAATTATGTTATAATGATCTTAACCATCAATTAATATAATAAGGAAGGTATGTATGAATTTAAATCAGTTGTATTATTTTCAAAAAGTTGCACAATTACAACATTATCATCAGGCTGCAAAAGAATTAAATATCTCTCAACCCAGTTTAAGCCGTTCCATTGCCAATCTTGAAGACGAACTTGGTGTTTCTTTATTTCAGAAAAATGGTCGTAATATCGAACTGACCAAATACGGTTCCATCTTTTTGGAACATGTGAACCGTATTATAGAAGAAATCAAAGTTGCAGAGAATAAAATGAAGTCCTTAGCCAGCAACTCTAGCGGACATATTGATATCGGCTATGTATTTCCACTTGCCAAAAGTTATATTCCAAGATTAGTGCGTAGTTTTCTAAATCAACAGGAAAATCATGAGATCACATTTTCTCTAAGCCAGGAGATCACAAGAAATCTGATCGCCGATCTCAAAAATGAAAAATATGATGTTGTCTTTGGTTCTCTCGTTCCTAATGAACCAGAAGTTGAGTTTGTGCCTGTTGTTAACCAAGAAATGGTCATCATCACCCCACCGGAACATCCATTAAAATATAAGAAAGATCTCGTTTTGGAAGATTTGCTTGATTATCCAGTTATTGGTTATGATAGAACCTCTGGTCTTGGACGTTTTACTAATTCCATTTATAAACAAAACCATATCAAACCTTCCATTGCTTTTGAATCATCCGATGAAAATGCGATCGCTTCTCTTGTTGCAGAAGATTTTGGAATCGGTTTTGTTGCCCATGTAGAATCTTTACAAGCATATGATGTAGAAATCCTACATCTTAGTAATGTGAAGCCATACCACACTGTTTATATGGCTTATCTTAAAAATATGCCAATGATCCCTGCCGTTCGTAAGTTTATTGACTTTACAAAAAAAACCATAGATAATCCCTATTGATTTTTCAAAAAAGATTTATTTGTTAAATAATTAACCGTATGTTATACTAAAACCATCATAAATCATTTACCCAAATTTTTATGATTCTAACAACCTCAGATTATATGGAATTTAATTTTTTGATTTTTGGATTTAATTTTTTGGAGGTTCAATTCTAATGAAAAGCAATTATAAAAACATTTTCACACCATTAACAATTAAGAACATGACAATGAGAAACCGCATCATGATGACACCAATGGGAACGAACTATGGTGAACAGACAGGTGAAATGAGTTTCTTACACATTGATTATTATACAGAAAGAGCAAAAGGCGGAGTTGGTCTGATCATGGTTGAAAACGCAAGTGTTGATTCACCACTTGGATCTAACGGAACAACTCAGATCCGTATCGATCATGACAACTATATGCCACGTTTCTTCAAATTATGTGAAACATTACACGCTCACGGAGCTTGCGTTGGTATTCAGTTAAACCACGCTGGTGCTTCTGCTCAGTCTAAGAGAACAAACATGCAGCCAGTATCTGCATCTGATATCCCATCAAAAGCAGGTGGAGAAATCCCTCGCCCTCTTAAAGTAGAAGAAATTTATGAAATTGTAAAAAAATATGGAGAAGCTGCTGCTCGTGCACAGGCTTGTGGATTTGACTGTGTTGAGATTCATGCAGGACATTCTTACTTATTAAGCCAGTTTATGTCCCCTACAACGAATAAACGTACAGACGAATTCGGTGGCTGTCCAGAAAACCGTGCCCGCTTCACAAAATTAGTTGTTGAAGAAGTTCGTAAACAGGTTGGTCCTATGTTCCCTATCTTCGTTCGTATCAGTGCTGATGAACTGATGGAAGGTGGAAACACATTAGAAGATACTTTAGAGTTACTTTCTTACTTCCAGGAAGAAGTTGATGCATTTGACGTATCCGCTGGATTAAATGGTTCTCTTCAGTTCCAGATCGATGCGAACTACTTAAAAGATGGTTGGAGATCTTACATGGCAAAAGCTGTGAAAGAAAAATACAACAAACCTTGTGTAACTATGGGTAACATCCGTGATCCTCGTGTCGCTGACGATATCTTAGACCGCGGTGATGCTGATATCATCGGTATGGGTCGTGGACTGATCGCAGATCCTCACTGGGTGAAAAAAGTCGCTACAGGACGTGAAGATGAGATCAGAAAATGTATCTCTTGTAACGTTGGATGTGCTGGAAACCGTATCGGAGTTAACCGTCCTATCCGTTGTACAGTAAACCCTACTGTAAACTCTGGATTTGACTATAAGAAGAAAAAAGTAAATAAACCTTGTAACGTAGTTGTTATCGGTGGTGGTACTGCTGGTCTTGAAGCTGCTTGTACAGCTGCTGAAGTTGGATGTACTACATTCTTATTTGAAAAGAACGATCACCTTGGTGGATTAGCTGTTGAAATCTCTAAGATTCCAGATAAGAAACGTTTAAGAGATTTCCCTGACTACCTTGTAAACCGTGCTTCTAAATTAACAAACCTGTTTATCTTCAAAGGACAGGAAGCAACTCTGCCATTAATTAAAGCACTGCACCCAAACATTATCGTAAACTCAACAGGTTCTAATCCTTTACTTCCACCAATCAAAGGATTACATGACCACATCGACAAAGAAGGATCTAAAGTAGCTTCTATCACAGGAATGATCAACCACTTAGCTGATTATCCAGAAGACTGCACAGGTAAGAAAGTCGTTGTAGTTGGTGGTGGAGCTGTAGGTCTTGACGTTGTTGAATACTTCGCTCCTAAAGGTGCGCAGGTAAGCATCGTAGAAATGATGCCTCAGATCGGTAAAGACTTAGATCCAGTATCTAAATGTGGAACAAATACATTAATGAGAGAACATCATGTAAACCAGATGACTAACACTGCTCTTTGCGAAGTGAAATCTGATGCATTTACAGTAAAAGTTGATGGAGAAGAAAAAGATCTGCCATTTGACTATGGATTCGTATGCTTAGGAATGAGAGCGAACGCTCCTGTTCTTGATGAAATCCGTGAAGCATTCGCTGATACTAACGTTGAAATTGTTAACATTGGTGATAGTGTTCGTGCTAGAAGAATCATTGATGGTGTTCAGGAAGGACATAACATCTTAAACGTACTTGCAGATCACGAATATCTGTAAGATATACTTAACAAATATACAACAATACAATAAAGCAGTTTAAATTTTAACTTGCTATCCTACCTACCTTAAAAATAAATATAAAAGTTGCAAAAACCCCTGAAGAAAATCAATTCTTCAGGGGTTTTTGTTTTCATGGTTTGATCTTAAGCTTCTGCCCTTCTTCTGTTTTCAATGTGTACGTTAGATCTTTTTCATCCAATTCATATGTCATCTGATCATCATTTTCTCTTGTTCCATACAGATATTCATTTCCTGTAAATTCATCCAAGAAAGCTTCAAAATAGACTTTATCACCTCTCTGATTGGTTCCAGACAACAATATTTCTTCATTCTTTATCTTAGTCTGCTGTTTCTTTAGCACTTTTATTGTAATGATCTGGTCAATTGGTGTTACGATCAGATCATCTAATTGAATTGTCTGGCCTTTTACTTTGATTTCTTGATCGATGCTCACTGTTTTTGTTGCTTTTTTGAACCTTTGATTCTTTAATACAAATTTAAAATGATACAACTTGTTTTTTACCCGGACTTTTAATGATATTTTAGGATTTACTGGTATATCCTGCCGTTGATAGTTGACTGATAAGAAATGTATCGTTCCTTTTTTAACATTTTCTTTTCCTAAAACTGCATATCCTCTGTTTTCTTCTGGTTCCTGATCGTTTATCTTCATATCTTCCATCTGAACATCTTTTAATTTTGTCTTTGTTTTGTCTTTGTTTGTTATTTTCATCCGTTTTTATGGCTTTTTG
>ENA-ORUG01000106-ORUG01000106.1-human-gut-metagenome-genome-assembly--contig:-NODE-106-length-102174-cov-11.122886_pt1 | contig 102174 bp, 94 predicted proteins | sample MGYA00242079_ERZ509207 | MGnify/ENA primary metagenome ERZ509207 (study PRJEB26280, sample SAMEA2338780) | human gut metagenome | biome: human gut; feature: human-associated habitat; material...
GAGCCATGAAAGCTCTTTGTTGCATGTTTCAAAAAATTTGCGAGATACTGTGTCAAAACAACATCTCGCAAAAATGGGCTTTTTAAGGGACAACTAAGTAAAAGGCTGCTTGCAGGTTTTAAATCATTAACCTATTGTTTTCGTGTCGTAACTCAGTCACTTTCGGATTAAAAGTGGCTGAGTTACGACACGTAGATTAATGACTTTTTGTTACTCATGCAGTGACTTTGTAGATTAATCACAAGTAGGGCATTTAGATTCTGCAAGGTTGCCGTTAAATGTCTTTATTCTGAAACAGGGTTGAACCACGACGCTTGTTGATGACATTTTTAGTTTTACTACTTGTCTGAATCAGTCTGTCGTTATATTTACGTGAGCTTTGTTTATATAAATATAAAAAGGGGATGTGCCGAAGACACATCCCCTTTTTGTCGTATTGTTTTTGTTTATTAATAGTTTCTTGCTTCAATCTGGAAGTAAGCCTGAGCGTGGTTGCAAACCGGGCAGATGCTAGGAGCCTCTTTTCCAATTACAATGTGTCCACAGTTAGAGCATTGCCAGATGCAGTCTCCGTCCTTAGAGAATACCATCTTGTCCTGAATGTTTTTCAGAAGCTTGCGGTAGCGCTCTTCGTGATGTTTTTCAATTTCAGCTACGCCTTCGAACTTAGCAGCAATCTCGTCAAATCCTTCCTCACGAGCTTCTTTTGCCATACGGGCATACATATCTGTCCATTCGAAGTTCTCACCGGCAGCAGCATCAGCAAGGTTAGCTTCTGTTCCGTTGATTTTGTTTCCGTTCAGATATTTATACCATAATTTTGCGTGCTCCTGCTCGTTTTTTGCAGTCTCCTCGAATATGGCGGCAATCTGTACATATCCGTCTTTCTTTGCTTTAGATGCAAAATATGTATACTTGTTGCGTGCCATTGATTCACCTGCAAATGCTTCCTGAAGATTCTTTTCTGTCTTTGTTCCTTTTAATTCTTTCATAATCTTTTTGTTTTTAATTGTCTGTTAAATCAGATATAAAGTATTAATTTTCAATTTATGATTTTAATGCCAATGATTATATATGTGGTACATTTTCATTTAAGACATTTATGTAGGCAAAGATATTCAATAATATTGAAACAAACAATTTTGTTATGCTTTTTTATTATTTTAAATTGTTATTTCGCCACATATTGATTTGTTCATGTAGCTTTTCACAATTTTATTGTCTGTAAATCTTGCCTGTAGGCACATGAGCTTCGTAACGGCACATTCAACGGTGCTGTCATATCCGCTTATCACTCCGGTGCTCTTGAGTCTGTAGCCGGTGTCGTATCTGGTCATTTCCACGCTTCCCGCAAGACATTGGCTTATGTTTACGATTGTCACTCCTCTTAGGCTGGCCTCTTTCAGAATTCTGGTTAGCCATGGAGCTTTTGGCGCATTGCCGCTTCCGAAGCTTCTCATTACAATAGACCTCAGTTCAGGTGCTTCGAGAACATGGTATATAATCTTTTCCTGTAATCCTGGGAACAGCGAGAATACCACGACATTCGGGTCGATTGCTGTATGCGGCACCATGGGCTTGCTGTAATCAGGCTTCAGTATATATTCTTCATGATATATAATGTTCACTCCGGCTTCTGCAAGATGCGGGAAGTTGAACGACTCGAAGGCGTTAAAGCCGTCGGCATTGGTCTTTGTCGATCTGTTTCCGCGAAGCAATTTGCCGCTGAAGTAGATGCAAACCTCTGGTACCATGGCTGTGCCGTCAGGATGAGACGCTGACGCAATCTCAATACTTGTTATCAGGTTTTCTTTGCCGTCTGTCCGCAATTGGTTAATAGGTAATTGGCTGCCTGTAAGCACAACGGGTTTTGTCAGGTTTTCGAGCATGAAAGAAAGTGCAGACGCGGTATAGGCCATTGTGTCTGTTCCGTGCAAAATAACAAATCCGTCATATTGGTCATATCGCTCAGCAATGATTCTCACCAGCTGCGACCAGAATCTAGGCGACATATCGCTTGAATCTATAGGCTGCGTAAACTGATAAGTTTCGATACCTGTTCTCAACATTGAAAACTCAGGCAGACAACTCACAAGGTGGTTGAAGTCTAAGGGTTCTAACACTCCTGTATCCGGGTTCTTTCCCATACCGATAGTTCCACCTGTGTATATAAGCAAAACTCGGTTTGATCTTGTTATTTTTGACATGGCTGATATTAAATTATTCTTATACGGACATCGTTTATGTATTTTATTTTGTGCAAATATAATTTAAAATAATCTGAAATCAAAAAAAATGATGTATATTTGCATAAATAAAATAGTTAAATTAAAAAATTATAATTAACGCTTTTAATAAAAAACAAACATGAAAAAATTTATGGATGAAAACTTCCTGCTAGAAACATCTACTGCACAGGATCTATTTCATAATCATGCGGCAAAAATGCCGATTATTGACTATCATTGCCATTTGATTCCTGAAATGGTCGCTAACGACCACAAATTCAAGAGCATAACAGAGCTGTGGTTGGGCGGTGATCATTATAAATGGCGTGCTATGCGTACTAACGGCGTTGACGAGAAGTATTGCACAGGAACAGAAACTAGCGATTGGGAAAAATTTGAAAAATGGGCTGAGACTGTTCCTTATACATTCAGAAACCCGCTTTATCATTGGACACACCTTGAGCTGAAGACTGCTTTTGGCATAGATAAGCTCTTGAGCCCGAAGACAGCCCGTGAAATATATGATGAATGTAACGAAAAACTTCAGCAGCCTGAATATACAGCAAGAGGCTTTATGCGTCGTTACAACGTTGAATGTGTTTGTACAACAGACGACCCTATTGATGATCTGAGATATCATAAGCAGACACGCGAGAGCGGATTTGAAATCAAAATGATTCCGGCCTGGAGACCTGACAAGGCTATGGCTGTTGACAATACAAAGAATTTTGCTGAGTATGTAAATAAACTGGGCGAAGTTGCAGGCGTTTCAATTGCTAAATTCCAGGATATGATTGACGCATTGCAGAAGCGTCATGATTTCTTCCACGAGAATGGTTGCCGTCTTTCTGACCACGGAATTGAAGAGTTCTATGATGAGCCTTACACTGACAGCCAGATAGAAATCATATTTGAAAAAGCTATGCGCGGTCAGGAGCTTTCACAGCAGGAAATTCGTCAGTTCAAGCATTGCATGCTTACAATCTTTGCTGAGATGGATCATGCAAGCGACTGGACACAGCAGTTCCATTATGGCGCAATCCGTGATAACAACAGCCTGATGTTCAAGAAACTCGGACCTGATACTGGTTTTGATTCTATCGGTGAATTCAATACAGCAAAGGCAATGAGCCATTTCCTTGATCACCTTAACGCAGAAGGTAAGCTTACACGTACTATATTGTATACACTGAATCCATGTGCAAATGAAGTTATAGCTACAATGTTAGGAAACTTCCAGGATGGTTCTTGTCCGGGCAAGATTCAGTTTGGTAGCGGCTGGTGGTTTAATGATCAGCTTGACGGCATGACAAGACAGATGAATGCATTGTCAGTGCTCGGCTTGTTGAGCCGCTTTGTCGGAATGCTTACCGACAGCCGTTCATTCCTGTCTTATCCTCGTCATGAGTATTTCCGCCGTTTGCTCTGTAACCTGCTTGGCAATGACGTAGAGAAAGGACTCCTTCCTGACGACAAGGAAAGCCTGTATCGCATGGTTGAGGATATAAGCTACTATAACGCGAAAAACTATTTCAAGTTTTAATGCTTGAAGCATGAATATGGAGCCTCTTTTGCTGAGTCTGTACAGATTATGCAAAAGAGGCTTTATGATTTTTAATTATTGAAATATTTGCCAATATCAAAAAATAGAACTATTTTTGCAAAGTTTTACGATATACGTCACATTTTGTAATATGAGAAAAAATCTTTTTTTTATAGTTTTTGCCGTTTTATGCATGACGTTAGGCAGTTGCGGAAGCAGCAAGCAAATTGCTTATTTTCAGAATGCTGATTCATTGAGCTATGCGGCGTCAAAAGGTTTGTTCGATGCAAAAATAATGCCAAAGGACTTATTGACGATAACTGTCAGCACCACGGATCCAAAGGCTGCAACGCCTTTCAACCTTTCTGTAACCAACACACTAAATGCAACTGGATATTTGTCTACAGGAGCAGGTTCACTGCAGACTTATCTTGTTGACAACGACGGCTTTATTAATTTTCCTGTTGTCGGACAGCTGAAAGTTGGCGGTATGACAAAGAGACAATGTGAAAATTATATCCGAGACAAAATACTTCCGTATATGTCAAAAACGGAAAACCCTATAGTTACTGTTAAGATGGCCAGCTTTAAAGTTACTGTAGCCGGTGAGGTTAAGGCTCCGGGTGTATTTAATGTTGACCAGGAAAAGATTAGTGTGATAGAGGCTTTGGCCAGAGCTGGCGACCTTACTATCTATGGTAAGCGTGGTAATGTCTTGCTTATACGTGAGGATGCTACTGGAGAAAAGTCTGTTCACAGACTTAATCTGAATGATGCAAATCTGATAAATTCACCATATTATTACCTTCAGCAGAATGATTATTTGTATGTTGAGCCAAACAGCGTTCAGGCAAAGAACTCTGCAATAGGTTCAAGTACGACAATATGGATTTCTGTTGTCAGTATCCTGACATCTGTAGCTTCGTTGGTGGTTAATGTGTTGAAGTAAGTAAAGTATGTGTGGAATTGTTGGTTATTTAGGTAAGAAAGACGCTTATCCGGTGCTGATTAAGGGACTGGGCCGGTTGGAATATCGTGGATACGATAGCGCAGGCTTGGCTTTGCTTAATTCAGACGGAGGACTGAATGTATATAAAACTAAAGGTAAAGTAAAAGATTTAGATACATTTTGTAAAGACAAAAATATCTCAGGAACTGTGGGTATTGCTCATACACGATGGGCAACCCATGGTGAACCTTCATCTGTAAACGCACATCCACATTATTCAGAGTCTAAGAATCTTGCAATTATCCATAATGGAATAATTGAAAATTATGCAGATTTAAAGAAAAAGTTGCAGTCAAAAGGCTTGACTTTCCGTTCTGATACGGATACTGAAGTACTTGTGCAACTGATTGAATATATTCAGAACAAGAAAAAACTCGACCTTTTGTCATCTGTTCAGGTTGCGCTCCATGAAGTTATCGGTGCATACTCAATTGCCCTGCTTGATAAGCGTGAGCCAGATCAGATTATTGCTGCTTGCAAACAAAGCCCTTTGGTTATTGGTGTAGCAGAAGATGAATTCTTCCTTGCTTCAGATGCAAGTCCGATAATTGAGTATACTGATAAGGTGGCCTACCTTGAAGACGGCAGTATTGCTGTAATGAAAAGGGGAGAGAACTTGAAGGTCGTTGATATATTAAATAGGGAACTGTTCCAGAAAATACAGACTGTTGACCTGAATTTAGGTCAGATAGAAAAAGGCGGATATCCGCATTTTATGCTGAAAGAAATCTTTGAACAGCCCGAATGTCTTACTAACTGTATGCGTGGCCGTATAAATGTTGAGGCTACAAATGTTACGTTAAGTGCCGTCATTGATTATAAAGAACGCCTGCTGGCTGCAAAGAGAATAATAATTGTTGCATGTGGAACCTCATGGCATGCCGGACTTATCGGAAAGCAAATAATAGAAAGTTTATGCCGTATACCTGTCGAGGTTGAGTATGCAAGCGAATTCAGATATCGTAATCCTGTTGTTACAGCCAATGACGTTGTCATAGCTATATCGCAGAGCGGTGAAACGGCAGACACTTTGGCCGCAGTGAAGCTTGCCAAACAACATGGAGCTTTTATCTATGGCATTTGCAATGCGATAGGATCAAGTATACCGCGTGCTACTGATACAGGTTCTTATATTCATGTCGGACCCGAGATTGGAGTCGCTTCGACGAAAGCTTTTACCGGTCAGGTGATCGTTCTTACTATGTTGGCTTTGGCTTTAGCGAAAGAAAAGCATACTATAGATGAAGATGTATATACGAAAATAGTTAAGGGGCTAAGCAATATTCCGGAAAAGATGGAAGAAACCCTGAAACTTAATGACAGAATATCACGGCTAAGCCGTATTTTTACTTATGCAAGGAATTTCTTGTATTTAGGGCGTGGCTATAGTTATCCCGTGGCGTTGGAAGGAGCATTGAAACTGAAAGAAATCAGCTATATACATGCTGAAGGATATCCTGCTGCGGAAATGAAGCATGGCCCGATTGCTCTTATTGACTCAGATATGCCGGTTGTCGTTATTGCAACGCGTAATGCAATGTATGAAAAGGTTTTAAGCAATATACAGGAAATAAAGGCACGTAAGGGAAAAGTCATTGCGTTGGTTTCAAAAGGTGATGAGACTATAAGTAAAATCGCTGATGAGGTTATTGAATTGCCTGATACAGAAGAATGTCTTGAACCTCTATTGGCTACGATACCATTGCAGTTGTTGGCTTACCATATTGCCGTTTGTAAAGGTAAAAATGTTGATCAGCCTCGAAATTTGGCAAAATCAGTAACAGTTGAATAAAAATATATTAATGAAAAAGCTAAAGAATAATATTAGAAATCCTAGAGTCTTGCAGATGATTTTTATATTATGAATTAGCTTTTTAATTTATTATAACGATGATGGAACCATTGAAGCATGAATGTGGAGTTGCAATGGTAAGGTTACTTAAACCATTGGAATACTACCAACAAAAGTATGGCACCTGGATGTTTGGGCTTAACAAGCTCTATCTGATGATGGAGAAGCAGCATAACAGAGGACAGGAGGGAGCAGGCATGGCATGTGTGAATTTAGATGCTGTGCCTGGTTCTGAATATATGTTCCGTGAGCGTGCTGAAGGCTCAAATGCTATAACAGAAATATTTGCTAATGTTCAGAAGCAGTTCAGGAATGTTACGCCTCAGCAATTGGCTGACGTTGATTATGCAAAAAGGAATTTGCCTTTCGCCGGCGAATTATATATGGGACATCTGCGATATTCAACAACAGGCAAGAGTGGCCTTTCTTATGTGCATCCGTTCTTGAGGCGCAATAACTGGCGAGCTAAAAATCTTTGCTTGTGCGGCAACTTCAATATGACCAATATTGAAGAGATTTTTGACAAGCTTGTGAAACAAGGACAATATCCCCGAATTTACAGTGACAGCTATATTACACTTGAATTTATGGGGCACAGATTGGACCGTGAGGTTGAGCGTAATTTTATAGAGGGTCAGAAAAAGGGGCTTAAGGATCAAGACATAACACGTTATATAGAGGATAATATAAAGATTAGTAATGTCCTTAAATCTACAATGGCCGATTACGACGGCGGTTATGTAATGTGTGGACTTACGGGTAGCGGCGAAATGTTCTCTATGCGTGACCCGTGGGGCATACGTCCGGCTTTTTGGTACAAGAATGATGAGTTTATTGTTCTTGCGAGCGAACGTCCTGTACTTCAGACAACATTTGAACTTGAATGTGATGACATAAACGAGCTGGAACCTGGATGTGCTTTGATTGTAAAGAAGAATGGTGAAAGTTCTATAGAACGAATACTTGAACCGAGGGGTGATGCAAAGTGTTCGTTTGAGCGCATTTATTTCAGTCGCGGTTCAGACAGAGATATTTATAAGGAACGTAAGAAACTCGGTGAACAATTAACTTCATCTATCTTAAAGGCTGTCAATTATGATACCGAGCATACTGTTTTCTCGTTTATACCCAATACTGCTGAAGTCGCATTCTATGGAATGCTTGGAGGTTTCAAGCGTTATATAAACAACCAGAAGATAGAAAGAATACGTAACTTGGATCATAAGCCGTCTTATGAAGAACTCGAAGAGATTCTGCATCAGTATGTGCGTAGTGAGAAAGTTGCAATCAAGGATATAAAACTCCGTACATTTATAACAGAAGGTGCATCTCGTAATGATCTTGCCGCGCACGTATATGATGTAACCTACGGATCTCTGGTTCCGTATGTGGACAATCTTGTTATAATAGACGACAGTATTGTGCGTGGAACAACATTGAAAGAAAGTATCTTGAAGATTCTTGACCGCTTGCATCCTAAGAAAATAATTATTGTAAGCAGTTCGCCTCAGATCCGTTATCCTGATTATTACGGAATAGACATGCCTAATCTTGAGGAATTTTGTGTATTCCGGGCAACTATTGAGCTGCTGAAGGATCATGGCATGTGTCAGCTGATTGAAGATACATACAATAAATGTAAGGAAGAAATTCTTAAGCCTAAGAGCGAGATGCGTAACTGTGTTTGTGATATATACAAACCTTTTACTGTAGATGAAATAAATAAAAAGATAGTAGAAATGCTTCGCCCGGAGGGAATGAAGACACCGGTTGAATTGGTTTATCAGTCTATCGAAGGATTGCATACTGCAATACCTAATCATAAAGGCGACTGGTATTTCACGGGAAATTATCCTACACCTGGCGGAGTGAGGTTGGTAAATATGGCATTTATCCGTTTCTTTGAAAGTGTGTATCAGTGTGAACGTTAGTTCTGAATGTGTTGGTAATACAAATTATTTAAAAATAAGAGTAGTTGAAAGAACAAAAAGATTTTGAATGTTTCCTGCTGTGCGCATTATTATTCTTTCAAAGAACAGATGTTGACGTACAGATTGATTTCGTTTAAAAATCTTTTTATAAAAGAGAGCAAATATGAAAAATGTAACTTTGGTCTTAGAGGATGGCACAAAATTTCGTGGAAAGTCATTCGGATATGACTCTCCCGTAGCAGGCGAGGTGGTGTTTAATACGGCTATGATGGGTTATCCCGAGAGTCTGACAGACCCATCTTATGCAGGTCAGCTGATGGTACTTACGTATCCGTTGGTAGGAAACTATGGTGTACCACCGTTCACAGTGGAAAACAATGGAATTGCCACTTTCATGGAAAGTGATAAGATATATGCATCGGCAATAATTGTTGCAGATTACAGCGAGATGTATTCTCATTGGAATGCTGTTGAAAGTCTTGCAGACTGGCTTAAGCGCGAGCACGTTCCGGGAATAACGGGCATCGACACGCGTGAGCTTACAAAGGTATTGCGCGAGCATGGTGTAATGATGGGCAAGATTCTTTTTGATGATGAACCTGACAATATCCCGACAGCAGACTATGAAGGTGTTAACTTTGTAGACAAAGTAAGCTGCAAGGAGATTATACGTTACAACGAAGGAGCCGGAAAGAAGGTTGTTCTTGTTGACTGCGGCGTAAAGAATAACATTATCAGATGTCTTCTGAACAGAGGTGTAGAGGTTATACGCGTTCCGTGGAACTATGATTATACGGATATGGAATTCGACGGACTGTTCCTTGCCAATGGCCCCGGCGATCCTGATATGTGTGAGGATGCCGTAAACATTATAAGAAAGCAAATGAGCCTTTCTACAAAGCCTATTTGCGGTATCTGTATGGGTAATCAGTTGCTGGCAAAAGCCGGTGGCGCTACGATTTACAAGCTTAAATATGGTCACCGTTCTCATAACCAGCCTGTGCGTATGGTTGGAACAACCAATTGTTATGTAACAAGCCAGAACCACGGATATGCCGTTGATGCTTCTACTTTAGGAAAAGACTGGGAAGAGCTATTTGTAAATATGAACGACGGTAGCAACGAAGGTATACGTCATAAGACGAATCCTTGGTTCTCAAGCCAGTTCCATCCGGAAGCATGCTCTGGTCCTGTAGATACAGAGTTTATGTTTGACAAGTTTGTTGATGCGTTGAAATAATTTGTTTAACAGGCAGTTAGTGTAATTGCAATAAAAAGAAAAGACATGAAATATAATGATATAAAGAAAGTTCTGCTTCTTGGTTCCGGCGCATTGAAGATTGGCGAGGCCGGCGAGTTTGACTATTCCGGTTCACAGGCCTTGAAGGCGTTGAGGGAAGAAGGCGTTAAAACTGTTCTCATAAATCCTAACATTGCAACCGTTCAGACATCCGAAGGTGTTGCAGACCAGATTTATTTCTTGCCTGTTCAGCCTTATTTCGTAGAGCGCGTTATAGAGAAAGAGCGTCCTGACGGCATATTGCTGTCTTTTGGTGGTCAGACAGCTCTTAACTGTGGTGTTGAATTATATAAGAGCGGTGTGCTCGAAAAATATAATGTTAAGGTACTTGGAACTCCGGTTCAGGCCATTATGGATACAGAAGACCGTGAACTGTTCGTTGACAGGCTTAACGAAATTGACGTAAAGACCATCAAGAGTGAGGCTTGCGAGACTATAGAACAGGCACGCAAGGCTGCAGCTGAGCTTGGATATCCTGTCATCATACGTGCTGCTTATGCTCTAGGCGGACTAGGCAGCGGATTCTGTGACAATGAGGAAGAACTTGACAAACTTGCAGAAAAAGCATTCTCGTTCTCTCCGCAGGTGTTGGTTGAGAAGAGTCTTAAAGGCTGGAAAGAAATAGAATATGAGGTTGTACGCGACCGTTACGACAACTGTATAACAGTCTGCAACATGGAGAACTTCGACCCGCTTGGCATCCATACAGGCGAGAGTATCGTTATTGCTCCTTCACAGACACTTACTAACAGCGAGTATCACAAGCTGCGTGCACTTTCAATAAAAATTATACGTCATATCGGTATCGTAGGTGAGTGTAACGTTCAGTATGCTTTCGATCCGAAGAGTGAGGACTATCGTGTTATCGAGGTTAACGCACGTCTTAGCCGCAGTTCGGCTCTTGCATCTAAAGCTACAGGTTATCCTTTGGCATTTGTGGCAGCAAAACTCGGTTTGGGCTATGGTCTCTTTGAGCTGAAAAACTCAGTAACAAAGACAACAAGCGCATTCTTTGAGCCCGCACTCGACTATGTCGTATGTAAGATTCCACGTTGGGACTTGAGCAAATTCCGTGGCGTTGACCGTGAGCTTGGCTCGTCAATGAAGTCTGTGGGTGAGGTTATGGCTATCGGACGTAACTTTGAAGAGGCCATACAGAAGGGTCTGCGCATGATAGGACAAGGCATGCACGGCTTTGTTGAGAATAAGGAACTTGAGATAGAAAATATCGATGCAGCGCTTCGTGAACCTACCGACAAGCGTATCTTCATCATATCTAAGGCTATGCACAGAGGTTATACAATCGACCAGATACATGACCTTACGAAGATAGACAAATGGTTCCTCTACAAGCTGAAGCACATTATCGACATAGATGAGACACTGAAGAAGTGTAAGAGCGTTAATGTTCTTGGAAAAGACTTGCTGCGCGAGGCTAAGGTATATGGCTTCACTGACTTCCAGATAGCACGTGCCGTAGGTCTGGAGCGCGAACTCGGCAATATGGCTAGGGCCGGACTTGTTATCCGCCAGCTCCGCAAGAGCTATGGCATCCTGCCCGTTGTAAAGCAGATTGACACACTGGCAGCCGAGTATCCGGCACAGACCAACTATCTTTATGTTACATACGCAGGTGTCAAGAGCGACATTACGTTTGAGAACGACAAGCGTTCTATCATTGTTCTTGGCTCAGGTGCATATCGTATCGGAAGTTCAGTTGAGTTCGACTGGTGCGGAGTTCAGGCGCTTAATACAATACGCAAGCAGGGCTATCGCAGCATAATGATAAACTATAACCCTGAAACCGTGTCTACCGACTACGACATGTGCGACCGTCTTTACTTTGATGAGCTTACATTCGAGCGTGTCATGGATATTATCGACCTCGAATGTCCTTATGGCGTCATTGTTTCTACGGGCGGACAGATTCCTAACAACCTTGCAATGCGTCTCGATGCACAGAATGTTCCTATCCTCGGTACATCTGCCAAGGATATCGACAATGCAGAGGACCGTGCCAAGTTCTCTTCAATGTTGGGACGCAACGGCATAGACCAGCCTGAATGGAGCGCACTGACTTCAATGGATGACATCAACAAGTTTATCGACCGTGTAGGCTTCCCTGTATTGGTTCGTCCTTCTTACGTCCTTTCAGGTGCGGCAATGAACGTATGTTCAAACAATGAAGAGCTTGAGCGTTTCCTCAAACTTGCAGCCAACGTTTCAGAAGACCATCCTGTTGTTGTAAGTCAGTTTATCGAACATGCGAAAGAGGTTGAGATGGACGCAGTTGCTAAGAACGGTGAAATCATTGCCTATGCAATCAGTGAGCATATCGAGTTTGCTGGAGTTCACTCAGGCGACGCAACAATACAGTTCCCGCCGCAGAAACTTTATTGCGAGACAATACGCCGTATAAAGCGCGTCAGCAAGATGATTGCTCAGGAACTGCACATCAGTGGACCGTTCAACATACAGTTCCTTGCACGAGAGAATGATATAAAGGTTATTGAATGTAACCTGCGTGCTTCACGTTCGTTCCCGTTTGTCAGCAAGGTGCTTAAGATAAATCTCATTGAACTTGCCACTAAGGTTATGCTTGGTCTGCCGGTAGAAAAGCCGGAGAAGAACTTGTTCGACCTCGACTACGTCGGTATTAAGGCAAGTCAGTTCTCTTTCAACCGCTTGCAGAAGGCCGACCCTGTGCTTGGTGTAGACATGGCTTCTACTGGTGAGGTTGGATGTCTTGGTGATGATACAAACACGGCGTTGCTTAAGAGCATGCTGTCTGTCGGCCACCGCATACCTAAAAAGAACATATTGCTCTCTACAGGTGGCGCAAAGCAGAAGGCTGCCATGCTTGATGCGGCCCGTCAGCTTGTAAGCAACGGATACAAGCTGTATGCAACTGTTGGCACATCAAAGTATCTTACAGAGAACGGCATAGAGAACACGCTCGTTTACTGGCCGTCAGACAGCGATAAGAAACCTCAGGCTCTCGACATGCTTCACAATCATGAGATCGATATGGTGGTGAACATACCGAAAGATCTTACTGTCAGCGAGCTTTCTAACGGATATAAGATTCGTCGTGCAGCTATCGACCTTAACGTGCCTCTTATCACAAACGGTCGTCTGGCAAGTGCGTTTATCAATGCTTTCTGCCGTGTTAAGCTTGATGACATTGACATCAAATCATGGGAAGAATATAAATAAGAGATATTTTATCATGTTTATTATAAAGGAGGTGACGTCTTGTGGCGTCATCTCCTTTATTGTTTTAATTCAAACGGCTCATAATGATTAACCCCAAATCGGGCATTATAGCGCATATTACTTTATCAATTTTGTGCATTGATGCTTTCAGCCAGTCTTTTTGTTTTTATTGGCGTCTTTTTGTCAGATTTTTTTGACATAGCTCACTATGCCTGCGAAAAATCTAACGAAAATCTGCTGTCAAAGAGTTTATGGATATATGGGTCTGGACATCATTATCCTTGCTTAAATGTTGTTTTTTTGTTGAAAATGTATAATCTATTGAAAACCAATGGCTTATGCCTCTGTTACGCGTGTTGCAGGCAATGTGCCGGTTAGCTTTATTTCATTGCTTTGCAAAAGCATACCTTTTAGCGCGCGATTTGACGTTTTTTGCATTGTAAAAGGTGCCCTTTCGCAATGTAAAAGGGCACCTTTTGTAAAACAGTAAAATATATGCTGAAATGTTATCTGAAAACCACTGATTTAACATTGCTTATTCAGTGATTTTTGGTATGAAACTCATTGAGTTTTGTATGCTGTTATTTTGGATACACTTTGCTACTATTCATGATGTCTGATGCCTGTGCCATTATATGCCAATATGCCTGTTCGTTGTTTCTGCTATCTGTTTTCGTTTTTTTCAGTCTCTGTTTTTCCGTCTTCGTTTTTTATGATATTGTTGCGATACTCTGTTGGCGATATGCCCGTATGCATCTTAAAGAACTTGGAAAAGAAAGAGTTGTTTGAAAAATTAAAGTCGAATGCAATCTGCTTAATGTTCTTGTCAGAATATTTCAGTTCTGCAATGATGTGTTCAATGGCGTTGTCGTTGATAAGCGTAAGAGCATTCTTGCCACATACCTTTTTGACAATGGTTGAAAGATATTTTGGTGTATAGCAAAGCATTTCGGCATAATATCCTATTGTCCGGTGCCTTCCTTTATCTGCCGTTACAGCTTCCATGAAGTTGTTGAATATGTAGTCAGATTGCCTGAGACATTCTTCTGAATTGTCGTCAGTGCAGTCTTCATAGCTGTTCTGATATGCTATGGCAATCATTTCCGTAAACATCGCCGATGCGATATGCATGAGTATGTCTTTCTGGAATTTGTCTGCGTCAACGTCTATTTTGTCAGAAATTAAGTCGATATATTTTTTCAATACAACACATTCGTTTTTGGTCATATGCCTGACAGGACAGACGTGCAGATGCTCCATCATTTTCCATGTTCCTTTTTCTGTTTGAGTCATGCGGTGTGCCAAGCGGTTTGAAAAGCATATTATTATAAGCTTATTATCGCTTTTTTCTTCAATTAGGTTTATGAGCGAGTTAGGCAGACATACCAGTATGTCGTTTTTATGGAGACAGAAAACAGTGTTGTTTAACTCTATTTTAAGTTCTCCTTTTTCGCAGTAGACAAACGTGAACTCTTCAATTTTTTCACTTTTGCTTTCATGAAAGATATAGTCGAGTCGGTCAGTTATTTTCACGTAGTCGTTGTCATAAAAATTTTTGCTTGTTTCTTGATTATAAATATTTCTTATGTCTTTGTTCATTTGTTCTGATTTTGTTTGCAAAGATACTAAATTACGGCTTACCTGTAATATTCCTTTTTCCTCAGCCTATGTTCTATTTTCTTCTTTTCTTGCAGGCAGAAGTCAAATTGAACACATCTGAAGGAAATGTTGTTACTGATTCTGCACGGCAAATTGTTACTTTCGCGGCGAAAATCAGATAATATATTAATGATATGAAGAAAAAGATTTTAAACTTGAATGTATGGCTTGTTGCCTTTACATGTTTATTCATTGCAACATCATGCAAGAACAAACCTGCTGAAGTTAACAGGCAGACTTATGCCACTAAGAAAGTGGAGGGGAAGACAGACAAAACAATAACAACTTCTTATTCTGCATCAATTGAAGGTATGCAGGATATCGATATTTATCCAAAAGTTTCGGGATACATAGTAAAACTTAATGTTTCAGAGGGACAGACTGTACGGAAAGGACAAGTGCTTTTTGTTATAGACCAGGTTCCATATCAGACGGCACTTGCCACGGCTGTAGCCAATGTGAAGGATGCTGAGGCAAATCTTGCCACGGCTGAGCTGACATATCAGAGTGCCAAGGAGCTTCATGCACAGAAAGTGGTGTCAGACTTTAACCTGAAGACAAACCGTAATGCATATCTGACGGCCAAGGCTAAGCTGGCACAGGCGCGGGCAGAGGAGAGGGATGCACGTAACAATTTGTCTTATACAGAGGTGAAGAGTCCGAGCGACGGTGTTGTTGGAATGCTGCCGTATCGTGTAGGCACATTGGTCAGTCCGTCGATGACAAAGCCTCTTACAACAGTTTCGGATAACTCTAAGATGTATGTATATTTCTCAATGCCGGAAAATCAGCTTCTCACCATGGTGCGTCAGTATGGCACTAAGGACAATGCAATAAAGCAGATGCCGGAAATACAGCTTCAGCTTAACGACGGTTCGATATTCGATGAGAAAGGCAAGATAGAGTCGATAAGCGGAGTGATAGACAAAGAGACCGGAGCGGTAGGCCTTAGGGCTGTGTTCCCGAATAAGTCCAGGTTGCTTTACAGCGGTTCGTCTGGCAATGTCCTGATACCGAGCGAGTTTAAGAATTGTATTGTCATTCCGCAGGAAGCCACAGTGCAGCAGCAAGACAAATACATAGTGTATAAAGTGGTAAACGGCAAAGCTGTTTCAACACTCATAACGGTTGCCCCTTATAACGACGGCAAGGAGTATATCGTCACAGGCGGTCTGAGCGTAGGAGACGAATATGTTTCAAAGGGTGCCGGACTTGTGCGCGAGGGAACTATTGTGAAATGATAAAAACAAAAAGGGAAAAAGATTTTTATGAAAGGAAACATCTTTATAAAAAGGCCGGTTATGGCGCTGGCCATATCCATATTGATAGTTTTAGTTGGTCTTATCTCTCTCTTCACCCTGCCAGTTGAGCAATATCCTGACATTGCTCCTCCTACGGTGAGGGTTGAGGCTACTTATACAGGAGCTGATGCCGATGCTGTTATGAACAGCGTGATAATTCCACTTGAGGAAAGCATCAATGGAGTAGAAAACATGATTTATATAACTTCAACGGCAACCAACTCAGGAACAGCTGAGATTATGGTCTATTTCAAGCAAGGCACTGACCCGGACATGGCTGCCGTGAATGTGCAGAACCGTGTGTCTAAAGCTGAAGGCAAACTTCCGTCGGCGGTTAAGAGCATCGGTGTCAGCACGACAAAGCGTCAGAACGGTTTCTTGCAGATAAACTCTCTTGTAAGCAAAGACAAGCGTTACGATGAGACCTTTCTTGCCAATTATCTTGACATAAATGTCATACCGCGTCTTAAGCGTATTCAGGGCGTAGGCGATGTCCTTGAGTTGGGTGATACGTACAGTCTGCGTGTATGGATGAAGCCAGACGTGATGTCTCAATATGGGCTTATTCCTGCAGATGTAACTCAGGCGCTTGCAGAACAGAACATTGTTGCCCCGGCCGGTTCGCTTGGCGAGAACTCCGATCATGTTTATCAGTATACAATGAAGTATAAAGGCCGACTTAAAGAGGTGCCTGAATTTGAAAACATCGTAATCAGGTCGCAGAAAGACGGAACTGTGCTCAGACTTAAGGATATCGCAGATGTTGAACTCGGAAAGCAGTCGTACAGTTATCATGGCGAAGTAGACGGTGTGCCCGGAACAACGTTTATGGTGTTTCAGGTGGCCGGAGCTAATGCTACGGCTGTGAATCAGCAGATAGCCGATGAGCTTGATGACATGTCGAAAGATCTTCCTGCGGGCTGTGAGTTTGTACAGATGATGAGTGTGAACGACTTCTTGTTCGCATCAATCGACACCGTGGTAGAGACGCTTGTTATTGCTATTCTGCTTGTAATAATGGTTGTTTATTTCTTCCTTCATGATTTCAAGAGCACCATTATTCCTTCGATATCTATTATCGTTTCACTCATTGGAACATTCTCTTGCTTACAGATTGCAGGTTTCAGCATTAACATCTTGACGCTGTTCGCCCTTGTGTTGGCTATCGGAACTGTTGTTGACGATGCAATTATCGTTGTTGAGGCGGTTCAGGCAAAGTTTGAAGTGGGGCATACATCGCCATATCTGGCAACGAAGGATGCCATGCACGATGTGTCAATGGCTGTTGTAACGTGTACGCTTGTGTTTATGGCCGTGTTTGTTCCTGTAACGTTCATGGGCGGAACGTCTGGTGTGTTCTACACTCAGTTTGGTGTCACCATGGCTGTCGCTGTGGGCATATCCTGCCTTAACGCCCTCACACTCTGTCCCGCATTATGCGCTATGTTGCTTAAACCAGAAAGCAATAGCGGAGTTAAGAAAGGATTTAATGCGCGGATTAAGGCTGCATACAATGCATCGTATAAGGTGATGTTGGGCAAGTATAAGCGTGCTTTGATGTTCTTCTTCCATCACAGATGGATGGGGTGGGCATCGCTTGGTGTTACGGTAGTCTTGCTTGTTTACCTTATGAATACGACAAAGACCGGTTTTGTCCCTCAGGAAGATCAGGGAACAATCATGCTGAACGTAAGTACTTCTCCGGGAAACTCTCTGACCGAAACCAATAAGGTTATGGACAAGGTGCAGGCCATTTTGCAGAAAACTCCAGAAGTAGACCATTTCTCACGCATTACGGGCTATGGCCTCATTTCAGGACAGGGCACATCGTATGGTACAGCCATTATAAAGCTGAAGACATGGGATGAACGCAAGGGCAAGGAGCATAATGTTGATGCCGTGATGGAACGCCTTAACAGACAGCTCAGTGAAATAAAGGAGGCTCAGATATTCTGTTTTCAGCCGGCCATGATACCCGGTTACGGAACGGGTAACTCTACCGAGCTGTATCTGGAGGACAAAACCGGCGGCGACATAGCGAAGTTTTATGATACTACGGTAAAGTTTGTAGCCGAGTTGAACAAACGTCCAGAGGTTGCCATGGCATATTCTTCTTACTCAATGTCATTCCCGCAGATTGCCGTTGATGTTGATGCTGCAAAATGCAAGCGTGCCGGAATATCTCCTAATGATGTCCTTGATGCTTTGGGAAGCTATTGCGGAGCTTCGTATGTGTCTGACTTCAATAAATTTGGAAAGGTTTATCGTGTACAGATTCAGGCTTCGCCAAAGTTCCGTCTTGATGAACATGCCCTTGACAACATGTTTGTACGCAATGGAGACGAGATGGCACCGCTAAGCCAGTTTGTAACAATAAAGAATGTTCTTGGTGCTGAGCTGGCACAGCGCTTCAATCTGTATAACACGATTCCGGTTAATGTCAATGCTGCAGACGGATATTCTTCGGGACAGGTTCAGACTGCAATTAAAGAGACTGCCGAAAAGATGCTGCCGTCGGGCTATGGATATGAGTATGGAGGTATGGCACGCGAGGAGGCCGGAAACAGCGGTGCGCAAACGGCGTTTGTATATTTCATGTGCGTCATCCTTATTTATCTCATTTTGTCATGTCTTTATGAGAGCTTCCTGTTGCCGCTTGCGGTCATCTTCTCAGTGCCGTTTGGACTTATGGGCTCGTTCCTCTTTGCAAGACTGTTTGGCATAGAGAACAACATTTATCTGCAGACCGGTGTGATAATGCTTATCGGATTGCTTGCCAAGACAGCCATTCTTATTACGGAGTATGCCGTTGAGCGTCGCCGAAAGGGATTAGGTATAGTTGCTTCGGCCTATTCTGCAGCCCAGGCCCGTTTCCGTCCTATTGTCATGACGGTTCTGTGTATGGTCTTTGGCATGCTGCCGCTTATGTTCTCGTCGGGTGCAGGAGCCAACGGCAACAACTCTTTGGCTACTGGTGTGGTTGGAGGTATAACCATAGGTACCATAGCTTTGCTTTTTGTAGTGCCTCTGTTCTTTATTGTCTTTGAATATCTGCAGGAGAAGATCAGAACACCTCTGCAAGAGGAAGACGACTTGCAGTCGGTTGTAGAAAAAGCAAGGACAATGATAGAAAAAGGTAAGTTGAACATTGAAAACAAATGAAAATGAGGAAAGCGTTTTATATGATATTTGCGGCTGTAATGATGTGCAGTTGCGGAATATATACAAAGTATGAGCCGCAGACTTCAGTTCCTGACAACCTGTATGGTGACTCATTGTCGTATGGCACGGACACTGCAAGTCTTGGCAATGTATATTGGCGTGAATTATTTACGGATACACTGTTGCAGAATCTGATAGAAGAGGGACTGGCAAACAACACAGACTATAAGTCGGCTCAGCTTAGGATTGAGGAGGCTGAGGCTACATTGTTGGCTGCAAAGTTGGCCTATCTGCCTTCGTTTGCCTTTGCCCCGCAAGGCTCTGTAAGCAGTTTCGATAATCAGAAGGCAACGCAGACTTATCAGTTGCCTATTACAGCAAGCTGGGAACTGGATGTGTTTGGACGTATACGCAACGCCAAACTGCAGGCAAAGGCTCTTTATGCCAAAAGCATAGATTATAAGCAGGCTGTGCGTACGCAGCTCATCGCAAGTATTGCTAATGCTTATTATACATTGCAAATGCTTGACGCTCAGCTTGATTTGACTGAACGTACCATGGCTTCATGGGAAGAGACTGTTGAAACTGCGCGCGCCTTGATGAAGGCCGGGCAATATAATGAAGCATCAGTTGCACAGATGGAGGCATCCCTTCATGGTGTCAGGGCGTCTGTGCTTGACATAAAGGAGCAGATAAATCAGACAGAAAACAGCCTGTCTATTATATTGGGCGAGGCTCCTCAAAAGCATCAGCGTGGGAAGTTGTGCCAGATGCAGCTTGATTGTGACATAACTGTTGGTGTGCCTTTGCAGATGTTGTCTAACAGACCAGATGTAAGAAGCGCGGAACGTAGCCTTGAGGCTGCGTTCTATGCCACCAATCAGGCACGTTCGGCCTTTTATCCTCAGATTACGTTGAGCGGTTCTGTCGGTTGGACAAATGCTGTTGGTTCGGCAATCCTGAATCCGGGAAAGTTTTTGGCAGAGGCTTTAGGCTCGTTGACTCTGCCTCTGTTCAACAAAGGGCAGAATGTTGCACAGCTACGTATATCAAAGGCGCAGCAGGAAGAAGCTCGTCTGGCTTTTCAGCAGGCATTGCTGAATGCCGGCAGTGAAGTTAATGATGCCCTTACTGCCTATCAGACAAGTCATGCTAAGACGTCAATTTACAGCAAGCAGGTGGAATCGTTGCAGACAGCATTACGAAGCACGAAGCTTTTGATGCAGCATGGTAACACTAATTATCTTGAGGTGCTTACGGCGCAGCAGTCGTTGCTTAATGCCGAACTTCAGCAGGTTGCCAATATGTTTACTGAAGTGCAAAGCGTGATAAGCCTGTATCAGGCTTTAGGAGGAGGACGTGATTAACTATTTGTCAGACTCTTATGTGCCAGGGCTAATTTGCTGATGTGTATCCGGTTGTTAGTCCGGGCAGAAAACAAACGTCAGCGGATAATAATGACAGACTTGACATAAATAAAAAATATTGGGATTATATGCGCAAGTTTTAATGTTAGTTTGTTTTGGTTTGTATGCCGGCAAGTATTATTGTCGTATGCTTGTTTGATATTTGGTATAGCAATAGTATCATTGCCGGCATTTTTTGATGAGTTATTATTAAACTGAAAGTGTTTGTCGTTTGATTTGATATATCCAAGATCAGCACAAAAACATGACTTTATTTCATACTATTTTCTATTAATTCTTTCCGTCAGACTTTTAGTCTGGCGGATTTTATTTCATTCAGGCTGAATATTGTGCTTATTGTTATGTGTAAGGCTGTGATGTAGTCAAGATTGATAGAGTGGTGCTGATTGTTCTTGGATGTTGTTTCAAAGGCAATCTGGTAGATGTTTTGTTATGCAATAAAGCGTAAATGATTTTTTATAAAAAGTCATCACTCATCACATTCGTATGTAACTTATTGATTTTGTGTACTATAATGTGTGATGAGTTGATTTTCCAACTCATCACATATATTATTGTCACGGCTTGATTTATTGAACTGATTTTATTGGTGATAAAGTTATAACAGACTTATTGTCAAAGTGTTATGTAATAAAACATTTAGGGTGATGATGAAAATCGTTTTGATGATTTTTCTTGTTGCAAAAGCATAGTTCTTGCATTGTAATATGTGGCATATTGAAAGCTAAAAGCATACCTTTTGCATCGTAATTTGCCGTGTTTTACATAGCCGTCATGCAGGCTTTAATATTTAGTCTTGTGTAGATGGTGATTTATTAAGTCTTTTGATGACTTGATTATATAAAAGCAAAAACCGCAAGACTGTGTCCTGCGGTTTTTAATCTCCTTTTAACTGTTGTAGCTAAATTATTTAGCTGTGTCAGCAGCAGCTGTGTCAACAGCAGCTGTATCAACAGCAGAAACAGTGTCAACAGCAGCTGTATCTGTTGTGTCAGCACCCTCAGCCTGAGCTGTTTTGTTACCACAAGATGCGAAAGAGATAGCTGCGATAGCTACGAACATTAAAACTAATTTTTTCATTTTCTTTGCTTTTTAAATCTGTAAAACAATCATTTGTTTATTAAAACGATGCAAAGGTAAACATTTTTTTGATACGTTGTTCTGCTTTTAGTAATTTTTTTCATTCATTTTTGTAACTTTTTTGTAAGTAATTGATTGTCAGTTAAATACGAAATGTTAATTTCTTTTAATTAGGGATGGCGCTTAATAAATAGTTTTTACTGTGTCTGTTAATTCCTACTTTTTATTATCTTTGCATCGAGAAAATCATAGAAATATCAGAAGAAAAGCAGATGTATGCATTATATATAATAAGGTGTGTGCATGGCAGGATATTTGAAACGGCACAAATGTGCCTGAATTTATATGTGTCAGGGAATGTGCAGCCGGATGGGCATTTGGTAAATGCCAGTGACATTGCTTTCTTTTCTGATGGTTGATAATACTGGTCCGATAAAATTGCAATATTAAAATCGGACGGAAAAGTAGAAAGATTAGATTATGATAGATACATCAGCCTTTCAAGGTAAAAAGGCGGCCTTTTTCACATTAGGCTGCAAATTAAATTTTTCAGAGACATCCACCTTTGGCCGTTTGTTGTCAGAGATGGGGGTGAGTACGGCAGATGAAGGCGAGGTTGCTGACATTTGTATAATAAACACATGTTCTGTTACAGAAGTTGCCGATCATAAATGCCGACAGGCCATACACAGGATGGTGCGCAATCATCCGGGAGCCTTTGTCGTGGTAACCGGATGTTATGCTCAGCTGAAACCTGAAACAGTGAGCCAGATAGAAGGAGTTGACCTGGTGCTTGGAGCTAACGAGAAAGCCAACCTTATTCAGTTCTTGTCTGAAGCATGGGGAGGCGTAAAAAACGGTGAGGCGCTGCACAGATATCATACACAGAAGACAAAAGACATTAAGACTTTTGCACCGAGCTGCTCGCGTGGTAACCGTACGCGTTATTTTCTTAAGGTGCAGGATGGCTGCAACTATTTCTGTACATATTGTACCATTCCTTATGCCCGTGGCTTTAGCCGTAATCCGAGTATTGCGTCGCTTGTTGAGCAGGCTGAGCAGGCTGCGGCGGAAGGAGGCAAGGAGATTGTTCTCACCGGCGTGAATATCGGAGATTTTGGCGAAACAACGAATGAACGTTTTGTCGACTTGGTAAAGGCTTTGGACAAGGTAGAAGGCATAAAGCGCTATCGTATAAGCAGCATTGAGCCAGACTTGCTGGATGATGAGCTTATAGAATATTGTGCTCAGAGCAGGGCTTTCATGCCTCATTTCCATATACCGCTTCAGAGCGGGTCTGATGAAGTGTTGCGCCTTATGCATCGCCGTTATGATACAGCGTTGTTTGCTCATAAGATAAATCTGATAAAGAAAGTAATGCCCGATGCCTTTATCGGTGTGGATGTGATGGTTGGAACACGCGGCGAAAAGCCTGAGTTGTTTGAAGAGACTTACAACTTCCTTCAGTCGCTCGATGTTACTCAGCTTCATGTGTTCCCTTATTCAGAGCGTCCGGGTACAATGGCTTTGAAGATACCTTATGTAGTGTCTGATGGCGACAAAAAACTGCGCAGCAAGCGTCTTCTTGATATGTCAGACAATAAGACTCATGCTTTTTATGAGCGTTTTATTGGATATGAGGCTGAGGTGTTGTTTGAGAAGGCTGCCAGAGGAAGAGCCATGCATGGGTTTACAAAAAATTACATTCGTGTAGAACTGCCGCCGTCACCTGACAACGACAGGCTTGACAATCAGCTCGTTAAGGTGAAGCTGGGTGACTTCAATCATGATAAAACAGCACTAAAAGCTTTATTGTAAAATGGAAAAAGTTGCTATCGTAATATTAAACTGGAATGGGGCAGAGATGTTGAAACGCTTTTTGCCTAATGTGCTTGAATATTCGCGTAAGGATGCAACTGTTTATGTTGCAGACAATGCATCTACTGATGATTCGCTTGAAATACTTAAACAACGCTTTCCTGAAGTTCGACTGGTACTTCTTGAAAAAAACTGGGGCTTTGCCGAGGGATATAACAAGGCTTTGGAACAGATTGAGGCAGAATATTATGTATTGCTGAATTCAGACGTTGAAGTTGCCCATCATTGGCTGGCACCTTTGGTTGAGTTTATGGATAACCATCCTGAGGCTGCAGCTTGTCAGCCAAAACTGTTGTCTGAGAAAGATCATGATTCTTTTGAATATGCAGGAGCCAGTGGCGGATATCTTGACCGTTATGGCTATCCTTTTTGTCGCGGCAGAATTTTTGATACTGTTGAGGCTGACAACGGACAATATGATTACGATGCTGAAGTGCTGTGGGCTACGGGAGCATGTATGATGATACGTTCTTCAGATTTTAAGTCGTCAGGAGGTTTTGATGCCAGGTTCTTTGCCCATTGCGAGGAGATTGATTTGTGCTGGCGCCTGCGTCTGATGGGACGTAAGATTTTCTGCATACCAGACAGTTTTGTCTTTCATGTCGGTGGCGGCACTTTGCCTAAGAACAATCCGATGAAGACATATCTTAATTTTCGCAACAATCTGTTGATGCTTTATAAGAATTTGCCTGAAGACAGGTTGCGTAGTGTGTTCCGTATGCGTTTGTTCCTTGATTATGTTGCTGCGTTCAAGTCTTTGGCCACAGGCTGCATAGGTGATTTCAAGGCAATACTTAAAGCCAGAAGAACATTCAGAAAATGGCTTCCTGAATATCGTGAGATAAGAAAACAAGTGCAGCAGATGCGCAAGACGGATAACGTGGAAGGTATATTCGGTTTCTCTATATTATGGCAATACTATGCTAAAGGGCATAAAAAATATTCTGAACTGAACATTAGCAGAGACCGCCACTGATTCTGCTTACGTGCTGGAATGTGCTTGTCTTAGCTCAGTTTTTGGTAAAGCCTAAAGATAAGACACTGAATTTTATGTTATTATAGTGTGCTGAGATTTTCTGCGCACATGATATTATTGTAGAACCGCTTGTAACGACATCATCAATCAGCAGAATATGTTTGCCGTCAAGGTCATGTTCTTTATCTATGCTGAAAACGTCCTTAACGTTGTCCAGTCGTTGCCAGCGGTTCATTTTTGTCTGGCTTTGCTTAAATGATTTTCTTTTTACGGCATTGCCGACAATCTTTATTTTAGTTATTTCGTTTATTCCTCTGGCAATTTCCATACTTTGATTATATCCTCGTTCCCTTTGCCTCTTCTTTGTCAAAGGTATAGGAATTATCAGGTCTATGCCATCAAAAAATCCGTCTTGTCTTATCTCTTCTGCCAGCATACGCCCCATAAGTTCGCCTGTTTCCGGGTGGTTGAAATATTTTAAAGAAAGTATTATACGGCTCATTTCTGAATGTGGCTCGTAGAAGAACAATGCTGCAGCCTTTTCTATTTTAATCTGTCCCCAGAAAAGTTTTGCCATTTTGTTTTCATAGGGATTTTTTGAGAATAACGTTCTTGGCATGTGCAGGTTGCATACAGCACAGATAACGTCTTCGCTTATAGTAAGTCTTTTTCCACATACGACACACTGTTTTGGTGCTATGAAATTAAGCAGGCGTACAATGTATTCAATAAAAATACTCATGGAAAAATATTGTTTTACGTGTTTTTGAAAAGTATCAGAATAAAATATGAGAATGCAAGAAGGCATAATCACCTCTGCATTCTCATATTCATATTTCTAAGCAATTAATAGCTGCGTGCAATAATAACTCTGCATTTTGCAGGCTTGCCTGAAACCATGTCTGTTCCAGGTGTTTGCTCAACGCCGAAAGGCACACATCTTATCGTAGCTTGAGTTTCTTCTTTTATCTTTGCTTCTGTTTCTGCGGTACCATCCCAGTGGCACAGGAAGAAGCCTCCCTCCTTTACCTTCTCCTTGAACTCATCGTAGTTGTCACATTCATAAATGTGGGCATCACGATAAGCCTTGGCTTTCTTGAACATGTTGTCCTGAATTTCTTTCAGCAGATTTTCAACTCGTTCAACTATGCCGTCAACGGGAACTGTTTCTTTCTCAAGAGTATCGCGGCGCATAATTTCGAGAGTGTTGTTCTCAAGGTCGCGTCCGCCCATAACAAGACGTACAGGAACACCTTTGAGTTCATAGTCGGCAAACTTGAAGCCCGGGCGTTTGTTGTCGGCATCGTCATATTTAACAGATATTCCGGCATTGCGAAGAGCCGTGATAATCGGAGAAAGCTTTTCGGTGATGGCCTGCAGCTGTTCGGCTCCCTTTGTAATAGGGATAATAACAACCTGAATAGGAGCGAGTTTCGGAGGCAGAACCAGTCCGTTGTCGTCAGAGTGAGTCATTATTAATGCACCGATGAGACGTGTTGAAACACCCCATGATGTTGCCCAGACATATTCAGGCTTGTTCTCTTTATTAAGATAAGTAACGTCGAAAGCTTTTGCAAAGTTTTGACCAAGGAAGTGGCTTGTTCCGCTTTGCAGGGCCTTGCCGTCCTGCATCATTGCCTCAATAGTGTAAGTGTCAAGAGCACCGGCAAATCTTTCTGTTTCGCTCTTTACACCCTGAACAACAGGTACAGCCATCCACTGTTCTGCAAAGTCGGCATATACATGAAGCATCTTCTGTGCCTCTGCTTCAGCCTCTTCACGTGTGGCATGTGCAGTGTGGCCTTCCTGCCACAAGAACTCAGATGTGCGGAGGAACGGGCGTGTACGCATTTCCCAGCGCATCACGTTGCACCACTGGTTACACATCAGTGGCAGATCGCGCCATGAGTGAATCCAGTTTTTGTATGTATTCCATATAATGGTTTCAGATGTTGGGCGTATAATCAGTTCTTCCTCAAGACGTGCTGCAGGATCAACTTCAACGCCGCTTTTGTCTTCTTTTGCGCGTAAGCGGTAATGTGTAACAACGGCACATTCTTTTGCGAATCCTTCAACATGCTCGGCTTCTCTTGAAAGGAATGATTTCGGGATAAGCAACGGGAAGTATGCATTCTGTGCTCCTGTTTCTTTAAACATCAGGTCAAGCTGGTGCTGCATCTTTTCCCAAATTGCATAGCCGTAAGGTTTGATTACCATGCATCCACGCACGGCAGACTGCTCGGCCAGGTCAGCCTTTACTACAAGGTCGTTATACCACTGACTGTAGTTGTCAGCTCTTTTTGTCAGTTCTTTTAGTTCTTTAGCCATGATAAAAATTGCTTTCTTATTCTAATTTGACTGCAAACTTACTAAAAATAGCTGAATTATGCTAATAAAATAGTGTAAGAAAGATATTTTATGATAATTAAATCATGCTCAGGTTGACAACATAAATGTCTTTGGTGATTATTTTAAATAAAATAATTTATATTTGTCATAGACAGATGCATACTTTGTTTTATCTTCCGGTGCATTGTATAGGTTTTTGTGTGATATCTCAGCTTCATGTTCTTTTAAAAAATGTTGTAATTAAATCAACATGTTAGGTTAAAAAATGTTCAATTTAATACATTATTAATATCATTATGTGGTTTTAATTATAAAAACATGTTTTTAATATTGTTTGGTATAAAAAAAAATTGTACTTTTGTCTATGTGAATTTTTAAATATTTTAGATTATGAAGAAAATTAAAGTTGTAATATTTGCCCTTTGCGCGGCTGTTGTAGTAAGTTGTAGTACAAAGGCAGGAACCGGTGCGTTAATCGGAACTGGTGGTGGAGCATTGGTTGGAGGTATTATTGGTAAAATAGCCGGCAACACAGCAGTAGGTGCCGCAGTAGGTGCTGCAGTAGGTGCCGGTACCGGTGCTTTGATCGGCAACCACATGGATAAAGTAAAGAAAGAGGCTGAGGCTCAGCTCGATAATGCCAAAGTAGAAGAAGTTACTGACGCAAATGGTCTGAAGGCTGTAAAGGTTACATTTGATTCTGGTATTCTTTTCGCTCTGAATAAGGCAGACCTTAACACAGCATCAAAGAATGAGCTTGCAAAGTTCTCTAGCGTATTGAAGAATAACAGCACATGTTCGGTTGACATCCAGGGATATACTGATTCAACTGGTAATGATGCAATAAACGTTCCTCTGAGTCAGAAACGTGCTGAGGCTGTTTCTTCTTATCTGAAGTCATGTGGCGTTAGCTCAAATCAGATTCAGAAAGTTCAGGGCTATGGCTCTGCTAATCCTGTAGCTGATAACTCAACATCAGCAGGACAGGCTCAGAACCGTCGTGTTGAGGTATATCTGTATGCAAGCCAGGAAATGATTGACGCTGCAAATAACGGAACATTGAACTAATTTTTGATACTTATTAGATGAGCAAGTTCAGATTTCTGAGCCGCATAATACGTTGGATGGTGGTAGCTTTCTTTGGCTCCACCATTCTTGCTGTTGTATTGTTGCGTTTTATTCCCGTATATTTCACGCCGCTGATGTTTATCCGTTGTGCTGAGCAGATAAAGGACGGTGAAAGTATCAAGATGCATCATCATTGGGTGCCTTTGGATAAAATATCACCTCATCTGCCGGTTGCTGTTATGGCAAGTGAAGACCAGCGCTTCCTGCTTCATCACGGATTTGATTATAAGGCGATAGAAAAAGCCGTGGAACATAATATGTCGAGCAAGAAAAAGCGTGGCGCAAGCACCATATCGCAGCAGACTGCAAAGAACGTGTTTCTGTGGCCTGGCCGTTCATGGATACGCAAAGGTTTCGAAGTTTATTTTACAACGCTGATAGAACTGATGTGGAGCAAGCAGCGGATAATGGAAGTTTATCTTAATTCGATAGAGATGGGCCCCGGCATTTATGGCGCCCAGGCTGTTGCTGAGGACAATTTTGGCAAGGATGCCGTTGACTTGTTTAGAGGCGAATGTGCTCTAATAGCAGCCACTTTGCCCAATCCGCTTAAATTCAGTTCAAAAGATCCGAGCGGATATATGCTTAAGCGTAAGCGTCAGATAGAGCAGCAAATGAAGTTTATACCATCTTTTCCAAAAGAAGGAGAAGATATCGACCCTTCGACATCTGCGGGCGGCGTATATCGCAATATGAGATAATACACAGCTGTAACAATTGTATGATGACGGTTCTGACTAATAATTTAGCCTAATATTTATATTGCCGGCAGCGCATGCGTCTTGCGTTTTGATTTGTTTGTGCGGCATGAAAATTAAATGTAATTGCAAATAATGGATTGTACCTTTCTTGATGAGCTGAACGACAGCCAGCGTGCAGCGGTGGAGTTTTGTGACGGACCGTCGCTTGTTATTGCCGGAGCCGGTTCAGGCAAAACCCGTGTGCTGACATATAAAATAGCATATTTATTGAGCCATGGCATGAAACCATGGAATATTCTTGCACTTACTTTTACCAATAAGGCTGCAAACGAAATGAAGCAGCGAATAGGAGGGCTTGTTGGCGAAGAGGTGGCAAGGTATCTGTATATGGGAACTTTTCATAGCATATTTTCGCGTATTTTGCGTGTTGAGGCAGAAAGACTTGGCTACGCAGGCAACTTTACAATATATGACGAGAGTGATTCGAGGAGTCTGATTAAAGCCATTATCAAGGAGATGCAACTCGATGACAAGGTGTATAAGCCGGCGTCTGTTCATGCGCGAATAAGTATGGCTAAGAATAATCTTATGTTTCCTGATGAATATGCCAGGACCCGAAGCCTGATAGAACGTGATGCTGAACAGAAAGTGCCGGCTGTGTCGGCTATATATTCGGCGTATTGCGAGCGCTGCAAGAAGGCGAATGCAATGGATTTTGACGACTTGCTAATAAATACATATCGTCTGCTTGTTTCTGACGCTGATATACGCAAGAAATATTCTGAACGCTTTAAGTATGTTCTTGTTGATGAGTATCAGGACACAAACTCCGTACAGCAGAAGATTGTATGGCTGCTGGCTGAAGATCATATGCATGTTTGTGCCGTAGGTGACGATGCACAGAGTATTTATGCCTTCAGAGGTGCAAACATAGACAACATCCTTGATTTTCAGAAGCAGTTTGCAGGAACGCGTCTGTTCAAGCTGGAGCGTAACTATCGCAGTACAAAACGTATTGTTCAGGCGGCAAACAGCCTGATACGTCACAATGAACGGCAGATACCGAAAGATATTTATAGCTGCAATGCCGATGGTGATAAACTTTCTGTTAAACCGGCATACAGCGACCGTGAAGAAGCTATTATCGTTTGCAATGAGATTAAGCGGATAAAGCGGGCTGACAGATGCGGATATAATGATTTTGCCGTGCTATATAGAACAAACTCACAGAGCAGAAGTTTTGAGGAAGCCATGCGAAAGGTGAGCATTCCTTATAAGATTTATGGCGGACTCAGCTTCTATCAGCGTAAGGAGATAAAAGATGTCATAGCGTATTTTCGCCTTGTTGTAAATCCTGACGACGAGGAGGCCTTTAAGAGAATTATAAATTATCCTAAGCGTGGAATAGGCGACAGCACTGTGGCAAAGATTGCCGCTGTGGCCTCCGTAAACGGAGTGAGCTTGTGGCGTGTGATATGTGAACCTGCTTTGTACGGCTTTAATCCAAGCAAAGCCACGCTTACAAAGCTGGATGCCTTCAGGTGTCTGATAAGTAGTTTTATTGAGAAGTTTGTAACGGTTGATGCCTATGCTTTGGGTGTTGAAGTGGTCAAGGCCAGCGGTATTTCTGCAGACATATATCAGGATAAGACTCCCGAAAACATAGCCCGTCAGGAGAATGTCGAGGAATTGCTTGGCAGTATACAGGAGTTTGTTGAAGGCAGGAAAGAAGAAGGCCGTGCTGATGAGGTTCATCTTACAGACTTCTTGCAGGAAGTGTCATTGCAGACAGACCTGGAGAGCGACGACGGAGCTGATGGTGAACGTGTGTCGCTGATGACTGTGCATAGCGCCAAGGGACTTGAATTCCCTGTGGTATTTGTCGTTGGACTGGAGGAGAATATCTTTCCGAGTTCTCTGTCAATGGGCAGCAGGCGTGAACTGGAGGAGGAGAGACGACTGCTTTATGTGGCGATAACGCGTGCAGAACGCCATTGTATATTGACATACGCAAAGAACCGTTACAGATATGGAAAGGTTGAGATGGAGTCGCCGAGCCGTTTTCTGACAGACATCTCGCCTGAGTTTGTTGACGTTGAAGATGCCAAGGATATATTTATGAGGGCAACATCTTCTTATTCTTCCAGAGGGTCGTTGTTTTCTTCTGACAACAGGTGGCAGAACAGCCGGCCTGTGGCTAGTCAGTTTAAGGCTGATCCTAAGCCGCGTGAAGCAGTTCATCGTGACGTTCCTCCTGTGTCTGATACATTTTCGCCTCGTTTCAGGCGTCTTCAGGCTGCAGCGTCAAGCGCTGTTTCTGCTAAAAAGTTGATGGCAAATTCAAGCCAGGTGAAGGAGAACAGTGTGATTGAGCATGAGCGGTTTGGTATTGGAACTGTTATAAGACTTGAAGGTGTGGGTGAAAATACAAAAGCTACTGTGCAGTTTAAGAATGCCGGCGTAAAGCAACTGCTGCTAAAATTTGCACGTTTTAAAGTAATTGGATAAGCAATTTGTTTCATATAGAGGTATCAGACAATAGATTAACTTGTCTGATACCTCTTTTATTTTATATACTTTCCTGAGAATGCATTTCTGTGAATATGCGTTTTGACAGAATGTTCTGAAAATCGATATTTCTGTATCTTTCTGTGTTTTAATAACAGACTGTTTCTTGAGCGAATAATTTATTCCGGCTTTTGACAGGTATTTTTGCAATAAAATGCTGTGTATATGTAAGTCGTTGACTGCTAATATTTTGTATGAAGATGGACGAGAGTGTGCATTAATGACTGTAGTTCTATATTGCAAAACATGCCCTTTTACAGTCTAAAAGACGGCTTTTTGTGATTTAAAATGTACTTGTTTGCATGATGAAACTTACTTATTTGTGATGGATAATATACTGTATTTGGTCTGAATACTCACAGACCTGGCTGTTTGATGGTCTTATTTTTACTTATTTCGGCAGAAATAAGGGCTCATTTTATCAAGTTTTCAGCTTTCTGTTTCTAGTTTGGTGATTTTTATGGACAATCCTGATTTTACATTATGTTATTATATATTTGAATTAAACAGCCAAACTGTCATCTGCTTTCTGCACGTAGTAATATTGTAATGTGATGGTTAAGGTTGCTTGTTTATTGTATGTCATATAAAACAATAACCGGACTGTTCTTTAATTAGAGCAGTCCGGTTATACTTATTTAATATGAATTGTTTACAGATGTTTTCTTTATCTTAGGCAGATGTTTCTTTTTTCTTAGCCATTCAGCTTTTCTCTTCTCATATTCAAGCTGATGCTTTTCCAGATAATTGTCGGCCATTACTCGTGATTAAATTTACTGTAAATAACATTTATCTTTATCGGCTCGTATGGGTTCTCACTGCCGCCAACAAGTTTTGTGCTTGTCAGACTCATGTCATGCACAATCTTTACAATTTGGCTCGACGAGTTTGTCGTTACCGATACAGGTATTACCACAACTCTGTTCCAGTCGGGATGTTCGTTCAGCCAGTTTGAATTCTCAGCCAGTCCTTTTTTCTTTATGTCAGCCATATATGTTATCATGCCTGATATATTATTAAATGTATACTGGTTTGTCGACGAGCTGTATGTCGCAATGAATGATTTCTTATAATCAACATTATCGCCGTTCTCAAAGAACGTATACAGGCTGTCCTTCGGTATCATCAGCAGTGTGGAAGGCGCGCTGAGAGAATACTCGTCGTGAGTATTGTTGTTGATTCGTGTAAGCGATATCTTGGCCGTATTTATTGTGTCATTGCTGTGGTTTTCTGTTATTTCGTCCACAGGCAATGTGATTTCTGTGAATATTCCTGCCGGAGTTTTCAGATATGTACAAGTGTTGTCGTTTGCAAGGTCAGCAATGTTCTGCTTGTCATTTGATATATTTGTTGTCTGAAGAACCTCCTCGGTTGCAGAGAACGAGGTTGTACCTACGTATGTAGAGTCGTTGAGGTATCTGAAATAGATGTTCAGCTGACTGACTGTTATGTAAGCCATTGAGCCGATGCCGTCGTTGGTCTTGAAATAGAAGCCTGGGCATACCTCATGAATGAAGTTATATGAATTTTTAAACCTGTCGGGATCCTCATAATACATACGCATAATATATGTACCATAATTATTATAGGTTACACCATTCTTGTCTGTGTAAGGCTTGTTCAGGTTTATTTTTATATTAGGTGTATAGCTGCTTTCGTCAGCTCTGTCTTCGTCGCTTATGCTCAGGTCGGTCAGAGTGTACGTCTTGTTTACCTTCATGCCGTCGTTGCGGATAAGTCCTTCCGCGATAGGGTCGAAGTTTGAATAATATTTCACACCCTCTTTCATCGGCTCGTTCATCTCGTAAGCAGTAATATTCATTGTAGCCAATGAGTCGCCGTAATAGTCGGTATAGAAGAGTCTTATGCTACATGAATCGGCTATGACTTCTCCGTCCTGCAGACTTACTATGCTATCTTTCTCAGGAAGCTTGTAGTTTTCCAGCGTGCTGAACTGTGCCATAAAGTCACCGGTGATATAATTTCCTGTCTCTATATCACGTATTTTACCTAGATATCCAGTTGTGCTTCGTGACAAGACTGAGTCTGCTACAATAGACCTTGTTGCAACGTTGAAAGTGTCAGTTGTTACTTTCAACATATCCATATTGTCTGTTAAAGAGTTGCCGATAGAATCGGTAGTGTCATCGCATGATGCAATCGTTATGCAGGACATTATTGCAATGACAGTATAGATAATAGTTTTCATTGAAAGTTTAATCTAATGAAACAATAGTATGTTATTCTGAAATGCTGTCGAATATTTTATCGTAAAATTCTTGATATGTCTGGCAGATGTCTTCCTCTTTTTCCGGATGGCTGATTACGGGCAGACCCTTTTCAGTTGCATATTTTATTATTTCTGGATTTACGTCAGCACCAGCTTTGACTATTCCGTCTGAATAGTCAATCGCAAGTTTCTCTAAATCCATGAAACTGAAGTCTTTGTTGTAGTTATCCAGAATGTCAGACTTCACGTCGCGGAAGGCTATGCTGTCTTTGAATTTTTCGCCGAGTCCGCCTTTCAGCTCTTCTGAGAAAAGAGATGTTACAACTTTTGTGTTAGCAAATGACGGTTCCTCCCTGTATGCTGTTTTTACATAAAGCGGAATTGCTGAGCACATCCAGCCTTGACAATGTATTACGTCGGGTGTCCAGCGAAGCTTCTTTACGGTTTCAAGCACGCCACGTGCAAAGAATATTGCACGCTCGCCGTTGTCGTCGTATTCAACTCCGTTCTCGTCTTTAGCCATAAGCCTCTTTGTAAAGTAATCCTCGTTGTCGATAAAATAAACTTGGATTCTTGTTGCAGGTATTGAGGCAACCTTGATAATAAGCGGATGGTCTGTCTCGTCGATAATCAACATCATTCTTGACAGACGGATTACCTCGTGAAGCTGTCCTCTTCTTTCGTTGATATTTCCCCATTTAGGCATGAACGTCCGTATCTCATATCCTTTCTCTTGTATGATCTGAGGTATCTGACGGCCTAAATTTGACATTTCGCTTTCAGGAACATAAGGAGTAATCTCTTGATTTATAAATAATACCTTTTTTGCCTTCATGATGTTAATTTTTATCCTTGCAAAGGTACAAAAAAAACTTCGTATACGGGTAACTTTTTTTATAAACTTAGAGAAATGCCTGCTCTTATTGGCATATTTTTTTAATTATTCTTTTTTATTTAAGAAATTTGTTGTTATTTTGCACCTCAATTTCGAGGTGTTAAACATTTATACAATGATTGTATTTCATAAAATAGTAGAACTTCAAAACGCTTTGTTTGCCGACCGTAAAGCTGGGAAAACTGTGGGACTGGTGCCCACAATGGGCGCCCTGCATGAGGGACATGCGTCTTTGGTTAAGAAAAGTGTAGAGGATAATGATATTACGGTAGTTTCTGTTTTCGTTAATCCAACACAGTTTAATGACCCTAAAGATTTAAAATCATATCCTCGGACTGTTGAGGACGACTGTAAACTGTTGGAGAAGGTTCATGCCGATTATGTGTTTGTGCCTTCTGTAGAGGAGATGTATCCTGTTCCTGATACACGTCACTTTGAATATCCTCCGGTTTCTACCGTAATGGAGGGCGCACATCGCCCAGGGCATTTTAATGGCGTATGTCAGGTTGTAAGCAGATTATTCTATATCGTAAATCCGGACAGAGCTTATTTCGGAGAGAAAGACTGGCAGCAGATAGCTGTAATTAAAGCTATGGTTAAGGCTTTGTCTTTGAAGGTGAACATTGTTGAATGTCCTATAGTCCGCGATGCAGACGGACTGGCTCGTTCTTCACGCAATGCGCTCCTGTCAAAAGATGAACGTGCAATTGCTCCTGTTATATTCAAGGCGCTGAGCGAAGGTGTTGAATATAGCGCAAATCACAGTGTAAAAGAAACTCACGATTTTGTTGTTGGTGCAATAAATGCTGTCGACGGACTTGACGTTGAGTATTTCGAGATTGTAGACGGTGATACTCTTTTGCCTGTAAACGAATGGTCTGACTCTGACTATGTCGTAGGTTGTATAACTGTTTACTGCGGCTCACGTCCTGTGCGTCTTATTGACCATATTAAATTTAAGGAGCCGAAGTTGTAGGATTCTTTCGTGCTTGAACATTATAACGATATATAAAATTATGATGATAGAAGTTTTAAAGAGTAAGTTGCATTGTGTTCAGGTTACTGAGGCCAACCTTAATTATATGGGCAGCATAACCATTGATGAGGATCTTATGGATGCAGCTAATCTTATTGCAGGTGAGAAGGTTCAGATTGTTAATAATAATAATGGTGAGCGCCTCGAGACATATATAATAAAAGGTGAACGTGGCAGCGGGTGTATCTGTCTCAATGGTGCGGCTGCAAGAAAATGCCAGGTAGGTGATACCGTTATAATCATTGCTTATGCATTGATGGATTTTGAAGAGGCTAAGCATTTTAAGCCAACGGTGGTCTTTCCTGAGAACAACAGACTGGTCAAGTAAGTGTGGTAAATCAGTAGACAGATTTTTTGTTTAAGACTAAGATACAATAAAAGCGGAAACATGAATTATCTTTTTCATTGTTTCCGCTTTAATTTTTCTACCAAAGCCCGAAGGCTTTGGTAGTTTAAGACTGATTATTCAATAACTACAAGCGGGGTGTCTTCCATAACGCTTTCACCCTCTTTTACAAGGACAGCTGTAACCTTGCCGCTCTTTTCTGCGTCAAGATTGTTAGCCATCTTCATAGCTTCAAGAACAACAACGGTGTCTCCGGCTTTTACTTCGTCGCCAACTTTCACCTTTATTTCTGTTATTACACCTGGTAACGGTGACTTTACAGCATTGTTCAGGTCTACTTTGTTGGTTGATGTTGGAGCAGAAGCTGTTTCTGCCTCGGGCTGTGCTACAGGGCGAACAACAACTTTCTTCTTTACGGGTTCCGGTTCCTTCTCCATCTGAACCTCGTATTCTTCACCGTTGACAACAACGTTGGCAATATTGTCGTTTATACTGTTTATTGCAACTTCATATTTGTTGCCGTTGATTGTATATTTATATTCTTTCATATTGTTTTGTTCTTAAGGATGTTGCGTCATTGTGAGTATATGAGACTCCCATTCGGAGTGCTTGCTCTTTATTGTAATGACACCAGCTTCTTTGTCGTGCACGTTATTTCCGTTGTATTCGTGCAAGGCTAGTGCTATGGCGGCATATACTTCGTTATTCTTCATTGTCACTGACATTTAAGTTTTGAAACAATTACATAGGAATGTTTCCGTGCTTCTTAGCAGGAAGACCATCTCTCTTTGTAGCAAGCTGAGCAAGGGCGCGACAGATGCGGAAACGAGTGTTGCGCGGTTCTATAACATCATCAATGTAGCCATATTTAGCTGCCTGATATGGGTTAGCGAACATCTCTGTGTATTCCTCTTCTTTTTCTGCCAGGAATGCCTTCGGATCTTCGTGCTCTTTTGCTTCTTTAGCGCAAAGAACTGCAACGGCACCGCTTGCACCCATAACTGCGATTTCAGCAGATGGCCATGCATAGTTGATGTCTGTACGCAGCTGCTTGCAGCCCATAACGATGTGGCTTCCGCCATAGCTCTTACGCAAAGTAACTGTTACCTTTGGTACAGTAGCTTCGCCGTAAGCATAAAGCAGCTGTGCTCCGTGGAGGATAACTGCATTGTACTCCTGACCTGTACCCGGGAGGAATCCAGGAACGTCAACAAGGCTTACGATAGGAATGTTGAATGCGTCGCAGAAACGAACGAAACGTGCACCTTTGCGGCTGGCGTTAACGTCGAGTACACCTGCGTAGCATGAAGGCTGGTTAGCAACGATACCTACGCTCTGACCATTGAAGCGAGCGAAACCAACGATGATGTTCTTTGCGAATTTAGGCTGAACCTCAAAGAATTCGTTGTCGTCGGTAATTGCTGAAATAACCTTATACATGTCGTATGCCATGTTCGGATCTTCGGGAATGATCTCGTTCAGAGAATCTTCCATTCTGTTGATCGGGTCGTTGCATTCCTTGCGGGGAGCTTCTTCCATGTTGTTAGACGGAATATAGCTCAGCAATGTCTTGATCATTTCCATTGCCTCTTCCTCTGTAGAAGCTGTGAAGTGTGTAACACCGCTCTTTGTAGAGTGTACACTTGCGCCTCCGAGGTGCTCCTGGTCGATGTCTTCACCTGTTACAGTCTTAACAACTTTAGGACCTGTCAAGAACATGTATGATGTATTTTCCATCATCAGAGTGAAGTCTGTCAATGCCGGTGAATAAACTGCACCTCCGGCACACGGTCCGAAGATACCGCTAATCTGAGGTATAACACCAGATGCAAGAATGTTTCTTTCAAATATTTCAGCGTAACCGGCAAGTGCGCAGATACCTTCCTGAATACGGGCACCGCCAGAGTCGTTAATACCAATTACAGGAGCGCCCATCTTCATTGCCATGTCCATAACTTTGCATATCTTCTGGGCCATGGTCTCAGAGAGTGAACCGCCGTTTACGGTGAAATCCTGTGCAAAAATATATACCAGTCTGCCGTCAATTGTTCCGCTTCCGGCAACAACGCCATCTCCAAGATACTGTTTCTTTTCCATGCCGAAGTTTGTGCAACGGTGAAGCTTGAACATGTCAACTTCTTCAAAACTGCCTTCATCAAGCAACATATCTATACGTTCGCGGGCTGTGTATTTTCCACGTGCATGCTGTTTCTCAATAGCTTTTTCGCCGCCACCGAGACGAGCCTGCTCGCGTTTAGCGATAAGCTCCTTGATTTTTTCTACTTGTTTACTCATGATTTCTGAATGTATTTTTTATGTTTTTAGCGTTTTTATTCATATTAAGATTTAAAGCGGTGCTATAATAGCACAAGGAATTAAAGGCAAAATTCAATATTAATTGAAATTCACATTGTCTTTAATTCCCTGTCGTCCCTCTTTAATTTTTAATAAAAGAATTATTATTTCTCACAGAGTTCTGTAAGTATTCCGCATGTTGATTTCGGATGCAGGAACGCGATGTTCAGTTTTTCTGCACCTGGTCTTGGAGCCTTGTCAATGAGACGTACGCCTTTGCTTTCGCATTCAGCCAAAGCATTGCTTACACCGTCTTCAATGCAGAATGCTACATGATGTACTCCGTGATTGCCTTTGTCGAGCCATTTCTGTATTGTACTGTCGGGTGATGTTGGCTCGAGAAGCTCGAGTTTTACTTCTCCGCATTTCAAGAAAGCTGTTTTAACCTTCTGGTCTGCAACTTCTTCGACTGCATAACATTTCAGTCCTAATACATTTTCAAAATAAGGTAAAGCCTCTTCAATGCTTTGTACGGCTATTCCTAAATGCTCTATACGTGAAATTTTCATATTTTATAGGTTTTATAAGATGTGCAAATATACATATAATTATTTAATGAAACAATAATTTATAGCTTTTTAATTTTTTGTATGATTTAATGTTACTGCTACATTTTGACATTGCCAATGTGTCGGAATTGCACTTTAGCTTCTGAAATGATGACACTTTGTCGTCTATTCGGCTTTTTGCTGTTTATTGCTGTCGCTATTTTTTGTCTGTCTCCTGAATTCTGCACATGTGAGCGCTGTTGCCATTGCGACATTCAGGCTGTCTGCTTTCTTGTTCTTTTGGTAACAAGGTATGAATAGCGATCTGTCAACCTTTGACAATATCTGTTGGGATATTCCGTTGCCCTCATTTCCCATGATTATAATTCCTGTTGGAGTCAGCTCCTGTGCGTATATGTCGGTCCCGTTTAATGCTGTTCCGTATACCAATGCATTAGCCGGTTTATTTTCTATAATTTCGTTCAGGTCTGTATAGATTATGTTTACATGAGCGATGCTTCCCATTGTTGCCTGTACTACTTTAGGATTATAAGCGTCGGCAGTATCGTTGCTGCAAAATATTGTTGAAATGCCAAACCAGTCGGCTATTCTTATGATAGTTCCGAGATTGCCCGGATCTTGCACTCTGTCAAGTGCAAGGCAGAGTTCGCGTTCACATATACTGATGTCCAGAGTATGGGTAGGTATCTTGAATATTCCCATCACTTGCTGTGGATGCTGTAAGAAGCTTATTTTTTTTAGCTCGTCGTCTGTCACCGTCACGTCTTGTGGCCTTGCGCTTTTGTTGTTAGCTTTATACCATTCTTCTGTAGCAATAAGACGTTCCGGATTATATATCTCCGATAAGTCTCCTACAACTTTAGGGCCTTCTGCCACAAAGACACCTTCTTTCTGTCTGTTTTTCTTAAGTTCGAGTGAACGTATATATTTAATGAGATTTTTTGAAATCATGGTGTTGACGGATTTATTGTTATATGGTGTTTGTGTCTGACATTATATTAAATATAAATAATCTTTACGCAAATCTTTTCAGACCGGTTGGCCTAAACTTATTGCCGTTATACCAATTTCATTGTAATAACGTTGGCAAAAGTACTAAAATTTTATTATTTTTGCAACTTGAAATTTGCATTAAATGATAAAACAGGTATCTAAATATATTTCTTTATTTGTTTCGCTCTTGATTGTCGTGCTGGTGCTGTCAGGGTGTTCTGCATCGAAGTTCATACCGGAAGGAAAGTTCCTTTTGGATGATGCAGAGATAAAGTCTGATGTTAAGGACGTCAATCCTGACAGACTTAAGGCATATATAAGGCAGAAAGGCAATTCAAAGTGGTTCTCCCTGTTTAAGATACCTCTCGGCACTTATGCGTTGTCCGGCAAGGATTCCACTAAATGGATAAACAAAAAACTTCGTGATTTAGGCGAAGACCCTGTTTTGTTTGACTCTCTTCAGACAGCCATGACATGCTCTGATTTAGAAAATGTGCTGCATGGTCTTGGATACCTTAGGGCTACCGTAGATTATAACCTCGACTTTAAAAAGAAAAAGAAAGTTGTTGTTGTTTATAACCTTCATCCGGGTCCTTTGTATCACATAAGTTCTGTCAGTTATGATATTCAAGATGATAAAATTGCGGAATTCTTGAATACTGGTGAAGAGGGAGGCTTTAAGCCTGGATTACGTGTAGGTATGCCTTTCTTGACAAACGAACTTGACAATGAGCGAAAGGCACTGACAAAATATTTAAATAACAACGGATATTATAAGTTTCATAAGGATTTTATTACATATTCAGCCGATTCGGTGCGGGGAAGCACCGATGTTGACCTTACGTTGCATTTGCATAAATATACCGCCAACAGCAAAAGTCCTGAAGAGGCACATACCCGTTATAAAATAAATGATGTTACATATTACAGCAATGACGAACGTAATTATGTGCCTTTGCGCCAGTCAGTGCTTGAAGAGAATACTCTTATAGAACCGGGAGAATATTTTAATTCGGAAGCACTTCAGAAAACATATAACAGATTCAGCCGTCTCCAGATTGTAAAATATACAAATATACGATTCAACGAACTTCCTGACAGTGATAAGCTTAACTGTGATATCGGTATCAGCACAAATAAGATAAACAGTGTAATCTTTCAGCCTGAAGGAACAAACACTGCCGGAGACTTTGGAGCAGCAGCATCGCTTACTTATGAGAATAAAAACCTTTTCAAAGGTGCTGAAACGTTTAGTGTAAAATTGCGTGGGGCTTTTGAGGCCATTACAGGTCTTGAGGGTTATCAGAATCAGGACTATGAAGAATATAGTCTGGAGACGAAACTTGTCTTTCCGCGTCTGTTGGTTCCCTTCCTTTCAAAGAATTTTAAGAGACAGTCGGCTGCCGTAACTGAGTTGACGGCCAGTTATAATATGCAGAACCGTCCAGAATTTCATCGCCGTGTTTTTTCTGCCGGTGTGAGATATCGTTGGGATGACGTTAAGCGCAGGCGTAGATATAATGTAGATCTTATAGACCTGAACTATATTTATATGCCATGGATTTCGAAAACATTTAAAGAAGAATATCTTGACGATGTGGACAGCAGAAATTCTATTTTGAGGTATAATTACGAAGACCTGTTCATAATGAAGCTAGGCTTTGGCATGTCGTACAATAATGGCGACGAAGCCTATAAGTTTAATATTGAGACAGCAGGAAATCTTCTTAACGGTGTTTCACGTCTGATTGGCAGCAGCGTAAACAGCGACAATCAATACACCTTATTTAATATTGCTTTCGCTCAGTATGTGAAAGGAGATTTCGACTATACCCGCATGTTCCGTTTTGATTCACGTAACAATCTTGCCTTTCATGTTGGTTTTGGTATTGCCTATCCTTATGGCAACAGCCGTGTATTGCCTTTTGAAAAGAGATATTTCTCAGGCGGTGCCAACTCTGTGAGAGGATGGAGCGTCCGTGGACTTGGACCGGGAAAGTTTAAGGGGACAAACGGCTCTATCGACTTCATAAATCAGACGGGTGATATAAAGCTGGATATCAATCTTGAGTTCCGTTCTTTCCTGTTCTGGAAGATTTATGGAGCTGTTTTTGTTGATGCCGGTAATATATGGACATTGAGGTATTACGAAGAACAGCCCGGCGGACAGTTTGACATTAAAGATTTCTATAAGCAGATAGCCGTTGCTTACGGAGTGGGCTTAAGACTCAATTTCGATTTCTTTATTCTTCGTTTTGATATGGGTATGAAGGCCATAAATCCGGCTTATGACACACAGCAGGAACATTACGCCATCTTCCATCCTGATTTTAGTCGCGATTTTGCTTTTCACTTTGCAGTGGGCCTTCCATTTTAATCAGCCACTTGCCGTCTCTTTTTACCACATTGATGTTATAGACTTCGTGTTCTGATATTCTTCCGGGACGTCCTATAGTGTCTATCTTAAAGACATTGTATGCGTCGCATTTCACTGTTGCCAGTGTGTCGTTCACATAGTTCACCTCGTCGGTTTCATGCGTGGTGCTTTCAGTGTTATTGTTAATCACGTCTATATCTTCCTGAAATATATTGCTTGCCATGAACCTTATCCATTTTTCCGATTCCGGAGTGCATAAGGGTATGGCTTCTTTCAGTTTAAGGTTAAAATAATTTGAGGCAAACTGGTCAGTCACCGATATTATATTTTCCTCGTCTTCCGACTGATAATGTTTTGTACAGGAACCGAAAATTAATAGACAAATGATAGTCAGGAAAGATATTTTCATATTGATTAATTTTCTACAAAGATACCATTTTTTTTTGTACCATGGTCAATTCTTTATAAATTTGCAGACAAAAAATATCAAGATGCTTAATTTTATATCTTTCGGTAGTGGAAGTTGTGGAAACTGTTATTATATATATACCGAGACATACGGCATACTTATTGATATCGGTATAGGAATAAGAAAGCTAAAAAAATATTTTCATGATTATGGCCTTAGTGTAAAAAACGTAAGGTATGTGCTGATAACTCATGACCATGCAGACCATGTTAAGTCTGTAGGCAGTTTCAGCAACAGTCTTGGTGTGCCTGTATATGCCACGAAAGAAGTTCATGAGGGTATAAGAAGCAACTATTGTGTAAGGAAAAAGATAGATGCGGCAAACGTTCGTATAATAGAGAAAGGTAAGGACATCGTTCTGGACGATTTCACGGTGTCGGCATTTCATGTGCCTCATGACAGTCGCGACAATATAGGCTTTAAAATTAAGTACGAGAATACCAATTTCTGCCTGATGACAGATGTCGGGCATGTTACAGACGAAATGACAAAGGCTATTAATGACGCCGACTATTTGGTCATTGAGGCTAATCATGACGAAGAGATGCTGCGGACTGGCCCATATCCCGAATACCTTAAGAAGAGAGTGGCCGGCGGCAACGGCCATCTGTCAAACAGACTGTGTGCACAAAGTCTTGCAGCCAATGCCACGGGCAGGCTCAATCATGTGTGGCTGTGCCATTTAAGCGAGGAGAACAATCATCCGGAACTAGCCCGCAAGACCGTTGAAATGGGATTGGCAGGCTCAGGTAATCCTGATTTGGCACAGCTAAAGGTAGATGTATTGAAAAGGAACAGCCCAAGTGGGGCATATATACTTAAATGATTAAATTGGATTGAAATGAAAAAGTTGTTTATTAAGGGTGCATTGTTGTGCACCGCATTGTTTTTCACGGTTCAGGCCGACGCTCAGATCAGTTTGGGTAATATCCTGAAAAATGTAGTGTCTGGTGGCTCATCAGAAAAGACAACCACTGAGACAACATCTTCAGACAATTCAGGCGTTGGCGGCTTGTTATCGTCGCTTACGAGTATTTTCTCATCAAACAAGGTGGCTACAGAGGATAAAATCATAGGCACATGGGTTTATGAAGAGCCGGCAGTTGTGCTGTCGAGCGATGACATGCTGAAGAACATAGGCGGAAAGGTGGCTTCTTCAGCTGTAGAAACTCAGCTGAAGAGCAAGCTGGAAGGCTATGGCTTTAAAAAAGGCAGTGTGACCATGACTTTTGACAAGTCAGGAAACTTCACCCAGACACTTATGGGAAAGAAAGTTACCGGTACATACACCATTGAAGATAAGAACATTGTGCTGAAATACGGCGGCAAGATTTCACAGATAGTAGGAACAACACAGCTTGACGGCGACAATCTTCTTATCGTTATGAATGCGTCAAAGCTTCTTGAGTATGTAAACGTACTTGGTTCTGTGTCACAGAATTCAACACTTAAAACAGCTGCTTCGCTTATAGGCGGAATGGATGGTCTTGAGTGCGGACTGAAGCTGGTTAAGCAGTAAATTTCAGCTCTAAGAGGTGATGCCGGCATGGATATTGAATAAAAATAGTTAAATGTTTAGTTAATACGAGGCAAAATAACACTTATATCAGCTAAAAGCATTACCTTTGCGCCGCTATTACGAGTTGATAGCATAAATAATTCAAACCTAATTACAAATAAAAAATGGCAACAAAAATCAGATTACAGCGAGGTGGCCGTAAAGGTTATGCCTTCTACAGCATTGTCATCGCAGATGTAAGAGCACCACGTGATGGTAAGTTTACAGAGAAGATTGGTACATACAATCCTAACACCAATCCTGCTACGGTAGATTTGAATTTCGACCGTGCTCTCTATTGGGTTGAGACTGGCGCTCAGCCAACAGACACAGTACGCAATATCCTTAAAGGTGAGGGTGTTTATATGATGAAGCATCTTCGCGGTGGAGTAAAGAAAGGCGCTTTCGACGAGGCTGCAGCTCAGAGCAAGTTTGACGCTTGGAAAGCTAACAAGGTTAAGGGTCTTGACCAGATTCGTGAAAACGAGGCTAAGAGCAAGAAAAACGCTGCTGCTAAAGCTCTTGACGCTGAGAAGAAAGTAAATGAGGAGATAGCTAAGAAGGTAGCTGAGAAGAAGGCTGCTGCAGCTGCTGCTAAGGCTGAGGCCGAGGCTGCTGCAAATGCAGAGGCTTCTGCTGAAGAGGCACCTGCTGAGGCTTAATTTTCTTAAAAAGAGATTTTAGAATAGGGCCGGCTCATCATTTGAGCCGGCTTTTTTGTTTTCTTTCTTCTGTTATATCTTAGGGTTGTTTTGCTTTTTTCTTTCTGCTGTGCCTCCTTTTTGGGGGTATGATGCTCTTGGCTTTTCTTTATTTTTGTTTTGATATAATGGTTCTTTCTGTTTAATTATGATGTCTGCTGTTTGAGTTGTTCCTGTTTTTTTATATTGTCTCGTCTATTGTCGTTCTTTTTGTATGGAAATTTCATTGTTACGTTGTCGCTGTTTTGTAAATATAATTCTCTGTTCAGACAGAAAACTTTTTATTTTTAACGCTCTCAGAGTGGCCATGCTCTCTGCAAACCAATGATTTTGAGCGAAAAATATCAAAAATAGTATATGTTTGACAATATGTTGATATACAATGACTTACATTGTTTCTTGGTAAAGATAAGAAGAGTTAAAAAATATTACTATGCCGTTTGTCGGTCAAAAACGGCTCATTTAGCAAGGCAAACTCATGCTTTTATGTCTTGAATATGCATGAGTTTTAATTAAAAATGTGCCTTTTTATTGACTTTTGTGTATGCTAAATGTAAATATGTCTTAATATTTAACCTCTATGTAGATAGAAAATAAATGTCTATTAACATTATGATTTCTAGATTAAAGAAAACTCATGTCCTGATTTTTTACCGTTTTCTTCATTTTGTCAGTTGTTGCTTTCTATTGAGTTTTTCTCTCTTTATATGAAATATTATCAATGTTATGCAAGTAAAATTCTTTTACTTCTTTCCGTCTTATGTAATTAGCATTGTTAATGAGTTTAATATGTCTTTAATCCGTATTGAGGCATGTATAATTTGTATATTCATTTATTCCGTCTGTTTATTGTTTCCAGTAGACATCTTGCTGTATGCCTTTATGGGCATTGTCTGCTGAGTCTGTAAAAATATCTACAGCAATTTGCTAATATAAAAAAACAGCAGTTTGTCTTAATCCTTATAACTCCTTGAGGAATATACGGAGGCTTCTGTATTTTTGTCAAAATATGATGTTTCATGTTTATGCCGATGGCACGATTTTTGGTGATGAAATTATACGTGCGTTCTGGCCATAAAAGATATTGTTGGGCTTATTCGGCTTGTGCCAATATTCTGACATAATGCCGCGATGTGCTTTTAAGTGCTACAAAATATATTGGGCGGATTGTGCCGTATGGACATTCCGTCATGCTGTGGCTAAGTAAAAAATTACAGATTAATCAGTAGAATATGTTTAAGCAAGGTGTCAATAAGATATTGTTTTTTGTAGTATCGTTTCTGGCGTGTTTGTCATCAGTAAGTGCAGAGGCTGCATCATCAGATCCTTTGTGGCTGTCGTCATGGCGTGCAGGCACGGTCGTGTCTGATTCAGATGTCAAGTCGGTAGGCATATCCCGATGCTTTGTAAGCGAAGATATTAGTGACAAGGTGTTCAAACGCATGTGGCTCAAGTCGTGGAAACGCGACTGTACGATGAAGCGCAGCCAGCTGTGTTATCTGAAGATGCTGCACCGTAATGCCAAGGGGCAGACACAGCTTGGCGAGATGGTTGTAAACAGGGCTATAGCCGGTAAGGTGTTGAGAATTTTCAGAAAACTTTATGATTCAGGTTACCGCATTGAACGTATGGTGCTCATTGACGATTATGACGCAGACGATCAGGCCTCGATGCGTGCCAACAACACTTCGTGCTTTAATTTCAGATTTATGACAGGATCAAAGACACGAGTTTCAAAGCATGGTCAGGGACTGGCAATAGACATTAATGCGCTTTATAATCCTTATGTCCGCAAGAACAGCAACGGCACATGGACTATTGAGCCGAAAGAAGGGCGCCCTTATGCTTTCAACCGTGATAGGCGTAAGGATATTCCTTATAAGATAGACCGCAATGATCTGGCATACAAGCTGTTTATCGAGGCCGGATTTACATGGGGTGGGGCATGGCGCCGTTCTAAAGATTATCAGCATTTCGAGATCAGCCTTTAGCGTTTTGGCATTTTTAGCAATTGCTGAAATTGCAGATGGTTTCAGCTTTTATGTCTTTTCTTTTTTGCAGGCATTTTATAATGTTTGCATATACATGGCTTTTTGAATGAGTTTGTCAATGTAATTCTCAAAGAAAAATATTTTATCTTTTCATTGTGGGGTGTTCGTTTTCTTTGTATTTTTGCTGTCTGATGATCGAATGTCATTAGAATGACGCCCCGGTGATTTGTCGTATGTTTGCAAGTGAACAGGACGTTTTCTAAGTGGGGGCTTGTCCGTTTGTTTATGCATGGCAGTATTTGTTGCTGTTTGTTGAAACATTTAAAGTAGTTTTTTATTGAATATTTTGCGTATAGCGCGTGATGATTAATGTATTAAAATCGTTGTTTGTATGGCTGTGCTTTATTCCGGCAGCCATTCTCAATGGCGGGTTTCGTCAACACGTACTTGCTGAATATATGGGCAATGCTTGTGCAATGGCATTAAGCGGTGTATTGCTGAGTCTGTTTATATTGCTCATATCATGTTTTCTGTTGCCGCGTGTGGTAAAATTAAGCAGAAAAGGATGTTTGATAATAGGTGGATTATGGATGATTCTGACTGTAGTATTTGAAGTTGTCTTCAGCATGTCTGCAGGTCTTTCGTTCAGAGATATGCTTGTTGCATACAATCCTATGACTGGCAATCTGTGGCTGTTGGTGGTTCTGACAACATTTTTTGCTCCGTTGTTTGTATATAAAACTATTGCTGTCAAATAAAATATAAAGAAAATGTCGCAGGATTTTGATATTAATGTATGGCTGGAGTGTTTCAGAGTTAAGCTTGTTTCACTCTTCGGCAGGCGTCTGCGCTTCTTCGGATTGCAGGGAAGTTATGGGCGTGGAGAGCAGACTGCCGGCAGTGATATAGATGTTGTTGTTGTCATTGACGGCATGAGCCGTCGTGACATATTTGCATATCGCAATATGCTTGATACGATGGACCGCAGCAGCATGATTTGTGGATTTGTTGCCGGTTCGGAGGAATTGCGTGGATGGGAGAAGTCTGATTTGCTTCAGCTCTTTCTTGACACGCAGCCTATCATTGGTTCGCTTGACAGCTTTGGTGTCTTTTTCACCAAAGAAGATATACGCCGTGCAGTAAAGATAGGGGCATGTAATATTTATCATGCTTGTCTTCACAATTTTCTTCATGCGCGGAACAAGGGTGTTCTTGCGGAACTTTTTAAGTCGGCCAGGTTTACAGTTCGCATGAAACATTATTATGATACAGGCGACTATGTCGCTTCATTCAGCAGGTTGAAAGATGTTGTTCCTGATGAAGACAGGCAGATTTTGCTCTGTGCTGCTTCTGTGGCTGACGGGTGCAACAGTGATTGCTTTGACGGGTATAGTCTGATGCTTGCAGACTGGGCCGGCGATATAATCCGGACAATGCATTAGATGTATAGAGTATTTAGATAAAAAGAAGCATTCGGAAAAAGGCGGTAGACATCATGGTATGGCATTAAGCATTTACCAGCGACTGATGTTGACACCTTTTCCCGAATGCTTCTTTTGTCGTTTTTTGGCCTATTTGTCAGGCTCTCTTCATCTTAGCTCTACAGTTCGTTTTTGTATATTTCAGTCAAGGCGTCCTGATATTGGCGCTCAATGTCCATATACGTAATCATGTTTTTGTAGATGTTGTCGGCTTCCACGTAATACTCTGTTACGGAAATTTCTCCGTTTTCAACCGCAGTGCGCAGCAATTTTAGTGTCTGTCGCATCAAAGGCACGTCGTACGCATCGGCCGAAGCTTTCAGCTGCTTCATCTGGTTTATCATAGTGCGTGCCGAGTTCTCGGCATTAATACGTGCATTTGTATGTTGTATTACGGCTTCGGTCTGTCTTGCCTTTGCGATTTTTACCTTGTTCTTGCTTGAGAACAAAGGTATCGAACCTCCAATCAGGAAACCATTGCTTGCATTGTCGCCCTCAGTATTTCGGCGGTAACCTATCTCAAACTTAGGAATCCAACTCTGTTTGTTCACCTTCACATCCTGTTCTGCGGCAAGCACAGAAGCCTGTGCTGTGCGGACAGTCCAGTCTGTGGCAACGGCTTTTTCATACATCGTAACTTCGTCGTCAGCCGGGGCTTGTGGATATTCTGTCATGTTTACCTCTATTGGCTGTCCTCCGTTAAGAGCCTGCAGCTGTTGCATGGCATTGGCATGTTTGGTGTCAGCCTGAACAAGTTCTGTCTCAAGGTTCATCCTGTCGAGCTTTATTTTGTTAAGTTCAAGTGATGTGGCGTCACCGTTCTTGAATTTAAGTTCGAACATGGCCAACAGTTCATCGGCGTTCTTGCGCCTTTCCTGCAGCAGTTGTTTCTGTTTGTTGTAGTTGATGATGTCAAGGCAGAGCTTCTTGGCATTGACCAGAATGTCGCGCCGTGCCGTCTGATATTGCATGTCGAGCACATTACGCTGCAGTTGTCCGGCTTTCTTGCGCGCTCCGTAAAGGGTAGGGAAGTCGAACCCCTGGGTAATGACTAGCTCTGAACTTGCGATACCGCTTGTTTCGCTCTGAAAGAATGGGCTGTATTCTATCGAGAGGTCCTCGAGTGTGTTTTGCGATTTGTTCTCTATGTCTGCAGCCTCATTGCCTTTGAGCAGCGCTTTCAGTTCCATGTTGTTCTGCTCAACGCTTTTCAGCACGGCGTTTATGTCTTGAGCTTTTGCGCTGACAACTGCGGCAAAGGCCATGGCGGCCAATATTATTTTTTTCATTGTTCCTTATTTTGGTTGTCTGTTTTGATAATATTCTTTCGGTTCATCCACTCATATACAATAGGAATGATGAATGCGTTGAGGAAAGTAGACGTGAGAAGTCCGCCAAGTATGACTTTCGCCATAGGGCTTTGTATTTCATTACCGGGCAGGCTTCCGCGCAGAGCCAGCGGTATGAGGGCGAGAGCCGAGCATAATGCCGTCATAAGAATAGGATTAAGACGGTCGAGTGAGCCTCTCATTATGCATTCTCTCAGCGGAAGATGTTCCTCTTCGCGGAGGGTGTTGTATCGGTTGATGAGCAACATTCCATTACGCGTGGCAATACCAAACAGCGAGATAAAGCCGATTATGGCAGGAATGCTGACTTCTCCTGTGGTAAGTACCAGCGCGAATACGCCTCCGATAAGCGCAAGAGGAAGGTTGAGCAGGATTACTCCGCTCTCGAGGGCGTTTCTGAACTGCATGTAGAGTAGCAGGAATATTACGACGATGCTGAGCAATGATGCCAGCAGAAGTACACGGCTTGCGTTTTGCTCGCTCTCAAACTGACCTCCGTATTCAACATGATAGCCTTCCGGCAACTTTATCTCTGAGTTTATTCGTTTCTGGATGTCGTTCACTACGCTGCGCAAGTCGCGTCCGCTCGCGTTGGCAGAGATGACAATTTTACGTTTTACGTTCTCGCGGTTGATGGTGTTTGGCCCCATGGCAGATCTTACTTCTGCAACATTTGCCAACGGAATCTTGCGGCCGTCAGGCGTGTCTATCATCAGGTCGCGTATGCGTTCCATGTCGCAACGGTCGTGTTCGGCAGCACGTACCACAAGATTAAAGCTGCTGCCGTTGTCGTATACCTGTGATACAGTCTCGCCTGCCATGTTGACACGGACAAATGTGTTAAAGTCAGCGATTGAGATGCCGTAGAGTTTCAGCATGTCGCGTTTAGGCTTTATTTCGAGTTCCGGACGCTCAATCTGCTGTTCAACGTTGAGATCGGCAATGCCGTCTACTGTACCTATGGCATCTTTTATCTGGTTGCCAATTTCAAACATCTTGTTAAGGTCGTCACCGAACAGCTTGATGGCAATGCTGGCCTGTGTACCGCTGAGCATGGCGTCAATACGGTGGCTGATAGGCTGGCCAATCTCGATGTTGGCACCTGTTATTACGGAAAGTTTCTTTCTCACGTCGTTGAGCATCTCTTCGTGCGAGCGGTCTTTCAGCTCAAATGGTGCCTCGATTTCTGACACATTTACGCCAAGTGCATGCTCGTCAAGTTCTGCTCGTCCTGTTTTTCTTGCTACAGTCTGTATCTCAGGTATTGACAGCAGGATATTTTCGGCACGACGTCCTATTCTGTCAGACTCTTCGAGTGATATTCCTGGTAAAGAGCTGATGTTTATTGTAAGCGAGCCTTCGTTGAATTTCGGAAGGAAGCTATGGCCGAGAGTAAAGAACAATCCAAGAGCGGCAACAAAAAGTATTGCCGTTGAGGCTACAACCGGACGCTTGTGGGCAAGTGCCCATGTGAGCCAGTGTTCATAGTGCTTCTTGAGCCATACTGTTACGAATGCCTCTTTTGGCATGCCCTCTTTGGTGTCGCGGCCGAGCAGATAGCTGCACAGTACAGGCGTGAGCGTGAGTGCAACGATTGTTGATGCCACTAGTGCCACGATAAATGCTACGCCGAGAGGTATGAGCATGCGTCCTTCCATTCCGCTTAGATAGAACAGCGGGATAAAGCTTACGATGATTATTGCTGTTGAGTTGAGGATAGGCATTCGTACTTCGCGTGAAGCGTTGTATACAACTTTCAGCACCGGAAGCCGTTGTTCCTTTGGCAATGCTCTGTTTTCGCGCAGATGTTTCCATACATTTTCAACGTCCACTATGGCATCGTCGACAAGTGAACCTATGGCTATTGCGAGTCCGCCGAGACTCATCGTGTTGACGCTCATGTGGAAATAATGAAGAACAATGAGCGATATGAGCAACGATACCGGCAGTGTTATCAGTGAAATGACAGTGGTGCGGACGTTGGCAAGGAAGAGGAACAGCACTATAACAACAAATATAGCACCTTCGTAAAGTGACTGCTTAACATTGTTTATAGAGCTTTCGATGAAGCGTGACTGACGGAATATGTCGGTGGATACATGTACGTCAGCCGGCATATTCTTTTTAAGGTCTTTTAGTGCAGCCTCAAGTCTTTCCGTAAGTTCTATGGTGCCGGTGTCGGGCTGCTTGGTTACGGTGAGTAATACTGCTGGTTTTCCTTTCTCAGAAGCTGTTCCGAGTTTCGGAACCTGTGGCCCGGTCTGTACGTCTGCCACGTCAGCAAGGGTTATTGCATCGCCGTTGACTGTCTTTACGACGGTATTGCCCATTTCTTTTACGTCTTCTGTCGACACAACGCCACGAACGATATACTCGTTGCCATATTCATAAATTACGCCTCCATTGGTGTTGCGGTTCATCTGGTCAGTTGCGGCCATAACTTCAGCCAATGTCACTCCGTAATGGTTCATTCTGCCAGGATGAAGTAAAATCTGATACTCCTTTATGTCGCCTCCTAATACAGCTACTTGCGACACACCTCCCGTAGACATCAGTCGGGGGCGCACCGTCCAGTCGGCCAATGTGCGCAAGTCAGTCATTGATGTGCTGTCTGCTGTAAGGCCAACGATGAGAACCTCTCCTAAAATAGACGACTGCGGACCTAAGGTTGGCTGTCCTACGTTGTCGGGTAGAGTCTCGTTTACTGCAGCAAGTTTCTCTGAAACAATCTGGCGTGCCAGATAAATATCAGTACTCCAGTCGAACTCAACCCATACAACAGAAAATCCCGTCGTTGAAGAAGACCTCACACGGCGTACATGCGTGGCTCCGTTCACAGCTGTTTCGATAGGGAATGTTACAAGTTGCTCCACCTCTTCTGCCGCCATGCCGTTGGCTTCGGTCATGACAACTACAGTAGGGGCGTTAAGGTCAGGGAATACATCTACCTCGGTTTGCCCTGTTGTGTAGATGCCTCCAATAATCAACAGTACCGCTGCAACAAGTATAAGCAGGCGGTTTTGCAGTGAGAATTTTATTATTTTGTTCAGCATTGCTTATCCTTGGTTTAGTGTTGATGCGAATGTGCGGGCAGACTAGTGCTGGCTGATGCCAGTCTTACTTGAGTTGCGCCCTTGGTAACTACTTTCTCGCCGCCTTTCAGGCCGCTTTTTATTTCAACTCTCTCACCGTCGGTTTCGCCTATTTCCACCTCACGGCGCTCATAGCAAGTGGCGTCTGTCTGTATATAAACAAAGTTTACTCCGTTCTCGTCGGTAAGTGCAGACACAGGAACACTTATTACTCCGGGGCGTTCTGACGTCAAAAGATAAGTCTCAACGAATGCTCCCGGCATGACGTCGGCCTGATTGTTGAACTCGAATGTTACGGGAATATAGGGTGATCCGTCGCCTGTTGACTTGCCGGTGGCAACAAGACGGCCGTTCATTGCTCCTATGTTGTATATTCTGTTGCTGTATGCTGTCTTAAACTTAGCTGACTTGACTGTACCCAGTATCGAGTAATATCGCTCTGGGACATTGGCCTTTAGATATAGCTTGCGTGTCTGAGTGACGTTCATCATAGGCTGTCCGACGCTTACATAGTCGCCCTCTTTTACGAGACATGTCTTTACATATCCGCTTATTGGCGATGTTACGGCCACTCCGCTTCCGCCTTTGCTTCCAGAGAATGCCTCGTAGGCAATCTTTGCAGATTCGTAGTTGGCTCTTATGCTGTTGAATTCTTTCTGTGTTACGATATTGTCTTTCACTAACTTTGCTGCGCGTTCATACTCCTTCTTTGCTGTCTGATATGCGATTGTAGCCTGTTTTGCCGGATTATCCTGAAGTTTGTCTGCTGAGATGGTGAACACCGTTCCTCCTTTGCTTACGGCTGTTCCTTCTGTTATGCCGCGTTGAAATCTTACTATACCTGGCACGGTTGCCACTATTGTGGCTTCATTGCCGGATGCTGCAAGAATCTTGCCTCCGGCCGGAATAACTCCGCTGAAGTTGCCCGGCTTGATAATCTCGGCAACTATGCCTGCCTGGTGAGCCTGCTCCGGACTAATAACAATTTCGGTTGAATGGCCTTTTTCTTCACCTTCGTGTGCGTCTGCCTCTTCGCTGTGTGTGTGTTTGTGCTGACATGAAACCATGACCAGCATGCTTAGTACAGATGTAATTAAGATGTTTTTCTTCATGTTTATTTTATGTAGCTTTATTAATAATGTTTTGTCATATTTATTATTTATGCAAAAATAACGTAAAATGGATGCAACTTGGTTGCAATTGCGCATTTTGGAATATGTATGTTGCAATATGTCCTAAATTTATTGTCTTTATGCAGATGTCAGAGTCATTGAAGTTATGAATGATATGGAGAAAACTTTTGATGGAAGAGACGATGTAACAGTTTACAGATGTTATGAAAACTTATGGAAGACCAATATGTCTGTATGGGATATCTGTCAGTGAATACATTTGTCCGTAAACAACAATTTTCTTTTGTTCTTGTTGTGTCGTTAAAAAATATGCTATAACTAAATAAAATATATTTGTTGATTTTGTCCTTTAATGCCGGAATAACGAATAAGTTTTATACCTTTGTTCTTAGATGTATTTCTGTAATAAAAAATAGAAACATCTGTTTGTGTTAAGTTGTGGAATGAAAAATAATGATAATGCAATGAAAATAGAATGTAAATTTCGTACTGCTACGATGAAAGACATACAGGAGCTTAAAAAACTTTTTTGTAATACTGTTATGACGGTTAATCGTCGTGACTATACGGCAGAAGAAGTGGCAGACTGGGCGTCGTGCTGTGAAAGCGACGGACGTTGGGAACAGTTGCTTTCTACTTTGTATTTTATTGTTGCTACTGATGTTGAAGGCCAGATGCTTGGTTTTACAGCCCTTAGAGGGGATGGCTATCTTCATTCAATGTTTGTGCATAAAGATTACCAGCGTCAGGGCATCGCAACGGCTCTGTTGCAGAAAATAGAAGCTTATGCATCGGAGCATGGAATAAAAGAAATGACATCAGAGGTGAGTATTACTGCCCGTCCGTTTTTTGAACACCATGGTTATAAGGTTGAGCGCGAGCAGCGTGTTCTGGCCAATCGTATGATTATGACAAATTTTATGATGCGAAAGACACTGTAAGTCTATATTGCATACGTGTACATGAAGGACGCTTTGCCCAGTTTAATGTCCGTATGAATATAATGAGTGATAATAAATAAAAAAGTCCGCAATCTTAGATTGCGGACTTATATGTTTTCTGGCGGTGCGTACGGGACTCGAACCCGTGACCTCCTGCGTGACAGGCAGGCATTCTAACCAGCTGAACTAACGCACCATTAGGTATCTGTCTCAATTGCGGTTGCAAAGGTATGAATATTTTTTTTATCTACCAAACTTTTTGGCGATTTTTTACAAAAAAAGTTGCATTAGCAGTGCATTATGGTATTTTTTGCCATCGAAGAGCCAGTCTTTCAGCTCATTTGACTTTATGAATCCACTCTTCTCAAACAGGGCTAACGACTTCTCGTTATCCTTGTTTATGCACGCATAAAGCTGATGCAGGTGTAGGATGTTTGCGGCGTAAGCTTTTATTCTTGTTATAGTGGCCAGGGCATAGCCTTTGTTTCTGTAGTCTTGTTTTATTACTATGCCTACCTCTGCTCTCATGTTCTTAGGGTCGAAGTTTATTATGTCAACTATTCCCACAACGTTATGATGTTCGTCTTCTATCATCATCCTTACCTGCTTATCGGCGTAAATGTCGTTTTTTGCATTTGCGACGTAGTCATATAGCACGTACCTTGAGTATGGCACGTTCGTTGTGCTAACGTTCCAAACCTTTGTGTCGTTCTCGATGGTATACAACACGTCGAGATCTTCCGGCTCTATCGCCCTGAGATGTATTGTCGGTAGAATGGATGTCATCAGGCTATTATCTCGTTGTCTGTTATTATTATGTTGAATCTCGGACTGTATGTGCCGATTTTTACATTGGGCTTGCTGTTTTTAGAGAATAGATTAAGAATGTCTTCATATCTGCATAAGCCTGTGTCATAAACAAGATATACGGGCGTCTTGCAGCTGATGTTTTTTACGGCTTCGGCATGTGCAGCCGGGTCTGCCGGTGTCTGCGTTACTATATATTGTGCGTCCAGGCCGTTACGGTCGGCGAGGCTTCGGCATCTTGATATTGATTCTTTTGTAGAAATAAATATGTAGAGTGGCGACTTGCGTCTTCTGTCGGGCATGAATCCCAGTGTCTTCTGTATATGCTCTGACGTAGTCTTTATAAGAGCCGTTGTGGCTTTAAGATATATTGCAGCCTTTATAGGCATGTTCAGCCAGATGCTGAGATGACCATAGTGCTTTTTGAAGAAGATGAGCATGGCCTCGTAGAACACGTGTACATATTTGAACGATGACTTCTGCGTGCTTTCTCCTTTGTAATGCAGTATCTTTGTTGGCAGATACCAATTGTCGAAGCCGCTCTTCAGCAGCCTGTATGACAGGTCGATATCTTCACCGTACATAAAGAAGTCTTCGTCGAGCAGTCCAGCCTTGTCAAGTGCGGTGCGCCTCATCATCATGAAGGCTCCGCTTATTATCTCAATCTTGGCCGGTTCGTCCCACGGAAGATATCCCATGTAGTATTTTCCCAGTTTCTTATGTGTGGGATATTTGGCACACAGTCCGCACATCTTGTAGAAAGCGGTCATCGGTGTCGGCAGTCCGCGCCGGCTCTCCATGGCGTCGCTGCCGTTGCATTTCAGCATTCTTACGCCCAGTCCGCCCGCATTCTCATGTTCGTCCATGAATCTGATACACTCTTTCAGGGTGTTTTCTCCAACAATAGTGTCGGGGTTCAGCAGCAGCACGTATTCGCTTTTTGTGCGCCTTATGCCCATGTTGTTGGCTTTTGCAAAGCCATGATTGTGATTGCAGGCAATAAACTTCACACCGCGGTTCTTGCCTTTAAGCTTCTTCACGGTGTTGTCTTTTGAATGATTGTCGATTACGTATATTTCTGCGTCGATGCCCTCAACGGCTCTGTATAAGCTGTCGAGACATTGCTGAAGATAGTGTCTTACGTTGTAGCTGACGATTATTATTGCAAGTTTCATTTCTTGTAGCTTGTTTCAGATATGCATCTTGCCATTGTAGGGTTGACGAAAATCAGACAGATAAGTCCGATAATTGCCATATAGCCGAATGCCACGTTCATGAACAGGTAATAGAGCAGGGTGTTGGCCACCATCGGGACGCAAAGCATCATCATGCGTATGCTTCCCCAGCGGAGCAGCTCTTTTTCTGGCTCAGCCTGTAGCTTCATGCTGATTTTCTTGACCTTGAACAGCCTCAGTGACGCAGGAATGAGGCATATTGTAATGACTTCCATTAGCGACACAGTAAGAAATTCGGCGTTCTTGCTTGCTGTCAGGTCTCCCGGCAGCAGCGTCTCGGTTTCAAATATTGCGGTTATGGCCAGCAGCAAAGCTATGCTGACGTACATGATTACCGAGAGTATGTTTTTTGTTCTTTTCATTTTCTTGGTTAATATTTTCGCTTTAAGCAGTTCTCCGGCAGGTGGCGTTATCTGCTATTGTCTGCCGTCGAACGGCTGCCGGTTAATGATAGATCGTCCGAGCGTAACCTCGTCGGTGTATTCCAGCTCGCCGCCCACAGATATTCCGCGTGCAATCACGCTCAGGCGTATGTCGAATTTTGCCAGCTTGCGGTAGATGTAGAAGTTTGTGGTGTCGCCTTCCATTGTGGAGCTAAGCGCCAGAATCACCTCTTTTATCTTTCCGCTCTCAACTCTTTCTGCCAGCGAGCTTATCTCTATGTCGTTAGGACCTATGCCGTCCATGGGCGATATTACGCCTCCGAGTACATGATAAAGCCCGTTGTACTGCTGAGTGTTTTCGATGGCCATGACGTCTTGCACGTTTTCAACCACGCACACTGTGGTGTCGTCGCGCCTTGCGTCGGAGCAGATAGGGCAGACGTCCGTGTCGCTTATGTTGTGGCACACGGTGCAGTGCTTTATCTTATGTCTCATTTCGCTTATGGTCTGGGCAAACCTTTCCACCTTGTCCTTGTCCTGTCTCAGCAGAAACAGCACCAGCCTTAGGGCTGTTTTCTGTCCTATGCCGGGCAGGCTTGAAAATTCTGCCACTGCCTTTTCGAGCAATGCCGACGGATATTGTTGGGTCATACTTTGCTAAAATGTTTTTGTCGGCAAAGTTACTTCAATAGTAGTAAAATTCAAAACAAATTTATTTTTATTTTCCTTTGAATGTCTTTTGCGGGTTGCGTGGCTGCTGTTTTGTGCGCTGTGGCTGCCTGTTTTTCGCATTATTAACGTCTTCTGCATATCGACTATTGGTGTCCGGCATGAAGAGTGTATCGTATATGAGGAATGCACACTTTCTTATTTCTTTACAAAATGTAGATTTTTAAGCCTCTCAGACAGCCTCCGTATTAGCAGCTTGACTGTTTGCTTGTGTTTTAATCGAAAAATAGTGGCTTTTGCGTAATTAATTGTAAACCAGCGCGTTATATGCTGTTGTTGCTGCGCGTACCACTTTCTGACAACTGATATGTGCCCTTTTAGGTCGTAAAAGCATGCTTTTTGATTCGTAATTCAGTGTGTTTCGCATCGCATTTAAGTGTGTTTCAGCGGCAATATTGGCTGTTTTATGACAGCAAGTTGGCTTTTCTTGTGTAAAATATCCACTGTTTTGTCATCTCTGTATGCCATTTTTGCATTTGTGATTGTCTGTTTCTAAAAAATAATTTGTCATGAATTTTTATTGCACACATGCCGGTCCGGCTGCGTTTCCGCGCATGCGCCGTCGTCATTGTGCCTGGGTGCATGCAGGGTATTGTCTGCAGATTTTATCCGTTGCTTATATATAACATTGTGCCGGCGGTTGTATTTTTCTGATATTTTTATTACCTTTGCAAAGGTTTTTCATAAATTTATCGACGACTAAATGATAATAACAAAATCAGAATTTTCAGTGAGCAGTCCTAACATCCAGCTTTGTCCTAAAGACACAAAGCCTGAGTATGCGTTTATCGGACGAAGCAATGTTGGCAAATCAAGCCTTATCAACATGCTCTGCAACCACAAAAATCTTGCAAAGACATCGGCCACCCCGGGCAAGACTCTGCTTATCAACCACTTTATTATAAATAATGAGTGGTATCTGGTAGACCTTCCCGGCTATGGATTTGCCAAGCGCTCAAAGACGGTTCAGCAGAAGCTGGAGCAGATGATAACGTCTTACATCCTGCAGCGCGAGCAGCTCGTAAACGTGTTTGTGCTGATAGACATCAGACACGAGCCGCAGGCTATCGACATAGACTTTATCAACTGGCTCGGGCAGAGCAGCATACCGTTCTCGATAGTGTTCACAAAGGCCGATAAGCTTAGCTCGTCTAAGGTGGCGCCTACGGCTGCCGCATATATGGACAAGCTGAAGGAAACTTGGGATGAGCTTCCTCCTTACTTCATATCGAGCAGCGAGACAAAGCGCGGACGCGACGAAATTCTTGATTATATCGAAAATATAAATAAAACGCTTAAACAGTAAGGCGTAAATAATAAATAAAGACAGAAATGGCCGGTCAGTTACCTTATCTTGACATACAGAATCTTACTAAATCGTTTGGAGCCCATGTCTTGTTTCAGGACATATCGTTCAGTGTTGCCGAAGGACAGAAAATAGGCCTTGTTGCTAAGAATGGCACGGGCAAGTCGACGCTGCTCTCCATATTGACAGGGCGCGAAGGCTACGATTCGGGCAATATTATCTTCAGACGCGAGCTTAAGATTGGCTATCTGGAACAGTCGCCCAAGTTTGATCCCGACGATACTGTGCTGGATGCATGCTTTAATCATAAAGGAGATGAGGCGAAGATTCTGCGTGCGAAGCAGATACTTACACAGCTTAAGATAGATGACCTTGACAAGAAGATGGGCACTCTGAGCGGAGGACAGCAGCGCCGTGTGGCACTGGCAAACGTATTGCTGACCGACCCGGACATGTTTATCCTGGATGAGCCAACCAACCATCTTGACCTCGACATGATAGAATGGCTGGAGGGCTTCTTTGCCCGTGGCAACAAAACCTTGCTCATGGTTACCCACGACAGGTTTTTCCTCGACAAGGTATGCTCGGTGATATTGGAACTTGACGACAAGAAAATATACACCTATCGCGGCAACTACAGCTATTATCTCGAGAAACGTCAGGAGCGCATAGACAACACGCGCGCCGAAATAGCACGTGCAAACAACCTGTACAGAAAGGAACTCGACTGGATGCGCAGAATGCCCCAGGCACGAGGCCATAAGGCAAGATACAGAGAGGACGCATTCTATGAACTTGAGAAAGTGGCCAAGCAGAGAATTGAGGACCGTCAGGTAAGGCTTAAAGTCAGAAACGTCTATATCGGAAGCAAGATATTTGAGTGCCAGTATATCTCCAAGAGCTGGTCGCCGGACAAGGTTATTCTCAAAGATTTTTACTATAATTTTGCCCGTTTTGAGAAAATGGGTATTGTTGGCAACAACGGCACAGGCAAGACAACATTCCTGAAGTTGCTGTTGGGACAGGAAAAGCTTGACAGCGGACGCTTTGACATAGGCTCGACTGTGCGTTTCGGATATTTCTCTCAGGAAGGCATGGTCTTTGATGAACAAAAGAAAGTGCTCGATGTGATAACCGACATTGCCGATTATATCGACATGGGAGGCGGAAAGCATCTGTCTGCATCACAGTTCCTGCAGCATTTCTTGTTTACTCCCGAACAGCAGCACAATTATGTGTATAAGTTGAGCGGAGGCGAGAAGCGCAAGCTGTATCTGTGTACAGTGCTGATGAAAAATCCGAACTTTCTGGTGCTTGATGAGCCGACAAACGACCTTGACATACAGACTCTGCAGATATTTGAAGAGTATCTGGCCGACTTCCCCGGATGTGTCATAATCGTAAGTCACGACCGTTACTTCATGGATAAAGTGGTAGACCATCTGCTTGTGTTCAAAGGCAATGGCGTAGTAAACGATTTCCCCGGAAACTACACGCAGTATCGCGAATGGTGTTCGCTTAAGAGCCGTGACGAAGAAACGGCGGCTAAAAAAGACAGTCGTCCAAGAGAAAAACGGCATCAGGAGCGCCGCAAGATGTCGTATAAAGAAAAGATGGAGTTTGCTCAGCTTGAGAAAGAAATAGCCGAGCTGGAAAAAGAGCAGAAGGAAATAGAAGAGCAGCTTTGCAGCGGTAAGCTGCCGGTAGACGAACTGACTGAAAAAAGTAAGCGTCTGCCGTTGATAAAGGAAGAACTCGACCTTAAGGAAATGCGGTGGCTGGAGCTTTCGGAAATAGAATCTTAAATATTAAAATTAAGTTAAAATGAATAAGTCTTCAGAGCCGTTACTTCTTTTAATCAATATAAATTATTACTTTTGCATTAAATTTAAAAAATCATAATTTGTTTCCACTCGTGAAACGAATACAATCAATAAATTTCTTATATACGTAAACCTAATATGTATAGCAAAGACGAATTATTATCTAAAGATATTTCCGAGCTTGAAGAGATAGCAGAGAAAGTGGGTGCTAAAATCAAGTCTGGCGAAACTCAGGAAGAAATAATATATTCGATCCTTGATAAGCAGGCCGAAATTGAAGGAAACAAGAACCCGCTTGGCACTAAGCGTCGCAGAGTTCGTATTGTAAAGAAGGACACCGACCGTGTTTATTCTGTAAACGGAAAGGAAGGCGAAAACTTCGACTTGAAAAAGAATAAAGTTCAGGCTGAGACTCCCTCATTGTTTAATGATGCACCGGTTACTCCGCCCGCCAAGACACGTTCTCGGGCTAAGAGCAAGGCTGTTGCCGAACCGGTGGCTGAGGTTGAGCAGCCGCAGGCTGTTCCTGTTGTGGAAGAGGTTGTGCCTGTTGAACCGGAAAAACAGCCTGAGCCATTGCAGCCTGTTGTTGATAATATAGTTGAGGCTGCGCCTGAAGTTCCCGAAGCAATATCAGAGGATGTTGTTGAAGGTGTCAGCGAAATTCCTGAAGCAATAAGTGATGACATGCCGGAAGAAACAGATTTGGCCATTGTTCCTGAAGCTGAATTTGCAACTGCAGAAGCTCCTGATACTCATAATGACAACTCAACAGATCTTATAGCACAGTTGCAGGCCAAGGTGAATGCACACAACGAAGTGGCTGACGAGAAACGTGAGATTATTGCATCAGGTGTATGGGAAGGCGATCCCGGAGACGGAACAGACTTTATTCCTATTGTAGACTTGCCGATTGAGGATCAGATGGCTGTGCCGCGATTTGATATGTTCGACAATCCGACAAGTCCTATGGACTTAAATAATGTTATGTATGCTCCTCAGATGGAGCCGGAAAGTGTACCGCAATTTGATTTTGAGGATATTATTACAGCCAATGGCGTACTTGAGATAATGCCTGATGGCTATGGATTCCTGCGTTCGAGCGACTATAATTATCTTTCTTCTCCTGATGACATTTATGTTTCTATAGCCCAGATTAAGCGTTATGGACTTAAGACTGGCGATGTGGTAAATTGCCACGTGCGTCCACCGCATGACGGAGAGAAGTATTTCCCGTTGACAAGCATTGATAAGATTAACGGCCGTGATCCTGCTGAAGTACGCGACCGTATACCGTTTGACCATCTTACTCCTTTGTTCCCGGATGAGAAGTTTACTTTGTGCGGTGAGCGTTCAACTACAAACCTCAGCACTCGTATTGTTGACTTGTTCTCGCCGATCGGTAAAGGACAGAGAGCGCTTATCGTTGCGCAGCCAAAGACAGGTAAGACAATCCTTATGAAGGACATAGCAAATGCGATTGCGGCAAATCATCCTGAAGCATATCTTATGATGTTGCTTATTGATGAGCGTCCAGAGGAAGTTACCGACATGGCGCGTACGGTTAATGCAGAAGTTATTGCCTCTACGTTTGATGAACCGGCAGAACGTCATGTAAAGATTGCCGGTATTGTATTGGAAAAGGCAAAGCGTATGGTTGAGTGTGGTCATGATGTGGTGATCTTCCTTGATTCTATCACACGTCTTGCACGTGCATACAATACGGTTTCACCAGCTAGTGGTAAGGTTCTTACCGGTGGTGTTGACGCTAATGCTCTGCAGAAGCCGAAACGTTTCTTTGGTGCGGCACGTAATATAGAGGGTGGAGGTTCGCTCACTATTGTCGCAACAGCCTTGATTGATACTGGAAGCAAGATGGATGAGGTTATTTTCGAAGAGTTCAAAGGTACGGGTAACATGGAACTCCAGTTGGATAGAAGCCTCAGTAACAAGAGAATATTCCCGTCTGTTAATCTTGTTGCTTCAAGTACACGACGTGATGATCTGTTGCAGGACAAGACAACTCTCGACCGCATGTGGATTTTACGTAAGTATATTTCTGACATGACGCCAATTGAGGCTATGAATACAATTCATGATCGTATGGCTCGTACTTATGATAACGATGAGTTCCTTGCAACGATGAATTCATAAATATTTTAGAGGTACTTGTATTCTTATTTAAAAGTTTTTCCTAAAAAATTTTGTTATAAGAATTATTTTGAGTACCTTTGCACTCGATTTAGGGGTTCCGTAGCTCAGTTGGATTAGAGCAACGCCCTTCTAAGGCGTGGGTCTTGGGTTCGAATCCCAACGGAATCACAGAAAGGACACTGTATTAAGTGTCCTTTTTTGTTGATAATCAGCGGTTTACGATGTAATCGCTATTTGATAGTAATTCCGAAGGTAGAAAATATTGGTATCGTTTTTTGCTGATTTTTGCCGTTTTTTGCCAATATGTTCTACTTTTGTTCTACCTTTGTGTTCTACCAAAGTACGATTAGTTATGACAGATTATCCTACCACACGATTCGTTTTCGATAGAAAAAATACCGCAACAAATGAGAAAAAGGCGTTGATTCAAGTTGAAATCCTTTTTCAAAGAAAGAAGAAATATATAAGTACTGGTGTTAAAGTTTTTAAAAATCAGTATAATAAAAAAGAGTTTGTATGCAATTGCTTTGAAATGGTTGCGCTTAATAAGCGTATAAATGCAGTTAAAGAGCGTATAGACAATTTTATATCTTCGCTGATGGAAAAGAACGAACTTTTTACATTTGAGAAGTTAGAGAGCTTTCTGGATTATGAGGATAAAAAGGAAATGAAGTTCCTGGAATATATCCTTATGAGAATTGATCAAAGAAATGACATTAGAGATTCTACAAAGAAGAATCATAAGAAACTCATAAATTCATTGGAACAGTATGGCAAAATCATTTATTTCTCCGATCTGACAAAAAAGAATATAATCGGATATGACGAATTCTTGCATCAGCAGAATATAAAGCAGACAACAATTTGTTCTTACCACAAATTTATGAAAACTTATATTCATGATGCTATCAAACATGAACTCATATCAGCAGATCCTTACATCGGAATAAAAATAGTCAAAGGTGAGAGCGAGATAGGTCGATTTCTGTCAGAAAAAGAATTTCAAGCACTCAAGGCTGCAGAACTGCCGACAGAAAGTCTTAAAAAAGTAAGAGACTTGTTTGTAATACAATGCCTTACAGGATTGTCATTTTCAGATTTAATGAACTTTGACTTTTCCAGAATAGAGGAAATTGATGGACACCATTACATTAATGCAAAGCGAAATAAAACCGGAATAGAATATTGTGCAGTGCTATTGCCTGATGTGATGGAAATTGTGAAACGATATGGTGACAATCTGCCAAAATTTTCCATTCAACAATATAATATGAGATTGAAACTTATTGCTGATTATGCCGGGATAAATAAAGATATTGCAAGCCACTGGGGTAGAAGGACCTGCGGGATGTTACTTTTAAATAGAGGCGTCAGCATGGAAGTCGTATCAAAAGTTTTGGGGCATTCTAGCATAAGAACTACTGAAAGCGTATATGCTAAATTACTTCCTAAAACTATCGTCAGAGAGGTTACGGATAAAGTTCAATAAAATCAGGGCTGTGTAGCAATACTATTACACAGCCCTTTTATAGCTTACTTTTTTAGTTTGTATACCATACATCCCATTACAATCAAGACTATTATAATGATAATGCTTATAGCCCATCCTCCAACATTCAATTTAAGCTGTTCCCATTTACTCAGTTTGCATTCAACAGGGTAGGGGACATTTATTGTATCTGAACGCAAAATGGCCACCGTATCATACTTGACCTTGTCACGATACACATACTTCCAAACAACCTTATCCTGATAGACGGTATCTCCAGCTGTCCATCTGTTGACGAATACGCTGTCTCGTTGGTATATGCTGTCACGCTGAAATCGGTCAATATAAAAACTGTCCGTTTTCACGGTTTCAACTGGCACAAATTGAACAGATTTGCATCCTGTCAATATACTTATTAAGATGCAAGTCATAATACCCCATAAAAAGCCTTTTATTCGTTCCATGGCTATATATTTTTGTATTCAATTATAGCATCAAAACATGGGCATTCTTTGATGCGTTCCCATGAATCAACTTTGCCGTTGTGGTTCGTATCAGGACTTATGTCCCTGTGACCGAGAATCTGAGCATTCGGATAACGGCCCCTCAACTCTTTAAGTAGCTTTACCAGACTTGCCTTCTGGGCTTCCGTCCTGTTGTCCACAGCCTTGCCATTTGAGTCTATGCCGCCTACATAGGCAACATTAACAGATGTGGAGTTGTAGCCCTGAACACCATTGCTCACCTTCTCCTCTCCGAGCATCTGTTTTATCGTGCCATCAGGCATGACCACATAATGGTAGCCGGGGTTCTTCCAGCCTTTGTTCTTAAACTCTTTTCTCAAATCCTCTATTGTCTGTTTCTGACTTCCTGCAGTACAATGTACAAAAATTCTTTTAATGCTTCTCATAATAATTTTACTTTTTATCTATTTCATCAAAACCGGCTTCCAAGGCTTCACCTATGTCTTTGTTCTTGCGCTTTGCGAAAGCAACGACAAACGCCCTGAAAAAGCCCTTAATACTCTTTTCTTTAATCCTTACCCCATGAAGCCAAAAGAAATGACCAAAGAAAGACTTTGCTTCACAGCCAACGGCAATACAAGTGGCTACAAAACCGCCCATCATGTAATCAACACCTATAGGCTTAAGGAGAGCCATGCCAATAAAAGCACCTATGCTCACCCACATCAGGTAGTCCATCAACTTATTGATTGACCTTCTGATAGCCCTTGACGTGCGCCACTTATACTGCGACATCACTATCTTGTCTCCCTTTTTCTTGGCCATGTTGAACCGCTTGCTGCTTTCGCCCCAACCATAGCGGAAGTCAGCTAATACACATAAAACCAGCGTCGCCAAAAACCAGCGTGCATCATATATCACGGCAACAAGTTCGTTGCCCATCATGGCGAAAGTAAACATTCTGGTGCCGCTGTTCATATAAACATCTTGTTCGAACATATCAGTAAATTTATAGAGGAATTGCCGTGTGAACGACAATTCCCCTTATTAAATAACTTCCTCAATCGCAGCAATCTGGCCTAGAGTCCAGTCGTTGCTGGCTACGAACTTTCCGAAGGCACTGGCACCCAGCGGCTCGTAGTCCAACTCGTTCTCCTTCTTTGATTCTTCCTTCAGGCACTCAACAATCTTGTTGTTGTAGTCGGTGAAGTATTTGTTTATCTCTATACGTTCGGCCTCGGTAAGGGTTGTATTTTCACCCTCAGTCTGCCATTTCTGAGCCTTTTCGAGCATCTCCTCATGGTTCTCACCTTTCAGCTTTTCGCTGGCGTCTTTCTTAAAGTCCTCAAAGTTGGTTGCCACCGGCTTCAAGACGCGGATGATCTTAATCATTCTGAACTTGTCCTCATCATCCATCTTTGTGAGTTTTGCGTCGTTGATAAGGTTGTAAACACTCAAAATCTTCTCAGTTGATATTTTTTTCATAACTTATTAATTAATTTTTTTATTAAACTTATTTTTCTCTCTCTAGCTTTACAGTGTGTTATTCTTCCACTTTAACCTTCAGTTCGTCAACGCATGTCTTAATGCTTTGAGCTATCTTAGACATGTCGTTAATATCCACCGATGAGATATTGTATTTCACATTATCTCCGTCAGGATAGGCATTCGCAGAACCTTTGTAGGCTTTTTCGGTGTCTGTAATGTTCATGGAAACACTTTCCATTTTACCCTCCATATTCGCACGGTATTCACCGCTGATAAGGTAAGTTTCATCACTGTAGTTAAAGTTCGCTGTTGTTGTCTTACTTGTAATTTCTACCATAATTGTATTGTTTTAAAAGTTAATATCATTATCCCACGCTCACGGGTGTACCGTTGTTGGTGAGGTCTATTCGTGTATATTGAGATGAAGGCGAAATCACTACGGTTACATCTAGCTTGTTACCCGTAATTGCGCCTTCAAGATTAGCGTCCGCATTGTTATATTCTACATTCTGAACTATCGGCATACCTCGCATCCATTGTATGTTGCTTTCCCGGTTGGCGTCTTCCTCTGTGGGGTATGCTGCAAATGAGATTGTATTAAACTTAGTACCGAGCACTAGGTTCTTGTTTGATGTACCTATCATTCCTGCACCCTCATTATATGCCAAGGCGTAGACGAGATTTATCTCTGTCAGTTGTCCTGTATTGCTGTCCTTTACCTTGCCTTTCTGTACGATTGTGGCACGCAGTGAATCGTATGCAGTACTTCCGCTGGTGAGCTTAACGGTAACTTTTGAGTCCGGATTTGAAATCTGGTCAATAGTCTTTCGGAAAGAGAATATGTTTCCGTCGCTGTCCTTGTAGTACCATGTCTTGCCCCAATCAAGGATGTTTTCTGCTTCCAGGACATACGTATATGTACCTGTGAAAATCTTGATATTATGGCTATATCCCTTATATCTCCTGTAGATGTGCATGCTGGAAGTAAGCAATGCACTATATTTTGTCATCGCCTCCCAATTTGTCTCACCTGCAGAAGTAGAAAGAAACAGATACACATCTATCGTATCTGATTCTGATATAGTCTGGCCGGCGCCTCCGTTCTCAATAGATGAGCCGTTGTTAATGACAACAGGCAAAGCCCAGCTGTCGCTGTTGTTGGCATTGAGAGCAGTCGTGCTTACATAAGCCGTTGTTATACCACGCGTTATATTCTTAATTATTATGCCTATATATACTGCACTCAGATGCAGTATGTCGCAAATGTCAGACAAGTCAAGCTCGCCCTGTTCGCGGTCCGGCATGTCAACGCCAAAATATGAAAAATTGTCAGCTGTCAGTTCTGTAGGAAGGTTTACCGTGAATGGCGGTCTTGCGTCGTGTCTGTAACCTACGAAGTCTGTTAGCCTGAAAGGGAAGTCAGGATATGCCGCGCTGGCACCTTTGCCGGTAGGTCTGTTATACCGCCATACAGCATCACTATTCTGGTTGCCATTACTTCCCATATCAGCAAGTTCGCTTATGACAGGGACCGTGTATGCCGGTTGGTCGCCGTCGCCATACCACCAAGGCTTATGCGAACTTGACTGAGGATTTCCGTTCCAGTCTGAAGAACCTTTTAAGGTATCTTCAGGAAAGATAGCACGCAACGGCACGGGCTTGAATTTTGCCCACATGTTGATGTTTGCATGCGTGCAAAGCGTACCAACATCATTCGATGATGATCCAAGAACAGAGCCTACATCTCTTGTGTTCAGTGGGGCTGATACTATGTTTCCGTCTATTACTCCCATGCTATGATATTTTTAAACGTTTAACTTCTTCTTCGAGTTCTTTTATCTTTTTCTCTATCGAGAGTATGCGTCTGGCGTTAGCTATTGATGCAAGCAGAGCGATCACGTCATACTGCATGCTCAGGTAATTGTCGCGTTTATGTATTGCCTGCGGTAAAATAGGCTGCCAATACTGGGCTATAGAACCTACTGCCAAATCTCCGGTTTTCTTCCACGCGAACTCCACTGCAGGCGCCTTTGCTATTTCCTCAACGGAAAGGCATACATTTTTCCGTATGTCCTTCAGCCTTATGTCAGAACTGCTGCTCAATACCAAGGCTGTCACGGCTCCGGTAGCTGCAATGTTTCCAGATACATATAGTTTCTCAGTCGGTAACGTCGTACCGATACCAACATTTCCACTTTTCAAGACAGCCAAAGTTCCGTTAATAGCCAGACACCCGCTTACAACTTCAACTATTCTGCTGGTATAATCTGCAGATGAATTATTGAAGTGGAAGTCTATATAAGGGGTAAAACCATATAATTCAATGCTTTGCGTAAACAATGTATTCCATCTTGCGCCCGAACTACCGATATTGTATTGCCCATTTGAATACGGCACAATATCTCCCTGTGTTCTCACATCTCCTTTTACATCAAGTTTGTATGCAGAATTTACTGTAGATGTGTTACCTATAACGACATTTCCTGCTGAGTCTATTGTCATAGCTCTTGTTCCGCCGCGCCAACCGAAATATATGCTTGTGCCGACTTTACTCTGTAAACCTGTCTGCGTGCCGTCGCCGTCAAAGCTGGCAAAAACACTTGAACTGTCTGCTGAACCAAACCATATACCGCCAACATTCTTCAGCCACTGTTTGTTGAAGTCAGTCTGCCCATTTGAAATCAGCTTTGTATTTATTGTTATCTGATCGAATGCCACATCTTTTGGAAGTAACAGGTATTCATTTGACGACCCGTCAACACTAACAGCCTCTCCTGTGTGTGTCTGTGATGCATCACGAATATAAATATTGCGTGATGATCCCCATTTAAATGTGGTAATATTTTCTGTACCGTCAAAACTGGTACCGTTGATTGAGCGGGCGGTCTGCAGCTTCGTTGCACTAGCCACGTTATCTGTCAGGAACGCAAGAGTTCCCCAGCTCGACCATCCGCTGCTTGTGTTGTCACGCTTACTCCTGTAATATATATGGCCAAGTTCTGTGCTTCCTTTCCATTCGAGCAAGAGTTCTCCTGCACCTGAATTTTCACCGCGAACACTCATAAGGTTTCCATAAGCGGCAGGATAACCATTATTATAAGCCCTATATAGCCTTAAACCTTCGTTTGGCATTGTGGTGCCGGAAATAGCTGTAAGTTTACCATGATCGTAAAGTATTCCGACCCCGCCAGCATCATCGGCCTCAATAATATTGGTATAAGCCTTCTTATGCAGCTCTTCCGCTGCCACTTCTATTGAGGTCCAACATTCTGTTGATGTCAACTTGTCGGTAGTGGTAGTGTTATTTACTTCTGAGGAATTTACAAGAGTCCATGTCCTGCCTAAAGTGCCTCTTCCTCCTTGAGTTAGCACCAAACCAGTTACGCTAGAATAAGAACCATTAGCCTTTAAAAATACGTCTGCATAAGTTTCGCCGGAAGCATTGTACAATCCAATCTTAACATCAGTTCTGCTAAATGCTCTTCTATTAAGCCATTCTACATGGGCTGTAGAAACAGTGCCGGTACTATTTGTTCTTAAAGTGATTCTTACTATACCCCATTTACCACCATCGTAACCTTGTGAAAGCAACAAAGTGACTTCTTTATCTTGATAAAATGCTGTTATAGGCCCTATTTTAGCTATACGGTGCCAAGGATAGTTATTTTTGTTGTTTACCGAAAGATAGAAATTATAAGGCTTATAGTCAAAGCTAACATTTGAGCTTCCGTCAATACTGAAAGAACAATCGGCAAAACCGTTCATTGTGACAGTTCTTGCAGCCTGCCACTTTGAGGCAGTAGAGGCGTTGCCGTTAAGACTACCAGTAAACGAGTTCGCATGTACATCCCCATTCACTTCAAGTTTGTAAGTAGTAGATGCCGTTTTACCGATGCCGACATTTCCTGTTCCAAAATTTACTGCTATCGAGGGTGAATTGCTAGAAGAGCCTATATACCACCAATTAGAAGAACTGGTTGAACCAAAAGTGACATTACCGTATTGGTCGAACCAAATAGCTGTTCCATCAGTAAAACGCAACTCAGGAACCTTCAATGTTCCTGTCATTGTATCTCCACTTAAATTAACGAAGCGACCATCGGCATCAGTCTTGCTGTATGCATACTCGCCATAATTTGAAGAATCTAATATCTTACGCCAACCACCATTAAATTTATTATTTGCTGTTCTCCAATACAAACTTGTCGCTGTGTTGGATGCCATTAATATCTGACCTTGCCATCCGCTCGCTGTCTGCATTGTAAACATACCGAAAGCATCAACACCGCTCGGCTTGTCTGAAACAGTATTGCTTCCTCCCGCATAATACAAATGTCCGGAAGTTTTATAATCAGCAAGAGACTGAGATGTAAGTCCTGAAGCATTCAGCTGATTTGTTGTTGCAGAATTTCCTGTTATTGAAACCCCAAGACTTGTGCCACACTGAGTTATTGTTCCAGCATTAAGATATACAGGCAAAGAGCTGCTGCCGACTGTCGCTGAAAGAGCTGTTGCCGTTCCTGCGTTAAGATATATAGGCTTTGCTGTTCCTCCAACGGTTGAAGTTCCAAGTTTAGAAGCCGTCGAAGCATTACCATTCAAATTACCATTGAATGAAGGAGCTGTAATCGCTGCCTTTGAGGTAACACCGTCCCAATTTATTATAAAGCGCTCTCTATCCTCGTCGTTCGTATTCTGCCAAAAATTTATTCTAAAAACAAATCTGTCGTTGGTATCATCATAAACAGCAAAGTTTAAACTTGTAACTTTTTCTGCTACTGAAGAATAAATTTTAGGCGCCGGGTCAGAAGAATCCGTAGGTTTAAAAGAAAGTTCGCCTGTAATAGTTCCCCCTGTCAAAGGCAAATAATTGTGTGTATGACTAGAGGCTGCTGCTCCGATATTAGCCGCAGTGATATTTATAGTCGAGTTACCGGTCTTAGGATTGAATGTGCCGATTGAGCTTCCATTACCCTGTAAAGTAAGGGCATAAATGTTTTGGTGCGAAGTCAAAGCTGTTATGCCTTTTGTTGCGGTTATAACGTTGCCGCTCTTTGTAACTGCAGTAACCACATTTCCTGTTCCGCTCGTTACAACAGAGGTTGCGCCACCGGCTTCCAAAGCTGACACACGTGTATTGAGGTTGCTGCCAAGCAAAGCTGATAACACCCATGTAGCCTTGTCCTCTGTATAGTCACTCCAGCTGTCCAAACGCTCGTAAGATCCTCCGCTGCCACCGGCGGCATTCAAGCCCATTGCTGATATATAAGAATCAGAATATATACCGCCTGTAAACTTGAAAGCCTTGTTGGCTTCGTCCCATTCAATCTTGCCGTTTCCGATACTTACTGATTTGTTAAACTGAGTATCGCCGCTAACAGAAAGATGCTCTCCGGCCTGAACAAGATCGACATTACCTGTGGCAAGATCCACAATGAATGGTCTGAGGCTGTTCCATGTTCCTACTTCTGCTTGTCCGCTGTTAGTAAGAAGCATATAATATGAAGTCCCATCATTGCGCATGAGGACTCCATAATTTCCTTTAGCAATACGAAATGCAGATGTCGAAACAACTTCATCAACAGACTTAATCTTACCATTTACTAAAAGTTTATATCTTAAGTCTCCGCCATCAGGATTCATCCCGACATAAACCTGACCACCTCTTGGTTGCAGAACAAGATTACATCTTTGAGGATATTGAGTCGGATATTCTTGAGTTTCTCCGTCTCTAGTATCTATATTCGTTTGGAGGCAAATATTTCCGTCACTTTTGGTATCGTTAATCATGCCGGAATAAATCTTCAATGTAGGATCGCCTGTATTGATAAATAAGTCTCCGACTATATGCAATTTAGCTGAAGGTGCAGTTGTTCCTATACCAAAATTACCATTAGGCTGTATAACGGCTTTAATAGTATTTTGGGTATAAAATCCAAGACCGCTACCCTTTAAATCTAAATATTTACCTGATACAGATTGTACTATTTGAGTATCGTATATATTTCCACTAACATGAATATCTCCGCTAACATTTGCAGAGCCATCAAAATTCTGTCCCCACAATGTACGAGGAGTGGCTAATTTCTTTGCGGTATCTGCATTTCCCTGTAAATTGCCTATAATATTGACAAGGGCGGATGTATATGTTGGTGTTGGTGTAGGCTCTGCTGTAGCATTTGTATCAGTAATTGTGCAAGCATCAGAGTACCCTTCAATAAGGTATTGCACTTTGGATGCAGTATTATTAGGAGTATAATACAAAGCAAAAGTAACACCATCAACCCTAACAGCCGTTAGGCTAGTTGAAGCATCTGCTATTATAGAATAAATGCACGAAAGATTAATTCCTTTTTCGCTATTAGTGCTATCGTACCCCCAACGTACAATAAACTTAGAACATACTCCCATGGAAGCGTTATTGGAATCTGATATAGATAATCGCAACCATCCTTTTTCATTGCCTCTTCTAAAGGTCAATAATTTTAAAGACCTATTAGTTGGAGTGTTATAAATACCTCCTCCTATCTTTAATGGAAAAGAAGTATAATGCAGCCCATCCAAAGTATCAGCATTAATTTTTAAGCTCTTTGTTACACCGCCGATTGTTATCTTTGTAGATACATCACTTGTAGAAAAATCTGTAAATAAACCTCCAAGGTGTACTCCATCCAACAAATCTGCATCAAGCCCGCTTCCGCTGCCATCATTGCCTTCGTGCCAAATAGTATTATTATTATATACTATTCTTGATTGGTTAAATCTGAGGTCTATATTACCTCCACTTGTAGCATTACGCAATATAAAATCTTCATGAAGGCCATTACCAATTTCAAGATAATTATTGTCGTAACCTGAATTTTGCAGGTGAAGACAAGGGAAGTTAGAATTACGAACCGTTAATGATCCGGTCATAGTATCTCCGGAAACATTGACATACCTGCTGTCTGCATCAGTCTTTGTATAAGCGTCAGTTATGCCGTAACCGGCTAACGTAGTAGGCTTACTAGTAACTTCGCTGAATGCCGGCCATCTGGTTACATACGCTTTCGGGTCTTCTTTAAGCAATGTACTCCAGCCTGCCTTGAGGTCGCTCAAAGCAGAAAGGGTATGTCTATGGCTTGCCGCAGCGGCGCCTATGTTTGCTGCCGTTATGTTTATTGTGGCGTTGGCCGATTTAGGGTTAAAAGTTCCTATAGTCGTGCCGTTGCCTTGCAGTGTAAGTGAGTATATAGCTTGGTGCGAGGTGAGCGCGGTAATACCCTTAGTGGCTGTTATGGTGTTACCGTTCTTTGATATAGCTGTAATGACGTTGCCGGTTCCTGTGGTAACTACGGATGTAGCTCCTCCTGCTTCAACGGACTTCAGGCGTTCGTTAAGCTCATTACCCAATTTCGCACTGAGAACCCATGTGGCTTTTTCTTCAGCATAATCAGTCCAATTGTCAAGCCTTTCGTATGATGCCGAACCGCCGCCGGAGCCGCTGTCGTTAAGGCCCATTGCAGAAATAAAGCTGTCAGAATAAAGTCCATGTGAGAAGTGGAAGCAGCCTTTTGTGCTGTCCCATGTTATCGTACCGTTTCCTATCTTCAGGCTCTGTCCTGCAGGGACTATAAGTCCGGCATTAAATGTCTTCGTTCCGCCGAATGTCTGCGCTGCAGTGCTTACCAGTCCGACCACAGAAGCCGATGCATAAGGGATTGTAACACTCTTTGTCACTCCGCCTATTGTTATAGTCAAGGTCTGCGTATTCCAACCGGCAGCAGTAAACAAGCCATTAACATGCACACCGTCGAGCATATCGGCATTAAGACCGCTGACTACGCTTCCGCTATTAGCTTTCAGCAGATTACGGCCAAACTCTGTTGTCGCAAGTTCGGCATACGTGTTGGCTGCGCTCGCATAGAGCATTGAGCCTGATGCAACCGAACTCTTGCCGGTACCACCATAAGACACGCCAATAACGCCAACATTGACGCTGGCAGAGCCGTTAAAATTCTTGCCGTTGATGCTCAGAGTGCCTGTAGTCTTTGCAGCCTCTTTTGCTACTCCATTTACGAAGTAACCCTCCAGCTTCGTAACCCTGCTGCTTACTGCGGTAACATTGCTGTTTATATCGTTCAATAGACCTTCGAGGGTAGAAGAGTCACCTATGCCGTCGAGGAATGATATAATTTCATTCCATTTGTCAATTACGCCATTAGCGTCAGATCCGGCTATTGATTCAACAAACGAATAGGCGGTGTCCCATTGCTGCTGCTTCGCCGTGGTAGGCAGACTATACCCGCTGGCAAAACTGAGAGCAATGACACCTACCGATGACAAGGCTCCGGCTGTGAAGCCCTGCGGGACATTGATTGCCGTGCAGGCATTTATGTTTATAATCTTGTCAGCCGTAGGCACATAGCTTCCTACCCCCTCTCCGTTGCGCTGCATCGTGAGGGTGTATAGCTTCTGGTGTTCCGTCAGGAACGTTCCTTTCGTGAATGTTACGGTGTTGCCGCTCTTGCTGAACCCGGTAAGTGCATTGCCTGTGCCCGAAGTCTCAAAATTGATTGCAGAACCGCTTTCAAGCGAAGATACACGCGTATTTAAATCATATCCGAGCTTTGCGCTGAGAACCCATGTAGCGCGGTCTGCGCTATAATCAGCCCAGTTATCAAGTCTGTCATAACTGCCTCCGCCAGAACTGCTGCCGCCAGAACTCTTGCCCATTGCAGAAACGAAAGACTCCGAATAAAAGCCCTTAGAGTTGGCGACAAACACATTGCCTTCAGTGTCTTTCTTAAACCAGTTTGCCATTTCAGTTGCAAACTTGTTGCCAAAGTCACTTATGTTCAACTTCTTATCCAGTTCCTCCTGAAGGCCGTTTATCTTTGATATTTCAAGCGTAGGAATATCGGATGCACTCAATGTAGCATGGCCGGTTACTCGTCCGTACTTGTCGACTGTTACTTTCGTGTATGTTCCTGCCGTTCCTACCGTGGCAAGGCTCAATGTAACATTTCCACTAAGTGCGCCGCCGCCGGAAAGCCCCTCCCCAGCTTTAACCTGTATTGTCTTGTCAACTTTCTTGTTAAGCAGGCTGCTGAGTGTAGTTCCCTGCTGCTGGCCGTCCAGAAAAGCCTCCAGCTCCTTCCATTTGTTTATTATGCCGTCAGTGTCGGAGCCTCCCAGGAACTCGTCAACCCTTTGCGTTACAGAATCAGTTTTCTTTGATACTGCTTCAAGTTCTGTTGTAGTGGCGTAACCGCTAAGATCTATATTCCCCTTCGTAAATGTAAGGGTACCTCCGTCGCTACTTTCTTCTACATTAACAACGACATTTCCTGAGCCGGATATGGATATCTTGTGTCCTTTTTGGCCTTCTTCAAGCGAGATAACACGGTCTAACAGGTCTTTGCCTAAAAAAGCTGACAGAGCCATGCTTTTAGCTGTTGAGTCAACATATTTATCCCAGTCCTGTAGAAGGTCGAATGAGCCTGTGCCTGAAGAATCTTCTGATGTATTGGTCCCTAAAGCAGAAATGTACCCGGAACTCCATACATTATATTTTGATTTTATTGTTTTTCTCTTGTCACCATTATTGTCTGTACTCCAATGGCTTTCATCATTGTCAAATTCCCATATATTTTTTATTGCGGCAAAACCTTCAATCATTTCACGCTGTGCGTTAGCGTAAGCGTTGGAAAGAGATGTGGAGAGTTCGTTGAATGCCTTTATGATATCAATATTCTGATTTACATTTGCAACTTCTTCTTTAAGTTCCTGGGTATTACCCTTAATATGCTCATTGCCAATTCTTATGGTCTGTTCATATTGGAAGTCCAGATGTTTCTCGACCATTAGGATACGGCTATTCAAAATATTGTCTCCATTGTAAAAATTTACTTCTTGACCAAGATGAGTGTCATAACTATGTTCATAGAAGTTTTCAGGATAACTTTCCACTTCATATGAATTATTGTCCTTACTTGCATCAGAGATTGCTTTATCCAGTTCTTTTTCAAGTTCATTCTGAGCAGAAGAAACATATTCGGAGGGCATTATTATGTTGAAAAGAATTATCTGGTCTCCGTTTTGTGGTATTATATACGATAAGCCTGGTATTATATTTCCGGTGCTTTCATCTATAATTATTTCATAATCTCCTGTTTTGATCTCGAAAGTAGTTACATCAGCTTCGTCATTTTTCTTTTCTGGCTTATCGTAGTATTTAAGTTCGAAATCTCGTCCTGCGAGTTGCCCGCTTTCAAATGAAACCGATAAATTTTTACCATCAATTATGCTCTCTTTGTCAAAATTGAAGTTTTCAATTTGAAAATACCATATAGCGTACTGTTCATAAACAGGTTCGTCGTCAGTTCCTCCAATCTTTATTTTATTGCCATTATTGTCAAGACGATATTTTAGTCTGGCTCTTACATCAGATATCGTTAATTTGGATGAAGGAAAAATCTTATCGAAAAACAATGTCTTTATGAAGATTTCTCCAGGCATAAGGTCTGAAGTAAATACTCCATTTTCAAAATGTCCTTTTATATCCTTGAAGCCTCCGGGATATTTTGTTGGATCAAGACCAAGGCGTTTGTTGGCAATATGGTTTGTTGCTTGACCGCTGTCATATTCTTGTGTGATGTTTCGTGTGGATCCAAAGGCATAAAAGCGTGTATAGTAACCGTCTTTGCTTTCGCTTACAGACGGCACGCTGACGTTTTCACCTACAATTAACTTTAGAGGTGTTCCATATTTGCATTCAGAGAGATAAAGGGTGTTTGTTTTTTTGTCAGTCCACCATTCTGTCTCGCATTCTTCGGCGATATTATTAAGATTAGAGAAAATGGAGGTTGACTGTGACGATATTGTAATTGTAGCCGGAAGACTTTCTGACAGTTGTATGGTCCAGTCTTCTCCTGTTTCATTCTTGATGGCCTGTTTTACCATGTATATTGCATCTGCAGGAGAGCCTGTAAAGTCCCAGTCCATTTCTCGGCTTTTAATCGTCAATCCGTCACTTTCATATGTATATAAAGGTACGGGAATTTTGTCCCAGATCATTATTCTGGAATGGAATTGTGGCGTGTATTTATATTCTGCTTCATTCTCACGCAAAGGTAGATACGGTTCAATAAGTGAGTATTTCTCATCTTGATATATAATATATGCTCCTGCAGGCAATACTATAGTCTTGTCATCATTCCATGACAATTGTATATAGTCTGAGGTCATCAGTTCTTCATGGCTTACAGCATCTTTTGTTATAAGCACAGAACAGATAACATCTCCAGATATTCCGTATATATCAATTTTTGCATCCATATCGGTTCAAAGTTCGTTAAAGAAAAATGGAAGCTCTAATTTTTAGAACTTCCATTTGAAACAAGAAGGGAAATGTTTGTTATTCGCTTCTGTCTGTCGGGTTTGGCTCGCAGAATTTGCTCGAAACCTTACCAAAACAACGAGCTAAGTTCATTCCGTAAGATAAACTTTTCCCTAAGTAAACCAGCTTGTAAACTTCATTTCCAAGAGAAGGAACATTGATTTTTACGGTTCCCTTTTCCAGTTCAGCCTGAAAGGCTTTCTTCTTTGCCCGATAATCACTTTCAGAAGAGCCTTCAATGGTGAACTGCAGGGCTATTTCTCGTGATGCAACACGTGCGTTGTCTGTTATCATCCTTTTGCCGTGTTCAATACGGCTTTCATTTTCAATGTAGTCTTTCATCTCATTGAAGCCATCAATAGCATCGAGGAAGCCGTCTCCCATTCGTACACCCCAGGTAATAAATGCATCTTTTCCGTTAATTATTAAATCTCCTGTCATAATCTTGATGTATTTCGTTTCACTTCAGCGATGTCTGCTTTAATATCTTTTAGATATTTAGCCGAATATCCTGTATTTTCACGTATTTCTTGTAATTCCAAATATGAGTTGGCCAATATGGTTCTTGTTTCATCGGCTATATTATAAATTCCAACAGCTTGTGCTGTTAATGCACTTATATTACCTCTCAATTCTGTAATAGCAACTGTCTGTTGTTGTTCTGATGTCTCAATACGCAAATTCGATTCATATAAAGCAGTGAACCTGCCATTTAATTCATCGGCAGCATTTTGAGACATTGTTTCAAATCCTTTTGAAGATGCAGACTGTTGTTCTTCGCTTCCTCCCTTGTATCCGGTTATATCTGCTATGCTGTCACGCATTGATAGTGCCTCATCTACCATATCTTCCCATCTATCCTTCAATTCGTTCATTTGGTCATCTGTAAGGTTTCCATTTTGCCCACTCATCATTTGCGCCCAGTCGTCATACCATTTTTTCAAGTCTTCATCAAATACGTCTCCAAGCTGGTAGTTCAGCAAAGACTTCATCATGTATTCTCCAAAGTCGTCAGCAAAGTCTTGTGCATCTGCATCCATATCAAGCAGTGTGTTCATAAAACTGTCTCTCAGGCTGTCAAATGACACTTGCGTGAGATTTTCATTTATTTGTTCGGTCAGATTTTCTAGCTGGCCGGCAAGATCTGCATAGTTTTCCCAATATTCAGACTTGTCATATTTGCCGATGTCGGTTATTTCATTCCATATTTCACGATTGTAGTCTCGTATATATGCCATCTGTTCTGGCGTCAGTTTGAACATGTCCTCATATGAATTAACAGAACTGATACTGTAGTTTGCGTTAGGGTTTGTTTTTAACCATTCGATAAGGCTTTTATTTATGCTGTCATATATTCGAGAACTTGTGGCCGCATTACCATCTATCGCCTCACCCCAGTAGTATGCGTTTGAATGGTGTGCTCCTGTGTAAGACATTTGCGCTTTCAGTATTTCAAGAGTCTGACGATTCAGTTGTTCTTGTGCATCTTTTGCTTGTTCGTAGTTTTTTATGGCTTCACCTCCTGCGCTTTCGTCCATTTTGTCTTTTAGACGGTCTATGCTATCACGAAGTCTGTCATTGCTGTCAGTCAATTTCTCTGTAAGTTCTGTAACATATTCAACGTTTCCTTTACCTATTCCCAGGCCTAAGATATTGTTGAATCCGCTTAGTATTCCCTTGACGGCACCTATACCATTAGATAATGCTCCGACAAAATTGCCGCTCATAGCATCTTTTATGAAGTTTGATGCAGACTGAGATGCATTAGCCAAATCGCTTATACCTTTGCCAAAATCACTACTCATATCAACACCCAATTGACTGAATAGGTCGGGGAGTGATTGAATGTTTGAATTAATTAGCGACATTATGTCACTTATGGCCTGTAGCTTATTGCCGAAACTGGTAAGGAAATTGTTGAGTTTTGTTCTTGCTCCGTATTCATCATTTTGTGCCTTTACCAATTTCTGGGTTGTGGTTGTCAGTTTACGTTCACTGCCAGCTATATCATCAAATGATTTCTTTACATTTTTATAAATATCGCTGTCTTCACCAAATAAACCGCCAATTTGTGATAGTATGTTGTCAAAGTTGGAAGTAATTATATCTTTTGCCCCGACACTTATTCCTGATGCCTGCAAATATCCTGCTACGCTTTCTCTTTGTTGGTTTAGGCTATTCTGCATTTCCATCATTTCGTGCATCAACGAATTAACGGTACGCTCAGCCTCTGCCACTTCCATCTCTATTTCTTTGCGTCTCTGTGTCATGGGCAGTATTAGCCCAAGTGTGTTCTTAACCTCATCGTTTTTTTCAACGATTGCAGTATTTATCTTATCTATCTGTTCTACGGCAGTTTTGTATTCTTCAAGTCCGAGATTTCCGTCTGAAAGCATGTTCCTTAGCTGCTGACGTATTCTTTCGAGTTGGCTGATTGTCATATCTCCGAGGTTACCGAATACATCTTCCCAATTCATGTTTCCTTTTATCTGTTCAAAATCAAGCTTAGACAGTGCATCATCCATTGATGCTTGTAACGAAAGGCGTTCACCTTCGCTTTGAGCCTTGTTGATCTTGTCTGAATATTCCTGAGATATTGCTAGGCGTTTCTGTTGATATGTGCCATAGTTCTTGAGGTATTCGTTTAGTGCTTCTTTTTGAGCATTAACCTCATTTTGGATTTGACTTTTTTCAGTATATTCTTTTAACAAGTCATAAGATGAACTGTCTACCGTGATATTGGAAGAGTCGAAACTGCGTTTTTTATACTTTGGATTTTGTTTAGCTCTAAGATCTTCTTTTGCATCGAAGATTTCTTTCTGTCTTTGAATTTCTTTTTGGATATATTCTTCTTTAGCCCGGTCTATTGCTTCCAGTTCCTTTTTATTATCATATTCTCTTTGTGCAATAGTCTTATCACTGCTGTCAGCCATAGCGTTTATCCGGGCTTGCTCAACCTGATTTTCCAATTCTTCCGCTTCTTTCGCGCGTTCTATAGCTTGTTTACGCTCTATTTCCGAGATTTTATTCTCTTGTTGGATTTTTGAATTGTACGATGTTATTGATGTGTTGTTCCTCTTATTATCGTATTCAGCTGAATATGGCTTTAGCTTGTTCTCGACAGATGTAATCTTTCTGCGAAGTTCCATTCCTTTTTTACCCGCGGCTTCTTTTGAAGAAAGAGCATCAAGTTGTCCCTGTAATTCTTTTTTCTGCTTTTCCCAATAAGATTTATTATCTACTTCTTCCTTATTCGATACCTTTGTATCTGAACTTGCGTCAGAGAATATAGCTTCAGCTGCTTTATAGGAATCTCTCAGATTCTTTGTCGCATTTTTCATGCCTTGCATCCAAGCCTTGCTATTGCCGTAATTAGCATCACCACGGAACACGTTCGCAATAGTTTCAGTAAGTCCTTTTGAAATTGTACCCGTCTTTTCAAGTTCTTTTTTTATGCTGTCAATAAACGACTTTGCTTTCTTTTCACCAACGGCATTAGTGAGTTCTTTATATAATTTGCCTGCACTTTTCCCGTATAATTCTCCGTATTCTTCCTGTGCTCCCTTTATTGCACTTTCCATTCCACGTGCTTTTGCTGCTTTTTGAACAGCTATAGTAACGGCATTATAAGCACCTTCAACATTCTTTAAAGTACGTATTTCTTCACTAAGTCCATTAAGATATGTCCCATATTGATCAATAATGGCAGCTTTTGCAGAGTTGTATTCATCTGTTCCTTTTTTGGCATTTTTAAGTTTACCAAACAACCTGTCCACTTCAGCTATTTCCGAAGCGACTTCTTTTTCGTAATTAGCCGAAGCCTCATTCAGTCTTTTTTGACTTTCAGTAGCTTCGTCAGCCCTCTTAGTGAACATATAAACTGCTGTACCAATTCCAACCAAAGCCGACAATAAAGCGACATACACGTTTGATTTAGAAGCCATATTGAAAGCCTGTTGCGCAGCTGTGGCTAATCCCATCTCTTTCCTGTACATGGCAATCAAACGGATACTTTCAATGAAACCAACTGCTTTTTGGGCTACAGCTGTTGTAATCAATGCCGCCTTGTAAGTGCCATAAGCAGCAATTAAGCCACCAATAACCGACAATACATCATCAAGACTTTCAACCAGGTCCTCTGCTGCTCCAATTCCAAACTCGAAAACATCCTTATATTTGTTTCCGAATTCATTCAATTTAGTAAAAATAGTATCTTCGATGTTAGCTATTCTCTGTGGCCATGTACCAGATGAGTTTTCAAGCATATTATTGAATTTTCCACCCTCACTAGTCATACTTTGAAAAGCCTTTTCTACATCCTTGAACCCGATTTTTCCATCTTCAACAAGCGATTTTATCTGATCTTGTGTCACTCCAAGATTTTTAGCCATTTCTTCAATAACATTCACACCTCTACCTTGGAACTGTTGTATATCGCGCCAATATGCACGGCCTTGTACTCTTAACGTACCATACAGATAAATCAACTGCCCTAAAGGGATTTGCAAACCTGAGGCCACATCACCCAACATAGACAATTCATCGACAATATTGTCAGCAGACGAACCATAGGCTAGCAGTTGTTTTGCTCCATTTGCAACTTCATCCAAATTGAATGGAGTTTTCTTGGCAAATTCACTGATTTCAGCCAGTAAAGCATCAGCTTTTGACTTGCTTTGAAGAATTGTAGAAAGAGCAACATCTAGTTGTTGCATTTTTCCTGTAGCATCAATCACATCAGATACAAACTTCTTTATAGCAACTAATCCACCAAATTCAACAGCTGTACGCCTAAGTGAATCATTCAATGACTTCATCACCTCATCAGCATTGCTTCCACCTTGAGCAAACTCTTTGTACTCCCTCGTAAGTTTTCGTACTTCAAGCCTGTTCTTTGCCTGCTGATCCTGAAGTTCTCCCATTGCATATCTCTGCTCGTTTAAAGCAGCTTTTGCCCTGTTCAATTCTGCAAGTTTTGCATTTGAATTAGGAGAATACTTACCCATCTTTGAATATTCATCAGACAAACGTCTTACATCATCCTGTGTATCACGGATGATTTTTCTTTGCTTGATTATTTCCTCTGTAAGTTCATCAGAAGCCTTTGAAGCTGAGTTAAGCTTATTCTTCAAATCATTCTCCATAACCGCTCCGACTCTTCCAGCTTCTGTCACCAAACTCATCATCTGCTGACGGGTGGATGCAAGTTGTGTCTCCAAAGCCTTGGCGACTGCAGGGGATTTGTTCACATCCATTCTCTTGAGCTGAGCTTCCAGCTTCTCACATTCCTGCCTCAGACGTATAACCTCGTCATAGTCCGAGCTTACTTTAAAGTATAATATTGCCATGTCTATTTTTTGTTTCTTCTTCTTCGTGAGGCCATATCCTTACCCTTCACCTTTGTAACCTTCGTCCCGGTAACGGTATGGAGCTTGTCACGCTGCATTAATACTAAGTTTCTGTATGGTATTTCATATACCACTTCCCGGTATGTCAGATGCAGATTTTCCATGAACGATGCGATCTGTCCTAAGAGAGTGTCATTTCCTACAACTTCGGTTTCGCTGCCAGCAGGCTTACGTTCTTCGCCAAGCTGGCAGCTTTGAGAAAAACCTTTGAGTCAATCATAGATAGTGCTTCATCCAATGCGTTCACATTCTCTTCATATGTTCCTTTTGCTAGTTCTTCACTTAAACTTTCGTCACCAGCTATCAGCCAGGAAAGAGCTTTGCTGTAAGCCTCGCTTTTTCCCAAGGAGAGTAGAACATCTTTCAAATTGTCTGCTTCTTGAACTCCAGACAGATAGGATATAGCTCCGGCCAATTTATGTATAGTAGGAGGGTAGACCGTGTAAACTTTCCCGGCTACAAATACTGTTCTGAAATCACTGCCGATAATGGATTCTGATATTATTTTTGCTCCTTTGTTCATATCTTAAAAGAAAAAGGGTGAAGCCGAAGCCACACCCGTTAAACATTCTGAAAACTAACCGCCACCTTCTTGAATGAGAGTAATTTCCTTTTCTACAGTCTTGAAGGCATCAGACAGAGAGGTTGGTATGCTTCCTGACTGAGTGGTATAGCCGGCCTTTGACACTTCATAAGAAACGGATGTCCCAGATTTCACCCTCTTGGACTTGACCGTTTGCCCATCCAGCTTTACTGTCGCATCAGAAGGCGTCGCTATGACCTTCACATCAGTTCATGCTTCTTTAACCTCTTCCGCATCGAACCAGTATTCTGGAGCAATATTAGAGTCTTTCGGTTCCAATTCTACGGCACTTACAGGAATACCGATGGCCTTATCCGTTGTCGCTTCACGGGCGCCGATGTCAGCGCGTGGAACGACGCAATACTGGTCATCATCAGTCAAAGCAACAAGCAATTTCTCAATATTCACCTTACCTCTCGCTCGTTTCCATCCCTTGTCGGTATTGATGACATCGCCACCCATGAGATCTTTCTTGGTCGGGTAATCGTACTCACCGATAGTAAAATTGACGGTAACATCACCCATTTCCTTTTCACTGCGATAAGTCTGACCTGTTAGCTGATTCTTGTAATTTGTACGACTTGCTTCCGCTTCTTCAAGCGTCCAAGTATCCTGATGGATATTCTTTACCTCTTTCAATGTTTCACCCTGCAAAAGAGTATGCAAAGCCTGTCCCGTCAGGTCTTCTGTAATAGCACTTGTTTCGCCATACCAAAGTTTCTTGATATTCACAGCTGTAATTTTCTTTGATTCTGCCATATTATTTTACATTTAAAACTTCAAATAAAATTCTTACATTTACATAATGACACTTTAAGGCTGTGTCCTCCTCTGTTCCGATTGTGTCGATGGAATAATGATAGGTTGTACCGTCATAGCGTCCGGTCACACCGTCAAACATTTCTTGCGCCTGTTTCTCCAGCTCGTTCAGACGTATTGTATTGGCTTCGCCTTCTTTTAAGTCAGGAACGCAAAGGTTCACTTCTACGAAAGACTTCTTCCAATACGTTTCAGATTGTTGCTTCTTGGCATGAATGACAATCATTTCAGACTTCAATTCGCCAGTCAGCTTCTTTCCGTGAGGAACGATGTCAATGCCGAAAGTCTGGCAGTCACGGTAAAGTATGTTCGCTATGTCGGTGGTCACTATCATTGTACAATCTCCCAATCTTCTGCAAAAACATCACTGATAGATGGAGCCCACGAATCAGCTCTGCCGGTATTCTCATTGTAGATAAGACACTGACTTGTGTAGTCAATGAAGCCCTTTCCTTTCAGGATAAGGTCTTTGGCTGACTGCGGAAGCGACTGCATCTTCGGAATAATACCACTCTCAATATGCGCTGGCACTTGCTTGATGACAAACAATCCTTTACCATTCCAGCCTTTTCTACGGATTGCACCACCTTGTTTCAAAACTTCAATAGCATCACCGAAGCAAATAGAATCTGTATCTTCTTTGACTATATCATAAGTCTTGTCAAAAATGTCGGGTTTACAAGGATAAATTTCCCCATTGATTCCTTTAATGATATAATCACCAGAACTTGCCGTCATTATTCCTTCAAGTGTGTGTATTTTGACTTCATTTCCAAAACGCATTATCACACCTTTATCGAGAGCCTTACTAATCCAATCAGTAACTTCTGATATTTTATCGCCATTCCATTTTACGGCTTCAATAACCACTGGTTTCTTTTTGTATTTCATTTGATTTCCTCCTTCAATCGTTTCTCAGCGTATAGAGCCGCACCAGTTGATACTTCATAGCCTTTAGATTCGACGTGTGAGGCATACTCAGCATCGTTTCTTATCACCAATCCGTCATCCTCAACTGAATACTTATTTGACTTACGGAGTGTGCCGGTCCGGTTCTGATAACTGCCATTCTTCATAGCGTAATCGACAGCTTCCTTGCCAACCTTATCCTCAACAGCTTTCACTTCGGCATAACCTTGTCGAAAGAATCCATTCACATCCGAAAAATCAAATTTTACATCCATATCTCTGAGTAACCAAAATAATTCGTATTCTTTACCATGTAAACTTTGCCAGCTCCTCTGATATTCTCACCCTCTATACATCTGACTTCATCACCAGCCTTCAGTGAGATTCTTTTCTCACAGACTACGTGATAATTCGGTCGGTACACCTCGCCGTTCTCCGAAGTAAACTCTTTTGTTGAGTTGTCATCACAGCGGCACCGACATATTTCCTGCCAGCTTTCTTCACCGGTTCCGGGAATGGGCCGGCCGAACTCGTCTGTTTTCATCGGAGTAAAGACCTTAACCTGTAATGTATGTGGAGCAAATATCATAGGAATCTGACTTTAGGCTTATCTGACAGCGTGTCTTCAAGTCCGTACTTCTTACACAAGAAAGAATAGTATTCCTTCAAGCCCTGAGTATTCCAGGACATAGAGAAACCGTTTTCGCTGATTGAAGTGGCTCTAAGTAATAGAGAGGGGATGAACTTCGCCATAGCTACCGTAACCTGTCCGATGTTTGACGGGATCATCTCATCCTCTCCGCTTATTCCTGAAGACAGACTTATCTCCAAAAGGTCAGCCTCCGACAAGTTGATGCCGAACGTCTGAAACTTCTGTGATATGTAGTCTTTTACCGTCATGCGTTCATTGTTGTCAAGTCGATGTTCACAATCTGGTTCGGGTTCGCAATCTGCGGAATCCACTCCGCGGTGTATTCCAGATAACGGCCGTTGCCATCCTTGTAACCGGAAATAAGCATATCACCATCAGCCTGAGTATAGTTGCGGCCCGGTACACCGTCAACAGCTTCGTAAGGAGTGTGGAAACGCATGTAACCGACCTTATCCTGTGGAAGCAGTGTAATATGGTCATCAGCGTAAATCTGCACGTTCTTGCCGGACTGATCAAGAACATAATCTTCCTTGATTTCAATAGCCGGCAGACCAATACCAGTAAAGACGGTGGAAGCCAGTTGAGAGGTAATCAATCCGGTTGACATATACATCTCGTTGCCTGTAAGCTGCATCTTGAACTTATCACCGAACTCACTCGAACCGATAATATTTTTCACGAATGTTCCTCGTGACATAATCATCTTCGGGAAGTTGCCGTAAGTGGCCTTCAATTCATTAATCTGCTGCTGCAAATAGGTAATGAAGTTGGCCTTATCTCCTGTTCCGGGAGTGATGAACTTGAACGGAAGCTCTATATCCAACAAATCAATACCTCCGGCATTGTCGTCCTTGTTTTTCACTTGAGCCTTACCTGTCATCAGCAATGAACCGACAACGATGTCCATGCGCTTATGTGCGGCAAGGAGTACCTGACGATAGTCATCGTAGATGAAATTCACGATGTCCTGCATGGCGGCAACTTGGTCGGCAGTCTTTGCGGCATTGAACTTGTCAACCAAGTCCTGCAGTTCTGACAAGCGGTCAATGGAAATCTGGTAACGGTCACCTAAATAGGCAATCTCACCATATCCAGAACCGATGTTCCTACGCTCACGGATAGGTTTCTCCCCGTAGCGTGAGTTGATAGAACCGGCCATCACGCCAGTAACCTGACCAATATAGTCTTTGAACACACGAGTTGTCGTTCTACGGAAGTCCAGGTACTGCTGCCAATAGATTGTATCCTTACGAGTCTGAAGGACGCGTTGGATAACGGCACTTACGATATTAGGATCGTTAAACAGTGTATAAATAGTTAGCATCATATCTTTGTTCTCCTTTTTTATTTACTTGCTATAATACCAGCTGCTCTCAATGATGCAAGAAGAGCATTAATTTTGTCTTTTTCATCTCCGCCTGCAGCATCATCAACTTTTGCACCCTGTTTTACCAGTCCCAAGGTGCTTGAGTTAGCTGCCTGATAGGTAGTGTTATTGTCTGTCCACGGAACTTCGACATAAGCTTTACCGCCTTCCAATGCCACCGGATATTTCTTTCCGCTTTGGGTAAATCCTAACTGAATTCCTCCCATTACGGAATCCGAAGCTTCAGGCAGTTCATATGAAACACCAGTTGGTGACTGAACACCTGCAGCGTTGAACTGGAAATGCGGCATGTTAGCCTTGTCGATGTCTGAGAATGGCATGGCTAACTTGGTAGGTTCTATTTCAAACGCACGCATCAAAAGGGCAACCAGTACAATGCCATTCTCTACTTGTTTCCTCTCATACAAGGCGGAGTTTGCAATAACTTTAGGTGTAGTACCGCTAACTTCTGTAGCTTCATAAAGTATTGTGCCGGCCTCTAAAGTTTCGCCGAAGTCGGCAGCCAACGTCAGTTTATCGAAGGCTTTGTCTGATTTGTCAATGTCGTTAATGGTTGCTCCATGTGCACCGTTACCAAGATGCATACCCACATAAGCCAAAGAGTTCTTCTTGATCTTCAATGTGGTGTTGGAACCGGTTGTAAATTTCTCATATACTTCTACACGGATTGCCACCTGGGCTGTTTTCTTCACCAGGTCAGCGGCAATAGGTGTAAAGGATGGTAAAAACGAGCCAACAACAAGGTTGGTCGTGTCCAGCTTATAAGGGCCTCTGCGTCTTACACCTGTAGAAACATCATAACGTTCCTCGATTGACGGTTCCGGCTCAATGTTATACTTAAATCCTGCTGCCATAAATTACTTGTTTTTTTGTTCGACAATAGATTTTGTGTCCGCCTCAATCATTTTGGCGAACTCGCTTGCTTCCTTATCCTGCTTTTGTTCTGCAGTTTCAGGGGCTTGTGCGAATTTGAAGCCGCTGTTAGACATATCCTGTTTCATGTCCTTGAAATAAGTGTCCAAGTCCGTGTTCTCTGGAATGTTGCGGTCCTTCAGCATAAATTCGGGAATACCGTACTTTTTTGCTACCTCCGAAATCTGAGAATTGCGCTGCGCCTGCGCTTTCTCTGCCTCGTAAGCAGTTAGCTTTTCAGAAAGGGTCTTGTTGGAATCAATTAGAGCCTGGGCCCATGCAGGAACTTCGTCCTTTTTATCATCCTTCTTTTCGTCTTTCTTTTCTTCTGGGTCCTCGATTGGTTTTCCGTCTTTCAGTCTATGCTTCTTCTCGTAGTTTGAAACAGCGGAAGTCTGAGCCTGTCCTGCACGGAAATCACCATAATTTTGCATCACGTCCTGAAAAGAGATACCCTCGACAATGGAGGTTACCTTCGTTTCGTCCGTTACACCCTCAGCCTTTTTCGTAGCTATACGGGTAAGTGTAGCAGTGTCCACCCCAGCGAATTTCTGTTGCAGTCCTGCCAAAATTTGTTCAAAGATTGTCATACCGTATGAGTTTGATTAATAATTTCATACGGTAAATTTACTTATAGAGAAAGGGAATGGGAAATTTTAAGGCTAACGATACGAAACAATTAAGGGAATGTTCGTTTTTAGGCAAAAATAAAGCGTGACTACTGGGGTAATCACGCTTTTATTAATTATTTCATTTTTGTTTAACAAAAAGTTTACCATTTTTATAATCAATCTCAACATCGCATTTATATATAATTGCGACTATTGAAACGGCTGTTATACAGATAAATAATGTTATAATAATTGCTGTACTCTCAGATATAACAGCAGTTTTTCCTACCTTGCTCATAATGGTTGCAGCAATTGATGACATTGCAGATCTAAGGTTCTGGTATTTACAGGCCAAATAGCATGCCGCTTGTAGGTCTTTACCCGAAACATAAATCTCTTTATGCCCTGCTTTAATGGCATTCTCTAATTCCTTTTTACTCTTTACAGTTATCATAATTATAATAAGTTTATAGCTGCCAGTTCTTCCGTCAGGGCATTAATACCTTTTTGAATCTTTTCTAATTGCTGTTTACGTGGCTTATGTACCCCTGCCGCATAGTGCCATAACTGGCGTTCGTTAATTCCTGTTATCCGACTCAAAGCTGCTTTGGTGAAGATACTGCTGTAATAATTAATGAAAGTGGCTGCATCTATCTTGAACTTCAGAGTAAACTCTCCTTTGAGAACCTCACAAGGGTTCGGATTGTCCTCCAAATACAAGTCTATGGCTTCCTTCATGTTCTCCTCAATTTCCCTTATGTTATTACCGACCGTAATAACTGGAGCATCTTCAATGTAAGCACTGAGATTATTCCCAGCATGTTCGACAATCACTTCTACAGTTCTCATATTGACCTCCATTTTATAGTTTAACAAAAGAGGCGGGGGCTATTTCAGCCCCGCTTGCCTCAAAATGCTGTAATAAGTGCCTTTTTCAACGCCTTTCTTTCCATGATTCGGAACGACTACCGTTATTCCATCTTTCTCAAACTTCATGTGGCTGCCCTTCTGGCTCTTTAGAATGAAGCCGTTGTCAAGCAACATAGTTACAACCTCTTTAACTGATTTGTAACTCATAGCGTTTACGACTTAATTACAATGCAAATATAGTAAAAATACGAACAAGTACAAAATAAATATTCGTATTTTTACTATATTTATAAAGAATCAAGATAACTATATAATGCAGGGAGTTTATCCCTGTCAAATTCAAATTGTGTAGCTGTGTATGGAAGTCCTGCTGCAGATACGTTATCTGCTTCATCACCCCATTCACAGTTCTCCCGTTTATCTACTTTTTTACCGTCTGCATTATCTCTAATCCATTCCCAAATAAGTTTTCCCAGTTGAGCCGTACTTTTATCATCTCCTTTATGTTGTTTCCGGCAATACAAAATAAACTCATCATTTCCCATTTTGATTGATTTGCCCATTATTATTAATTTATAAGTTAAACATTGCACAAATATATGATATTAATACAAATCTAAAAATTAATTGCACAAAAAATAGCGATACCACGAATGATACCGCTATATTTAATGCAAATACTATTATTTTACAAACTACTCTTTCCGTTTATTTCACTAATTTTCTTTTGTTTCACAATGTCATTCTTCTGTTTTTCTTCCTGCTCCTCCTTGATGGCTTCAATCTCGTCCAAAACAGAATCAACGTTCCCCACAAAAGTAATAGCCCGTTGCTGCGACCATATTTCACCATCTTTGGCTTTGATGGCTGTGTCAATCTTGTCTTTGATGTCCTCCAGCTTATATGGCTGCATCTGAACATCTATATCAATTGTCTCGGAGGCTGCTTCAAGAGTTGTATTAACTGAGCCTAAAGCGGAAGTCAGGAAATTTACACGCCGTTGCATGAATTCGCCGACAGTTTCGTTCAGATTCTCCACATTCAGATGGGTGGACATAAATACATAATCGAAAGTTACACCGGAAACAGCATTGCCTGTACCTTTCAGCGCGTCGAAGGATATACGCGGCGTATTGGTTAATCCATAAATCTGACTCAGTAAGGTCTCAACCTCGAATTTAACTGTATCAGGGACCTGACTCCATGTCAGATATTGGGCATTAGCTCCCTGCCCGGTCAGCTCGACCACCCGGTTCTTGAACTCACCAGAGAAATTCTGCACATCTCCAAATAACATTAGGATAGGGAAGAAGTGGTAGTCGATACAGTCCGCATAATTGGAAAGAAGTTTCTCCAGTCTTACTCGGAGACTCTTGATCTTTTCACAATACGCTTCCGGACGGTACATGTAAATTACAGGGAGTTTCTTGAATCCATGAGCGAACGATCCTTTGTCTGTCCAATTACTTGTCAGTTCCCACTGATAAACCATATCCTTGGTGATGGTCATAAAGCAGGTAATCTCCACATCATCCAAATCTTTCTTCTTGTATTCACGGGAGAGGGCTACCAAATCTCCATTGTCATTGAAGAAAGGATAGAGCTTGTCTCCGCGGAACGGGGACCAGATGGCACTCTTCAGACGATATTCTGGTTTTGATTTGCCGAAGATTCCGGCAACCTTGCGCTTAAGCTTTGCCCAGAAGCCGTCGTCCTTCACCACATACCAGTATTCGGCCACTTCCTGTTCGGCCAACCATGCCCGAACGACTTTCTTATTCTGGTATTTCAGTTTGTTCTTCTTGAACACCTGTTTCAACGCAGAAAGGAGGCTTTCTTCCGACTGGTCCGGCTGACAGTCAAGCGTCGGCTCTGTTCCTACGGTGAAAGCTGTTTGAAGGTTTACGATATCCTGCTCGATTGGAAGGGCTATTCTATTTGGTTCAACTTCTTTCTTAACCGCCGGCTCAACATATTCTTTGCCTGTTGTCGGATCGGTAATCCTTTCTTCAGGCTTAGTGATAATTTTGATTTTTGGATATTTTTCCTCATCAATCACTATCTCATGCCTATTAGGATTCCAGTCATTATAAAGAGCATGAGCATTGGGATGTTCTGTTTTTCTTCCTTTCTTCAGATAGTAGATTTTTCTCTCTATCTCAGGTATCGCTAAAATTTCCTCTAAAGTTCTCATATACTAAAATTTAATGTCCAAATACTCCTGAAATGTCTTTCGGTTTCATAATCCTGCCTAGAAGCTCTCCCAGCACATAATACCGCGCAGCGTCAATGCCATGGTTATCGTGGTCTTCCGGCTCGTTGATGTAGTTTCCATCCTTATCCTTTGCCCAGACATAATTCCTATACTCCCTCTGCAGGTTGTAGGAGCGTCTGGTAATGTACATCTCCATTCCCTGCATCTTGTCAATACCCGCATTGACAGAACCTTGCCCCTTTTCTACTGGATAAATCTTGATGCCTCCGTTGTGGATTTCCTGAATGAGTCGCGGATCTGCACTGTCTGCTATCACTTTCAGGTTCCAGGGGCGAAGAGTCTTAATAATATCACTAGATAGCAATCCGGTTCTATAATCCACTTCATCCAGATAAAGTGCATTGTCTATGATTCCACATCGGATAGCTGCTGTGGGGTCATTGGTATAACCAAAATCCAATCCTATAGCCACCTTCTTGCACCACATCGGGAACTCATCCACGATGCCCCATTTCTTGAACACGGCACCTTCAGCCACGTCTGCCCAACGACCTATCACCGTGTGGGCGTACTTCTCCGGGTTGTCCTCTTTCATTTGTCGTACTTCCTTCAGGAACTCGTCTGAAAGATGGTCGAGGTTGTCGAAGTAAGTGGTATGGATGTGCAGCACGTTGGGATGCGTGGAAATCTGAACGGGGACACCGTCAATCTCCACCAGTTTGTGCGTGTTTTCGATGTACTTCTTATAGATGAAGTGGTTGCTGTCCGTGGGGTTCATGATGATGATGATGCGGTTCTGAATACCCTTCTGACGGATAGAGAGCATGATTTTGTCAAAGTCCTGCTCATTAGTCCATTCCTCCGCTTCATCACAAACAAAAGTTGTAATCCCGTGGATAGACTTTAATTTTGCCGTTTGCACTCCTGATGAAGTTTTTATACCACGAAACATTATCCTGCTTCCTGTCATTTTGTTCACAACATCTGTACGTGTGGACTTGAAGTACTTTGATGTTCCGTCAAGTTCGATTTTTTCCATCATTTCTGGGATAATGGAAATGTGAGCGGAAACCATTGTGTATCGAGTATATAGTATTTGATGCACTATATCATCAGGCTTTTTCTCAAACGTCAAGCGTTCTATAAACGCAGATGTGGCAAAACTCTTGCCTGAACCTCGCCCTCCTGTTATCAAGATAATGAACTTGTCCTTATCTTGGTATAATGGATAATATATTGGATGGTTCTGTATCATTTAATCATTATTCTATTCCCGTATCTCGGCTTAATTTGCGTTGCCTGTTCAACAGTCCAGCCCGAATTTAACCTATTTCCAATAGTGCGATGGTCGATACCCGTAAGCCTCTCTATTTGCATCAAAGACAGCAATTCTCCTTTATACATAACCTTTCGGTTATTACACTTGTTATTGCCTTGTGCTATTTTATCAACCCATCTGCAATTTTCAGGGCAATAGTCTCCGTTGTTGTCTATTCTGTCAATAGTCAATCCGTCCTCGAAACCGCTTTCTTTACACCAGCGATAGAAATTGGTAAAATCATTCCATTCGGAACATATTTTAATGCCACGCCCACCGTACCTATAATAGTTTTCCGCATTTTTATCATTGCATCGTTGGCGCATGGCTTTCCATATTGCGTGTTCTTTCGTATGACATTGCCCATGTGATTTAGCACGGCTTGATACTTCTTTTGCATAACAACCGCAAGAAGTCGTATGACCTGTTACAAGCGCACCGCTTAAAACGGAGCAAATATTTCCACAATCACACAGACACGACCAATATGTACCTTTGCGGCCGTTGGCTTCGGCTCTGCCTTTTACGGTAAGCCTGCCAAAACGCTTTCCTGTCAAATCATTCAATTTCATAACTCTAATTGTCTGTTTCAACTTCTTTTCTTATCCATGCGTCAATATCCACTCCCTTTGTAGTGTCATGTGGCACATCTTCATCCTCATCCTGCCGGCGTTCAACCTTTCTCCACTCTTCGTCATGGTGATACAGCCAGACGGACATAGCCTGAAGGTTGGGAGCCAGCTCGCTCTCACTCACCTGAAGTTCTTCTTCACCGGTCAGATTGCCGTCCTGGTCTTTCAGCTTTCTAACTACGGTACTTTTCGTCTTGATTCCGCCCAAAGCTACAGCCAGGAACTTGGCACGTACTGCAGCAGTGATTGTCGCACGTCCGCGCGCTAATACTTCGCTTAATTCGCAGAGCTTACTCTTCTTCTCACTGAATGTCTGGGGGCATAGGCCTAAAGCAAAAGCGATTTCTTTGTCGGTGAATCCCTTCTTGGCATACATCTCCACCTGAGAGAGGAACTCCTCGCTCTTGTAGTCAAATTTGGGCTTTCGTCCTGTATGTTTGCTTTTTTGAGATTCACTTTTCATAATCAAATCATCCGTTATTGTTACCCATATAAATGCGGCGAGAAACAGGCTTATTGCCATAGATATCAATTCCTCTCTTTGAAAAATAACTGTCTATTCTCGCTGCATATCTTTCCATTATAGACCTCGTTCTGTTTCTTATACTTCTTTGCCTGTCTGTACCAAGCCCGTATTGCCTTCCAGCGTTGTACATTATTCGTCTTGACTGTTGATACAGCTGGCTATATGTTTTCTTTCTAACTCGGCACTCCTCCTTGTTTTAATTCCTCATTCAACTCTTTCTACCTGTTCATCGAATATTTCGCCCTTGATAAATTTGGCGTAAGGATCGTAACCAAATCTCTCGCAGAAGGCAGCTTTTGTTTCGAACGTATCAAAGGAAAGCATCAAGTAAGCATCCATATCCTGAGCCTGCTTCTGAGCTGCTTCCTTTACCTGTTGCTTTACGTCCTTCATGTGTGCCACTTTTTCGGCTCTTTCCATCTGTTTGGCGGCTTTCTCGGCCTCTTTCTGTTCAGTTACTGGAGCCATCATATCCTCCAAAGCATCCGCAATGGAGTTTTCTTCCTCTGTTTGGAGAAGGAAATCACAACCAATAATGTTCAAGTCTGCTGCCGTTAGCCCAGCATCCTGGTAGTCAATATCAGGAACCAGTCGAGCCAATGCGTCGTAATCCCATGAGCCTTGTGCGTTAGGGTTGTTCATCAGGATGTTCAATTCTTTCTCCTGCTTCTCGTCCACGTCTATCACATCAACACGGATGCGATAGTCGTTGTCGGGGAACTTCTGCAACTCGTCCATGACGGATAAACGCTGGTGCCCGCTGACTACTGTCAAGCCTGTACGCTTGTTTACCACAATGCCACCCACCAAACCGAACTTCTTTATTCCACGCTTCAATGTCTTTCTGCTTTCGTCCGACAACTTACGTGGATTATAATTGGCAAAGTGAATGGCGGAGCGATTAAGCTCCACCGATTCGCTCTTGATGTACTTTGATAGTTCCATGTTAGCCATTGCTTAACCCCATTGCACGAGAACGGACACTGTTATATGCAGGAACAGCCCTATTATAAAATCGGTCTCTTACACCTCTGGGCATATTTCTTCTCCCGTAATCGGTATCACGATAATTTAACTCACGTGCCAACTCCATAACTCGCCTACCTTGAGCGTCTATTTCCTGTAATGTTTTTCTTCTTCTAACTCGGCTTTCCTCCTATTAGTTTTGTTTGTTATGATATTCCCATAATATCCGCTCCGAAAGCGGAAACACTTTGTAAATTCTCTGCAAGTCCTGCGGATAGTTCTTCTCCAGCCAAAGCATACAATCGAGGTTAAATCCGACGCCTGAACTTGCTTTGAGCGAGTAACGTACCGGTTCGGGAAGATTGTGCTGCTTCATGTATGCCAGCACGTCTTTCTGCGTCCAGTCGCTCAACGGATAGCACATTCCGTTGTTTTCATACCCGTTTGCTTCGTAACCTTTCAGCATGAGGCGGCGGTTCATGCCGTCAGCCTTCTTCATTCCCAAGAATGTGTAGTAAAGCCCGTATCTGAGCTGCATTGCCTTCACCACATCGGCCAACTTCAGCAACTTCACTTTGGGATTTGGCACACAATACAGGCCACCACGAAGAATATAGGTAAGATTCCAATGAGGCACTTGAACAAACTCGATTCTCGGATATTTCTTTTTCACCCAACCGATCCATCTTTCGATATGTTCTAAACCTTTCACAAAGTACATAAAGACACATACTATACGATCAAATTTCGGATAGATCATATCCAGCAAGACCAAAGAATCCTTTCCCAAAGACAGAAACAGCATAACCTCGTCAGTATTTTGCCTGACGAGGTCAATATAGCTGTATGTCCTGTCTTGCAGTGTCATTATCCGCCATTCATACCAAGTCCGACACGGACGTTATAATACTGCTGTCTGCGGTTGATGAATCTGCCACGTTGCGACAAACCTCCATTTTCGGTGGTCAAGCCTCTACGGCCACCACGATAACCGCCTGTTGAAAATGTACTTCTGTTTACTCTGACTCAGCGTAAAATTTAAATTATACATGTTTTTCTATCACTCTGCCAAGGTTGTAGACTACCTGTGCTGCCAAATAAATCTCACCTTGATGAGTGTATTCAATCAGGTTGTGGTTCTCGTCCTCAAACAGCTCGATCTTTGCGTCTTTGACTTCTACCAATGCGCTTGCCCTGTCTTTCTTGTAACCTACAAAGAACCGGATTGCGTCATAATGTCTCGGCTGCAGCTCACCATTAACCTCTACACAATAACCGTCAGCATCAAGCTGGCAGTATTTCTTTTGGGTTGTTGGCCTGATCTCTCTGTATTCTTGACGCTTCTTGCCTGACAGGATTTCGTCAAAGAATTTCTGTTTGATGATAAGAGTAAGTATTTCCATAATCGTGTGATATATTTTATTTAGTTGCGGATGCCGGACTCGAACCGGCGACCTCTACCAAGTCAAAGTAGCGAGCTGACCACTGCTCTAATCCGCGATGGTACCTTTTCACAAAGATACCTAATTATGAAGACAATTTTGAATAACAATTCTACACATACGAAACAATAAGCCAATTGTTCGTTATTAATTCACAAGCATATTGCTTTATGATTTGGCCTGCTGTGTTTTCAGGCCTAACAATTGTCTGGTTCTCTCTACATCAATGAAGTTTGTCCATCCTGCATTATGTAGCTTTATGGCTGCCTCTTTTATCGTGATATCGCCACATGACACCTTTTCTTTTAAAGACTGCAATATACTTTTCATAACCATCTTAAATTTGAATAATATATGCCATTCAGTATTTTATAATCACCATATAGCCTCACCTCGCCCTGATACATCATGGCGAACCTAGAATAACCGCAAATCTGCTTTATAGCCCAGTCAGCCTGCTTTGTTCCATATCCAAACCGCTGTATTTCGGGATAAATTTTCATTCTGAAGGCAATTTCGCTGTCTGTCATGTCACCAACAGGACAAACGTTTAAAGTCCCATTGTGAGCGAAATAAACGCCATTCTCTGTAAACGGATGACAGTTGGCCCGGCATATAGAGCCATGAGTGGCAAATCTAAAATGTATAATGCAGTCTTCATCATCTCCAACCTCCGAAAGGTGGCGCAAGAATGTACGATAGTCCAAACCCTTATGAAAATGATTGGTAGAAACAAAACCGTAGCCGTTATGGTTGAGCTTTTTGATTTTTGCAAGAGTGTCCAGGCTCGGCATCTGGACACCTTTAGGCTTGTATATAATGCAACACATATTGAATTTGTTTTAATTGTGCGAGGTTCATGCAAGAACCTCGGCACGTGATTTGAAAAATGATTTTTCTTTGGCTGTCAAGAAAGGTATCTCGTCAATTGAGCTAACCTCTGAACTCAATACGTTCTTCTTAGACCATGCAACCAGCTTAGCACAAAAGTTCACCCAGTTTGAAATTTTTTCAAAGTCTGTAGAGCCTTGATGCTGTCTGAACTCAATTGTTCTGTGGCGTGAATAAGAACATGCATTCACCTTGAAATACCTGTTGCCGTTCATGGCATCTAAAATGTCTGATTTTGTAGTACACCATGTAAAGTCATAGCCTTGCAGTGTTCTGCACCATCTGCTGTTGTTGGCACGCCTTGACCTTGCCATGAACGTATCAATAACTCTCTCTAACTTCTGATAGTTCTTAAATACGTTGATATAAGCCTCGTCAGACAAGTTCTGTGCGCCTATATGAACATGAAGGCCTGTAGACCTGTTGACCTGTGCGTTTGCCTCATTCAATGCCTTGCAGCATGTTTCTAGGCTTTTCATGCCTGCCTTGCCTGTAAGCACTGGCGACACACATTCTATTGGGTTGCTGCCCATTATGGATGAATCAGACACGAACTTATAATAGTGGTTGTTGTCTGTGTGGTTGTAGCCTTCATACTGAAATGGCATTGCGTTTCTTGTCGCACATTCACGCATAATGCTTGCAGCTACAAGGCATTCTATCTCAACGCCAAATGTGAACTTGTGTGATTCTCTTATAGGTTTCGGCAGTTCTGAAAGCAGAAGTTCAATCTCATACTTTCTCAAACCTAACTTGATGAAAGCAGCTTTCTTTGTTGCCTTAGAGCCTTTCATGTTCTTAATCTCGTTAACTTGTTCATTCAATGTCTTCATAATCGTGCTTGTTTAAATTGTTATTATTTATTTGTGTGAATCTCTAAAATCAAACTCTACAATTTTATGGTACTTATGTGTATCATACAGGCCCGTTGCGCAGCCCATTGCAGATGCAAGCCTTACAGCTTCTTCTAATGCTGTCATCACATCAGCACTGGCGTCAGCAGCTTCAGCCTTAGATTTATCATACTCTCGTGCATTAACTGTTGTTTCTTGCATCTTTTCGGCTTCTTGAACTCTTTTAAGTGCTTCATTGATCAATCTTACTTGTGCCTTAATCTCTTTGATGTATTCACTACTTGTTGTCTTCATAATTGTATGCGTTTAAATTGTTATTACTTATTGTTTGATATTGCAAAGGTAAATAGTATTATTTACATATACAAGAAATATGTCAATAAAAATGTTGTTTTTAATATTATTTAAGCAATAATATTATTTACATATCTATTACTATACGTATCTTTGTAAACAGAAAATAATGGCTATGAACAGAATAAAAGATGTACTGAAAGAAAAGAACATATCTATAAATGAATTTGCAGATATGGTAGGAGTATCCCGTCAGGCGATCGGTAGACAGCTGTCAGGGAAATTACTGGTTGAAACCCTTGAGAAATTCGCCTCTATATTGAATGTGCCTGTTTGGGAGTTGTTGGCGTCCAGAGAAGAAATCACCGGTGCCAACACAACATGCGAATCTGAAGTGAACGGATACGTGAAAGTAAAAGGAACTCTCTATGAGGTTCATTCATTTGAAGATTTAAGGAAGTTACTGGAACTAAATGTTTAACCAATAAAACCAAGTAAAATGAAGAAAGTATTGTTTATGCTGCCTATACTGGCTGCGTTGTTTTTTGTAGGGTGCAGTGGCGATGATGAGTCACAAGACCAACCTGTAAATATCACATTGAGTAAAACTGAAATATCCATTCATGCTGATGATGAAGACAACATTGAAGTTGAAGGAATAGATATAAACGAATGTTCTGTATCGTCAGATGATGAATTTATAGCCGAAGCAATGATTTATGATGGAAAGATAAACATTGAAGCGGGACACGTTGGAGAAACCACCATCACGGTAAAAGCCAAAGGCACAGAAGCTAAATGTATTGTCTCAGTAACTCCTTTGATTGATTATGTTGGCTCGACTGTTACTGAATGGGGAATAACTTATGATGAACTGAAAGAAAAGGTAGAGCGTCCTTACGACAGCTTTATGGATGATGTACAAAGAGGGTCGAAGAATTTCACTTATACAAAAGAGGGATACAAGATAACCAACAGATATTACTTTGAAAACGGAACTTTATGTGGAGTTGAAAAAGTTATCAAAGGTTCAGGAACTGATACAGATGTATTCTTAAACACGACTAATAGTTTGAATAATTATGTGGATTATGAAAGCAATTATTCAGAAACAATCAATTCTTATCCAAAGGCAAAAGTGCAAGGTTACATATATTCATACCCTCAAAAATATTATGCGGTTTATGAGCAAACAAGATATGATATTTTATGGGAAACAGGCACACGCCCAGAAACCCAAAACTCTGTTTATTTCGCCAAAGATTTAGAAACGGCAAAAGAGCATAAATTTACTTTGGTTAATTAGCTACTATTCCAGCCCCGTTCCTTCTGGTTCAGGGGTTGTTCCTATAAAAATCAAAAATAGAGAAAGGAGAATAACCATGACAACAAAAGATATAGACAAATTGAGCCTTGAAAAAGCCCACGCCTTATTTGAAACAGGCGATATAGATAAGATTGAAGTAGGAACGATGAAAGGTCTGTGTGAGATTCACCGCTACCTGTTCGATGGCTTGTATGACTTTGCCGGAAAGGTTCGCACATTGAACATAGCAAAAGGAAACTTCCGTTTTGCCAACAGTCTGTACCTTGATGCGATTCTCCCGGTTATAGAAAAGATGCCAGAAACGACATTTGACGAAATCATTGCCAAATATGTGGAAATGAATATCGCCCATCCATTCATGGAAGGTAACGGGCGAACCACCCGTATTTGGCTGGATATGATACTGAAAAAACGTCTGAAAAAAGTAATAGACTGGCATAACGTAGATAAGAACCTGTATTTGCAAGCTATGGAACGCAGCCCCATAAATGATTTGGAACTCCGAGTACTGTTACAACAAGCATTAACAGACCAGGTAAATGACCGTGAAGTAATATTCAAAGGGATTACTCAATCTTACTATTATGAGGGATATGAAGCATAAAATTAAAGCCGGAAGCATAACGCTCCGGCTTTTTTACTTGATTAGTTCTTTGACCTTTAACCTTTCCAAAATTTGGTTGTAAAGATACTCTATATCCTGACGAAAGTCCTTATACTGCTGGTAGATAAAGGAAACATCAGCGATATTGTTTGAAATTACACACGGAGAGACATCCGGGAACACACGGGCAATTTCCGCCCGGACTCCGTTCGGCAGCCGACCTCCAGCCAGCACACTGGGCGCAAACAGGAACAGCACAATGAAAAGAAACTTCTTGCGCTGCATAACGCTATCTGGGTTTGGCGGACAGTCTGTCTCTGAAATAACATCCTTAAACCAGGAATAAATTTCAGGAATGAGTGAAACATCATGCAATAAAGCCGATGAAAGTTCTCGTTCACGCTCTGAAAGTCTTGATTTTTGTTCACGAATGGCCTTTAACTCCATGATTGATGAAAATTCTTTTGTCATAATATGGTCTTTTAGAAGAAAAGTATTATATTTGTGGCCTAATCGTGCGTGGAGTCGGTCTTTTTATCGTGGGGCTGGCTCCTTTTTATCTTCTCGGCCTCATCCGCCAGTTCTGCGAAAGCCAGCCTTTTATCTTGTAGAGGCGCTTCACCCAATTTTTTATAGCTCTACCATACGGCGGATTGCAAAAAACTGTTTCGCCTTGCCAGTCCTGCTTTAGTCCGTCTTGCTCTTTAGTGTAGAATTTATCGCATTTATGATTACATTCATCTGCGCAAGGATCTAAGGTGAAATTAAATTCTTTGTTTAATTTATCGTAAAGATCTTGCGGTGTAGACCATTGATCCGTCTTGCTTGAAAACATCACATCTATATTCATTTTATATCTCCTCCAATTTGTAATACTCCTTAATTCCGCAACACATATTGTTAGAAATAAATTTAAAATACTGAGTAATAAT